>Ga0209512_1000125_pt1 | contig 169656 bp, 157 predicted proteins | sample frozenSSSSmetaG_FD_184142 | JGI IMG/M metagenome (GOLD analysis project Ga0209512, IMG submission 184142) | Glacier valley bacterial and archeal communities from Borup Fiord, Nunavut, Canada, to study Microbial Dark Matter (Phase II) -... | ecosystem: Environmental > Aquatic > Freshwater > Ice... | reverse complement strand
TAGATAACGCGGTCACTGAGCGCTTTTTTAGAAGTTTAAAATCAGAAAGGGTAAATTACAAACAATACAAAACGAGGGCTGAGGGTATGGCGGATATTGCAGATTATATTGAATCGTTTTATAACCAAAAACGACGGCATTCAACATTGGGTAATATTTCGCCTGTAGAATATGAAGCGAGACAACAAAATATCTCTAACTAAGTGTCGCAGTTTATTGGACCATTACAGATGCCATGCAAAAGCCGCAAGCCTTTGAAGCGATCATTATTCACAGTCTGTCGCGCTTCTTTCGGGATGGCATTCAGTTTGGCGTATATGAACGCAAACTTATTAAGAATAAAGTCAAAGTTATTTCGATCACGCAACCCACCAGTGATGATGCTGGCGGTGAAATGATGCGCCGGATAATCAACCTATTCGATGAGCACCAATCCAAAGAAAACAGCAAGCACACCTCACGCGCCATGAAAGAAAACGCAAGGCAAGGTTTCTTCAATGGCTCAACGCCACCCTTCGGTTATTTTGCCGCCTCAACTGAAACAGACGGCAGTCATGGACGTAAGAAGAAAAAACTAGCCATCAACGAAGCCGAAGCCGGCATCGTGCGCATGATGTATGACTTTTATCTAGTAGGGCATCAAGGCCGAGTCATGGGCTGCAAAGAAATAGGCCGCCACCTGACGGAGAAAGGGTTGCTCATGCGTGGCAAAGCGTGGAGCGTACAGAAGGTGCACACCATACTGTCAGACACACTCTACATGGGTGACTATTATTTCAACGTCATTGATTCTAAAGCTAAACAAAAACGACCGCCTAGCGAATGGGTAAAAACAGACATTCCAGCCATTATTGATGCCTCGATATTCGAACAAGTCCGCGCCAAAAGAGAATCACGCGCACCAAGCAAAATATCGCCACGCATCGTTTCATCGAATACGTTATTAACAGGGCTGATTAAATGCGGTGTATGCGGCTATAGCATGACGCTTGCCACGGGCAAGAGTGGCCGTTATAAATATTACAAATGCACGAGCCGACACAATAAAGGCAACTATGCCTGCACCAGCGGTAATCTCCCCATGGAAAAAACCGATCAAGCCGTGCTCAATAAACTAGCCGATCAAGTGTTTGCGCCTGAACGCGTGCAAAATATGATGGTGGCATTACGCAAACGCATTAAAACTTCAAAAGACACGCAGCAAGAACACATCAACCATCTTAACCGTCAGCTAAAACAGACAGAAGAGCGCCAGCACCGCCTTTACGAAGCCATTGAGACCGGCGTCATTGATCTTGATGAGACCTTACAGCGTCGCGCCCAGCAGCTCAAGTCGGCGCGAGAGGCGCTGATGATAGAACTCGCCATGGTTCGACGTGCACATTCCCTTCCTATAGACCAGCTCAAGGCCAGCCAAATAGAAGTGTTTGCCAAGACCTTAAAAGCCAAGCTGCTTGCCCAAGACTCGGCGCTCGCAAAAAGCTACTTAAATCTATTAGTCGATGAAATTGTAGTGAAGGATGGTGCCGCCACCATGCGAGGCAGCTATAGTGCGTTAGCGAATGCGGTTGCAATGGACAAAATAAAAGTGGGTCACCTGAAACAAGTGCCCACTTCTATGTCCGAATGGTGCGCCCGGAGCGATTCGAACGCCCGACCCCTTGGTTCGTAGCCAAGTACTCTATCCAGCTGAGCTACGGGCGCATGAGCAGCATTATACTTTATGCTGCATCTTTCTAAAAGAATTAATTAACGTTCTTTTAGTTAAAACTGGCGGAGAACGAGGGAATCTTGAATTACCTACCCACTACCATTGATTCTATTGAGGTTTTTCGTAGACCGGAGAGTTTTTTTGTAGCAACTCTTTGCTGCGTATTAACTAATTTTTCAGTATTGTATATATATAGGCATGTCAGGTCAAAGGCTATGTTTGAAATTGCTTAAAAACTGCTGCCATTTGAAAAAAAGGGGTGTATTCAATTACTGCTTGAAATCAAGTAGGACTTCGGCATTGTATGTAGCGGCTATATTGACACAGTAAACTTACATCTCTATTTTAAAAATACGGTCATATATTTAAATTATTTTATTTATTTAAAATCAGTAATTTTCTTTCAGCATCATAAGTCCAATTTACTGTTTTTTCATGAATAGGTTGTATAGGTCTCTTCTCAATCAATTTAGACATTTCTAGAATTTTTAATGCAGTTTTACTTGGATATTTTTTTAGTATGTCCAACACTTCTGTTAGCAGGATAAGAGCCTTAGGATTTTGAGATAGCATACTTTCTCTTGCCATGTATGCAGCGGCTTGAACTTTCGAGCTATAATTTTTTTTAGTTTCGAACTCTTCCATAGCTAATCTATAATATTTCTCTCCTATTTCATAATTACCTAATTTAAACTGAATCATTCCCCAGTTGGCAAGCACATGCCCTCCATTCGTTCCGGCAATACTTTTTTCTATCTTAACTACTTCCGACAATTTCTCAGTAGCCTCAGATATTCTATTTTGTGCAGCTAGAGCGAAGACTAAATTATTATTTAATTCAATATCAAATTTATCGATTTTAAGAGCTTGTAGAGCATATTTTTCAGCCAAATCATAATGCCCAAGTACACAGCAAATATAGGCAGCAGCTCTCAAGGGGCGAACAGCATATGGCTCATCTATAAACCAATCCCTTGCCTCGCCAATAGCTAAGTCAAAATCTGCATTTAAAATATATTGGTAATATCGGGCTTCATGTGAAAAAGGATTGGCAAGCCACTCGTCTTTCATCTCAATTTGCAGGCCAAATTTTTCTGTCGCCCATACTGCCTGTGCAATAACATTATCATTGGGAGATATTAAGGCTTTTGCAAATTGTCGTTTGGCTTTCTTAATATCCCCATTGAATGCCTGAAATGTAGCTATAGAGCCGCCTAGTTCACTAAGGTGGATAGGGCTAAAGCGACCTGAATCTACAATTAAATCAGCTTTTTTTAGAAACTTTGGTGTTTTCCCTAGAATAGTTTCAAGGGAAATGTGCGTAGCCATCAACCACGGGTCTGAAACAGTAGCTGATGTTTTGTTAAGAAGGTTTAAAGCCTCCTCAGGTTGGTCATTATGAATCAGAAATCTTGCGCTAGCCCGTAAGATAAACCTGTGATTTGGCTGAAGGGAAACAGCTTTTACAACGGACTCTTTTGCTTTTTTATTTTGACCTTGAGCAGCATAAACTCTAGCTATATCTATTAACCCTATGGAGTTTCTTGGGTCTACAATTAACCCCTTTTTTAATTCAGAAACTTGCTTTCTGAAACTATCTTGTGGTGATTCAATTTCACTATTTACAAATGGCGTTAATGCCGATGGGTCTGAAATTGTTTGTGCTAAAAATTTTAACTGTCTTGGCAATACTCCACTATCATTTAAAATGAAATTCGCAGGTTCTATTAAGAGCTGTTTAAAGTCACTTATATGAGAGAAGTTTATTAAATCGACAGCCCCTCCCAGGTTTTTTTCAGATTGCCACGCTTTAATTTTACTTTCTAGAATAGATTTGTTATTTATGCTTTTTCTATCAAATGTTCCTTTACTTAATGCCCTCGACTCAGGCGTTGACGATGAGGCGCCTGAGTATCTCCATCTTGGAATTACTCTTCTATCCCAATCAACTTCCATTTTTATTTTTCCTGATTCTCTCTGCAATTTCTAAGTCTTTTGAATATCTATCAAACTCTGTCACATATCGGTCTAAACCCACGCGATTGCCAAATGCTCGTGTTTTAGGATTGCCTCTGATTGAAGGGTCTGGGTGGCAGAGCTGAAAGTATATTTGAGATAGCTGCTCTTGGAATTTGTTGCCAACTAGATGCGTTGATAATTCTTGAGTTGCTTTAGAGTGCGCGTCAACTAAAAAAGGTAATACAAATTGATAGCTACCAGTCCATTGGTCATACCAATACTCTGGTTCGATGAATGCTTTCGTTAGACTAAGTGCACCAAGTCCAATATACAAAAAGGATAACATACTACCTAAGAGATAAGCATCGCTACCTACTCGCCTATCTTGATGTTCGGGAGGGATAAATTGATAGAAATATTCTGGAGGAGAGTAGTTTAAATCACCTGGAAATGGGATTGCATCAGTAGGTGCTGAGTGATTTTTAGAATTTGACCTTCCCAAGTCTGTTAGTTTGTACTTTTTCTGCTCTTTAAACGCTAATACATTTGATGGTTTTAAGTCCTGATGAGCAATTCCAACTGAGTGTAGTTGAGTAAGAGCAATTGATATCTGATGTAAAACGTTCATTTTCCACGAGTCAAGCTTACCATTATCAAACTTAATCTCTCGACGGATATCTCCACCATCGGCAAACTCAAATATTAAATAGTAAACTTTATTAAAAGCTGGATTGGGCAAACTCTGAAGTTTTAAAGGTAGAAACTCTCCTTGGTCAAACAATCTGACAATGTGTGATAATCCTGATTTGGCGCATGTTTCAAATAACGTTCGTTCAAACTCAAATTGCTGAACAGTATCCCCGACGGCCTTAAGGGACTTGCCTATAACCCCATGTAAATCCATCGCTTTTAAGAACGCATGTTGATTACCTTTCGATACAGTGTATCCTCTAGAAAAATGTCCTCCTGTTTGACCTTGGAAAGTCTGAATTTGATTTTCGACTAACCAGCCAGAAATTATTTCACCTTCTAACATTTCAGATGGAATTGACATAGCACCTACCTTAATTTTTTATAAGTATACAGGTAATAAAATGCCACTTAATTTACATGTAAAGCATTGCCTATAACCACTAATAATCTAGAACAGATACTAAGCTTACACGTGTGTCGCGTTAAATATATTATTTAATGTTGTTTTAACAAGTTATTTTTTTATTAAATTTTATTAATTATTGTCCTGATTGATAGATAGTAAATAGCAAGTACTTGTGCAAATCATTTAGTGCAACGACTTTTACTTGTAAAAAGTATTAACGTACTAAAAGCTATGTATAAGGATGTTAAAAAAATCTTCCAGTTAAAACATCGTATCCCATTACTTACAGCTGATTTTTCTAGGACTTCGGTGTTGTCGCTGCGACTTAGGTTGCTACTGCTATTTTTAATTTAATTAGACTTAATTGTCTTTAATTTTGGCGTTTGTAAATGTCTTTTTAGGGAGAAAGCAGAGAGATGCTAGAGAGAGTCTAAATCAAATATATTATTGATTCCTTCCTTCCTTCCTTCCTTTCCTCTACTAACTCTGGTGTGATGTTAAACATTGTTTCATCTAACAATATCTTATTAGAATCTAATTGATTATTAGTAGTTAATAGAGATGTCGAATGATTTGTTGTGTTTGCAAGGGGTAGTACTTTTAAATCCCCCGTATTTCCGCAAGCGTCGATACTTTTCACTACATTAGAACGCGCTGTTTTTTGTACTTGCCAGCGGTCTGATAAAACACGTAATTTGTCCCTTGCTAGACTGTTTAATTTAGTGTCTGCTTGAGTTAAGCTACTAAATAACTTAGTGCCGCCGCCGTGTCTGTTGCGAGTGATACGCTTGCCAATATTGTTGCTGCTGTCAGCCGTTAATTGCAATAATGGAGTGAGGTTTGGTCGCAGTTTGCGAAAGTTAAAGTATGGTTTTGCTAGCTTAGCAAAGTTACACTTTGACCACTCTTCATGTGAAGTGCAAGGTAGATTGGGACCTCGTAAAGTTATTTCAATTCGCGCTCTTGGTTCGCAGGTTTTACCTCCGTCAGTAATCTTAAAATATGCATGGCGATAACAATCTGAATCTTTGTCACCTACTCCAATTTGCCAGCCTTCAATCAGCTTGCGCACTAGTGATTCCATATTAGACGGTGTGGCAAAGCTTTTTTCACCCTTTATTCTATACATGCGAGTTTTGTCAATTCTACCTAAGTTCTTTGCCAAACTATTTTCATTCGTGTGGGTATTAAATCTGTGAAAGTTTGCCACTAGCAAGGCAAGGTTTTCTGTTGAATCTGCACGGTTGCGGTTATAAGCATCAAATGCCACCTCAATGCCGACAACCTCAAATGGCTTGGTAAGTGTGTGTTTTGATTTAATGAGTTCAATCACGTCGACAACTGCTTGCCAATTACTTGGGTCTTGGATTTTTATTCTAAAGATGCTCGCTGACTTGCCTCGCTTGCTAGGGTCAATAGGGGCGGTAAACGCCTCAGTGAGGCGATATATTGCGTCAAAGTGTGTTGTCTCTATAGTGTGAATTTCTATCTCAATCCAGTCCACTACAGACTTGAATTTAAAGCTGTTATAATCTATCAAAATAGTATTACCTTTTGCCGCCAAATGGTCTTTGCCTGTTGGCGGCTTTTTCTTATTTATATTTATCTAATTGGCAGTGGAGGCGCTTTGACCTGTTTTGGTAAGTTCGGCGCCGATTTGTATTGCTTGCTCAGGTTCAAGCCTGTACACCATTAGTGGCTCGCTAGTGATTAGCTGCACATAAGCTTTTTGTGTAAGGTTATCAATCTGTAGATTCACGCTAGTTACTGTTAATTTTCGACCAGTAGTGCTACCAGCTGATTCACCTAAACCGTATGCCCTCATAACCTCGACGGCTCTGCCTGTTAGCTTAATTGTGCCAAGATTGCGTGACCGTTCAAATTCTATAAAAGCCGCAAGCTCTTCTGGAGCGTATACAGCCATGCGCCCCATTTGTTCAGATTTTACGCGGTAGATAGCCCTGCGTGCTTGATTGCGATTGTTACGAAGCCATAGCGCCCATTGCCCAGTAGATTTTTCCGATAGGTGTAGCGATAGGTATTCAGCCGCTGCCTGAGTGCTTAAAAGTTCATTAGTTGCCATGAAGTCGTTCCTATGTTTGCATAATATGTTGCTAGATTAACACTACTCAAAAACGAATGCAATTAAATGATTCGTTGTTGTGTTTATATTTGGACGGGTGTACACTGAACACATATTAAACGAACGTCTTGTGATGTGTTCGGTGACCAAGTTGAGGAGTTGTTATGGCGAATGGCAAATTTATTGCGTATTACAGGGTTAGTACCGTTAAGCAGGGTCAAAGTGGGTTAGGGCTGGAGGCGCAGCGAGCCGCAGTTAATAGTTATCTAAATGGCGGTGTTTTTGAGCTTGTAGGCGAGTTTACTGAGATTGAGACAGGTAAGGGTGCAAATGCGCTGGATAAACGCCCACAGCTTCGCACAGCCCTTGATACATGTAAAAAGCAGGGTGCGACACTCATTATCGCAAAGCTAGACCGTCTTGCACGTAATGTGCATTTTGTTTCAGGTTTGATGGAAACAGGTGTGGAGTTTGTTGCGGCTGATATGCCGCAAGCTAACAAGGTTATGATTCAAATGCACGCTGTAATGTCAGAATGGGAGCGAGACCAAATCAGCGCACGTACTAAAGCTGCTTTAGCTGTAGCAAAAGCGCGTGGTGTAATTCTTGGTAAGTCTGGTGCTGTAAACCTACGCCCTAACATTGAAGAGCGTCAGAACGCTGCAAATATCTTTGCTGACAAATTTCGCGGTACGTTTGAAGGGTTGAAAGAGCGCGGATTTTCTCAAAGAGGCATTGCTCTTGAACTGAATAAAATGGGGGTTCGCACCCCGAAGGGTGGCGAGTGGAATCAAACTCAAGTACAGCGAGTCATGGTGAGACTTAATTAGCGATTAATGATTTCCGCAAGCATAGTTCCATGAAAGCTCTTCTGCGGTTTCTGGTGTTATTGAACTAGATTTCGAAGGAGTAGTATCTGTATTAAAAGCATATCCTTTACCCATATTGCCTGAGTATAAAGTTGATTGTAGAACAGCTCCTTGCTTTTTTTTACAGTCGAATTCATTGCGCGACTTTATAGACAAAAATTTCTGCCCACTAGCTACTTGGGCGCTAGAAAAATCCATAATCTGCCACGTAATTACTTTATTTCCTTTTGCGGGAGTTATGGATGAATTGGCATAAATACTAGACATCTCTGAACCGCCAAGTTTAATCCACTCTGCCATTGCGCTTGTACTTGCGACTGACAGCATAAACATAAATGTTAGTAAACTTAGTGCTTTTGAAATACTGTTGATTTTATTATTCATTGTTGTTTTTCTTTCACAGTGTAGATTCGAATGTCACGATTAGTGCGTGGCAGATAAGTATACATTAACGCATAGTAGCGGGTGTGAAAACACCCATCAGACAACGGTTTGGAATAAGATTTAAGTCCTTAAGACATGCCGCAGGTATGTCACAAGAGGCTTTTGCCGACAAGTGCGGTTTCGCTAAAAGCTATATGAGCCGAATTGAAAGAGGTCGCGCCAACCCCTCGCTAGACGCTATTGAAGTGCTTGCGGATGGTTTGGGTGTTGAGGTTAAAGAGCTATTCGAAACAAGTTCTGACTAGATTCACTAGAAATTGAGTAAGCTGATTTAGTTTGTGTTTTAGGAGGTTCTCGGCTTAAATAACTTTAGCTTATAGTCCAGTTGATTCAGCAATTCATCTAACTTGTTGAGCGGAATTGCTGAATTGCGCCGAAAGTATCCTTTAGCCTCACCTCTAACTTTGCTCTTAACTTCGTCTTGTTCATGCCCAGTGATACACATCAAATACAATGAGGGAGTTTGCTCACCACCATGCGTTAACAAGGTATGTCTAAAGGCGTGCATTCCGAGTAGCATTGCTTTGGGGGTTTCGTCACGCAAGCCAGTATCACGTAAAAACATTCGAAACCACTTCTCTGCTTGACCACTTGCACGGCGGCCAACTGGTGACCAGTCTGGAAAAAGTAACTTTGCCCCTGACGATTTTACCCGCTCAAAATACTGAATAAAACCAATATCAATTAAGTGCTTATGAATTGGTACTCTGCGAGAGATTTTTGTTTTAACAGATTTATCTACTCGTAGGTCTGTTTCAGTATCTTCGCTTATCAAAAAATAGTTAATGCCAGTTTTTTCGTCTTTTAAAATGTCTGTTTGTGGGTTAATTTGGCATATTTCATTGACGCGTGCACCAGTATAAAGACCTACGTGCGGTAGCCAAAAAAAATGTGCTTTTGTAGGGTCGTTGGCAAAAGACCTCATTTCTTCGCCTTCAAAGAGTCGCTTTAACTCTGGAACCTCTAGTGCTCGTTGCGCTCGTTCGTCCGCCTCCCTGTCGCCCGTATACTCAATTCCTTCAATAGACAGTGCCAATGGAAACCCTTTGGTTTGCCATTTATTTTTTGCCTTTTTTAAGAAATAACGAATGGATGCAAAGTAAGTGGATTTAAAAGTCTTTGGGTTGATGACTATCTTATGGTCTAGTTCGGAAAGCTGCCGAATAGAAAGTTTTTGTATTCGGCAGGCATCAAGCCAGCGTGGCGGCAATTTGTTTATGACTATAAAAAAGTTATTTATGTCATCTTGGTCAAGTTTTGCTATTGCTTTGTCACCAACAAGTTCAAGCAATGCTGAAAGCACTGGTTGGTGCTTTTTGAGCATTGCGGGTTTGTTTTTCGTTTGATACTCACTCAAGAAGTCATCAATGACATTCTTAAGCGTATGCTCTGAACTGCTTGCGGAGGCTGCTGGTGCGCTTTTAGGTGAAGCGGTGGGGGTTGGTATGGGTAAAGCGTGAGGGGCAGCCAAAATGCGCCGCATGGTCTCATTCTCGGCTTCTAGTCTTGCCTGTTGTAAGTCTGTTTTGTGTTGACGGTCTTTCTCTGCTATTTCTGCTCTGTGTTCACGGTTTTTTTGAGCCGTTTCATCTTCGTATTCAATGATTGTGTCTATGTGCTTAAGTTTGAATTTAGTTTCTAATGTTAGTTTTTGAAGCTTTAGGGGGTCAATCATTTGAGTTTGTTCTTCATTATCGTTTGATGCAGTCATTGCTGCCCTAAGTTCAAAAAACATGCGCTTTGCGCAAGCCGCGTATTCTAAGGCTATGGGTACAGCTTGTCTCCTATTAGCGGTAGGTAGAGCTTTTGTAATTTCGTGTTTATTGAATATTGGGCGCAAGTCTAAAGGTATAGAAATGCGAAATGAAAGGCTAAAGCCTCGACGTTGCAGATATGGTGCCGAACGGGGCATATTGTATCCATAGGTAGAGTGCTTATGTAGCACTCTCTTGTAGCAAAACAAGATAAACCTACGAAAAAACAAAGCCCTGACGGCTAGGTCAAGGCTTTATAGATTTTGGCGGAGAGCGAGGGATTCGAACCCTCGATACAGGGTTAAGCCCGTATGCTTCCTTAGCAGGGAAGTGCCTTCGACCACTCGGCCAGCTCTCCGTTTAATTCAGTTTCGCTTTCATTAGCTTATCGCTAACAAGGGCGCGATATTACTTGAATCGCACACAAAAATCAATGACATAATGCAGCAAAAGCCATTGAAATGCGATTGCTTGATTTAAGCTTCTTCAAGTTCAAAGGCTTTGTGTAAAACACGTACCGCTAGTTCGAGATATTTTTCATCAATGACAACCGCTATTTTAATTTCTGAGGTTGATATCATTTGAATGTTGATGCCTTCTTCGGCTAGGGTGCGGAACATTTGGCTGGCAATGCCTACATGTGAGCGCATGCCAACGCCGACGATCGCCACTTTTGCAATTTTGTCGTCGCCGCTAATTTCGCGCGCGCCGATATGACCTTGCACTTTATCGCGCAGAATGGATAGGGCTTTGTTCATCTCGTTTTTATGCACGGTGAACGTGAAGTCTGTGGTGCCATCAGCGCCGACGTTCTGGATGATCATATCGACGTCGATATTAGCATCAGCTACCGGGCCTAAGATTTGATAAGCGATACCTGGCTTATCTGGAACACCTAATACGGTTATTTTGGCTTCGTCACGGTTGAAGGCTATGCCTGAAATAATCGGATTTTCCATATTGTTTTCCTTACTATCTTCTTCAAATGTGATGAGCGTGCCTTCGCCTTCTTCTTCAAAGCTAGAGAGCACACGTAATTTAACTTTATATTTGCCGGCAAATTCAACCGAGCGTATCTGCAATACTTTTGACCCTTGCGACGCGAGTTCGAGCATTTCTTCAAAAGTAATGGATTTCAGTCGGCGCGCTTCTGGCACCATACGCGGATCGGTGGTGTAAACGCCATCGACGTCAGTGTAGATCTGGCATTCGTCAGCATTGAGCGCTGCGGCTAAGGCGACGCCGGTGGTGTCTGAGCCACCACGACCCAGGGTAGTGATATTGCCGTTTTCATCGACGCCTTGGAAGCCGGCGACGACGCAAACATAACCGGCATCGAGATCTGCTTTCAGGTTGTGCTGTTCTATATTGAGGATGCGCGCTTTGGTGTGGGCGTTATCGGTCAATATTTTAACTTGTGCGCCAGTGTAGCTTTTGGCTTTGATGCCAAGCTCAATTAAAGCCAGTGCGGTAAGACCAATGGTTACTTGCTCACCGGTAGACACGATCATATCCAGTTCGCGTGGATCGGGCTCAGGCATGAGTTCTTTGGCGAGGGTAATCAGGCGGTTGGTTTCACCTGACATGGCCGACACTACCACCAAAATTTGATGGCCCATGGCTTTGTAGCGCGCAACACGGCGCGCGAGTTCACGGATACGCTCAGGAGTAGCGACGGAGGTGCCGCCATATTTTTGTACGATTAGTGCCATTTTTAACTCTTTTTATTGAAGCTCATTAAAATTTACCAGTGAAGTTACATGCCGCGCTAACGAAGCCGTCATGTTATGCAACTTTACTAGCGACCCAATCTTTAACACTGGCTAATGCTGTTGGTAACTGGCTGGCATCGGTACCGCCTGCCATTGCCATATCTGGCTTACCGCCGCCTTTGCCACCGACTTGTTTGGCGACATGATTTACCAGGTCGCCGGCTTTGATTTTACTAATTAGATCGGCGGTCACGCCTGCTGCAAGGCTAACCTTACCATCACTGGCGCTGGCTAGCACAATCACTGCTGATTTTAGCTTATCTTTCAGCTTATCCATGGTTTCACGCAGTGTGTTGGCATCAGCGCCGTCCAGAGTGGCCGTCAATAGTTTAAAGCCGGCCATTGTTATGGCTTGCTCGGCTAAATCGTCACCTTGGCTTGAGGCCAGTTTGGATTTTAAGCGTGCCAACTCTTTTTCGAGGGATTTCACATTATCCAGAATCTGACCAATTTTAGCGGGAAGCTCGTGCATCGGCGATTTAAGTTCAGCCGCAGCTTGGTTGAGTAGTGCTTGTTGCGCTTGAATCAGCTTGAGTGCGCCAACACCGGTCGTGGCTTCGAGGCGGCGCACGCCAGAGGCCACGCCGGCTTCTGCCATGATTTTGAATAGACCAATATCACCGGTACGCGCTACATGCGTGCCGCCGCAGAGTTCACGCGAGCTGCCGATATCGAGTACGCGGACTTCATCGCCATATTTCTCGCCAAACAGCATCATCGCGCCGGTTTTTTGTGCAGACTCAATATCCATCACGCGTGCCTGCGTTGCGATATTGGCAAGAATCTCGGCATTGACGATTTGTTCAACTTGCGTAATTTCGGCGTCGCTTAACGGCGCGTTATGCACGAAGTCAAAGCGGGTTTTTTCAGTGTCGACCAGTGAGCCTTTTTGCTGCACATGCTCGCCTAGCACTTCACGCAAAGCCTTATGCATTAAGTGCGTCGCCGAGTGGTTGCGTATCGTATTGGCACGTGCCTGCAGATCCACTTTAGCGCTAATTGTTTCACCCAGGCTTAAACTGCCGGTAGTGAGTACACCATGATGACCGAATACGCTGGCCTGGATTTTTTGCGTATCTTCTACCGCAAAAATGCCGTCCTGACTGCGTAACAGACCGCAGTCGCCGATTTGACCGCCAGACTCGGCATAGAATGGGGTGGTATCAAGTACAACCACGCCTTGCTCGCCTTCGGATAAGCTGGAAACCGCGAGCCCGTCTTTATACAGGCCGAGTACTTTGGCTGTCGTTTCCAGCGTGTCGTAACCTTTAAAATCGGTAGCGGCACCGCTGTATTCGAGGTTGGTCGCCATTTTAAACTTGCCCGCAGAGCGCGCTTGTTCTTTTTGGCGGGTCATGGCGGCGTTAAAGGCGGCGTTATCGACGCTGACGCCACGCTCGCGACAGATGTCAGCGGTGAGGTCTAGCGGAAAGCCATAAGTATCATGTAGTTTAAAGGCAGTTTCGCCATTGAAAATAGCCGTGGTGCTGGCCAGTTCTGCTTCTAGAATTGCCATGCCATTTTCTATGGTTTCAAAGAAGCGATCTTCTTCCTGCTTGAGCATATCGATAATACGCGCCTGATTGGCCGCTAACTCGGGATAGGCCGTGCCCATTTCGGCGACGAGATCCGGTACGATCTTGTAGAAGAAGGCAGCACGGTTGCCCAGTTTATAACCATGGCGAATCGCACGGCGAATGATGCGGCGCAGTACATAACCGCGGCCCTCGCTGCTTGGAATCACGCCGTCGGCAATTAAAAAGCTGCAAGCGCGAATATGGTCGGCTAACACTTTGAGTGAGGGGCTATCTAAATCACTAGTAGCCGTTTCGCGCGCAGCCGCTTTGATTAGGCCCTGGAATAAATCAATTTCGTAATTGGCATGCACATGCTGCAATACCGCGGTGACGCGTTCCAAACCCATGCCGGTATCCACGCTCGGTTTTGGCAGTTTGTGCATCACACCGGCTTCATCGCGGTTGAACTGCATGAATACATTGTTCCAGATCTCGATGTAACGGTCGCCGTCTTCATCCGGGCTGCCCGGAGGTCCGCCAAAGTGCTGTTCGCCATGGTCGTAGAAAATTTCAGTACACGGGCCGCAGGGGCCGGTATCACCCATCATCCAGAAGTTGTCGGAGGCGTAGCGCGCACCTTTGTTATCGCCAATGCGGATGACGCGTTCGGCGGGTACGCCTATGGTTTTTGTCCAGATATCATAGGCTTCATCATCATCGGCATAGACGGTGACGGTGAGCTTGTCTTTGGGCAGCTTGAATACTTCGGTGAGCAGTTCCCAAGCAAAGCCGATGGCTTCTTGCTTGAAGTAGTCACCAAAACTGAAGTTACCGAGCATTTCGAAAAAGGTGTGATGACGGGCGGTATAGCCGACGTTTTCGAGATCATTATGTTTGCCGCCAGCACGTACGCATTTCTGGCTGGAGGTGGCACGCGTGTAGCTACGTTTATCAAAGCCGAGGAATACGTCTTTGAACTGATTCATGCCAGCATTGGTAAACAGCAGGGTAGGGTCGCCTGCCGGGACTAGCGAGCTCGACGGCACTACCTGGTGGCCTTTAGAGGCAAAAAAGTCTAGAAATGCTTGGCGGATTTCATTGGTGCTGGGCTTGTTGCTTAATTTTATGGTCATGTGGTTTTATTTCTTTTTAGCAAATCTATCTTTTTAGCAAGTCTGTTTTTTAGTATGTTTGTTTTTTAGCAAGTCTGTCTTTTTAGTACAATTGTGGCGGCGATTACTCGTCTTCAGTTTGGCTCAATACCTGTTTAATCGTGTCAAAACCAAAGCCGCGACTTTGTAAAAATCTGGCTTGTTTCGCCCATTCTTCGCGCGTTTGCGGGCTATGCAAATATTTTTTACGACAAACTTCACGTGCATTATCAAGTTCACCGGCTTTAATTTTGGCCACGGCATCAACGATAAGTGCATCGGCAACGCCTTTTTCGCGCAATTCGTGGGCAACACGCGCACTGCCAAACTTGGCCTTACGCGCATGGATTAATTGCTCAGTAAAACGCGCATCGGATAACCAGCCGCGCGTTTTAAAATCATCCAGTATTGCGTTGATATCATCAGATTCTTCGGCATAAGTTTTGAGCTTTTTACCTAGCTCGGCGTAAGAATACTCACGCTTAGCTAGGTAATCCAGTGCGCGTTGGCGCAAACTTTTGCTTGGAGTTTTAGTCTTGTGATGAGCTGCGTACATCGCCGTCGCTGCTGATTAGTCGTCCTCAGCACGTACCGCTGGCATGGCTTCACTGACGGCTTTCATATTGGCGCGGATTCTTGCATCAATTTCATTGGCAATTTCTGGATGAGACTTGAGGTATTCACGGGCATTATCTTTACCCTGGCCAATTTTTTCGCCATTGTAGCTATACCAGGAACCGGCTTTTTCCACCATTTTCAGATTGGCGCCAAGCTCAATGATTTCACCTTCACGTGAAATACCTTCGCCGTAGAGAATGTCAAACTCAGCCTGCTTGAATGGCGGCGCGACTTTATTTTTAATTATTTTGACACGGGTTTCACTGCCGATGACTTCGTCACCTTTTTTGATCGCGCCGGTACGGCGAATATCTAAACGTACTGAAGCGTAAAATTTAAGTGCGTTACCGCCGGTAGTCGTTTCCGGGTTGCCAAACATCACGCCAATTTTCATACGGATCTGGTTAATGAAAATAACCAGAGTATTGGTACGTTTGATGTTGCCGGTGAGTTTACGCAGAGCCTGGCTCATCAGGCGCGCCTGTAAACCCATGTGGCTATCACCCATTTCGCCTTCAATTTCAGCGCGTGGTGTTAAAGCCGCTACCGAGTCAACCACAACAATATCAACCGAGCCGGAGCGTACCAGCATATCGACAATTTCCAGGGCCTGCTCGCCCGTATCTGGCTGTGAAATTAACAGATCCGGCACGTTAACACCGAGCTTGGCAGCATATTGTGGATCTAGCGCATGTTCAGCATCAATAAATGCTGCAACACCACCTGATTTTTGCATTTGCGCAATCACTGACAGTGTCAGCGTGGTTTTACCTGAGGATTCTGGACCGTAAATTTCGACCACACGGCCGCGCGGTAAACCGCCAATGCCCAAGGCGATATCGAGGCCTAATGAGCCGGTTGAAACTGACTGAATATCATCGCCAATATTGCTATCACCCATGCGCATGATAGAGCCCTTGCCAAACTGTTTTTCGATCTGCGCGAGTGCGGCGGCAAGTGCTTTGCTTTTGTTATCATCCATGTGGTTTTGCCTTTGTATTTTTCGAGGTTTTTCAGTACTGTAACTTGCGATTATTTCATAAATCTAGGCTTAAGGTAAGCGTAATTAACGTTTCTAAGGCATGAGTGGCTGCTTGGCGGCGGACGGCATCACGATTGCCGCTAAAGTGCCTGGTTTGCGTCATTGTTACCATGTCGCGGGCTGCTTTTTCTGCCTGGGGTTTATGGGCAAAACCAAAGCATACGCTGCCCACCGGCTTGGTCGGCGTGCCACCATCAGGCCCAGCAATGCCGCTGATCGAGCAGCTTATCTGTGCCTGGCTATTTGTGAGCGCGCCCTTGGCCATTTCAGCGGCAACTTCTTCACTGACTGCGCCAAACGCTTGCAAGGTCGCTGTGTTAACGCCGAGCATGTCCTGCTTGGCAGCGTTGCTATAGCTGATGTAGGCGCGGTCAAACCATGCCGAGCTGCCGGCGATGGCTGTGATGTATTGCGCGACCATGCCGCCAGTGCACGACTCCGCCAGCACCAGGCTAAGTTTGCGTGCCTTGAGCGCTGCGCCCAGTGCTTGTGACAGGTTTAAAACTAGTGCATCATCCATCGCATCAGTCCCAGGCAAATAATGGCGTAAATGGCGGCGAGTAAATCGTCAAACATGACGCCGAAGCCGTTTTTAAGATGAGCATCACACTGGCGTATAGGAAACGGCTTCCAAATATCAAACAGCCGGAATAATAAAAATGCTGTGAGCCACCACTGCCACTGGTTCGGCGTGAAAGTGAGCACCAACATCATGGCGACTATTTCATCCCAAACGATAGCACCGTGATCGACCACCCCTAAGGCTTTGCCGGTAATGGTGCAAATAGGAATGCCCATAATAAACAGCAGACTAATCACGACTAGCTGCAACGGCAACGGCAATATCGCCAGCATCCACGCCAGAGGTAACGCTACTAAGGTGCCGGCAGTGCCAGGCGCTTTTCTGGCTAAGCCGCTACCAAATCCCAGGCCAAAGAAATGCGCCGGATGTTGTAGTAAAAGTGCAAGGTCAGGCTGTTTAACTGAAGTGGTCAAAGCCAGTCTCCTTAAAATCTAAAATCTGTTGGTCAAGACTGCGCACGATGAGGTCTGTGCCCGTGGTGATATGGCCGATCACGGTTAATGCCACGCCGAGCTTTTGGCCGAGCTGCATAATATCGGTATGGTTGCTAGTGGGCGCGCTAAAGCATAGTTCGTAATCATCGCCACCGGCTAATATCGCTTTTAATAAGCGCTTATCTTTTAAGCCGTCAGTTATGTTGCTAAGCGGCGTATGCGGTATCGCGCTTAATTGCAGTTCAGCGCCCACGTTTGATGCGGTCAGGATATGGCCTAAATCCGCGGCTAAGCCATCGGAAATATCAATCGCACTGTTTGCCAGTCTACGTAAGCCTAGGCCTAAACTTGTTCGAGGTTGCGGCATATGTAGCGCCGCTAAACACTGAGCTAAGACCGAAGCCGGTAGGCTTAACTGGCCTTGTAAATGCGCCAGGGCGAGCGCGGCATCGCCTAAGTGACCGGATACCCAGACTTCATCGCTAGGCATCGCGCCGCTGCGTTTTAACGCTTGGCCAGTTGGTACTTCGCCCATGATCTGTATGCTGATGGTAAGTGGGCCGCGTGTAGTATCACCGCCAATTAAATCGATATTAAATTTTGTCGCACAGGCAAAAAAACCGGCAGAAAACTGGCTCAGCCAAGCGGCATTAACCCCAGGTAGCGCGATCGCCAGCGTCGCCCATTTTGCTTCTGCACCCATCGCCGCCATATCGGACAGGTTGACGGCGAGAGACTTCCAGCCAAGCTTATAGGCGTCGGCATCGGCAAAGAAGTGAGTGCCCGCTACCAGCATATCCGCTGAGATGGCGAGCTCCATGCCGGGCTTGAGCGAAATTAGCGCAGCATCGTCGCCTATGCCTAAACTGGTCTGTGTGGTCGGCCGCGTAAAGTAATCTTGAATTAAATTGAATTCTGACATGGGTATTTTATGATCAATTATGCATGCTTAACATCAAGACCTAAGCCACAGGGATTTCAGGTTTGACAGCAGATTTTGGCCTAAAGGCGACAACCATGTTGCTATTGGTTTCAATATACGGCGCGCCGATTAAATCTAAGCAATAAGGCACGGCGGCGAATATGCCGTGCACTGTGATTGCGCCAGTTTCATCTTTAAGCCCTTCCAGTGTTTGCGCAATCGCTTTCGGTTGACCGGGTAAATTAATAATAAGGCATTGCTTACGGATTACTGCAACTTGCCTCGATAAAATGGCCGTCGGCACAAAGTTCAGGCTGATCTGGCGCATTTGCTCGCCAAAGCCGGGCATGGTCTTGTCGGCGACCGCTAGCGTGGCTTCGGGGGTAACGTCACGTAAAGCCGGGCCGGTACCGCCGGTGGTTAAAATCAGACTGCAGTTTTCATGGTCGACCAAATCACGTAGGGTAGCTTCAATTTCAGCCTGGTCATCAGCGATCAGTCGCGTTACGATTTGCACGGGTGTGGTGAGGGCTGCGCTGAGCCAGTTTTGCAGTGTCGGCAAACCTAAATCGACATAGACGCCGCTACTGGCACGGTCGCTAATCGACACTAAACCAATTTTAATGAATTCTTTTGTCATTGTTGAGTCGTATAGTTTGAGTTGAGCCTTAATCATACCATCACCAACTAACAAGGACTTTTTCATGGCACTTATAACACCTCATATAACAGCGCGCTCGACGCGTCAAACAGCGCCGGCGGCAGCAATGCCAGCAACGCTTATACCTTATAAAAATATGATCGCGGGTCTGCTGTTACTAAGTTTAGGCGTCATGGCAAGCTTGGCTGCGGCGGCTGAACTTAATTTGTATGAAAAGAACTATAAAGCTCAAAATAGCGGCAATCTGAAGTCGCAAGAGGCCAATCCGGACACAAAAATGTATGCCAGCAGCCATAAGGATGAAGACAATATCAGCATGCTGGAAGCTGGCTATGACATGATCGGTTCTTCAGGTTTCGATGGCGCTGTGGTGCCGGCAGAACAAGCGCTAGCACATGCAAAGTCGATCAAAGCCGATACGGTGCTGGTCTATAGCAAATACGCTTCGACTAAAACTTCTAGCTCTAAACTGCAGTTGGTGAAAGAAGCTGCCAAGAATGGCGGTGAAATTGCTGCGGAAGCTTTGCAGGAAGCGCCGATGCAGTATCACTATTACGCCAGTTACTGGGCGAAATTGCCGATGCCGCTGCTAGGGGTAAACGTGATTAAGCTCAAACTCAAGACCAACGCAGAAGGCGAAGAGCTGAAAAACGTAAAAGAAGAGGCCGGGCTTAAAATTATTGCGGTGATCAAAGCGTCACCAGCGGCTAAAGCCGGCGTTGTGACTGGCGATGTGTTGCTAAAAATCGGTGATGTTGAGTTGGTAAAACCAGATGATTTATATGCAGCGGTGCAGCGTTATGCCGGCCAAACCGTAACCGTAGTTCTGGAGCGGGCTAGCTCGCCGCTTAAAGTTTCGGTGGCGTTAAATGCACGCCGCTAAAACGCTCATCAGCCGGATCGCTAGCTAATCACAAACCTGGAGTATTGCTAGTAAGCAACGTTGGCCAGCAATACTCTAGTATTAAACAATGCACGGGGAACTGAGCGCTTGCGAGCAGATAAGCTGCCGATTGATATAGGCTAGCTAGTCTTTAGCCTTATCATCTGCAATGTTATCAGTTGAATCGCCAGCACTGTCGTCGTCGCCGTCTGCAGCAACAGCAGCCTGGGTGACGTCACGCAGCAACTTGAAAATCTCGCGACTGCTTTTTGGCGGTTTGTCCGCAGCGAGTTCTTTTTGTGCATTACGAACTAAGGTACGTAATTGCTGGATATCTGTGCTCGGATACAGCGCGATAAACTCAGCGAGTACATTGCTGTCGGCGATCATGCGGTCACGCCAGCGTTCTAAACCATGGAAGTAGGCATTTTCAGCGGTATTTTTACCCTCCCAGCGCGCGAGCTGTTCGAGAATGGGTGCATTATCAATTTCGCGCATCAGGCGACCCAGATACTGTTTATGACGCCGCGTAGCACCATTGGCGGTGATTTTTTTAGTATCAAGTATGGCGGTAAGTACCGTATCTGGCAGGTCTAACTTGAGCAATTTGTCTTTAGATAGCGCAGACAACTTAACGCCCAGCTCTTGTTGCGCGTCGGCTTCGGCTTTAAGTTTAGTCTTGCTGATAGGCTCGTCATCAGCATCCATACTGGCGCCTAAATTAGCGTCTTTATGGAAATCAATGCCGGTATTTTTCTTTGTAGGTTTCATGCTGCGGTATGATAGCAGTTTTTAGTACTTATTTTTAGTATATGCGCTTAGTGTGCGTGTAGCTTATTGGGTGAGAGATAAAAGCATTATGGCAGATTCAGGGTTTAGTTATTCTTTAGATGAAATCAAGCAGATGTCTGCGGATGTTCTTAAAGTCGCAAAAGCGCACGGTGCGAGCGCAGCAGAAGCTGAGCTTAGTTTAAGTATCGGCCAGAATGTATCGGTGCGCATGGGCCAAACCGAAACTATCGAATATAACCGCGATAAAGGCATGTCAGTGACGGTTTATTTCGGTCAGCAGAAAGGCCATGCCAGCACTTCGGATTTAAGTATTCAGGCTCTAAAAGATACCGTCGCTGCTGCATGTAATATTGCTAAATACACGGCAAAAGACGAGTTCTGCGGTTTAGCCGATCAAGATTTGATGGCGAGTAATATCCTCGATCTGGACTTGCATCATCCGTGGCTGTTGTCTGTAGATGAAGCTATTGTCATTGCCGAGGAATGTGAAGCCGCAGCGCTTAATGTCGATGCGCGTATCAGCAACTCTGAAGGCGCTAGCGTTTCCAGCAGTACCGGATATTTTGCCTATAGCAATAGTCATGGCTTTACCGGCGGCTATCCGAGTTCACGCCATGGCATTAGCTGCTCGGTGATCGCCGAGGCTGACGGCAATATGCAGCGCGATTACTGGTACAGCACTGCGCGTGCCGCGGAGGATTTGCAGACCCCGCAGGCAATAGGCAACATTGCTGGCGAACGTAGTGTGCGCCGTCTCGATGCCCGCAAAATCAAGACTTGCCAAGTGCCGGTGCTGTTTGAAGCACCGCTAGCCAGTGGCCTGATTTCGTCGTTAATCAGTGCGGTTTCTGGCGGTAATTTATATCGTAAATCATCATTTCTTTTGGATAGCCTGGGTAAGCAAGTGGCTTCGCCATTACTTAATATCTATGAAGAGCCGCATCTGAGAAGAGGCCTGGCCAGCAGCCCGTTTGATAATGAAGGTGTAGCCACGCATGCACGGCAACTGGTCAAGGACGGGGTATTGCAGGGTTATTTATTAGCGAGCTATTCAGCTCGCAAGCTCGGCATGCACACTACAGGTAATGCCGGCGGTAACCATAATCTAATCGTCATGCCCGGTGCACATGATTTTGCCGGCCTGTTGCAACAGATGGGTACAGGTTTACTGGTCACCGAATTGCTCGGTAGCGGCATCAATATGGTGACAGGTGATTATTCAAGAGGTGCGGCTGGATTTTGGGTTGAAAATGGTGTCATTGTGCACGCTGTTGAAGAAATAACCATTGCCAGCAATATGGCCGATATGCTGCTGGGTATTGTGGCGATAGGTAACGACGTCTTGGTGCAGGGGTCTAAACAGGTTGGCTCTATATTAGTCGAGCGCATGACCGTGGCAGCAGACTAAGACCGTTGATAACTACGTAATAAAAAAGCCCCGCTTATGAGCGGGGCTTTTTTTATGCGTCATGCTGCAGACGCGTTATTGATGGCTAATTTATTTTTTGTTTGACGAAGCGCTTACTTCGTCATAGTCATCATTAATAAAGTCTTTTGGGACTAAGCCATCTTGTACTTGGCTGGCACGTTTTTGCAGATAGGCATCACGCATAAACGCGTAAGGATCTAATGAGGCTTCATCAATCAAATCGTTAGCGACCAGTAGCTCGGTACGCTTATCGATAAACTGCGCCGCACGCAGTTGGTTATGCAATCTAACCTGGCCAATATTATGCGTGTAGGTGATTGGATCGGATGTCGCTGTGTCGACGATAAAACCACTGGCATCACGCAAGCTGGACGGGCCGAGTATTGGCAGCACCAAGTAGGCACCACTGCTCACACCCCAGTAACCTAGCGTTTGGCCAAAATCTTCTTTACGTCGTTCTATTTTGTCCATAGAAGCGACATCAATAAAACCGGCCAGACCGAAAGTGCTGTTAATCACAAAGCGCCCAGCATCAGTGAAGGCATAAGCTAATTTCAATTGCAATACATCATTGACCACGGTTGTAATCATGCCGAGGTTGTTGAAAAAGTTGTTGAACGCCTTGCGTACCGGAGTTGGTGCTACAGCTTTATATGCAGTCGCTACTGGCTTGAAAACGGCCTTGTCGGCAACATCATTAAACTTGTAAATGCCGCGGTTAAGGCCTTCTAACGGATCTCTATTGCTTTGGGATGCACAGCTAGATAGCAGTGTGGCGAGAGTCAATGCCATGAATAAAGCAGATAATTTTTTTTGCATTTTGATATTCTTATATGTATTTTTGCACACGATACAATTATTCATCAGTACGCTGCTCCTGTCTACAGAAATTAAGTTAAATATGAACCAAACAGGTATCGTTTCGACGGTTGGTGCAGTTTACATTGACGGCTGCTAATGCTCAATTGCGGCGACATTTTAGCTTGGGCCTAGTCATGCTGCGGGCTGTCATTTTGTTCTTTTGTGCCAGCGCTGGTCTTATACAGGCTTAATGCCAGCGCTCTTTGTGTCGCATGATCGACTACGGGCTGCGGATAGTCGCGGCCAATGACGGTATTGATCAATTGCTGGCGCAAGTTCGGCATTAACCACGGCGCATGAATTTCTTTATCATTACAATGCAGCAACTCGGGCACATACTTGCGTATAAAGCGGCCGTTTTGGTCAAAGCGTTCACTTTGCGTGATTGGGTTGAATATTCTAAACCAGGGCTGGGCATCACAGCCAGTGCTGGCGGCCCATTGCCAGCCGCCATTGTTTGCGCTCAGATCAAAATCTATCAGCTTTTCGGCAAAATAACGCTCACCCCAACGCCAGTCGATAAGCAAGTCTTTGACCAAAAAGCTGGCCGCGACCATGCGCAGGCGGTTATGCATAAAGCCAGTGCTGTTAAGCTGGCGCATGGCGGCATCGACTAATGGATAGCCGGTTCTGCCTTCGCACCAGGCCTCGAACAGTGCCTGATTATTAGGAAAAGGAAGTTGCTCAAATATAGCTTTAAAGGCATGGCCGTGTGCAACTTGAGGATGGTGATGCAGGATTTGAAAGTAGAAATCACGCCAGATAAGCTCGTTTAACCAGGTCTGAGCACCGGCATTGGCGGCCTCCATGGCGCTACGTGCTAAATAGCGAATTGAAATCGTGCCAAAACGTAAATGCACCGATAAATACGACACGCCTTTTACCGCAGGAAAGTTGCGCGCTTCGTTGTATAGATCAATACGCTGTTTAAAGTCATCAAACAGTGTTAAGCCGCCGTCCATACCGGTAGGCAAGCGCATGCTGGCTAGATTGGTGCGCATAAAGCCCATACTTTCTAAGCTCGGCATTTCCATGGCATCGGCTTGGGCTAAATGCTGCGCATAGCTGTCGACCGGGTAGGACTGCAGTGAATTGTCATTTACGGTTTTAAGCCACATGTTTTTATAGGGCGTAAATACTGCATAAGGCTTACCAACCATGGTCAGCACTTCATCTTTTTCAAAAATCACCTGATCTTTAAACTGCTTGCATGTAATCGCCAGGGCTTGCAGTTGATTGCTAACCGTTAGGTCACGCTTAATAGCGTTCGGCTCATAATCATGATTGCTAAACACCGCCTCAACTTGCAAGCGTTGCGCTAACTGCGGAATTTCATCGACGGCGTTGCCATAGAGCACGATGAGGTCACCGCCTTTAGCCAGCAAGGCAGCTTTTAATTCACGCACGCTTTCCCAGATAAATTCTACGCGGCGATCCGCTTTGTCTGCGAGTTGGTCAAGTATGGCGCGATCAAACACGAACACGCAGTAAACCTGGGCGGATGATTTGAGGGCGTGAAAGAGCGCGGCATGGTCGTAATCACGTAAATCTCGACGGAACCAAACCAGGGATTTTTGATATTGTAAGGACACGCTTATTCTCGGTGGTAAGGATGATTGTGTATGACGGAGTGCGCACGGTAAAGTTGCTCGGCGAGCATGACGCGCACCAAGCCATGGGGCAGGGTGAGTTTCGACAAGCCCCATAACCAGTCAGCTTTTTGTTTGACTGACGCATGCAGGCCATCGGCACCGCCAATGACCAGCGCAATATCGCGGCCGCCAGTAGTGGAGCCGTCTAGCCACGCTCTGAATTTGTCGGCGAGTTGCAGTGTGGTTACTTCCTGGCCACGTTCATCTAGAGCGATTAAATAGTCGCGGCCGATCACCTCTAGAATACGTTTCGCTTCGATCAGCTGTATGTTTTCTATGCTGTTGCCGGCGGCGCGTTTTTCCGGCTTGATGTCAATAATTTCCAAGCTAGCTTCGCGCGGCATGCGTTTACTATATTCGGCGCAGGCCATTTCTACCCAACTGGGCATTTTATGGCCGACGGAGACGATACGCAGTTTCAATGGTGGCAGGCCTCAGGCTAGGGTGGAATGTGGTTGCAAGCTATGCGCAGCGTTATGACTGGTGCTATGTATCGACGGCAAAATGACGAATGCCGGCACTGGCGCCGGCATTTACATGCATTCAAGTTTTTAAACCGGTTTGATATGACCGCGACGCGATTCTGCCTCGCCCCACAGTTGCTCCAGATTGTAGTAAGCGCGTGTCGCAGGCACCATGATATGTACGACAATATCGTCCAAGTCTACCAGTACCCATTCGCCTTCTTTTTCGCCTTCAGTGCCGCGAATGTTATAGCCTTTTTCTTTCAGCTTTTCGCGCACATTATCGGCAACAGCTTTTGCCTGCCGACTGGAGGTGGCTGAGGCGACTATCATGTAGTTAGTCATGCTGGTGAGCTTGCGCACATCCATCACGGTAATATCAAAGCCTTTAATATCTTCAATCGCATCAATTACTGCGAGTTTCATGGTTTCTAAATCAAATGTCATTTATGCGGCCTGTGCTGGAATAGCGTTGCGTTGAGATTGTATGCTGTTGTCACTATTCACATACACAAGTTGTGGTTGGTACTGTTTAAGTTCTAATTCGTTATAAATGGCAAAGCTGGCAATAATCACAATATCATTAGGCTGCGCTTTGTGTGCGGCAGCGCCATTGACCGAAATGATGCCGGAGTGACGCTCGGCAACAATTGCATAGGTAGTGAAACGCTCGCCGTTGGTGACGTTATAGATACTAATTTGCTCATATTCGCTGATATTGGCCGCTTCCAGCAGCTCGGCGTCGATGGCGCAGCTGCCTTCGTAGTCAAGCTCGGAGTGCGTAACATGCACGCGATGCAACTTAGATTTAAGCATGGTTCTTTGCATGTACTTAACCATTTTTCAAAAGGGAGTGCATTATAGTCTTTTCAAGCACTTAGCGCAAAAATTCGACGTTATCAATTAATCGCGTGTCACCTAATCTAGCGGCGGCCATCACGATTAATTGCTGGTCTTCTGCGCCAGCAACGGCCAAGGTGAGCGCTGAGCGCACCGAAAAATATTCGACTTGCCAGCCGCGGCTATTTAAGCTGCTAGTGGCGGCTTGCTCCAAGGCCGTGAATTCGACCTGGCCTTGCCGACTGCTAGATACAATTTGCTGTAGATGTTGCTGCAGTTGTGCCGCTTCAATTTTATGGGCTGCGCTCAAGAAGCCGTTGCGCGAGCTCAGCGCCAGGCCATCAGCGGCGCGCTGCGTATCGGCAGCGACGATGCTGATTGGCAGATTAAACTGTCGCACTAATGTGCGTAGCAGCAACAGCTGCTGAAAATCCTTTTTTCCAAAGACGGCGACTTGCGGCATGACCATATTAAACAGTTTCATGACGATGGTCGCCACGCCGCAGAAATGTCCGGGCCGAGTAGCGCCGCAGAGCTGGCCTGCGAACGCCGGCGCGGTGATGGTCATGCTTTGGTTTAAGTGGATGCCGTCAAAATCGGGGTAGATTTCAAGCACACTGGGCGTAAACACAATATCAGCGCCGGCGGCTTCTAGCTTAGCGCAGTCGGCGGCCAAGCTGCGCGGGTAGCAAGCTAAATCTTCATTGGCGCCAAATTGCAACGGATTAACAAAAATGCTCACCACCACACAGGCTGCCTGCTGCTTGGCGATGGCAACCAGTTGCAGATGGCCGTCATGCAAGTTGCCCATGGTCGGCACCAACGCAATATTGCTGTGCGCTTTGAGCGCCTGCCTAAGCTCAGCAACTGTTTCGATAATTTTTAGCATTTAATAACTTAGTAATTAGTAACTTGGCATCTAGTAACAGTGTTCAGCCGCGGGAAAACTCTGGTTTTTTACGGCGGCCACATAAGCGGCAACTGCGGCCTGTATGCTGTTGCTGTCTTTTAAAAAGTTACGCACAAAGCGCGGGCTTTTAAATTCATGCGGCTGTTTGCTCGCCGGTCCGCTGTAAATGCCAAGTAGATCCTGCAATACCAGTACCTGGCCGCTACAGTCGGGGCCGGCACCAATACCGATGGTCGGTGTGCTGATCGTTGCAGTAATTTGCTGGGCAAGCTTGGCGGGTACCATCTCCAGTACTAGCAGGCTAGCGCCGGCCTCGCTCATGGCGATCGCATCTTGCATAATTTGCTGCGCGCTATCCTCGGTTTTACCTTGAATTTTATAACCGCCCAATTGTTGTACCGACTGTGGCGTGAAGCCTAAATGCGCGCAGACGGCAATGCCATGTTCGACCAGATAGCGCGTGGTCTTGACCATATCGCCGCCGCCTTCGAGTTTTACCATGTGTGCACCGGCAGCTATGAGTAGTTGTGCATTGGCATAAGCCAGGGTTTCATCCTGTTCGTAGCTGGCCACCGGCATGTCGGCGATGATGCAGGTATTGACGGCACCTTTGGCGACACACTGCGTGTGATAAATCATGTCGTGCATAGTCACGCTTAAGGTGTCTGCAGCGCCTTGAATCACCATGCCTAAGGAATCGCCGACGAGCAGAATATCTATTCCGGCAGCTTCGCTGAGCTTAGCAAAAGTGGCATCGTAACAAGTCAGCATGGCAATTTTTTGAGCTGACTTGGTTAATTGTGCAAGCTTGACCATAGATTGTCCTTTGCTTAAATATAGGGTTTGCATGCTCAGGCTAGGATCAGTCAAAGTTCGGGTTAAAGTACTCACGCTGGCCTTTAATTTCACCGATGCGCTTAATGAGCAGGTCCAGTGGGCTTTCATTGCCTGCTGTGCTGTCATTCTTAAGGATGTTGAGCTTTTCGTTATTGACGATCAGCAGCGGCGAGGCATCATAGTTGTGAAAAAAACTGCTGTAAGCCGCGGCTAGTCGCTCTAGATATTCGCGCGGCATGCCTTGCTCATAACTGACGCTGCGTTCATCAACCCGCTCCACCAGCGCATCAACCGGCGTTTGCAGGTAAATGACTAGGTCAGGTTTCGTCGCCGTTAAATGCAGGTGCTGATAAATTTGGTGGTAGAGCGCATATTCCTCATCATCCAGATTAAGCCGCGCGAACAGCGGATCTTTTTCCAGGAAAAAGTCAGCAACAATCGGTTTGGCAAACATGTCGCGCTGGCTTAGGTCTTTAATCTGATTGGCACGCTGAAACAGAAAAAATAGCTGCGTCGGCAAGGCGTAGCGCGGCGCATCCTGGTAAAAGCGCGCTAAAAACGGATTGGCCTCAGCTTTTTCAGACAGGTAATCAATCGGGTATTTATCGGCGAGCATGCGCGCCAACGTAGTTTTGCCGCTGCCGATGGGGCCTTCGATGACGATATACGGATATTGATTGAAAATGCTCATGCGCTTAGTTTTTTGATACCTGTGACTAGCTGTGTGTCGATTAATAGTTCTATTTTGCCATGATTTTCCAGGCTGAGCTGCGGCGCAATTTCAAATAAGGGCAATAACACAAAACCGCGGCTGTGCATGCGCGGATGCGGTAAGGTCAGTTGCTCGCTATTGAGGATGACATCGGCATAGAGCAGCAAGTCACAATCAAGTACACGCGGTGCATTCGGGTAAGGCCGCACGCGACCGGCGCTGTTTTCAATAGCAAATAAAGCCTGCAGCAATGCTAGTGGCGATAAATCGGTTTCGAGCGCGACAACGGCATTGATGAAATCCGGTACTTGCGCCAGGTCTGCATGCGCATAGCCGATAGGCGCGGTTTGGTATAACGATGATTTTTTAATGACGCGCGTATTCGGGATCTGCTCCAGCGCGAGCATCGCCTGTTGTACTTGTGCGATAGGGTCGGCTAAATTGCTACCCAAAGCGACATATGCTGGTTTCATAATGAGTTTATAGAGGTTGATTAAGATGGCCTAGCCGAAGCTAAGCGCAGCCGATAGTGACTAAGACTGTTCGCCAGCTGGTGCAGCATCGCTGCCAACCAGCTTTTTACGGCTTCTTTTTCTGCGTTTTTTCGGTGCAGTATCAGCTTGCAGCATGTCTGCGCGGGCTTCGCCATCAGCATTGGCAAAGTCAGTCCACCATACGCCTAGCTCCAGCGGCAGCTCTCCGGATTCACAGCGCAGCAATAAAAAGTCATAAGCGGCACGGTAGCGCGGATGGGTCAGTAAACCAAATGGGCGTTTGCCGGCACGCTGCTCGAACCGTGGCTGTAAACCCCAGATTTCTTTCATGGTAGCGGTATAACGGTTATGGATAGCGAGCTTTTCTGCCTGCGTGGCAATGACTTCAGACATGGCCATATGCAGCGCCGGTATTGGCGGGTTGCCCTCGGCTTTGTAGGTTTCCCACGCGGCGAGCATCTCGTGCCAGAGCAAGGTGGCAAATAAGAAACTGGGGTTGGCGGATTTGCCTGACAAGATGCGATCGTCGGTATTTTTTAAGGCCAGCATCACAAAACGCTCACCCATGGGCTGCTCTAATACGACATCGAGCATGGGCAGTAAGCCGTGATGCAATTGCTGCGCGCGCAATGCACTGACGCTTTCAATCGCATGGCCGGATAAAAATAGCTTGAGCATTTCATCAAACAGGCGGCTCGGTGGCACGTCCTGCAGCAAGTCTGCCATTTTAGCGATAGGCGCTTGCGTCGCTGCCTCTATTTTTAAACCCAGCTTTGCCGATAAACGCACGACGCGCAACATGCGCACCGGATCTTCAGCATAGCGTGTTTCTGGTTTGCCGATCATGCGCAGTACGCCGGCTTTTATATCGGCGTAGCCTTGATGGAAATCGAGCACTTCCTGGCTGGAGGGATCGTAATACAGTGCATTGGCGGTAAAGTCGCGGCGCAGCGCGTCTTCGACCATGCTGCCAAACACATTGTCGCGGATAATACGGCCAGAATCGGCGACTTTTGAATCGCCCTCAGCATCAATATGACTGCCGCGGAAGGTAGACACCTCAATGGTTTCATCGCCAAACAACACATGCACCAGGCGAAAGCGACGGCCGATAATGCGTGAACGTCTAAACACGCGGTTGACTTCTTCTGGCGTGGCGTTGGTCGCCACATCAAAGTCTTTGGGAATGCGTTTGAGCAGTAAATCACGTACCGCGCCACCGACTATATAAGCTTCAAAGCCGGCGTGTTGTAGGCCTTCAATCGTGCGCTGTGCACCGCTGCTAAGCAGGCTACGATCGATAGCATGCGTTTTATGGGTAATGGTCAGCGCACTTTTTTTATCTAGATCATGCTGGCTGCCGCCACTAGTTTTGCGTGACGGTTTTTTAGGGCTGAGCGTAGCGCGGCTTGGCGCGGCTTTTGTTTTCGCCGTATCGTGTTTTACGCTGTCGGTTTTTGCGCTTTTGGGTTTAAAAATTCTATCTAATAATTTTTTAATCATGGTTGAATTATAACGTATGGCAAGCGATAAAAATTACGCGCGCTCATTTTTCCAAAGTACATCCTGCACGCCAGCTTCTTTGTTGATAATACGGCACATCACAAACAATAAATCTGACAGGCGGTTGAGATATTGCAGTGAAATATCGGTGACGTTTTCATTGCGATGCAGCTCCACCAGCTTGCGTTCAGCGCGACGGCAAACCGTGCGCGCTAGATGGCAATAGGCCGCAGTTCTGCTGCCGCCTGGCAATATAAATTCTTTGAGCGGCGTCAGTTGTTCGTTCAGGCTATCAATGGCCTGTTCCAGCTCGGTTATGCTTGACTGTTGTAAAATCACATAACCAGGAATGCAAATTTCACCACCCACGTTAAATAAATCATGCTGGATTTGGGTAAGCAACCCGACCAGACTCGCCGGTACGCTTTCGGTCATCATGATGCCGATCACGGAATTGAGCTCATCGACATCGCCCATGGCTTCAACGCGCAGGCTGTCTTTATTAATGCGGCTACCGTCACCTAAGCCCGTAGTACCATCATCGCCAGTACGCGTGTAAATTTTACTTAATCTGTTACCCATCATTCACTCCCTGTTAGCCGTGTGTCGCGGCAAGACCCGTTACGGGCTTGCCTGCATAATTGTATATAATATCTGCATTGTAACTGATGCCGACTGCGTAATGAATGCCCTCACCACTTCATCCCATGAAAGACCGGTCGCCGTATTTGATTCCGGCGTAGGCGGTATTTCCGTTTTAAAACACATACACGCCTTATTGCCAGCCGAGCATCTACTGTATGTCGCTGACAGCAAATATGCGCCCTATGGCAATAAAACGCCGGCAGCAATACAGGCGCGCTGCTTTGAGATAGCCGATTTCTTAATTGCCCGGAACGCCAAGGTGCTGGTAGTGGCATGTAATACGGCGACGGCAGCGGCTATCGACGCCATGCGTGAGCGCTACCCTTTGCCGATTATCGGCATGGAGCCGGCGCTGAAGCCGGCGGCTGCAGCCAGCAAAAATGGCATCATCGGTGTGCTGGCCACGACCGGCACGCTGCAAAGCGCGCAGTTTGCCGCCTTACTTGAAAGCTATGGGCGCAATGTCAAAGTCGTGACCCAGGCCTGTGTTGGCTTGGTGGAATGCGTAGAGCGCGGCGATCTTGATTCTGCCGCTACATTTAGACTGCTGCAACAATACTGCCAGCCCTTGCTTAATGAAGGCGCTGACACCATAGTCTTAGGCTGTACGCATTACCCCTTGCTCAAAGCGTTGATTGAAAAAATTGTTGGCACAGACATCGTGCTTATTGATACCGGTGCCGCGGTTGCTAATCAGTTACAACATCGCTTAATAGCGGAGGGCTTACAGTCCACGAGCAAGCAAGAGGGTCGCGTGCTGTTTTGGACCAATAGTCCGGCAGTGGAGGCCGCGCAGGTGATTACGCAATTATGGGGCGAGGCTGCCGTGGTGAAGTTTTTATAGACACCAGCCCGGCGCTATGCGGCTAGAGTCTAGATCGGCCACTGATCGGCTTGTGCTGATTAAAATCCAGCTTGATCAACGCCGAAAATAAGCCGTTTAATGATGGGCGACGACTGTACCCGCTTTTAGCCTATATTGGCTGCCACAATAGGGGCAGGCTACATGTCCGGTTTTGGTAATGTCTAAAAATACGCGTGGGTGCGATGACCATAATGCAACTTCAGCAGTTGGGCAATGCAGCGGTAAATCGTGCGCGCTGACTTCAATTTCTTTAACGTTAGACATAGTGTTAATTTCCCTGATGGTTCCCGCCGCTTGGCCAACTGCTAAGCTAGCCGCGGGAAAGATAACGGCGGTTTAAACCAGCGTTAGCCAATCGGCATGTTGCGCTGATTTGCCGCTGACGGCATCAAAATACATTTTTTGTAATTGTTTGGTGATCGGGCCGGCTGTACCTGTGCCAATATCGCGGCGGTCAAGTTCGCGTATCGGCGTGACTTCAGCAGCGGTACCGGTGAAAAAGGCTTCATCGGCAGAGTAAACTTCATCACGCGTAATGCGTTTTTCAATCACGGTTAAACCGATTTCGGCGGCGAGTTGCACGATAGTGTCGCGGGTAATACCCTCCAGCGCGCTAGTCAGATCCGGCGTGTATAGTTTGCCGTTACGGATAATAAATACGTTTTCGCCGGAGCCTTCAGCCACAAAGCCGTCTACGTCTAATAACAGCGCTTCATCGTAGCCGTCTTGCGCCGCTTCCTGGTGCGCCAGAATCGAGTTCATATAGTTGCCATTGGCTTTGGCTTTACACATGGTGATGTTGACATGATGGCGCGAGAATGACGATGTTTTAACGCGGATGCCGTTATCGAGCGCGTCTTGACCCATGTAGGCGCCCCATTTCCATGCAGCCACAATGACATGCGTCGACAGTGTTTTCGCAGAAATACCCATGGCTTCAGCACCGTAAAACGCCATTGGGCGCATATAGGCTGATTCCAGATTATTTTCACGTACGGCTGCTTTTTGCGCTTCCATGATTTCTTGTTTAGTGTAGGGCAGCTTCATCTGCAAAATATGGGCAGAGCGAAACAAGCGGTCGGTATGCTCCTGCAAGCGGAAGATGGCGGTACCTTTATCGGTTTTATAGGCGCGTACGCCCTCAAATACACCCATACCATAGTGTAACGTGTGGGTCAGCACGTGGGTGGTGGCATCGCGCCAGTTGACCATTTTACCGTCGTACCAAATAACGCCGTCGCGGTCTGCCATAGAGCTAGGGATTGCCATGTTGCTGCCTTTTAAACGAATTTTGTAAAAGCATTATTGTAAACTAAAGGCTGGAGTTGTTCGCGCATGTTAAAATCAAATCTGTCTATTATTTAACACCCCATTGGAGTCTTGCTGTGCTCAACTTACTTAAAGCCATTAGTCTGCTGCTATTCATCAGCTGTTTAGCGGCCTGTAAACCAGCCAGCGATGCTAATCAGCTGGTCGCTACCGATATCACCGGCGCCGATTTTGGGCAAAGCTTTCAGTTAACGGACCATAGCGGACAAGCGCGTAGCCTGGCTGATTTTAAAGGTAAAGCCGTCGCCTTGTTTTTTGGCTACACGCATTGTCCTGATGTTTGTCCGACGACCATGGCAGATTTAAAACAAACCATGAAGTTGCTAGGTACGCGTGCCGATGAATTACAGGTTTTATTTGTAACGCTAGACCCGGAGCGTGACACGCAAGAGGTGCTGGCAAAATTTGTACCGGCGTTTGACGCGCGATTTATAGGATTGCGTGGCACGGTAGAAGAAACGGCAGCGACCGCCAAAGTATTTAAGATATTTTCGAGCAAGGTGCAAGCAGAAGGCCGCAGCGGCTATACCATTGATCATAGCGCCGGTATGTACGTGTTTGATAAGGCCGGCAAAATCAGGCTATATGTCGATTACGGCGAAAAGCCGGCGGATATCGCCAATGATATCAAGCTGATTTTATAAAACTGATTTTAATCAAACATAAATAAAACAGAGTCAGGCAATAAAAAAAGGGGGCAGCAGCCCCTTTTTTTATTGCCTGAAACTTGGGTTAGATTTTAATTGGCTAGCGGTTCGCCATACTGGTTAGCGGCAATGTCGCCATCTGCGGCTAATAAATAGAGTAACGCCAGCCAGCCGAGGACGGGGATCAGCCATAACAGCTGCAACCAGCCGCTTTTATTGGTATCGTGCAAGCGCCGCGATCCGGCAGCAACTGCAGGCAATAATGTGACCACAGAAAACAGCCTCGATAGATTATCCTCAGGTACGCCGAGCACGAGGCCGGCTAAACATAAAAACAGCACAAACCACCAGTATTCAGCGCGTTTAGCGCGGCCAGAAAAATCCATGTATTTTTTAAAACATTGCTGTATGGATTGTTGAAACGTCATGGTAAGAACTCCTGATTTACTGTTAATGCGTGGCTTTGGTGTTTAGGTATTGCCGTCTGCCACAGAAATGCTAGATGACATGCAGCTTGGCTGACCACAGTTTCAGTTCTGTTTCTGCGCTTTTATAGTCAGGATAAATGCTCGCCACCACCGCCCAGAACTTGGCCGAATGATTCATTTGTTTTAAGTGGGCAAGTTCATGGCAAATCACATAATTGATCAGGTGTGGCGGCGCTTGCAGCAAGCGCCAGTTAAGCCGTATTTCTTGTTTGGAGTTGCAGCTGCCCCAGCGTGTGCGTGCGCCAGATAACAGCAGTTTAGGCAGGGTTACACCTAGTCTGGTTGAAAATAACTGCAAGCGCCGCGCAAAGTCGAGCAGCGCCTGCTGCTTATACCATTGCAAAACTTTGCGTGCGACCGCCACCGGGTCGTCATGATTAGGCATGGCAAGGTGCAATACCCCAGGCTGATAGTGGACAGCTTTAGAGCGCAGGTCATGCGCCAGTGACAGGGTAATGGCGTTGCCTAATAACCATAGCTGTTCGCTGTCCTGCCACTGCATCGCCGGCATCTGCTTTGCGCTGATCGATGCCAGCTTTTTACGGATCCAGTCCGCCTTGTCGAGGATTATGCTTTCAAGCTGTGCTAGTAGAATGCGCTTTGGGGCGTGAATAATGAGGCCGTCGGCGGTGATTTTTAAGCCAACGGTGCGGCGTTGTCTACGCTCTAATTGATAGTGCAGCTGTTCACCACTGGGCAGTGTCAGTGTATGACTCATGATTAGTTTAGCGTATTCAACGCGGCGGTTTCCGCCTTGATCCAGGCTTCGGCCTGCGCATTGACCGCATCGGCCTTGAGCGACGTGCAATCGATCGGCGGCCCGATGCTGACAGTGATCACGCCTGGGCGTTTGAGCATGCTGTTCTTTGCCCAATGCAGGCCGGCATTATGCGCCACCGGCACTACCGTGGCTTTAGTGCCGCTAGCTAACCAGGCGCCGCCAATATGAAACTTGCCATGATGGCCGGGGGCAATGCGCGTGCCTTCAGGAAACACTACGACCCACAGCCCGCTGGCTAGCCGCGCTTTACCCAGGGCGACGAGCTGCTTTAAAGCCTCGCGGCCGGCGCTGCGCTTAATCGCAATCGGCGAGGTCATCGCCAGACCCCAGCCAAAAAATGGTATCCACAGCAGTTCGCGCTTCATCACATAGACCTGTGGCGGGAAAATCAGCTGAAACGCCAGTGTTTCCCATGCAGACTGGTGTTTTGCCAGAATGACGCATGGTTTGGCCGGTATGTTTTCAGCACCTTTAATTTCATAACGAATATTGCAGCTAAGCGCCAGCCACCACAGCATGCTGCGTGCCCACAGGCTGATAATCTGGTTGCGGCGTATGCGCGAAAATGGAAAGGTGAGCAGCGCTAACATACAAAACACCGGTGTATATAGCCATTGGCCTATGCTGAAAAGCAGTGAGCGCAGCACAAACGAACTTGGTCTAGGTGAGCTTGGTATAGGTGAGCTTGGCATCGGTGATCTTGGTATAGGTGATTTTGGCACAGGTGATCTTGGCATTGTTACCATGCGATTTAGGCGTATTCGCTAATGATGCGTTGCACAGCTTCACTCAAATCGGCACAGATCCAGGTGTTTTCCGGCAAGGCTTTGTCCGGGTGCTGCGACTCTGCCAAGGTGAGCTCGCCTTTGCCGCTACGCACCAGTATCGGCTGGCAGCCGGCGTTAGCAAAAGCCTGCAAATCGCGTAAGGCATCGCCTACTGCTGGCACTTTGCTCAATTCTACCGAAAAACGTTTGCCTATATCTTCAATCATGCCGGTTTTAGGCTTGCGGCAATTGCAGTTTTCGTCAGCGGCATGCGGGCAATAAAATATGGCATCAATGCGTCCGCCGACTTGCGATAGGTCGCGATGCATTTTGTCATGAATACTATTGAGTGTGACCATGTCAAATAGACCGCGGCTAACCCCGGATTGGTTGGTGGCTACCGCAACTCTGAATCCGGATTGATTGAGTAACGCAATCGCCTCCAGGCTGCCCTCAATGGGTATCCATTCATTTGGATTTTTGATGAAATTGGCACTGTCCTGGTTGATCACGCCGTCGCGGTCAAGAATAACGAGTTTCATGGGGTTAGCTTGCCAGTTTAGATAAATCAGCGACACGGTTCATGGTGAGGTGCAAGGTGGCGAGTAGCCCCAGACGATTAGATCTAAGCGCAACATCGTCGGCATTGACCATGACGGTATCAAAAAAGGCGTCAACCGGCGCTTTGAGTGCGGCCAGTGATTGCAGCGATGCGGTGTAATCGCCGCGTTCAAATGCCGTGTCCGCAATCGGTTTTAGTTCGACCAAGGCGGCATAGAGTGCAATTTCTGCGGCTTCTTGCAGTAATTTTGTGTCGACTTCAGCCTCGACCGTCGTTTCCACTTTTTTCAGAATATTACTGACGCGCTTATTGGCCGCAGCCAGTGCCGGCGCTTCGGCTAAGGTTGAGAAGGCGCGCACCGCAGCCAGTCGCTGCGGAACTTCAGCCAATAAGGCCGGGTTCAGTGACAGCACCGCATCCACTTCTTGCGCACTGGCACCGTGCTCGCGTAAATTAACACTGAGGCGATCAAAGCAGAATTCGGTTATTGCTAGTTCGATCGCGGTTTGTGCGCTGACTTCAACTTCAAACTCAATTAATGACTCGTGAATCAGCGTAGCCAGTACCAGTGGCAGCTTAGATTCAATCAGCATGCGGATAATCCCCAGCGCCTGGCGGCGTAAACCAAACGGATCTTTATCGCCAGTCGGTTTCTCACCGATGCTAAATAGACCCACCAGGGTTTCGAGCTTATCGGCCAGTGCCACCACCATACCGACGGCATTGCGTGGCAATTCATCGCCGGCAAAGCGTGGCTTGTAATGGTCTTCAATAGCATAAGCAACGTCATCACTCAGCCCGGCATGTTGTGCGTAATAACGCCCCATGATGCCTTGCAGCTCTGGGAACTCGCCGACCATGTCGGTGAGTAAATCTACTTTGGTATATTGTGCGGCAATGGCTACTTTTTCCAGCAGATCATGCGTGCCAATTTGCCGTGCGATATTGGCGGCAATTTTTAATACGCGCTGATTGCGCTGCCACTGATTGCCAAGCTTGTTGTGATAGACGACTTTGACTAAGCCGGCATAAAGTTCGGTCAGGCTCTTTTTACGGTCCTGATCAAAGAAGAATTTAGCATCGGCCAGGCGCGGGCGCACGACGCGCTCATTGCCGCCGATCACCGCACTCGGGTCAGCTGGCGTGATATTGGATACGATCAGAAATTTATTGCTGAGCTTGTTATTGGCATCAAGTAACGGGAAGTATTTTTGATTGGCCTTCATGGTCAGAATCAGACATTCTTGCGGTACTTCCAGATAGACTTGTTCAAACTGGCCGAGCAATACATTGGGCCGCTCCACCAGCGCCGTGACCTCATCAAGCAGCGCATCATCCGCAATCGGTTTCAGCTTGAGGGTTAGTCCCGCTGAGGCGGCTTGTGCTGCGGCATACAACTGGCGCTCAATTTCAGCGCGGCGCGCGGCGAAACTGGCAATTACCGCACCTTCAGTGCTGAGCTGCTCGGCATAGCTATCGGCACTTTTAAGCACGATAGGTGATACTGCGGCTTCAAAACGGTGACCGTGCGTGCTGTTACCGGCAGATAAACCCAGCGCACTCACTGCGACCACGTCGCTGCCATGCAGCGCTACTAGGCCGTGAGCGGGACGCACAAAATTGACATTGGTCCAGCCGTCGGCCAGTTGGTAAGTCATGACTTTAGGAATAGGCAGCTTGCTGATCGCCTCGATCAGCGCTAGTTGCAGCCCGGCTTGCAGTGTCACCCCGGTTTGTACTACCTCTAAAAACAAAGCCTCATTTTTGCCATCCGCTTGCCGACTTAAATTAGCGACCGCGCTTTCATCTAAACCCATAGCATGCAGGCGTTTGACCAGCGCCGGGGTCGCTTGGCCAGCTGCATCCAAGCCTACACTGACTGGCATTAGTTTTTGTGTGAGTGTTTTGTCTGCGGCAACAGCCAGGACTTGCGTCACATGCACCGCCAGGCGGCGCGGCGAAGCATAGGCGGTCAGTTGATGGCTCGCGGCAATCAGGCCTTGTGCGCGTAGCGATTCAACCAGGACATTGGCAAAGGCCTCGCCCAGTTTGTTTAACACCTTAGGTGGCAGTTCTTCTACAAATAATTCTACGAGTAAATTTTTATCTGACATTTGTGCGTCCGCTATTGTTTGCGCAGTTGGTTGCGTCTTTTAATTACAGGTTAAGTGCATAAGGGCTAAAGCCACACGCTATTAATAAAGCCACACGCTATTAATAAGGCGCAGCCGGGTTAAGCCGCAGCCTTTTTCTTTAATTCGGCATGGACTTCGTCGGCCCAGTCTTTAGGCGCCAGCGGAAAGCCGAGGCGGGCGCGGCTATCGAGATAGCTGGCGGCAACGGCTCTGGCCAGATTGCGGATGCGGCCGATATAGCCGGCACGTTCGGTCACCGAAATTGCGCCGCGTGCATCAAGCAGGTTAAAGGTATGCGCCGCCTTTAATATTTGTTCATAAGCCGGCAAGGCCAGCTGGTTTTCCATTAGATGCTTGGCTTGTTGTTCATGCGCGTTAAATGCGGTAAACAGGAAGTCGGCATCAGAATGCTCAAAATTGTAGGCACTTTGTTCTTTTTCATTTTGCAGATAGACATCGCCATAACTTAAGCCGGTAGTCCAGGTTAGGTCATAAACATTATCAACGCCTTGCAGATACATGGCGAGACGCTCTAAACCGTAGGTAATTTCACCAGTAATCGGTTTGCAGTTAATGCCGCCCACCTGCTGAAAATAGGTGAACTGCGTGACTTCCATGCCGTTCAGCCAGACTTCCCAGCCTAAACCCCATGCACCCAAGGTCGGGTTTTCCCAGTCATCTTCGACAAAGCGGATATCATTTTTTTTAAGATCAAAGCCCAGCGCTTCGAGTGAGCCCAGATACAGTTCGAGAATATCCGCTGGTGCCGGCTTGAGTACGACTTGAAATTGATAGTAATGCTGCAAGCGGTTCGGATTTTCACCGTAGCGGCCATCCTTAGGGCGGCGGCTAGGCTGCACGTATGCCGCTTTCCATGGCTCTGGGCCGAGTGAGCGTAAAAATGTGGCGGTGTGACTGGTGCCGGCGCCAACTTCCATATCGTAGGATTGCAGTAGCGCGCAACCGCGCTCAGACCAGTAGTTTTGCAGGGTTAAGATGATTTGCTGAAAAGTTAAAGCCATGGTTCAAATCTATGTGGGCGAAAACTACAATTTTACTTGGTTTTGCCTAGGCTTACCAAAAAATTAGCGCTCGCGCGCAGTTTAGCGTAGTAGCGCGTTCTGCTTAATGCCAGCCACGCTAATGCGCAGCAGCTAAAACCTAAAAACAGCCAGTTACCAAAGACGACATAAGGCGTGCTGCCAGTATAGGCTTGGGCCATGACATTGAGCGTCGTCTGCGTAAAATGCGGTGCATGCGCTAGCACCTGGCCGTGCGGGTCTATCATCGCCGTGGCGCCGGTGTTGGTGGCGCGCAGCATGGTGCGTCCGGTTTCTAAAGCACGTGCCTGCGAGAACTGCAGATGCTGATAAGCGGCCAACGATTCGCCATACCAGGCGTCATTACTGACGTTGACCAGTAGCGTGGCTTGTGGCAGCTGACGGATAATTTCTTCACCAAAGACGTCTTCATAGCAGATATTGAGCGCTACTTTTGCGTCACCTAGCGCCAGCGGTTGCTGCTGGATGCTGCCGCGCGATAAATCACTTAAGGGCATATTGAGCCAGTCGCGGTAGATCCAGCCGAAAGCTGCTTTCAACGGGATAAACTCACCAAAAGGCACGAGGTGCGATTTACGATAGCGCTGCAATTGGGCGCTACCGATACTGAACACGCTGTTGAAATACTCGCCATTTTCGAGCTCGACCAGGCCGATGAGAATATCCCCCTGATTGCGCACTGCCTGCTGTTGTAAGCGCTGACCGATTGCCACCGGCAGTTGGCTCGATAAAACCGGTAGCGCCGTTTCCGGCAGGATAATCAGCTGCGCCGTGCTGGCTTCGACCAGTGCTAAATACAGCGCTAGAGTTTTCTCTGCGACTTCCGGCGCCCATTTTAAGTCTTGCGCAATATTGCCTTGCACTAAAGCCACACTCATCGGCTTGCCGCTAGCCGTCGTCCAATTAACCGTTTTCAGCAGGCTGCCACTGACGCCGATGACTAACAATAGTGCCAGCGCATTACGCCGCCAAACCCAGCTGATCGATTGATGGATAAAGTGTTTCGCCAGCCAGAAGCCGACTAAGCTGGCGACAAATACCGTAAGCAGCGACACACCGTAGACGCCGACTAGCGGCATATAGCCGGCAAGCGGACTGTTTGGAACCTGGCTATAGCCCATGCTCAGCCACGGAAAACCGGTAAATATCCAGCTTCTGATCCAGTCGGTCAGCGCCCATAACACCGGAATCGCAATCAACATGCGGTGACCTTGCCTGGATGACCACTGGGATGATAGCTTGGCGCCTGCAATCTTGACACTGGCAGCACCGACGGCGGCCGGAAACAATGACAGGAACGCAGCTAAGATAAACGTGGCCAGCCCTGCCATCAGGCTCGGCATGCCGCCAAATTGATGCAGGCTGATATAAATCCAGTAAATGCCGGCGCCAAATAGCCCGAGGCCATAGACAAAGCCGGCATAAGCCGCCTGTTGCGGCGTGTAACTCAAGTGCCAGAAATAAAACAAACCGACCAGGGATAGAATACTTGCTGGGTAGAAATAGAACGGCGCAAAACCGAATACGCCGCTGGCGCCAAGCAGAAGCAGAAGCAGTGGTTTAATGAACAGATAAGGGCGTAATGTAGGCATAGCCAAATTGTAGCGTGATACCTCGTGATCACTACAATTAACTTCTACAATTATCTGTTAGCACTAATTTCCTGGCGCGGCTTAAACCGTAGTCATGATTGACAGCAAATGTCATCAAGCTCTATATTGCGCTAGCAAACGCTAATTAATTCAATTAGATCAGTGTAGCGGATTGCTTTTTATCGATTAAATTTTAACCGTGGAGAATGAATATGAGTGTGGCATCCGAGTTCAAAGAATTTGCCTTAAAAGGCAACGTCATGGATCTAGCCGTCGGTGTGATTATTGGTGCTGCCTTCGGTAAAATCGTCGATTCACTAGTGGGCGACATGATTATGCCACTAGTGGGCACCTTATTAGGCGGTCTGGATTTTAGCAATATGTTCGTGGCTTTAGCCGCTATTCCTGCAGATAATGCCGGTACTTATGCCACGCTGAAAGCGGCCGGTGTGCCGCTGCTCGCTTATGGTAACTTTATTACCATCGTCCTTAACTTTATTATTCTCGCCTTTGTGATATTTTTGATGGTCAAGCAAATGAACCGGCTGAAGAAATCGATACCAGCCACTGCGCCAGCAGCAACCGCGGAAGATGTATTGTTACTGCGTGAAATTCGCGACCTGTTGCGCAAGTAGGCTAAAGCTTGCCGTCAATAAAAAAGGGCTCATGAGCCCTTTTTTAGACGATAACTGGCCGCGACGATGCGACTATTGAGCGGTCTATAAAGCCGGCGGTCCGGCGGGTACCTCGTAAACATTGCCGCCGCCCTTGCCTTCAGCGCCGTCATTATTCAAAAACACGACCGACACCACTTTGTCGTCAATAAAGTCGAGCTCCGTCGTTTGGTAGTAGGTGCCGTCGGCCGAGGTGTTAATGAAATGGTATTGCCAGATAGACGCCACGATTTTGCCTGAACCTTTAATTTTGACATCATCGGCTTTTGCCGGCTCGCCAAATTGCGCAATAATTTTGGCCTTATCAAAACCATTGATCACGTTGACGAACTCGGTCTCGCCGATTGGGATTAAAGTCGCCAGAGTTTCAGCGGTGTTATTCGGTGTGGCACCAGCAAACGCGCTATGGGCAAATATGGCTTGCGCTAACGCAATAACGATTACAGCTAAATATTTCATGACTTACCCCTCATCACAACGGCTATAGATTTTATAAAAACTGCTTTCTTAAATCTATGAACCAGCCGCTGGCTATTTAGTTCCGCGCTGCACTAAATAGCAATTCTGACTTTTTTGGGGATGGGATTGATGGCGCGTTTATTTAGTGCGGGGTTTATTCAGTTAAAGCTGGCGCTCCTGCCAGCACTTCTACCAATATACTATGTAGGCGGCGGCTATCAGCACGTAAAACCTTAACATGTAAGCCGTCGAAGCTGATTTCGTCATTGCGTTTCGGTAAGTGACCAAACTTATTCACCACCAGACCACCGATGGTGGAAAATTCGCCATCACTTAATGCCGTGCCGACAATGTCGTTAAAGTCGGAGATTTCAGTCAGGGCCTTGACACGATACTGACCATCGGCGTGCTGAATAATATTGTCTTCATCTTCGTCGTAATCATATTCGTCTTCAATATCGCCGACGATCTGCTCAAGCACGTCTTCAATCGTGACCATGCCGGCGACGCCGCCATACTCATCGACAACGATGGCAATATGATTGCGGTTGCTACGAAACTCTTTAAGCAACACATTCAGCCGCTTGGCTTCGGGGATAAAAATGGCCGGGCGCAACATATCACGTACATCAAAGTCTTCGCCGGCGTAATAGCGCAATAAATCCTTGGCCAGCAAAATGCCGATCACATCATTTTTATTGTCTTCAATGACCGGAAAACGCGAGTGCGCGGTTTCTATGCAATGCGGGATAAATTTTTCAGGGGGGTCGGTGATGTCGATGACATCCATTTGTGAGCGCGGGATCATGATGTCGCGCACTTGCATTTCGCTGACTTGCAACACGCCTTCGATCATGGCGAGTGAATCTGAATCCATTAAACTGTTTTCATAGGCACCGTGTAGCAGCTCAACCAACTGTTCGCGGTCTTCCGGTTCGCGCAATAAAAAATGACTTAAACGTTCTAATAAACTGGGTTTTTCCGACTCGGTAGCCATTAATTGGCGTCCTCTGTAATGAGATAGGGGTCAGCATACCCTAATTTAGTGACAATTGCAGTTTCTAAGCCTTCCATCAGTTCGGCTTCGGCTTCGGTTTCGTGATCGTAGCCATGTAAATGCAGAATGCCATGGACGGTTAAATGCGCATAATGCGCTTCAACGCTTTTGTGCTGCGCCGCGGCTTCGGCGGCGACTACCGGCGCGCACATAATAATGTCGCCCAACAAGTGCGGCTCAGCCAATAGCGGAAACGTCAGCACATTGGTGGCATAGTCTTTAGCGCGGTAACTATTATTCAGATCGCGGCCTTCATCAGTATCGACGATGCGGATGGTGACTTCGGTATCCACACGCAAGCTGGCTTTAGCCCATTTGCGGAATTGGCTGGCAGTGGGCAGCTGGCTTTGGTCGGTAGCGAGTTGTAGCGTGAGCTTAAGTTTAGGCATTTTTTATGAGTTAAGGCGGATGGCAGCTAGCAACTGCAGCGCCATAAACCTGAGTTAGATTGATAGAAATAAGTTGCATGCACTCAGCCGCACAGGTGAAAGTGCGTAGCTATAGCGGCCCTTGTTTAGACTGCGACGGGCAGTCAAGGTAGGGGAAACGCACATGGCCATATCGCACCACAAGAATAGCGAGTGCAATCATTAAGATTGAGCCGGACAGCGCGATCATGCGCCAGGCGTCAATCTCGGCGATCTCGAGTACCAGAAAGCGCGCCAGGGCGATAATGCCGATATAAAGCGGGTAGCGTACCGGCAGATTGCCCGAGCCGAGGTAATGGTCGAGCATCGACATGACTTCAAGATACAAAAATAGTAACAGCAGATCGCCAACGCTAATTGCACGCGCTAGCCAGATATGCTGCACCGCCTGAAATATCGCAAAAACAGTGGCAATGGCGATGATGATGAGCACACCTTGCCCGACCATACTGAGACCGCGTTGCGTCAAACGGCTAAATTTATTTGGGGTCATGACTGCTCCTGAGTGTGTATTATTTTATTAAAATTATATACCACGGCATTTAACCGGCAATGCCACAGCTGGGCTGTGTTATTTAATCCCTGATCTATAAGCCAATAGCGCTATAGTTTAGTGATGAGTTTTTGTGTTCGCTTAACCAGGTGTTCGATTAGCCCATAATTCGATTAGTTAGGGTGCTTAAGTTCATAATCTTCATAGGCATTGACGATTTTTTGCACCAAGGGGTGGCGCACCACATCGGCCGATAAAAAGTGGGTCATGGCGATGCCCTTGATGTCTTTTAACACTTTTTGCGCCTCGATCAAGCCGCTTTTCTGATGGCGCTGCAAGTCGATCTGCGTCACGTCGCCAGTAATCACGGCTTTAGTGCCAAAGCCGATAAGCGTTAAAAACATTTTCATTTGTTCCGGCGTGGTATTTTGCGCCTCGTCCAGAATGATAAAGCTCTGGTTCAGCGTGCGTCCGCGCATATAGGCCAATGGTGCTACTTCAATCGCACCGCGTTCGAACATTTTGTTCACCGTTTCATAGCCGGCTAAATCGTAGAGGGCGTCATATAAAGGCCGCAAGTAAGGGTCGACTTTCTGATTCAGATCACCTGGTAAAAAGCCAAGACGCTCGCCGGCTTCAACCGCAGGCCGCACCAGGATAATGCGTTTAACGCGATCGCGTGCCATTGCATCCACTGCGCTCGCCACCGCCAGATAGGTTTTACCGGTGCCGGCAGGGCCGATGCCAAACGTGATATCAAAATCCTGAATTTGCTGCAGGTAGGCCACCTGGCGTGGCGTGCGGCCATGAAACTCGCTGCGACGCGTCATCAGTGCTGGCGAAATTGAGGGCGCGACATCTTCGGGTTTTAATTTATCAATTTCAACTAAGCCTAATTGAATCTGTTCCAGATCGATCGGGTTTTTTGCGCGCGCATAAAAATTTTCCAGCAGTTGCGCTGCCTGGCGCATAGGCTGTAGCGCACCCGATAACTTGAAATGGGCGCCGCGGCGCGCAATATCCACCTCAAGCGCAGCGGCGATCTGCTTGATATTTTCATCGAGTGCGCCGCACAGATTGGCGAGGCGGCTGTTGTCTTCGGGGGTTAGGGTTATTTCCATATTATTCGGCAAGATCACTATTGATGATTTCTCCGCGTAAACGCCGTGGATTGGAGACGTCGCTGATGCGCACGTTGACAAATTGATGAATTAAATCGGCAGAGCCCGCCAGATCGACAATGCGGTTATTATCAGTTTTTCCTGCCAGCTCGGTTGCGTTTTTCCATGAAGCGCTTTCAATCAGCACGCGCTGTATGCTGCCGAGCATGGCGCTGCTGATCGCCTTGCCTTGCGCGTCGTTAATCGCTTGCAGCTTGGTCAGGCGGGCAAGCTTCACTTCTTGCGTGGTGTCATCCGCCAAGTATGATGCCGGCGTTCCCGGGCGCGGGCTATAGAGAAAACTGAAGCTGTAATCAAAGCCTACGTCTTGCATTAACTTTACTGTGGTCTCAAATTCAGCTTCGGTTTCACCCGGAAAACCGATAATAAAGTCCGAAGTAAAGGTCAGATTCGGGTTGGCGGCGCGTAGTTTACGTATGGTTGATTTGTATTGCAGGCCGGTATAGTTGCGCTTCATCGCCATTAGCACGCGGTCAGCACCGGCTTGCACCGGCAGGTGTAACTGCACTGCTAATTTAGGGGTATTGGCAAAACAGTCGATCAGCCGCTGATTCATTTCATTCGGGTGGCTGGTGGTAAAACGTATGCGTTCAATTTGCGGAATTTCAGCAATGGTTTCAATCAGCATGGCTAAATCGGCATCAACGCCATCGTATTCGGTACGGTAGGCATTTACATTTTGTCCGAGCAAGGTGATTTCTTTCACACCTTGTTCCGCCAGCTGCACGGCTTCAGTCAGAATATCTTCCAGCGGACGCGATACTTCTTCGCCGCGTGTATACGGCACGACACAAAAGCTGCAGTACTTACTGCAACCTTCCATAATACTTAAAAATGCACTGGCACCTTCTATGCGCGGTGGCGGCAGATGGTCGAATTTTTCGATTTCAGGGAAGCTAATATCCACTTGTGACTGGCCGCTGCGCTGGCTGTTTTTAATGAGCTGCGGCAGGCGATGCAAAGTCTGCGGGCCAAATACGACATCCACATAAGGTGCGCGTGTGATGATGTTGACGCCTTCCTGCGAGGCGACGCAGCCGCCAACAGCGATGATCAAATTCGGCTTGGCTTTTTTGAGTGGAATAAAACGCCCAAGATGGCTGAACACTTTTTCTTCGGCTTTTTCGCGCACCGAGCAGGTGTTGAGCAAAATCACATCAGCGTCGTCTGGCGTCAGCGTTTCAACCATACCATCGCTGGCGCTGAGCATATCAGCCATGCGCGACGAGTCATACTCGTTCATTTGGCAGCCGAAAGTTTTAATGAAAATCTTTTTCGGCGCGGCTGCATTTTTGCTGGCCACACCAGAGTTTTCGGCCGAAATCTGGGCCAAATCTTGACTGTCAGCCCTATCCTGGGCGAGGTCATTAATAGTTGAGTTCAAAAGGCTAATGGCTAGATAACTAAAACCTCATTTTAGCGCATTTGCAGTACAGCTTAAGCTAATATTAAGCCGCACAAGGTAAAATAGCATTAAATTAATAAGCTAGAACAGCTTAGGTAAACGACGCATGCAAGCACTTCCCATTTTTATCAATATCACCAATCGACACTGTGTAGTGATCGGCGGCGGCGATGTGGCCACACGCAAAGTGGCGAGTCTTTTAAAGGCCAATGCGGCGGTATGTTTAATTTCGCCAGCAATTTGTGATGAATTAGCCGAACTGGCCGCAGCGCAAAAAATCCACTATATCCCGCTAAGCTACAGCGCTGCCGAGCAGTTGCACGGCGCTTGTCTGGTGATTGCGGCGACCGATGATAATGCGGTCAACACGGCAGTTTCCAATGACGCGCAGGCGCTCAATATACCGGTCAACGTTGTTGACTCGCCGGCTTTATGTACGTTTACCATGGCGTCCATTGTCGACCGCTCACCGATTGTGATTGCGATCTCCAGCGAGGGTAATGCACCGGTGCTGGCACGCTATATTCGCACTAAAATCGAAACCATGTTGCCCGCCGGCTATGGGCGTATTGCCGCAATTGCCGGTGAATTCAGGGAGCAGGTCAAAGCCAAGTTTGCCAGCACACAGCAGCGGCGGATTTTTTGGGAGGGGATTTTACAAGGGCCGATCGTTGAGCGTATTTTGTCTGGTCAGGAGGCAGCGGCGCGTCAAGCGCTGGATGAGGCTCTGTCAGATACAGCAAAACCGAGTCATCATGGTGAAGTCTATCTGGTTGGCGGTGGCCCCGGCGACCCTGACTTATTAACTTTTAAAGCCTTGCGCCTGATGCAGCAGTGTGATGTTTGCGTCTACGACAAACTGGTTAGTCCAGAGGTGATGGAGCTGGTGCGGCGCGATGCGGAGCTGATCTATGTCGGCAAAGCGCGTGATCAACATACCATGCCGCAGGACGAAATTAACGATCTGCTGGCGAATCTTGCCTTGCAAGGCAAGCGCGTCTTGCGTTTAAAAGGTGGTGATCCATTTATTTTTGGTCGCGGCGGCGAAGAAATAGAAACCCTAATGCAGCGCGGCGTGCCGTTTCAGGTGGTACCGGGCATTACTGCTGCTAACGGAGTTTCAACCTATGCGGGTATCCCATTAACACATCGTGATTATGCGCAAGCCTGTTTGTTTATTACCGGTCATCTTAAAAATGGCACGGTAGACTTAGACTGGGTGGCCATGTCGCGGCCGCGGCAAACGGTAGTCATCTATATGGGCTTGATTGGTTTGGCAGAAATCTGTCAGCAATTGATGCTTCATGGCGTAGCGGCGGATATGCCGGCGGCGGTCATTCAGCAAGGCACGACTCAGCGCCAGCGCGTGGTGACAGCTACATTAAAAGATTTGGCTGAAAAAGTAGGCGCGGCCGCGATGAAACCGCCATGCCTGACGATCATTGGCGAAGTCGTGCGCTTGCGTGAGAAATTAAACTGGTTTGAACCTAGCGCGCAGCAGGCAAGCGTAGATGATGATGCTGATTAAGCGCTTGCCATGTAGCCAAATTCGTTTTGGAATAACTACAATTTAGCCAGGAGAATTTTTTGCTTGAGCAATATATCTCGCTTAGGTTTGATGCGCTAAGCGCGATTCAAGCCGCCTAGTTTTTAATCGGCAAACTGAGCCGTGCTTCCAAACCGCCTTCCGGGCGGTTAAGCAACTCGAGCTTGCCGTGATGCAGTTTAGCAATACGCTCGGCAATCGCTAAGCCTAAGCCGCTGCCACCGGCGTTACTGCGTGCTGTATCCAGACGTTCAAATGGACGCAGTAATTTTTGTACATGGGTTTCCGGTATGCCCGGGCCGTTATCAAACACACTGATCACCATATGATTGGCCATAATGCGACTGGCTACGCGCACCTGACCACGGCCGTAGGCGTAGGCATTGCCGACCAGATTATCCAGTAAACGCTGCATGGCTAGTGGCCTGATCGGTATGGCGTAGGTCGGTGCCATTTGCACCACGAGGTCGCGGCCGGCGCGTGACTGACGGTCGTGCAGTGCTTGCAGCAGCGTATTGACATCGATCATTTGCGTCGGTTCGCCTTCAACACCGCGTACAAAATCTAAAAACTGATGAATGATATTATCCATGTCGGCTATGTCTTCGATCATGCCGCTTTTGAGACTGGCACAGCCTTCATCCGGCAGCATTTCAACCGCTAGACGTAATCTTGCCAGCGGCGTGCGGATGTCATGTGACACGCCGGCTAAAATCAGCATTCTTTCAGCGTCGACTTCAGCCAGAGCGTCGGCCATTTTGTTAAAAGTGCTGCTCACCGCACGCAATTCAGTCACGCTGTCTTCAGGTAGTTTCTCGGGCCGTTCGCCATTACGCAATCTATCCGCCGCGCTCGCCAGTAAATTCAGTGGGCGATTAATGCGTGCCGCCAGCAGATAGCCACCGGCGATGGATAATGACAATACCAAGCCAATCCAGCCTAGCCATTGCCACGGAAAGTGCCGTTCTACATGCACGCGCGGTATCACTACCCAAAAATCGTCCTGACCTATATTAAAACTAACCCAAAGTCCCTGCACGCCATAGTGATTGACGGTAATGATGGTTTCCGTGCCGAGTCGCTCACGAATCTTGTCCGCGACCATGCTGATAAACGGATCTTCTGGCAGTGGCTCGATTTCTTCCATAAAGTCTGCGTAATAAACACGCACACCTTCTTTGCCGGTCAGCTCGGAGAGCAGCGCGAGGCGCAGGTTGTCCTGTGAAGCAATCAGCGACGCACGCGTGTAGTTAACCACGGTCACGGCCTGCAAGGCTGTGGCCTCAGCCCGTGGCTCACGCTCAAAGTATTCAAAAATCTGCAGTGACGCAAACTGACCGACTGCCAGTAAGACGGCAATCAGCAGCATTACGCGGGCGAGCAGTGTTTTAGGGAGCAGGCGCAATTTTTAAAACAGTCTAGCGATCGACTTCGCCATCAGGAATAAAGACATAGCCAAACCCCCACATGGTTTGCAAGTAACGCGGATGCGCCGGGTCTGGTTCAATCAGTTTACGTAAACGTGATACCTGTACATCTATACTGCGGTCAAATACATCGAGCTCACGTCCACGCGCGAGTTGCATCAGGCGGTCGCGCGACAAGGGTTGACGTGGATGATCGACAAACACCTTGAGCAAGGCAAACTCGCCGCTGGTGATAGTAATCGGCGCGCCGCTTCGCATCAGTGAGCGTTTGGAGGCATTAAATACAAAGTCGCCAATAATCACATTGTCGCTATTGATTGCCGGTGCGCTCGGTTGCAAGCGTTCATGTCTGCGCATCACCGCATTAATGCGTGCGAGTAATTCACGTGGGTTAAAAGGCTTAGGTAGATAATCATCAGCACCCATTTCCAGGCCAATGATTCTATCGACCTCATCGCCACGTGCGGTCAGCATCACGATGGGTAGCATCATGCCGCTGCCACGTATGCGCCGGCAAATAGATAAGCCGTCTTCACCGGGCAGCATCAGATCTAAAACCAATAGATCAATCGCATCACTGGCAAGGGCTATATCCATTTCTTTAGAGTCTGATGCGACTTTAACGTTAAAGCCTTGTTCAGTCAGGTAGCGTTGTAGCAGTTCACGTAAGCGAACATCATCATCAACTACCAATATTTTTTTGTTATGATCAGTCATGGTTTAATTAAACAGCTATCTTTAAGTTGAACAAATTGAAGGTTTGGCGTGTGTGTTGCATAAAGCTTTTACCTGCTAATTAAGGCAAATGAAATCAATCTTTGCATGATTTTAGCGGATATCAAACATCATCAGTAAACTAATCATCGTTTAGTTTGTCTATTTTCATATAAGCGTTACTTACAATTACTTACAATTCCAGGAGCTAATGAAACATTCGATTAACAATCGTCATTCATGATTGACCGCCTAAATTGTACAGTTAACCGACATTACAAAGTTGATGTATTGAATTCAAATCCGCAAAAGAATATTACCGTAGTTAAATGCACGTGCATGGCACTGTGCATGGGTTTTACTATATCTTTAAGCTTAGCGGCTGAGGATAAAAATAGCCAGGCTACTAACGAATATGCAATCAGGCGCGTCGCGGATGCGGAAACTGCCAATGACGCTACGCAGCAAACGCTTAGGCTAAACTTTAGCCCAGAAAATAGAGTTAAATTGCGCCGAGCCTTGGATGAATATGCGCGTAGCGCTGATCCTGAGCACAAGCAAATTGAAGAGCGCCGCCGCAGCATGCGTGACAGCATAGAAGTGCGTTTTTTAGCGGTTGATAAAGATAATGATGGCTCCATAGACCGGCAGGAAGCCACCGAAAGTTTGCCGCAAGTCGCCCGTCATTTCAATAATGTTGATACTAACCAAGACGGCATTATTACGCTCGATGAGCTCGTGGCGGCACAATCGCGGAGCTTGGAGCATAAAAAAGCCTCTGAGGCTTTGATCGAGGCGCAGAAACTGCAGGATGCAGAGGCTGAAGCTGCCAATAAACGCAAAAACAAACAGGCCGTCAACAATCCTCGTAAAAGTGCGCTGTAACAGCAATCGGACTAGGATCAACTAAACCCCAAGCTCGTACTTTTCTTAGAAAAGCCTATAAGCCGCGATTTAGCTTAGCAGCTATCACCTTGAGCTTATGCAGTGGATATTGGATGTAATTGGCATCGCTAACATTGCCGATTTAACTGCAATCCTTAGCATAATTTTTCCAAGCATCATGCTTTCACATCATTTTTAAGCGCCATTCATGAGTCTTACCTTAAAAATTACCGACACTATCCTTGACGTGGATGCCGCTAGCTGGGATGCGCTTATCGGCACCATGCCGCTGTTAAGCCATGCTTTTTTAAGTGCACTTGAGGATTCGGATTCAGTAGGCAAAGCCAGTGGCTGGCAACCTTACCCGTTACTGGTTTATGACGATGAGCAACTGGTCGGCGCGATGCCGCTTTATCTTAAAACACACTCTTATGGTGAATACGTGTTTGACTGGGCTTGGGCTGAAGCCTACGAGCGCAGCGCTGTCAACTATTACCCCAAACTGCTGGCGGCGATTCCGTTTACCCCGATTACCAGTGCGCGGCTATTAGCGAGCGCTGTGCCGATTCAAGTATTGATGCTCGAAGCGCTGGTAGACACCATGCGTAAATATCAGCTTTCATCCGTGCATGTATTGTTTCCGGATGAAGATTCTGCAAACACGCTAAAGCAGGCGGGCTGGTTGCAACGCAATGGCGTGCAGTTTCGCTGGGAAAATGAAAATTTTGCGCATTTTGAAGATTTTTTAAGTATTTTAAGTCATGATAAACGCAAGAAAATTCGTCAGGAACGCAAGAAAGTAGTGGCGTCAGGGGTGGTGTGTAAACGCATTAAAGGCGTCGATATTAGTCCGCAGCAGTGGGACTTTTTTTATGAATGCTATCAAAATACCTATGTTGAGCATCGCTCGACGCCGTATTTAACGCCGGCATTCTTTCAGCAAATCGGGCGCAATATGCCGCAGCATATTTTGCTGGTGATCGCCTATGTGGATGAGCAGCCCATTGCCAGCGCGCTGAACATCTATGATCAAACAGCATTATATGGGCGCTATTGGGGCGCGTTGCGTTACGTGCCTAACCTGCACTTTGAGCTGTGCTACTACCAAGCGCAGGAGTTTTGCATTGCCGAGCAAATCCAGTATTTTGAAGGCGGTGCACAGGGTGAGCATAAGCTAGCCCGCGGTTTTAAGCCGAGACCGACCTGCTCGTTTCATAAAATCGCCCAGCCGGATTTTGCGGCAGCTATCAGCGATTTCGTCGCAAAAGAGTCCCAAGGCATAGCCGCTTACACTAACGAACTTGAGCAACGCGCGCCATTTAAAGCGGTTTAGCAAGAGGTGAGCCGCGCTGAAACCAAGCACAAAAAACCGCAACAAGCGCTATCACCTTAAAAAGTCAGTTGCTTAACTAATGTCAGCTTAAATGCCGGCTACTTAACTTCCTGCTATTTAACTTCCTGGCCATCAACATAGGTACTTTTATATTTAATACTGCCGTCCTCGTGCCAGGCAGTTTCGGTACCTTCTTTTTTGCCCGCTACAAAATGACTTTGTACGCGCATTTGGCCGTTTTCATACCACTGCGTAAAGCTGCCATGCTCGCGGCCTTGCTGGTAATTGGCCTCTAGTTTAGGTTTGCCGCTTGCATACCATTGCTTCCAGACACCATCTTCCAGGTCGTCGACATAGTTGGTTTGTATATTTAAGTTGCCATTGGCGTACCAGAATTTTTCCAGGCCTTGCTTTTTGCCTTTGATCACATTGACTTCATACTTAGGTTTGCCATCGGCATGCTGTTCTTGTTGTAAGCCGCTAAAGTTTTTATCAAATATGGTTTGTGCTATTACATTGGCGCTAACCACGCTAAAAATTAAGCTGGATAATATGAAGCTAAGTGTTTTCATCATCATGTTGGTCGATCAATTAAAAAAATTGGATGTAAAAAAAGTTTGTTTGTTCCGCGTGTTTTTTAATTTAAAGCCAATCAGGCAAGCTTTATCGCTAAGTGATTAAATGGCCCGATCTACAGGCATTTTGTTGACAGTAGCAGTATTGCACGCTGTTTGACAACTTGAGCATCAGGATTATTTTGAGGCAAGGTCGATGTAGTGTCTGTTTTCATTTCATTTTATTTTATTAGATAAATTTTACACATTATTGACCATACTTAATGATTGTTTACTGAATTGATTTTGCTAGAGTTACCAATGCAATCAAAAGCTGCCGTATAACTTGCTCAGTTTTATCATCAGTAAGCTTTCCATCAAGGCTAAATATTTTTGCTGCATTAGCAATCATCACCTCGGGTTGATTGACCACTGGCATATTTAATGACACTAGAATTTGTCTGAGATGATATTGGGCACGTGCGGTGCCTAGACTTCCAACCGAAGCTCCCATTATTGCAGCAGGCTTACCTTGCCACACACTGTCGCCATCAGGTCTTGAAGCCCAATCAATCGCATTTTTAAGGCCGCCGGGGACTGAATAGTTGTACTCCGGTGTAGCAAACAGAATTGCATCGGCTGCTAATATTTGTTTCTTAAATGCCAGCACGGCTGCTGATGGCACCATTTCATCATCCTGATTGAAGACAGGAATTCCATGAAGTTCGACCAAATCAATTACTGCGCCTTCTGGTACCAGCTTCTGCGCAGCCCTTAGTGCAAAATGATTATAAGATTCCTTACGTAGACTACCTATCACGCCCAGAATTTTCAGCTTATTCAATTTAACTCCCCAGATTATTTAAATTACTCTTGAGTTTTTAAGCCACGCTAACATCCTTGTAATTATCAACAGATAGCTTAATTACTTCTTGTGCAATTTCTGTTTCATGCTTTGTTAGGGTCTTTACAACTAGTACGACTTGACCGTTTGTAATTGCGTCTTTAATTAAATCTGAAAGCCAGCCTTCTTTGTTTTCAGAACTGACTTTTGCACCGACAGTTGCGCCGATTGTTGCCCCTAGAGTAGCGCCCCAACCAAGCAACGCTAATGGAGCAATCAACGGACTTGCGACAAAAAGCGTCACGTTTGCGGCTATTAACGCAATTTCTGCTAACGCACCTATGCCAGTACCGACTGCTGTTCCAATGGCCCCATCTACTACCATATCTTTTAACACTACATTGCTTTTTGCTTGTTGTGAGGAAGCAGGCAAAGTAGAGGTACTATCAAAAAGTTGAAGTCTGTTGTTTGGAATTCCTCTATCAACAAGGCTAGTAAGTGCCCTAGTTGCGGCATCACGATGAGAAAAGATGCCTGAAACGTGATGAATGTAGTTATCCATGATATTGCTCCTTTGATAAAACCGTTCGTGGCGGTTGAATCATCGGATGTTACTTGGCAATATCACCAGAGTCTGTGCGCTGTCACACTAAATAGCATGTTATTTAATCTAATGAGTAGCTGGTTTTGATTAATAAAATTTAAATTAGTTAAATGTAATGTTTAAAGTTTTGCCATCTTAAGGCAGACGTTTTTTTCAATATTTACTTGAATTACCTTGATCATAATTCTAGAAGTAGATAAAAATAATTAATTATGTTATTCAACGTACCGAAACATATCGATGTTAACGATAGCACTCAGAACACAAAGCATTACTTAAATACATGTTGCTCATAAAGTTATCTAGTTAATCCAATTAGCTAGTCACGTTTCCGATTAATATTGTCAATGTGGAAATGATTAACAAATAAAGTTCGATCTTCTTGATCAATAAAACTAATGTTTTGAATGCAGTCTTGCGTTTAATTGATCAATTACTTCTGCCCAATCTGCATCGTTTAGTATTTCTTCACGTAAAAAGGCCGCTTGTGCGGTTGACCAGAAAGGTGCTTCCGCAAGCAAAACATAAGTTGCCAATGGGCTGTGCATTCTGATGAAATTCTCTATCGAGACAGAATCTGACGCTAGGCCCAACTGGTCAAAAAGATTACTTATACAATGTATTGACGATTCCATCACGCACCTCAATATCGCTTAATTAAAAAATCTAACAGAACTACTACTCAGTTGTAATGCCATCGAAGTGCTCGTTGTCAGCTTCGGCATCGGCATCGGCATCGGCATCGGCATCGGCACGTCTATGGTGAATGATTCCATCTCGATGGTTTGGTGGTGCTTAACGTGTCTATAACTTTATCGAAACGTTACCAGTGTTGATGATGTTATGCCTCGTCCTAGCTGGCACAAGCACGGCAAAACCAGTGTTTATTGCGGTGGTAATGCCATCATAACAACTTTTGTAGAGCCTCCTCCACACGGAAGAATTGGTCAAGTTTATGTACTACTGCCCCGATGTCTTCTTTAGGTTTTAATGCCATGAACACTAATTGACAATTCTTTGCCGTATAAAGTAGCGGACGAAACGCATTATTCTTTATCGCTAGACTCTCAATATTTTTACGTAAGCTTTTACACCCACTCCTATAATGCTGACACAGTTGTTGCCCACTCTTGCATGGCTTGATCACCGGGGCGATCGACTTTAACCTTGCCGTTTTCGGCGGAAACTACCCAACTGAGCGGAATATAATGATGTTGGCCATTTTTGTCTTTTTTGAGCTTAACAACGCTCGATCCTTCCATATGGTCAACCACAGCAAACTGTCCATCCAGGGAACAGACTACTGGCATATCAGGCTTAATTTCATTTGCATCAATCATTTTGTACTCCTAATGTTTTTAACTTCTCACTTTTCTGAGTGTGAAGTTATCAGAATCAATTATTAAATCAGCTGAAATTAATATCCTTTAGTTTTGCTAGAGGTATTGTCATTGTTAGTACCCGTGGTCGTACCATTTACTGGCTCGCCAACCTTAGTATCATCAGTACTGCCATTATTACTAACACCACTAGTGGTGCCAATAGGCTTATTATTCATCGAATTGGCATTTGCTCCATCCTGCTGTTCAGAACCCATTTTTTTATTCTTTTGATGCATGCGATCCTTGTTTGACATGCTCTTTTTGGCTGGGGCACCGTCCGCTACAATTATTTTTTGCTGAAGTTGCGGAGTTGCTGAAGTGCCTATTGCACTCGCATCATCAGTGTTTGATGTTGTGGTCGCCGCTGATACTGAAAAAACACTAAGCGACAACGCCACCGCTAAGATACTGCTTGTAAACTTGTTCATGATAGTTCCTTTATGTAGTGATAATTTTAATATCATCTCGAAACGTCGAGTGACATTGGCAATAATAGTATTAAGAACTCACTGCATCCGTTCGCTAGCCCACAGACAGACTTAATTTCTAGATGCGCTTTAGATTCTACTGATATCGCAATCACTATTTTATTTTTTCAGATATTTCCAGCAGTTGTGTGCGTTAAGAGACAGAAGAGTTGAAAACAATTAATGAATAATACATTTATTGATCAGGTCTTAATTTTCAAACTGAACACTAAGGATAGCAATGAATCTAAAATCGCAAAATTGTTCTGATATTCCGCAACTTATTAGGTTCGTAGAAAATAAATCAGTTGGTATGTTCACTTGTCTTGATTATGCTGGGGCTTTGGTCAGTAAGCCAATTACACCTTTGGAAATTGATAACAAAGGCGCTATTTGGTTTTTTATAGATTTACAAGCTGGCAGCATTGGTCATTTATGTAATGCAAATTTAAGTTTTGTGGAAAGGTGTGGTGAAACTTATATGTCGCTTTCAGGAAGTGGTGAAATTAACAAGAATCAAGCACGTATTGAAAGTTTATGGACCGACTCTGCTAAGACTTGGTTTCCTAACGGCCCTCGTTCAATAAACCTTGCCTTGCTGAAATTCTCGCCATATGCAGCGGAGTGCTGGGATGTATCGCAAAACAAAATGTTAAGTGTCTATACCATGTTGTCTGTAGTGGTTCCTAGCCTATCCATTGGAACAATCACCGCCAAAAAGATTAATATTGAAGCGGTTACAAGCCTAAACTGCGGCCAACCACTAGTAGCAAATAACCTATGATTAAAATTCGCACAGGTCAGGCACCAAATAAGCTCACACGGTCTGATTTTAGTCTTAGATTTAGGGCATCTTTTGCTGATCCGGCATTCACTGTTGAAGAGCACGCTATTTCAAGGATTGAAGAAATTGCATGGGACGCATATATAGACAGTCGAAAAGCGCCAATCACTGAAAAAGCGGGTATTGGCTATGAGGATCCGAACTATAAATTATCAAGTGAGTGGGTTGCAACAAAACGAAAACTTGACCTTGCTCAGCGGCTTTGGGCAGATAAATCTACCCCCTCCAGAGTACTGCTGATTTGCGCTTCAGCTCGTAACGATGGCTCATGCCCAAGTGAAATATCTAAAACATTCAGGTTGCTACTAATAGCTAAAGAAATATTAGAGAAAAGCGATATTCAAGTCGATGTATTGGATTTAAGCTTACTCACTTCCGAATATGGACGCAACATTCACCCCTGTAAAGGTTGCGTATCCACAGCGATGCCATTATGCCACTGGCCTTGCAGTTGCTATCCCAACCATTCGTTAAACCAGACCAATGACTGGATGGCAGAGATTTATGAGCGATGGACTAAAGCACATGCGGTCATCATATTATCTCCGGTGTACTGGTATCAAAGTCCTAGCCCTTTAAAATTAATGATAGATCGTCTTGTTTGTGCAGATGGAGGCAACCCAGACCCCACATCGACCTCAGGCAAAAATGCCGCAAAAGCAAAAAAGCTTGAAATGGCTGGCTGGGATTATCCACAGCATTTGGCTGGGCGCGCCTATGGCCTTGTCATTCATGGCGATGTCGCAGGTATTGAAGGATCACGACGTGCCTTATCTGATTGGCTTGATTGGATGGGCTTTATTGACGCAGGAGTTCAGTCTCGGTTAGACCGTTTTATTGGATACTATGAACCTTATGCAAATAGCCATGTTGCACTGGATAAGGATGAATCCATCCAAGAAGAAACGCGTAATGTTGCTCGTGCTGTTGCGAAAACTGTTGCAGAATTAAGAGCTGGGCGACTTCAAGCAATACAACCAAGATTACCGCGGCCACGTCCTAAATAAAACCAACTGATTTGTTCTGTTATATATGAAATACTTGGACTTCTCAAATTCTGGTAGGCAGGAAAGTGTCTAGTTTAAACGGGGCGATTCACCTTACAGCCAAAATAGAATTGTTTTACGGATTTCTTTAATACATTTTGTGCTTTTAAATTAACCAAATTTAACCGCTAGTGCTAGCCCGATGCTAGCCCGAGCTAAATAGAAAACGCCCCAATCTCTCGAAAGGGGCGTTTGTGTTGGTGGTGAGAGAGGGACTTGAACCCTCGACCCCAGGATTATGAATCCTGTGCTCTAACCAACTGAGCTACATCACCATGTAAACTTTTAGTAAGGGCGCAATTCTAGTGTTTTCGGCCAGGATTGTCAAAAATAGTTTGTGGTTTTAAACACAATGCTAAGTCTTTTAGTCAATTTAAGTCAAAACCATGAGCAGATGACAAGTTAACCTCAAACAGTAATACTAGACGTTAAATCTAAAGTGCATCACATCGCCATCCTGCACGATATATTCCTTGCCTTCCAGGCGCATTTTCCCGGCTTCTTTCGCGCCTTGTTCGCCTTTATTTTTAACGAACTCAGCATAGGCGATAACATCCGCCTTAATAAAACCGCGTTCAAAGTCGGTATGAATCACGCCGGCAGCTTGCGGTGCGGTTGCACCTTTTTTCACGGTCCAGGCACGCACTTCTTGCACGCCAGCGGTGAAGTAAGTTTGCTGGCCGAGTAAATCATAGGTAGCGCGAATAACGCGGTCCAGGCCCGGCTCACTGAGTCCTAATTCAGACAAGAATAAGGCTTTGTCTTCGTCATCGAGCTCGGCAATTTCTGATTCAATTTTAGCGCATACCGCCACAACCGGTGCGTTTTCCTCTATGCCAAGATCAAGCAATTTTTGTAATAGCGGATTATTTTCAAAACCGTTTTCATCGACGTTGGCAAGGTACATGACCGGTTTTACCGTGATTAAACATAGTGGTCTAATAATTTGTAGTTCATCATCATCTAAGCTTAATGTGCGCACCGCTTTGGCTTGATTTAAGCAAGGCAGTACTTTATCGAGCACCGCCATTAAAGCGATTGCATCTTTGTCGCCGCTTTTGGCTTTTTTTGTTTCGCGGTGCATGGTTTTTTCGACGGTTTCCATGTCAGCCAGCGCCAGTTCGGTGTTGATGACTTCAATGTCCGACATAGGATCAACCCTGCCGGCAACATGGATCACATTGCTGTCTTCAAAGCAGCGCACCACGTGCACAATCGCATCGGTTTCACGGATGTTGGCCAGGAATTTATTGCCTAAGCCTTCACCTTTTGAGGCACCAGCAACCAAGCCGGCAATATCGACAAACTCAACAATTGCCGGTTGTACTTTTTGCGGTTTGACGATATCAATCAGCGCTTGCATGCGCGTGTCCGGCACTTCAACGATGCCGACATTCGGTTCAATGGTGCAAAAAGGATAGTTCTCAGCGGCAATGCCAGCTTTGGTAATGGCATTAAACAGGGTGGATTTTCCTACATTCGGTAGGCCAACAATTCCGCACTTCATTTTGATCCTCTATTCATTTTTTGGTATGTAATTTTAACATCGCAACTTCGAAGTCGGCGTTTAATAACTGATTGACGACGAGCATGCTGTCATCAATGCAGTGATTGATTAAGTTTTGCTCATCTTTAGATGGCGCTTTGAGCACAAAGTTAATGACTTCGCTGCGTTCACCAGGATGGCCAATACCAAGACGCAAGCGCCAGAAATCCGGCGTTCCAAGCGCAGCGCTGATATCTTTTAGCCCATTATGGCCGCCATGGCCGCCGCCTTTTTTAAGTTTGGCTGTGCCTGGTGGTAAATCGAGCTCATCATGGATCACCAGAATCTGCGCGGGTAAAATTTTATAATAATTAGCGAGCGCGGCAACGGCTTTGCCGCTGGCATTCATAAACGTCGTCGGTTTCAATAGCCAGGCATCATCGCCCACAATTAAACTGGCGCGATTTAGTTTGCCGGCACAGCCGTATAGCTTTGCATCTACAGTTAATTTGCTATTAGTGGCGGCAGCAAGCTGATCTATCCACCAAAAACCAGCGTTATGGCGTGTGGCGGTATATTTTTCACCGGGATTACCTAAACCGACGAGTAATTTAATGGCGTTCAAGTTGATAGTGCTCATGAGCTTAGCCCTAAATGAAAAACGCGCACTTAAAGTTTAAGCGCGCGTTCTTGTTTACAGAGCTTGAGACTTAAGCTGCTGGAGTTTCTTCTGCAGCTTCTGCAACACCGCCGCGTGTTTTGGCGATTGAGGCAACGGCCGCATCATTTTCATGAGCTAGTTGTACAAATTCTACGCCTTTAGGCAATTTAATTTGTGACAAGTGCACTGATTGACCAATTTCAAGACCAGCCAAATCAACTTCAACAAACTCAGGCAAATCTTTAGCCAGGCAAGTAACGTCAGCTTCAGTTAATACGTGAGCGACAATACCGCCACCAGTTTTCACGCCAGGCGCAATATCAGCATTGATAAAATGGAATGGTAATTTCACGTGGATTTTTTCAGTGGCACTTACACGTTGAAAATCAATGTGTTGAATGGTATTGCGCACTGGATGCATTTGAAAGTCGCGCAGTAGCACGCTTTCTTTTTTGCCGCCGATCAGCAGTGTTAATACTGAAGCATGAAACGCTTCATGACGAAACTGTAGAAATAACTCTTTATAGTTAATTTCAAGTGGCAGGGCTTCTTTACCGCCACCATAGACAACACCAGGAACTGTACCTGCGCGACGTAGACGGCGGCTCGCACCCGTACCTTTTAAGTCACGTATTACTGCGTTAATTTCGATAGACATTTTACTACTCCTAAATTTACTGCTTTATTACACTAAAGACTGCACACCGCGACCAGTATGCAGGGTTGAAAACAAGGGTTTACTTTAATACCAAGGGTTTACTTTAATACTGAGCTTAATCCATAAACAGTGACGATACAGAATCGCCACAACTGATTCTACGTATGGTTTCTGCGAGTAATGCCGCAGCACTGAGCTGGCGAATCTTGATACAGTTAGTTGACTCAACGCCGAGCGCAATGGTATTGGTGACGACGAGTTCGTCTAGCTCCGAGTTCATGATGCGTTCCGCGGCACCGCCGGACAATACCGGATGTGTAGCATAAGCCACCACTTTTATCGCGCCATGTTTTTTTAATGCGGCAGCGGCTTCGCACAAGGTATTGGCGGTATCGACCATGTCATCCATGATGACGCAGGTACGGCCAGAAACGTCACCAATAATATTCATGACTTTAGCCACGTTTGGTTTTGGACGACGTTTATCAATAATGGCTAAATCTGAGCCTAATTGTTTCGCGCAAGCACGCGCACGCACTACACCGCCAACATCAGGCGACACTACAATCAGATTTTCATGTTTTTGTTTTAATATGTCATCCAATAAAATTGGTGTGGCATAGATGTTATCAACCGGAATATCAAAAAAGCCCTGTATTTGATCTGAATGCAAATCCATCGTCAGCAAACGATTCACCCCAACACCGGTGAGCATGTTGGCGACAACTTTAGCCGTAATTGCTACGCGCGCTGAGCGTGGGCGGCGATCCTGACGTGAATAACCAAGGTAGGGGATAGCGGCAGTAATACGGCCGGCTGAAGAGCGGCGCAGCGCATCTACCATGACCATGACTTCCATCAGGCTGTCATTGGTAGGGTGACTGGTTGATTGCAAGACAAAAACATCGCGTCCGCGTACATTTTCGAGCAATTCTACGGTAGTTTCGCCATCGCTAAATGTGCCTACATGCGCGCGACCTAGCTGTATGCCTAGATGTGTAGCTACTTCTTGTGCAAGTACGGTATTGGCATTACCAGTAAAGACCATCAAGTTGCCGTTAGACGCCATCTGATTTCCTATAGAGCTGGGTGTGGGTTAGCGCCAGCTTGAAACTATCAATAAAAGCTTACTGAAAAATAAAAGCGTGTAAATTATTAAATCTACACGCTTTTACAGAATTTGGCTGAGGAGGAAGGACTCGAACCTTCGGATGCTGGGATCAAAACCCAGTGCCTTAACCAACTTGGCGACTCCCCAATATATTAATCAGCTGATTTGAATATTGGATCTAACTAGCATATTCAAACAAAGGGTGCTGACTTAACCCTTTTGCAACAAATCCCCGGATATTTTTGGGTTTCTGATCGCATATTTCAGTCGCAATTTTCGCGTTAGCTACTTCTAAAAAAACCGAAGCACCGGAACCGCTCATTCTCGCATCACCAAACTGTTTTAACCAAGTTAAAGCGGCTAAAACTGGTGGATACTTACTGCAAACTACTTTTTCCAGTTGGTTGCTAAACCCTTCCCTTGTATTCCCGACTGCGGAATTTCCAGTGCTTGATTTGTGCTTCCCTGAAAAGTCCGACATTGTCTGCGGATTAGAGTTTTTTGTCAATTGCTTATTGGCAAATATTTGCGCAGTGGATACATGTACATCCGGGTTAAGAACTACATACCATGCTGAGGCTAATTTAATCGCGCTAAGTTTCTCGCCGACGCCCTCAGCCCAGGCATTAGTGCCATAAATAAAAAATGGTACGTCGGCACCTAATTGCAAGCCAAGGCTTAATAATTCGGCGCGGCTTAAATTGAGCTGCCACAGCCGGTTTAATGCTAAAAGCACGGTTGCGGCATCTGAACTGCCGCCACCTAAGCCGCTACCGAGCGGAATGTTTTTTTCAACGATTAACTCTACGCCAAGCGAGCATTGCGTATGTTGTTGCAGTAGTTTTGCGGCACGTACGCATAAATCCTGTTCTGCGGGCACGCCGCTGACAGTATTGACGCGTTTGATTATATGGCTTAATGTTGGCTTGAGCTGAATTTTGTCGTAAAAATCCAATAGCTGAAACACCGTTTGCAACAGGTGATAACCATCAGCGCGCTGACCGGTGATGTGCAAAAATAAATTGATTTTTGCTGGTGCTAAAAATGTTTGAAAACCTTGCATGGCCGCCATTTTATCTGATTAAAATTTTCTGTGCTGGTGATTTAGTTGATATCTGATTTGCCAATTCACTACGGTGTAGCCAGCTATTTTAAACCCAGTTATTTTTAACTAAGCTAAGCTTAGTTAAGGTGCGCATTATTATTAAGTGTCTTGCACATGCTGCAAAATGATTACGCGGCTGAACATAATGCTCTGCGCTGATTGATGCCGTTATAGTGATTTAAATTTGTGGACAGCGTTCGTGCCAACTGTTATTTTTGTAATTTGCTTTTAGTCTGATTGAATATATTGTGTACGCAAATTGCTTGGTTTTGACAGTATTTTTTTGCTGGCGCCGCAATAAGGGCGAATAGTCGTTAATTAATGAACGTTAACAAGGAGCATGATCATGGCAGCAGAGCACGAAGTGAGTAGTCCGGTTGTAAAAGCACTTAATCTTATTTTGGAGCTGGAGTTAGCCGGTGTGGTGCGCTATACGCACTATGCGTTGATGGTATTTGGCTATAACCGTATTCCTATTGTTTCCTGGCTGCGTAGTCAGGCGACAGAGTCATTGATGCATGCCGACAAAGCGGGGGAGCTGATCACGCATTTAGGTGGGCACCCTTCACTTTCAATCGGGCCTTTACTTGAAACCCATAACCATGACATCGGTGATATTTTACGCGAATCATTAGCCCATGAAGCTGTGGCTTTAGAGGCCTATAAATCATTACTGAAAATAGTTGAGGGTGATTCGGTAATGCTCGAAGAGTACGCACGTGAAATGATTTATCAAGAAGAGTTACATGTGGGCGAAGTCGATAAGATGTTACGCAAACCCGGTGAAATTGCTAAGTTTAATGCCTGATTGCAGGCAGCAGCATTAAGCTAAATACGGTTTAGTGTGACTTTAATTTTTTACTGTCTGCATAAAAGCGGTCTGCGCAGCAATGCCCGGGCCGTTTTTATTTGCCCTGACTACTTTATCAGGCGTGCTCAGTAGTTGCACACTATCAGATTTGTCAGCTATCAAAGTTTCTTTAGGTAGAGCATTGAATAAAGGCAAATAAAAAAGGAGCGCAAGGCTCCTTTTTTATTAAACAAACAGGGTGTGAATGCTTATTTCAATACACGGTTTCTATATTCGCCGCTACGGGTGTCAATTTCGATCTTGTCACCGGTACTGCAAAATAACGGTACTGGAATCTCAAAGCCGGAAGCAATTTTTGCCGGCTTCATGACTTTACCTGAAGTGTCACCTTTAACTGCTGGCTCGGTGTAGGTGATTTCACGCACAACGGAATTGGCTAGCTCGACTGAAATTGGTTTCTCATTGTAGAAACGAATATCAACCGGCATGCCGTCTTCAAGGTAAGGCAGAACATCGACCATGTACTCGCCATCGACATCAAACTGGTTGTAATCAGCATCCATAAACACATAGGATGGGTCAGCAAAATAGGAGTAGGTCACTTCTTTTTTCTCTAACACCACTAATTCAAATTTATCACCGGCGTTGTAAATGCTTTCGCTAGGTGCATCAGACAGTAAGTTTTTGAACTTCATTTTAACGACGGCTGAAGTACGGCCTGACTTATTGTATTCTGCTTTGACGATGACCAAAGGGTCGTTGCCGATCATGATAACGTTACCAACGCGGAGTTCTTGTGCTGTTTTCATAGGTTGCCTTGCACCATAATGTTTTAATAAAAGTGAATGCGCACTGACTAAATTAATGATTGAAAATTAGGCTAGGCAAAATTAATTGCATGGCAATTTTTTAATTTGAACCACTTTTAATTTTCTACAATTTATTAAGTGCGCTAAAACCGCGCATTATACCTTAATATTTCGTAAATTTTCACTAAAAATCACCAGCTTAGTCGCAAGATCAGCTTGACCGGCGAGTGTGTCGGCGCGCTCGGTAGTGTAAGCCTGTATTGCCGGCAGCTGATCGATAACGTCTTGCCATAACACGATGCTGCCAGGGTTTGCGCTGACAATGTTATCCGTAGCTTGCTCTAAATCTGCCGACCAGGCCAGATGGCTGGCCTGCATTAAGTGCTGTACATCCGCCGGGGCATTGGCGCTAAAAACTTCAATAAAGGCTGAAAGTTTGTTCAGGTGTACCGCATCGTCTTGAAGATAAGGTTGCCACACAAACGGTTTTCCTGCCCAGATCGCACGTATCCAGCTATCTTCACCGCGCACAAAGTTGAGGTCGCAGGCCCAGAGTAGATGGTCATAGTCTGGCTGTGATAAAAAAGGAATTAAGTAGAGCTGGATATTGCCGAGTTCAAATACCTGGTCATTACACCTTGCTCTAAATCCGCTCGATTTCAGCTCGGCCAAGATCAAATTGGATGTAGTTAATTCTGCCTTAAATGGCAGGATGAGACTGATAGCCTTGCCCGGCTGTGCCAAGCCGGCACATAGTGCGGCTATGCACGCCTGCGGATAACAGAATAATGAAATCTTGATCGAATCTATCAGCGCTGCGCCGGTAGCAGCATCTGGCAGTAAATGCTGCCAGAACTCGGCTTGCGTAGTCTGCTCGCTTAAAAAAGCATTGCGGGCGGCAATTAAATTATGTTCACGCAGCAGGCCGCCGCTATCGTTAAAGAATCCGGGAAAAAAGAAATATTTGCTTAGGCCTAGTGCTGGTTGTGGCGAAGGCGTGCCATGGAAGTCGCTCACCCAGGATTCAGCGGAAAGATATTCTAAGTTAATCCATACGCTGTGCTGATCTTGCAATTGCTGGGCATAGGCTTCAGGCAGGCCGCAGCCGAAAGCTTCAATCACCACCGGCGCCGGTTTAATGGTTGACTGTGGCCAGCAGCAGATCTCGATGCCATCGATGATCTGCGAGGTTTGTGTGCTGTCGAGTGACGCAATGATATGCGCAGCAATGGCTAGATCGTCAATAAACAGACGTAGCTGCAATTTATGCTCGTGTGCGAGTTGCTGGCTTAAGCGCCAGCAGATGCCGATGTCACCATAGTTATCGACGATGCGGCAGAAAATATCCCAGTGTTTACGCGCACTCATAACAATGCGGACGGCTTAAAGCGCAACGGTTTGCGGCGCCTGGTATTGGACGTCGATGATCTCATATTGCGCTTCACCGACGGGCGCTGATACCTTGATCAGGTCGCCAATTTGTTTGCCGAGCATGGCGCGAGCTAATGGCGAAACCCAGCTGATGTAACCCATAGACGGTTCCAGTTCGTCTTTGCCGACAATGCGGTAGTGCTGCTCAATGTTGTCTTTTAGCGAAAATAACGTGACCCAGGCGCCAAAGAATACTTTTTCTAAACCTTGCTGGCTTGCGGGGTCAACTATCACCGCCAGATCCATGCGCTGCATCAGAAAGCGCAAGCGGCCATCGATCTGACGCAAGCGGCGTTTGCCGTAAATGTAATCCCCATTTTCGCTACGGTCGCCGTTGCCCGCCGCCCATGAAACTACACGCACTACCTCGGGCCGTTCCACTTTGAGCAGCTGCTGAAACTCCGCTTCAATGCGCGCATGACCTTGCGGTGTGATGTAGTTTTTTTCGTCGGCCATATTCAAAATAATGCTACAAAAATAAGATTAATCTAACACCTTGATCGCATCAACGAAGTAAGTCGATTCGCCAAAGCAAGAGGACGGGATGCCGGTATGTTGTTTGTAAGCGACGCTGACACGCTTACCTAATGACGCATTAATTTGCTGGGCGGTAATGTCATTGGCGACCGTAAAGTAGAATTTCTCCGCCTGGGTGCCGGGCATTGATACCAGTATAAGTTCGCCCTCCCAGGTTTTACAGACGTAACCTTTGAGTGAAATTTTCTGCACGTAGCCGGCACGCTCGCCCGATGAATAAACCCAGTGCAGGCTGGCCCAAGTATACAAGGCAAACAAGGTGATCGGCAGTAGGATTAACCAGGCAACGTATTTTAAGTTGGCAATGAATTTAGCGAACATAGGACACCTTATGCAAATATTAAAAAAGTTTATGGACAATAAACGCCAGTAATAGCCAGCCTCAGGGGTTTATAGATAACGCTTAAGGCAGTGCCTGACCGAAGCGGCGTTAATCAGTGCGCGCTTTTAGTCCAGGCTTGGTTTGTCGCTGGCCAGCCACATTTCCACCACTAACTTCAGATTCAGTTTTTCACTTTTAAGTGATATTTTAGTCGGCAAAAACTGGCCGTTATAGGCGCTATAGGCTTGATATTCAATATCCCAGCCATCCTGTTTTAGGGTGCGCAAATAGCCGCGCGCATCCCAAGTGCTATGCAGCACCGCATTTTGCGTAGGCCGGCCCAGCGACCAGTCGGCGAGGCCACTCAGCGGCAAGCGCCAACCTAAGACCTCTGCAGTCAGCGTTTCAGCGTTATCGGCGCTGGTGCGCTTGCCGTTCGCCTCGATTAAGGTTACCTGTTCAGCGGTTTTTTGTATGTTCGCAACCTGGCCACCTAGTGGTGAGAACAGCTCAATATCGTCGCGATTCTGTGTGTGCTGCCAATGCAGGCTGCCGGAAAAACCTTTGCCGTCAGCTTGCACGCCGATACGCCCTTGCAGCGAAAAAGAGTTTATGGCCGCCAAATCACGTAAATGCTGCGTATATAAAACTTGCGACGCCGTTGACTGCGCCGCTTGCTGTGGCGGCGTGCTCGCACAGGCTTGCAGCAGTAGCAGCAGACATAGTGCGATCAGGCCGCGACTTAAACGCATGCGCTCATCATCAATTTAGCGAGCAGTTTAATAACAGCAGTAATGATGATGACCCATCAACTATAGTTTAAATTTATTGCTCACCGCGAGCAGTACTTCATTGCCAGGATGTGCAACTAAAGCCTCGCGCCAGATCTTTTGTGCGGCGTCGCGCTGGCCTTTTTGCCATAACGCTTCGCCTAAATGCGCTGCGATTTCAGGGTCCGCACTCGCCGTGTAAGCTTGCTGCAAGTAGTTAATAGCTTGATCTAAATTACCTTTACGGTAATGCGCCCAGCCCAGACTATCTAACGCATAGTGATCATTAGGCGTGATGCTTAAGGCTTTTTCAATCAAGCTAATGGCCTCGTCGAGCTTGATATTACGGTTGGCATAAGAATAGCCTAATGCGTTATAAGCGGCGGCAAAGTCAGGCCTGGCGTTGATGGCTTTACGCAGCTCCGATTCCATAATGTCGAAATTGAGCACACGTTCGGCTGCCAGCGCGTAGTCGTAAACCAGATCAGGCGTATTCGGCAAGTTTTTGACCGCCTTGCCCAATAGCTCAAACGCATCCTGGTTACGTTTGGCCTTGGTTAAGAGCACCGCTTGCGACTGAATCACCAGAATCTGCTGCTCAGTATTAAGATCCTCAAGCGCGTCTAATTTTTCAATGGCTTTATCCACTGACTGGGTGCGGGCGATGATATTGGCTAAGTTGAGTTGAGCTTCGAGATAGCGCTGGCCGGGCTGCACTTTGTTATACCAGTCACTCGCCGCGGCATCATGCGACTGCTTTTCTGCAGACAGACCGAGGTAGAGGTAAACCTGATCTACCTCTTTAAAACCTGCGGCCAGCGCTTGCGTAAAGTAGCCTTCAGCGGCTGCATAATCGGTGGACTGGAAGGCGAGCAAGCCGACAACAGCGGTTACTTCCGGGCTATTTTTAGCGTTTTTAAGGATGAGTGGATACTCTTTCTTGGCGGCAGCATATTGTTTTTGGCTGACTAGTAGTTTGGCCATATTGATGCGAATTTCATTCGCTTCAGGATACTTATCAAGATAAGCCTGATGAAAATCTAGTGCCGCCTGCGGCGATTGATCAAATAAGATTTGTCCCTGCAGCAATGCAGCGATATGCCAGCCGGGTTTTAATTTTCCGGCCTGTTCTAGCGATTGTAGCGCTAGAACATTTTTGCCTGCAGCTGCGGCGGCCTGTGCAATCGCAAACTGAGCTTCAGCGAGCTTGGGGTAGGGCTTAGCCAGTGATTGCACTAAACGCAGGGTGCCAGCTTTGTCCGCACTGCGGCTGAGTAATACATTTAAATACATAAAACCGCCAGCACGGGTATCTGCTTTTTCTAGCAACTGCGCTAAATACGGCTCGGCAGCACTGAGTCTGCCGGTTGCGATCATCATTTCGGTGACCGCTTGTTGCGCTTCGGTTGAAGCCGGATCTAGCTCAGACCATAACTTTGCCGCCGGGATGGCTAGATTAGGTATATTGGCTTGTGCGGCAATTTTTGCGGCACGTTCTGCCAGGCGCGGGTCACGTTTAGCCTTGGCTAAATCGTAAAAAATTGAACCTGATGTCGCTAAATCGCCGCGCTGGCCGGCGACTTCACCCACTAAATATTTGTAAATAAAATCGGAACTCAGTGCCGGCGCTGCGGCGGCATTAGCGCTAGCAACTGGTTTGAGTTTTGCGGCGCAGGCAGTCAGGCTTAGCGCACTGACGGACAAGCAAGCACAAACGATGACAGATCCAAACCGTGAACGGAAGTATAGCTGTGCGCTAGACGCTGTTGATTTTTTATGGTGAGCGTGGCTTGTTGCAGGCTGGATAATTGGACGCATAAGTTTTATGTAATGGCTCTAAAAGGTAATTATTGAGGATAATTAAAAACTGATTGTAAGCATATTAAGCAATGCGGCGCTTTTTGCCGGTACTACTACTAATTTCTAGCAATGATTTCTAGCAGCATAAACTCGGTCGCTCAGTATTATAATGCTATCGGTTAGTCCGTGACAGCCGTCGCAAGTTCCTACATAATTAGGTTTTGACTATAGCGCATATCAATAGAACTTTCCATCAGTCAAGCTTCCGGGCCAGCTTAAAGCATATCCTTGGAATCAATACAGATCAAAACCGCGGCGTGCAACAACAGCCCACGTTTATAAAAAGTTGAATAGCGCGTTTTCATAGCTGATTAAAATTAGCTATGATTAGTTAAGTTGGTGAAGCTTGGTGTGCTCATGAATCCTAGCGCAAATATGCGCTGTGGTCATCGCTACAGCGTGTTGTGCAATCCCATGTCCTGAAATGAACTGTTTAAATTGAGTGACTATGAATAAATATACAGTAGAGGCAATCGAACTTACGCGGCTTTATGGCGGCAGAGAAGCCGTAAGTAATGTTAGTTTCACCTTAAGTAAAGGCGAGGTCCTCGGCTTTTTAGGTCCGAATGGTGCAGGTAAATCGACCACCATGAAAATGCTTACCGGCAATCTTGCGCCGAGCAACGGCAGCGTAAAAATCTGTGGCATCGACATGATCGAACAGCCTAAAGAAGCCAAGGCATTAATCGGTTACCTGCCGGAAATGCGGCCGTTGTATAAAGAACTCACCGTTGACGAGTACTTAACGGTTGCCGCCAGATTGCATCGTGTCAGTTCCGGCCATATTAAAAAAGCGGTAGAAATCGCCAAAGAGCGCTGCGGCTTGGGCCACATGAGTAAACGCCTGATCGAAAATTTATCCAACGGCTACCAGCAGCGCGTCGGTATCGCGCAAGCGATTATTCATAACCCGATGGTCGTTATTCTGGATGAGCCTACCGTGGGTTTAGATCCAATACAGATACGCGACATTCGTGCCTTGATTCGTGAAGTTGGTGGCGAGCATAGCGTGATTATCTCGACGCATATTCTGCCGGAAGTGGAAATGATTTGCGACCATGTGCAAATTATTGATAAAGGCAAACTGGTGTTCAACGGCTCGATTGATGTGCTTAAAAAACAGCGTGTCGGCAACAAGCTGCTGATCGGCATGCATACGCCGCCTAGCGTCAGTGAAATATTAAGCATAGCCGGCATCACCGATGCCGAAGTGCTGCCTAGCGGACTGATTCGCGTGCGCTTTGCTGAAAATACGGCACCCGCCGAAGCGATCGTGCAGGCCGCCGTGCAAAATAACTGGGGGCTGCACCAGATTGCGCCTGACCAAACGAGTTTAGAAGATGTGTTTATGCAACTGACTTATCAAGAACAGTCCGTTCAAGAACAAGCAGTGAGTTAGGGGCGGATTATGATTATTAATGTGGCAAGAAAAGAACTGAAAAGCGTGTTTGCATCGCCTATGGGCTGGGTCATTCTCGCGCTGCTGATGTTTGCATTTGGTACCTATTACCTTAATGGCGTAAATGACTATTTTGCGGTGATGTCAGGCGCCATGCGCCCGGCGGAGCGTACCGGGGTGACGCAGTTTGTTGCGCAAACCGTCTATGGCTTGGCGTCGTTCATTATGTTGTTTGCCGTGCCGCTACTTTCCATGCGCCTGATCAGCGAAGAGCGGCGTAGTCAAACCCTGCCGTTCTTGTTCAGTGCGCCGATTTCGCTCACAGAAATCGTGCTCGGTAAATTTCTCGGTCTGGTCGGCTTTCTGAGCATACTCATCGTATTTATTGCCGCTATGTTAGCGACGCTTAATATTTGGGCTGACATAGATTTTGGCTACATTCTTGCCAATTCGCTCGGTCTATGGCTATTGGTGGCAAGCTTCTCCGCGCTTGGCTTGTATTTTTCAAGTCTGACGCAGCAGCCAGTGGTGGCCGCGATTCTAACCTTTGTCGCCTTGTTTGCGCTGATGATACTCGACCGCTTTTTTGCCGGCGATCCGAGCAATATGCTCGCCAGCCTGTCGCTGATGCGCCATTTCCAGTCATTCTCCAGTGGCTTGATTGATAGCGGCGATATTGCCTATTTTGTGTTATTCATTGTGACCTTCTTAACCTTAACCGTGCGTCGCTTAGATGCAGACCGCTTACGTGGTTAATTGTCTTTGTAAAATATTAGGCCTTTTTAAATGAACATCAATCGTAAATTACGTTTTCAGTTACTGGTACAAAACAGCTTTTTTGTCGTGCTGTTTTTAATGCTGGTTATTTTGCTCGGCTACCTCGCCAGTCAATATCGATTTGCCACCGACATTACCCAGGCCAATCGTAATATCCTCACCCTGGGTAGTGTTAACGTGCTCAAGCAGATGCAGGCGCCAATCAACATTACCGTCTATGCCACCAAAGATGATGCCTCTGCCGGCGATAATTTCCGCAAAGGCATGATCGATTTTGTGGCACGTTACCAGCGTGAAAAAAAGAATGTGCATCTGAGCTTTGTTAATCCGTCTGAAGAGCCAAAACTTGCACAGGATGCCGGTATTAAAAGTGATGGTGAGGTGGTGGTTGAGTACCAGAAACGCAGCGAACACATCACGCCGCCAATTGCCGAACAGGAAATGACCAATCTACTGGTTAGATTGTCACGCACCAATCAGCAGGCGGTGATGTATCTGGATGGTCATGGCGAACGCAACCTGATCGGCATTAAAAACCACGATATTGGCGAGTTCGGTAAACAGTTAGAGGCTAAAGGCTTTAAATTTGCCAATCCGGATCTAACCATAGCACCGGCAGTGCCGGCCAATGGTGCCATGCTGGTGATCGCCAGCCCGCAAGTCAATGTCAGTGAAATTGAAGCGAAAAAAATTAAAGCTTACCTCGAGTCCGGCGGTAATTTGCTGTGGCTGTTAGATGACGATAATCTGCGCGGCCTTGATGAAGTCGCTGAGTATCTTGGGCTGCAAGTGTCGCCAGGCATTGCCATGGATATGGCTTCAGCCCAGTACGGCGCCGATGCGCGCGTCTCGTTTGCCAGCCTTTATGGCGCCCATGCCATTACCAACAATTTTATGTTGCGCACGCTATTTCCTGAGGCACATCAGGTCAGCGCTAAAGGCACCGATGAAAATGGCTGGAAAGTCAGCAATCTGGTCGAAGTTGCGCCAAACGGCTGGCTTGCTTCGCAAAAGCTGGCTAAAGACGCCAAGCCGGTATTTAACGAAAAACTTGATAAGCCGGGCCCGATCAATATCGGCGTGGCCTTAGAGCGTATCTATGGCAAAAAAGGCCAGCGCGTTGTGGTCATGGGCAATGCTAATTTCTTATCCAACACCTTTATTACCAATGGCGGCAACTTAGACTTCGGTATCAATATGGTCAACTGGCTTGCCGGCGACGATAAGCTTATTAGCATACAGCCGATGCCGCTTAAAGATATCAACATGACCATCCCGGATACCGATTCTGGCCGCATTATCGCCTGGACCGTATTCCATGGTTTTCAATACTTTATTCCACTGGGTTTGATGATCGCCGGCTTCTATTTCTGGTGGAAACGCAGAAAAGCCTGATCTAAATTGCCATGCCCGCGCTATTTAGATAACGCCGGCTTTGCCGTAATTAATGCAGGCCAGCTTCGGCGCTCAAGCCGGGTGCAGGCCAGCACGATTTGAATTTAACTGTAGTCGATGCAAGGTGCTAAATGAAAAAACGCTGGATACTAAATTTGATTTTGCTGTGCGTAGTTGCCGGCCTGGTAGCATTTTTATATTTACGCCCTAAGCCTGATGAACAGCAAGCCGGCATGCATGAAATATCAAGCTACAAGCTGGCTGAATTTAATGCGATTAGCGTTGAATTTTCGGCGAAAGCGACCTTGAGTTTTGAAAAAGTAAATGGTTTCTGGCGCATCACCGCACCGCAGAAAACCCGTGCCGATCAGGCTTCAGTGCAACGCATCCTGTCGATTATTGCCGCAAAAAGTAAGAATAAAATTAGCAGCGACAAGTTTAGCAATGCCGATTTGGAAAAGTTTGGATTGACGACGCCTGCGGTGAAGCTCAAGCTAATGAGAGGTGCAAATAATGCCGAAGAGTTCTTGTTCGGTACGCATAACCCGGTCAACGACGAGCAGTATGTTGCGCACAGAAATGCAATTTACCTGGTCTCCAATGCCTATGCCGAAGCTGCTGCAACCGAGCTGATCGAGCTAGTGGATAAAGCGCCATTAAAACCGACAGAAAAAGTAGTGGGCTTTAATTTCAGCCATCTAGAGCAGTGGGAAGCATCCAGATTAAATGTCGACGTAATCAATGGCAAATGGCAGGTTTCTATTGCCAGCGCCAAGCCACTGCAGAATGAACTGAACGAATGGCTGGATTATTCATGGCGGCACAACTTGGCGAAATCGGTCGAATTCTATACCCCAGATCGCACCGCCACTTATCCTTCATTTGAAGTTAAGCTCGCTGACGGCAGCAAAGCGCATTTTGACAAAATCCAGGAATCCCCGGATCTGATTTTGGCACGCCCGGATGAAGGCCTGCTCTATCACTTTCCGGCAGACTCGGGCTTCACCATGCTTAATCCGCCGCTCAATTTACCCAATTAATTTTCCTGGCTGGCAAGATCTGCGTATGGCAAGACTTGCTGCAAGCACTATGCTCTAGACCTTGCTCTCTAAACAGGTCTGGTCAGCCGCCTTGCCCGCCACTACTTGTCTGATAAACGGAATTCAACTCCATGCCCGAACTTCCCGAAGTCGAGACCACTAGGCTAGGCCTGTTGCCGCTCATCAATCAGAGCGTAGCGCAGGTAGTGATTCGTAACGGTTCGCTACGCTGGCCTATACCAGCCGCATTGCCTGAAATACTGGCCGCACAAAACCTGGTAGCGCTAACGCGTCGCGCCAAGTACATACTGGCGCATTTTGATAATGGCGTGTTGCTGCTGCATTTGGGTATGTCTGGACGCCTGGCTCTATTAACCGCGGATGCGCCCCCTAAAAAACACGACCATTTCGATATTCATTTTAATAGCGGTCAAGTGTTAAGGCTGCACGACCCGCGGCGCTTTGGTGCGGTGTTATGGGCAGGATTGCAGCCACAGGAACATGCGCTGCTGAAAATATTAGGTCCAGAACCGCTAGACGCAGCGTTTAGCGGTATTTATTTACAACAGCAGCTGACTAAACGCACAGCGCCGATTAAAACGACGATTATGAATAGCCATCTGGTTGTAGGCGTGGGTAATATCTATGCCAGTGAATCGCTATTTCGCGCCAGGATACATCCGGAAACGCCAGCACAAGCGCTTAGTCTGGCTGATTGCGAACGCTTGGTTACCGAAATTAAAAGCACCTTGCGCGATGCATTAGCCGCGGGTGGCAGCAGTTTGCGTGATTTTTTGTCGACGGATGGCAGCCCGGGCTATTTTCAACAGGCCTATTTTGTCTACGCCCGCACTGGCCAGCCATGTAAAGTGTGCGCGCGCCCGATTAAAAGCGTGCGCCTGGCACAGCGTTCCACATTTTTCTGTGAGCACTGCCAGCGCCGTCGATAAGGCGATGCCAAGCTTAGCTGACAATCTAATGTTGATGCTGCCGAGCCGCATGTGCCTGTAAAAAAGCCGGATGGGTGGGCAGCGGGCTGATAATTTTCTGCGGTAATAGTGAGCCAACTACCATGCCACAGGCACTGGCAAGCAGCCCGGCAAACTGCGCTGGCAGCAACGGGTCATCGGCAAAGATGAGCAGGCTCAGCCAGACTGATAAACCGAGTGTAATCGACAGCAGCGCACCCTGATTGGTCGCACGCCGCCAATAAACACCGCACGCCAGTGGGATAAATGCGGTGACTAACGTAATCTGGTAAGCATTTTCTACCATTTTGAAAATACTCAGCTTGGAGTTGATCGCATACAGCGTGACCAGCAGTGTGAAACTAAGCGTGACAAAACGCATCAAGCGCAGCAAGTCACGGTCTTTGATCTGACCCAATAGCGGCTTGAGTATGTTTTCGGTAAAGGTGACCGATGGCGCCAGTAACGTCGCCGAAGCACAGCTTTTAATGGCAGAGAGCAGGGCGCCGAAAAATATGATCTGCGCCAGTACTGGCGCATGCTTCAGAATCAGCGTCGGCAGTATCAGCTGTGGGTCGGTGAGCATCAAGCCCTGCACCATCTCCGGATCAATTAAGGTCGCCGAGTAAGCTAAAAATATAGGCACAAACACAAATAGAAAGTACAGGCAGCCACCGAGCACCGTCGCCCAAATGGCAATATGAATAGTTTTGGCTGACTGTACGCGCTGAAACACGTCCTGCTGCGGCATCGAGCCAAACATCATGGTCATGGCCGCTGCCGCAAACGCCAGAATTTCTTTTAATTCGAGCTTCGGCCAGAACTCAAATTTACCGGCGGCATGGGCGTGTTCAATCACCACACCGACACCACCGACCATAGTGCTGACCTCGCCGCCGATATAAAGCATGCCGAGACAGATAATGACCATTTGCAGCAGATCGGTGACGGCAATCGCCCACATGCCACCAAAAATAGTGTAAATCAGTATTGAGCCTGAGCCTATCCACATGCCGGCAAGCTTGCTGATTTCGCCTGCGGATACCACGTTAAATACCAGGCCGAGGGCGGTAATTTGTGCGCCGACCCAGCCTAAGTAAGAGACGACGATAGCCAGTGTCGTCAGTATTTCAACGGCGCGGCCATAGCGCTGTTTATAGAAGTCGCCGATGGTGAGTAAATTCATGCGATACAGCGGTGCCGCAAAAAACACCCCGACCAGTATCAGGCAGAGTGCAGCGCCAAACGGGTCGGCAATAATGCCGTGCAGACCGTCTTCCAGGAAAATCGCGGGTATGCCTAATACCGCCTCTGAGCCAAACCAGGTGGCAAACACTGTTGCCGTGACCATGTAAAACGGCAAATGCCGCCCGGCAATAGCAAAGTCACGTGTGTTATGCACGCGCCGCGCCGCCCACAGGCCGATGGCCACAGAAATCACCCAATATGCAATTACAAAACCAAGTAACACCAAGCGCCCCTTATCTCTAATCAGGAAAATAATCAGCTTTTAATAACGTCACTATGCGCAGCAACGCGTCAGCTAATGACTAAAGTCTTATCATAAATGTAAATGGACGTGCATGCCACACTGACTGGGCATTGCCGCCGGTCTAAACTCAATGCATGAATAAGATCGTGAGCTGCAAGGCGAGTAAGAGCATGACGGCAATCGCCAGCCATTTTTGCCAGCGCGCTTGTTGCTGTTGCACCAAGATTAAATTATCGAGCACTTTGCGTATCGGCGTGTCTTGCTCCGCATGGGTTTGCTGGGTCAGAAACTGATGGACCAGGCGTGGTGCTTGCGGCATGTTTTTAACCATATACGGAATTTCCTTGCGCAAGGTTTTTATCACACTGCGCCAGCCAATTTGCTCGCTCATCCAGCGCGTCAGAAACGGCTGTGCTGTTTTCCATAAATCGAGATCAGGATCCAGATCGCGGCCTAAACCTTCGATATTCAACAGCGTTTTTTGCAGCATCACCAGTTGCGGCTGAATAATCACACCAAAACGGCGTGACATTTGAAACAGGCTGAGCAGTGTGCGTCCAAACGAAATCTCTTTAAGCGGCTTGTTGAAAATAGGTTCGCAGATAGCGCGCACTGCTGTTTCTAAAGCTTCAACATTGGTGTCTTTCGGTACCCAGCCAGATTCAATATGAGCCACGGCCACATCGTGATAATCGCGATTAAAAAACGCCAGAAAATTACGTGCCAGATAATACTTATCAGTATCGGTCAGTGAACCCATAATGCCGAAATCCAGCGCGATATAACGGCCGTCGTCGGCTACCTGAATGTTGCCGGGGTGCATATCCGCATGAAAAAAGCCATCGCGAAAAACTTGGGTGAAAAAGATTTCAACGCCATCGCGTGCCAGCTTGGGGATACTGATATTTTTTTGGCGCAGCACGGCGATTTGGCTGATCGGGGTGCCGTACATGCGCTGCATCACCATGACTTGCTGTCGGCACCAATCCCAGTAGACATCGGGAATAAGCAAACTCTTGTCCGGAAAGTTAGCGGATAGTCGCGTGCAGTTAGCTGCTTCCAAGGTCAGATCAAGTTCGCTGTGCGTGTGTTCGGCAAATTCCGCCACCACTTCGCGCGGTTTTAAACGCCGGACTTCAGCCGAGATCGACTGCAGTAACCAGGCGGCAGTATCCAATAGCTTTAAGTCATGCGCAATAATATTAGCGATGCCCGGGCGCAGCACCTTGACCGCAACTGGCGTACCGTCTAGCAGATGCGCAAAATGCACTTGTGCTACCGAAGCGCTGGCAACGGCGACGGTTTCAAAGCTGGAGAACACTTGGTGCAGTGGCAAGCCGTAAGCCTGGGCGATAATTTGTTCAACTTCGCTATAGGCAAATGGCGGCACTTGATCCTGTAGCTTGGCGAGCTCGTCAGCAATATCGAGTGGAATCAGATCGCGCCGAGTCGATAGCATTTGTCCGAATTTCACAAAAATTGGGCCCAGTGCCTCCAGCGCTAAGCGCAATCGAGCGCCGCGTGTCTGACTGAGATTGCGCCAGAACAGTAATGTGTTCAGCGGCGCTTGCAGCGGTTTTAACTTGGTGTTAGCCAGGAAAAACTCATCGAGCCCAAAGCGTAGCGCGATAAAAATGATGTAAAACAGCCGAAAAATACGCATAAATTTAGTGGGAGTTTTCTGAGTTATATATTGTGGAGTTAGCTGGAGCTGCTTGTCGCTGTTGTTGAGTGTTGCATAGTCAGTTTAGCTAGCTTTTTTTCAAAGCGTTCGACGTCCGCGCGCAGCGTATCGACGTCTGTATTGAACTGTTCCACATGGCGTTGTTTGGCAATCAGCGGCTCTTCTTCCTGCCAGTATTCGCTGAGCATATGCGCGAGGTTACTACCAGTATTTTTTACGCTAGACACGGCGTGGCGGCCGACTTGGTCAATTTTATGCGCAGGAATATCGCCGACGAGTTTGCTTAAATCGTCGCTATAGTCCCAGCGCAGATTTGACAGCACTTTGCCGAGCTCCGCCGCTAAATGCGTATCACCTTCAATGCGAATCTGCAGTTTTGCCGCCTCATCTTTGGCCAGCAGGCGCAATAACAACGCTAATGGAATATGGATGCTAGCGTCGGCGACATTGGTTTCACCGGCAAGCGCTAAGCTGCCATCCTCAAGTATCACCAGGTCGGTGCGAACTGCGGCCAGATTAAACGCCACCGATTGACCGGAAAACGGTTGCAGCATGGCATTCGCCCAGCTGTTTTGCGCAATAATGTGTTGTAGTGCACGGGTGGCGAGAGCTTTAAACATCAGGTTTTATAACCTTTATGTAAGGCAACGACACCTGCGGCTAAATTATAGTAATCAACTTTAGCGAGGCCGGCGTCAAGCATCATTTGTTTCAGCGTTTCCTGATCCGGATGCATGCGTATCGACTCCGCCAAATACTGATAACTTGCGGCATCCTGCGCCAGCAATTTACCCATAAACGGCAGTAGCTTGAATGAATAGGCGTCATAAATTTTAGACAGTGGCTGCCAGACTTTTGAAAACTCCAGTACCAATAATCTGCCGCCTACTTTAAGTACGCGCTGCATCTCCGCCAAAGCGGCATCCTTATGTGTCATATTACGTAAGCCAAACGCCACAATCACGCAGTCAAAATACTGATCCGGGAACGGCAGTTTCTCTGCATCACACTGCAATGCTGGCACGTTTAAACCGGCATCAAGCATGCGGTCGCGGCCAACAGCTAGCATGGAGGCATTGATGTCGGTCAATATGACCTGACCTTCAGCGCCGACTCTGTTGGCAAATAACTTAGACAGGTCGCCACTGCCGCCAGCAATGTCCAGCACTTTGTCGCCATGGCTTACGCCGCTGATTTCAACCGCAAAACGTTTCCAGCCGCGATGCAGGCCGGCCGACATCACGTCGTTCATCAGATCGTAGTTACTGGCGACGGAGTGAAAAACCTCGCCGACTTTTTTGGCTTTGTCTGCTTCAGCGACAGTTTTATAGCCAAAATGGGTGTTGTCTTCAGTGGTCATGTTAGCGTTTCTCGCTTATGCTAAATTTGAATACTATGGTTTACGCTGGATGCCGGCTAGGCTTAGTTTGCCCAGGTATTCCAACCAAAGCGCTTCGTAGTCACGGCCTAGGTCATAGAGGTAATCCCAGGAATACAGACCGGTATTATGGCCGTCGGAGAACACTAGTCTGACGGCATAATTGCCAACTGGTTCTATCGCCGTAATATTGACGTCTTCTTTACCAACCTGCAGTACATCCTGCCCCTGGCCGTGACCGCGCACTTCAGCCGACGGTGAATGCACGCGCAGAAATTCGCAAGACAGCATGCATTCGGTGTTGTTATCAAATTTTATTTCCAACAGCCGTGATGTCTGGTGCAGGCGTATATCAATCGGGCGTGGTGAGGTCGGAGTTAAGCCGGTCATGGGTGTTTAGTCGCATAAAACTAAGATGATAACAGAAGCGCATCGCTTGCTGATATTGCAGCCGACTCCTGTGCTGATTAAATAAACCGTTCAACGCGTAAATGCATCCGCTTATCTGATTTTTATTTGAATTGTGAGGAATGGCCGGCTGATTAATTTGATTATTGATTTAATGATGCTAGAGTTATGCCACCTAATTGTGCTGCTGGGAACATTATGGCTGAAAATAAATTAGCGCATCAGTTCGCGGTCTATAGTGAATGGCGAACCGCCTTAATTGATACTATCGTTGATTATCAAAACTGGATAAATGAGCAAGCGCTCAATGATGCCCAGTTTGATCAACGCCTACAGCAGCTGCTGGAACGCCTGCAGGAAGACAAGCTTAATGTGGCTTTTGTTGCCGAGTTTTCTCGCGGTAAATCCGAGTTAATTAATGCTATTTTTTTCGCGGGTTACGGCAAACGTTTACTGCCATCAAGTGCTGGCCGCACTACCATGTGTCCCACCGAGTTGCTTTACGATAAATCTAAACCCAGCTCTATCATGCTGCTGCCGATAGAAACGCGGCTGTCTGCTATTAGCACCCTTGACTATAAACGCCAACCTGAAGCATGGAAGCTGGTCGAATTTGACGTCGATTCTAATGAAAGTATGGTCAGTGCGTTTAAAGAAGTCAGCAGCACTAAAACGGTTAGCTTGCATGAAGCCGAGCAATACGGATTATTCGATCCTGAACATGCCGATGATGCGCTTGGAGTCAACCGTGATGGCAGTATTGATGTGCCGTGCTGGCGCCATGCCATTATTAACTTCCCGCATCCTTTGCTTGAGCAGGGGTTGGTGATTTTAGATACACCGGGTTTAAACGCGATGGGCACTGAGCCGGAACTGACGCTCAATATGTTGCCCAATGCACAGGCGATCATTTTTATTTTGGGGGCAGATACTGGCGTTACTAAAACTGAAATCGAGGTCTGGCAAAAATACCTTAGTGGCGCGCGCTGGCAACAAAAAGGCCGGCTGGCTGTACTCAATAAAATTGATGGTTTGTGGGACGAACTCAAAACCCAAGCCGAAATCGAGCGCGAGCTAGCCAAACAGATCAAGACCAGTGCAGAATTGTTAGGTTTGCAAGCCAGCCAAATCTTCCCGATTTCAGCACAAAAAGGCTTGCTGGCCAAAGTCAGCGCCGACCAGAAACTACTAGATAAAAGCCGTATTTTGGAGCTTGAAAATGCATTGTCCAATGAGCTGATTCCATCCAAAAAAGAAATCGTGCGCGATAACACTGCCCATGAAATTGATGACTTAGTGGCTTATGCACAGCAGATTCTCGATGCACGTTTCTGCGGAGTACATGAGCAGTTAACGGAGTTGCAGAATTTACGCGGTAAAAATGAAGACGTGGTCGCCAATATGATGACCAAGATAAAAGCCGACAAAGACAGCTTTGATAAAGGCTTGCAACAGTTTCAGGCTTTACGCAGCATTTTTGCGCAACAAAGTCATCGCCTGTTTACCTTATTAGGCATGGATGCATTAAAGTCGCATGTGCATACCACCCGTGATGTCATGATCGCAGCGAGTTTTACCAGAACCATGCGTCAGGCGATGGATGGATTTTTTAGTGAACTTAGTGCGCGTTTAATTGCATCAGAGGTACAGATTGGTGAAATTAAGACGATGATGGATGTGATGTATGAGCGCTTTTCTGCTGAGCACGGCCTGCGCAAGTACTCGCCCAGTGTCTTTTCAACCATGCGTTATCAGAAAGAGCTCGCCAAGCTAGAAAATGCCTATAAGCAGCAGTTTAATACGGCTTTTAATATGATCGTCCATGAAAAAGTGACCTTGACCAGCCGTTTTTTTGAAACACTGGCAAGCCGCGTCATTAATGTTTTTGAAATTGCTAATCGCGATATAGAGCACTGGCTCAAAATGGTGATGTCACCGATGGAGGCGCAGGTGCAGGAGCACCAGCAGCAATTACGCCGGCGTCTGGAAAGCATTAAGCGTATCTATAAGGCGACGGATACACTTGAAGAACGCATCTCGGAGCTGGTGTTAACCGAGCGCAGTACTGAGGCGCAGCTCGATGATTTAAACGTATTGCGCATGCATATGAATAACGCTTTGTACTTTGAAGTTAAACTCGACGAAATTAACGTCGCCGCCAGAGCGGCATAAATACCAGCCTAGGTTGTTGCTGGCTGAGCGTAAACAATAAAGGCTGCATGCAGCAGCCTTTATTGTTCGTACTATCATTGGCTAAAAGCCGGATTTAACCTAACTTGTACTAGCTCTGGTCTAATCAGCAGTCAGCGTATGCGCAATTAGCGACTGGCCAGCATCTGCGCTTTCATCTTCTGCATAGCTTTTTGTTCAATCTGACGAATGCGCTCAGCGGAAACACCAAACTCAGCGGCTAGCTCATGCAGCGTCTTGCCGCCTTGTTCTTGCAACCAGCGCGCTTCAACCACGCGGCGACTGCGATCATCCAGGTTTTCCAGTGCATGTGCTAAGCCGGTGGTTTCTGCATACTCGGTCTGTTTCGCTTCAATCGCGTCCAGCGGCTCCAGAGTTTCGTCTTGCAGATAGGCGAGCGGACTGTAATGTTCATCGCTATCATCATCGATATTCGCTTCCAGCGAGATTTCATGACCATTCAAACGCGCTTCCATTTCCAGCACTTCTTCAGGTTTTACTTTTAGCTCGCGTGCAATATGTGCAGCTTCACTCGGCTGCAGGCTATTGAGGCTGGTTTTCATGCTACGCAGGTTAAAGAATAATTTGCGCTGCGCTTTGGTGGTGGCTATTTTCACTAAACGCCAGTTACGCACAATATATTCATGCATTTCGGCTTTAATCCAGTGCATCGCAAAAGAAACCAAACGCACACCGCGCTCCGGATCAAAACGTTTTACCGCTTTCATCAGCCCGATGTTACCTTCTTGAATTAAATCTGATTGTGGCAAACCATAACCCATGTAGCCGCGCGCGATGCTCGCCACTAAACGCAAGTGCGATACAATAAGCTGACGCGCAGCTTCTAAGTCATTGTCTTGTTTAAATTTTACGGCAAGCGCATATTCTGCCTCAGCGGTAAGTATAGGGTAGGCCCTAATCGCTCGCGAGTAGTGTTCCAGGCTGTCAGCCGCAGTTAATACCGGTAATGTTAATGCAGTTGTCATTGAATTTATATCCTCCGATGGTACATTTTAGCACTCTCCCTTTGAGAGTGCTAGTGGCGAAAAGTTTCATCTATATATGGCCATGTTCTAAATAGCTAAACGATTAACTCAAGCCGTCAATCTATTTGATATTATATAAAAGCGGATGTTAATGTAATGTGACATAAGGCACATAACGCTAAGATAATCACATTTATTTGGCACTAACTGCACAACATCACCTCAGCAAACTACGCGGCACAATGCTGCAGAAAAATCAGCCATAAACCGTCATTATGCAGGTTGCATACAAGCAATTTTCAATCAATATTGCCCCTTTAAAAAAAGTATTGCCTCTTATAATTTTATTCGGCTAAAATATGTTTAGCGTAATAACAATATTGCGCATACAAAATACAATCAAACCTAAACAACTAATAATAAGAGTTTAAGGGGCATTGTGACTCAACCATTAAAGTTGGAAGATTTTGTGTGGGCCGCCGGGGTATTTTGTCAGCTCAATCGTATTCCCCACGACGCTGCAATGTTAATCAAACAATATCCGCCGCCTTATGACGTGCTGGATCTGCAGCAAGCATTACAAAGTTTCGGCTTCAATAACAGCCTGAAGCAATATTCAATAAGTTTCGGGGTCAAGTAAGTTTCGGGGTCAAGTCTTTCATTATCACATTCACTCAGCTCGCCTATGGCGCACTCGCTTACATTGCCCCGCATGCGTAATATAAATTAACACCAATAATATTATGCAAGCTGACTTCCAATATAAGGCTTGATGAAAAATCGTGATCTGTAACCTATTATTATGATTTTATTATTTCCATTTTTACTACTGTTTTTTTACGTGATCGGTCTCTGGCTTGCACACAAGGGCGGACGCTGGGCATATAAAAAATACCACCATGTTTTTGCCTACCTTGGCGGGTTTGTACTGGTGTTGGTTTTGGTGTTCGGCGATGAGGTATTTGGGCATTACTACTGGCGCTATCTTTGTGAAACCAAGGGTGGGTTGCATGTGTATAAAAAAGTGCCTGTGGAGGGGTTTTGGTACAACGATGGTGATCTAGGTAATGCTAAAGAGTTTTTAGGTCAAGGTTATCAATATATTGAAGGGAGCTATGCTTATTACGACAAAGACCGAAGTAAACCTTATCGCTTCACTATGGATGCCACCGATAAATTGATTTATACACAAATTAATGAGCCACAAAGTAAATACATGTACAGGCATGAGATTGTAAGTTATCCACATTTTGTATGGAGTTATCAGTCAACTATTCGCCTTGTGAAAACTAATGAGCTTATCGGCATTAATCGTGACTTTGGAACACATGGCGGCGTTGTAATGAAGTTTTTGCGACATATTACTGGGGCGGAGTTTGAAGGCTCTGGTGATTATTGCGGTATTAATTATAGCGATGTTATTAAAGCAACAATTCCGCCAATGCAAACGAAAAATTAAAAATGGGAGTAAATCATGCGTAATCCAATAGAGCAATACTATAAATATGCGCAACTAGCGCAAGCTTCTTATGGTTTATTTACTGGGCATGAAATTACGCGGCTTCTGAAGTATTTAAAGGTAACTGTTATCAAAAAACCTTCAGGGGAATAAATGGTTAAGATGTCTGCGTTAAGCTGAAGTAATGTGGATGCTAGCGACTATTATGGCCGTGGACTAGAGAGGCAATGGAGCGCGTGACCGCTATATAAGAACCGAGCCAGCCAATAAAAATGGCGAGGATGATAACAATTAAAAACAGCTCGTTATTGACTAAGCTTAAACGAAAGTCGCTGCTGTAAAGGCTGGAAATCTGCGCGACCGAGTAATTGAACATCTGCAGAATACCCATCATCATTAAAATGGCGAGCAGGCCGCCAAAAAAGCCGTAACTCATGCCGGCATATAAAAACGGGGTTCTGATAAAGCTGCTGGTGGCACCCATCAGGTTGCTGACTTCTATTTCGTCTTTTTGCGTGAGTATTTGCATATGCACGGTGTTGCCAATAATCACCAGTAGCGCGATGGCGAGCAGGACGGCGATAAAAAATATCACTTTTTCAGCAAGCTTTAACAAAATCGACAGGCGTTGCGCCCATTCAGTATTGAGTAAGGCCTGTTCAACCCCGGGGATAGTTTGCAAGGAATTTTTAAGTGCTTCCAGTGCTGCCGGATCTGCGGATTTTGCCTGCACAAAAAATGCATCTGGCAACGGGTTTTTACTGAGCTGCAAAATTGCGCGATTGGCTTTGTCGTTAGTCTCTGATTGCGCCTGCAGCCGTTGCCAGGCTTCGTCTTTGTTTACCAGCCGATAATGCTTAATGGCGGTATTGCCGGCTAACGTTTGTTCAATGGCCGACACGGTTTTGGCGCTGGCATCGAGCTTAAGAAATAAGCTGATTTCAGTTTCGTCCTGCATGTGATCGGTTAATTTAGATAAGTTATCCACGCCCACATAAAACAGCCCCGGCAAACTGATGGCGACGCCAATCACCAAACAAATCATGAATGATGACAACAGGTTGTTGCGCATGCGTGTTAGCACCAGCTTGATAGCATGACCATGATAATTGAGCCACTGCATCATAACGGGTAGCCTTGTGCTTTTGGTTTAAATTGACCTAATTCGCCATGGATTAAATGCAATACCCGGTTTTTCGATAGGCTCATGCCGCGCGCATCATGTGTGGCCATGATGACGGTGACGCCAACCTGATGAAATGCATGGAAAATTGACATAATGTCCGCGGCATACATCACGTCTAAATTACCGGTGGGTTCATCGGCGATAAGGATGGATGGCCGGCTGACAACTGCGCGCGCAATCGCAAGTCGCTGCTGCTCGCCACCGGACAAACTGATTGGCATGGACTTTTCTTTGTGTAACAGCCCGACTTTATCTAAGGCGGCGCGTACGCGCTTGGCTGCATCTTGGTTGGAAACGCCATTGATACGTAGCGGTAAAATAACGTTTTCGAAGCAGTTGCGGTCGTAGAGTAATTTGTGATCTTGAAAAATAAGGCCAAAGCGACGGCGCATAAACGGAATGGCCGAGGCTTTAAGTTTGCTGATGTTCTGATTTGCAATTAGCACCGTGCCGCTATTCGGCCGCTCAATGGCGGCAATAAGTTTGAGTAAGGTGCTTTTGCCCGCGCCGGAATGGCCGGTGACAAATACTAATTCGCCAGCATCAATGTGGAAGCTGACATTTTTTAATGCGTCGTCACTGCCCTGATAGCGCCCGGGATAACGCTTAGTTACTTGGTCAAATTGAATCATGCGTAATATTGTATCGCTAAATAAACAGAGATTTAAAAAAACGTCGAGAGCAGGCCCTTAGTCACGGTTTTAACTTAAGCGACAATACATTTAGAACAAATCAAAAGATCAAGCGTCGATCATCGCCTCAATAAACTCGTTGGCATTAAATGGCCTTAAGTCATCAATGGCTTCGCCGATGCCTATATAGCGGATGGGGATAGGGCGTGCCGACGCGATTGCCGCAATGACGCCGCCCTTAGCGGTGCCATCGAGTTTGCTTAACACCAAGCCGGTGACACCTAGGGCATCATCAAAGGCTTTGACCTGGTTGACCGCATTTTGTCCGGTGTTAGCATCCAGCACCAGCAGCACCTCATGCGGTGCGCCGGGCATGGCTTTGTCCATCACGCGTTTTACTTTGGCGATTTCATCCATCAAGTGCATCTGTGTCGGTAATCTGCCGGCGGTATCGGCGAGCACAATATCAATATTTTTAGCACGTGCGGAGTTGATCGCATCGAACATTACTGCGGCAGCGTCGCCGCTAGCTTGTGCAACCACATGCACATTGTTGCGCTCACCCCACACTTGCAACTGCTCGCGCGCGGCGGCGCGAAAGGTGTCGCCGGCGGCAATCAATACCGATTTGCCTTCAGCCTGAAACGCATGCGCCAGCTTGCCGATGGTGGTGGTTTTGCCGGCACCATTGACACCGGCGAGCATAATGACAAAAGGTTTTTGGCCTCCAGTTACTAGCGCCTGTTGCAATGGTGTTAATAAGTCGGATAGCGCAGCTTTAAGTGCAGCTTTAAGTTGTACGGTGTCATCTAGACTTTGCCGGTTGACGCGACTCTTCAGGTCGATAAGTAAGTGCTGTGTTGCGTTGACACCAACATCTGCGGTGAGCAGAATGGTTTCAAGCTCTTCATAGACCTCAGCATCTATTTTTCCGCCACCAAACAGCCCGGCCAATTGACTGCCCAGCTGCTTGCGTGTTTTGCTCAGGCTTTGCTTGAAGCGCTCTTTAAAACTGGGCTCAGTAATGCTAGCTTCAGCAGTTGGCGCGGTAGTGGCTGCTGGCGTTTTTTTGAAAATATTGAACATGGCGGAGTATCAAAAAGAATGCGTCTATTTTAGCGTAAACTGCGTGGCTTGCGCAGTTGTTGCGCTGGAGTTTGTCACCACCATGGCAAACTCACGATTAAGCCTGGCGCTAACTTAGCGCGCAAGCTAAGCTGAACTAATTGCATTTACCTTCGGTCATTAGGGCAGAGTTAAATATTTAAGCTGTTTTGCTTAAAGCACACTAACTATTTTTGAAAGTAAATTTAATGATAAAAAAATTACTCATTGTTTGTGCATTATTGCCGGGTTTATTGAGTGCAGTGGCGCAGGCCAACATCACCGAATTCAAACTTAAAAACGGTCTGAAACTAATCGTGCAAGAAGATCATCGCTCGCCGGTAGTGGTGTCACAAGTATGGTACCGCGCCGGCAGTATTGATGAAGTCAATGGCAAAACCGGGGTGGCACATGTACTTGAACACATGATGTTCAAAGGTACTAAAGACGTCAAAGCAGGCCAGTTTTCACGCTTGATTGCGGCTGCCGGCGGTAAAGAAAACGCCTTTACCAGCACCGACTACACCTGTTACTTTCAGCAGCTGGAAAAATCACATTTACCGCTGTCTTTCAAGCTGGAAGCTGATCGCATGGCGAATTTGCAGTTAACCAAAGTGGATTTTGATAAAGAAATCAAAGTGGTGATGGAAGAGCGTCGCTGGCGCACCGATGATAAGCCACAGTCACAAGTAAATGAGGCGTTTCTCGGCAGCATTTATCGTGCCCATCCTTACTCCAGGCCAGTGGTTGGCTTTATGAACGATCTGGAAAATATGACTTACGAAGATGCGCGTGAGTGGTATGACAACTGGTACGCGCCCAATAATGCGACGCTGGTGGTGGTCGGTGACGTGAAGGCGCAGGAAGTTTATGCGCTAGCGCAGCAATATTTCGGCAAACTAAAATCCAAAGTGTTACCGGTGCGCAAGCCACAAGTTGAGCCGCTGCAAATGGGCGAGCGTCGTGTGGTAGTCAAGGCGCCAGCGAAACTACCATATTTGTTGATGGGTTACCATGTGCCGGCATTAGTCGATGCCGATAAAGATTGGGAACCATATGCACTTGAAGTGTTGGCTGGTGTGCTGAGCGGCAATCCGGCGGCACGGCTAAATCAGCAGTTGGTGCGCGACACGCAGCTGGCGGTTGATGTCAGTGCCGGCTACGATATTTTAGCGCGTGGCAAACTAAGCTTATTTCAACTGGATGGCACGCCGAGTGCCGGCAAAACTGTGATTGAGCTTGAGCAAGCCTTGCTGCAGCAAATTGAGCAGGTGAAAACCTCAGGCGTGACCGTAACTGAACTGGATCGGGTGAAAGCCGGCGTCATTGCCGCCGATGTCTACAAGCGTGACTCCATGTTCTATCAAGGCATGCAGCTAGGTACGATAGAAACCATTGGTTTTTCATGGAAAATTCTGGACGATTATCCAGCGAAACTGCGGGCGGTAACGCCGGAGCAGGTGCAGGCTGTGGCGAAAAAATATTTACGTGCCGACAATTTAACGATCGCCACGCTTGATCCGCAGCCCATGGATCCTAACGCGAAGCCACAAGGCAAGCCGCACACGCACTAAATGCTGAACCTCAGAGACAGCTTACGCTGATCATTTGAGCATTTTGAATATATCCAGGCTTAAGCCTGGAAGAACGCGAAGGTAATCAATAATGAATTTGTATAAGATCAAAAAAATTGTCGTGCTCAATGCCGTACTGTTGGCTTTTAGCCTGAGTGCAGAAGCCGGTGTAAAAATACAGCAGTGGCAAACTTCTAGCGGCGCAGCGGTTTATTTTGTTGAAAACCATGATCTGCCTATTGTGGATGTTAGTGTGAACTTTGCTGCCGGTAGCGCGCGCGACACCGCCGAGCTATCTGGTCTGGCCGGGGTAACGCGCTACCTGATGACGCTTGGTGCTGCCGGCATGAGTGATGAAGTGATCGCCAACAAAATGGCGGATATAGGCGCAATCCTCGGTGGTGATTTTGATGTCGACCGTGCCGGCTTTAAGCTGCGCACACTTAGTAGTGAACGCGAACAAACACAGGCACTAGAGGTATTTGCGAAAATTTTGCAAAAACCTGACTTTCCGCAAACCGTGCTTAACCGTGAAAAAGCCCGCATTATTTCTGGCTTGCAGGAATCGGCAACGCAGCCGGAAAGCATTTCCAGCAAAGCGTTTATGGCTGCAATGTACGGTACGCATCCCTATAGTTTAGATGAGAGTGGCGAAGTTGACAGCGTAGCTAAAATTAAACGCGAAGATCTGCAGAATTTTTATGCGAAGCATTACGTGGCTAAAGGTGCGGTTATTGCCATGATGGGCGATCTGACGCGTGAGCAAGCCAATAAAATTGCTGAAAATATTACCTCGGCTTTGCCAAACGGTGATGCCGTGCCAAAAATTGCGGCGGTGACCTTGCCAGCACAGCCCCGAGAGCAGCGCATCGCGCACCCGGCAACGCAGTCACATATTCTTTTGGGCTACCCGGGCATTAAGCGCGGTGATCCTGATTTGTTCACGCTTTATGTCGGTAACTATATTTTAGGTGGCGGTGGTTTTGTGTCACGGCTCACCGAAGAAGTGCGTGAAAAACGTGGTCTGGTTTACAGCGTCTACAGTTACTTCATGCCGATGGCCGAGCTAGGTCCGTTTCAAATCGGCTTGCAAACTAAAAAAGAACAGGCGGATGTGGCACTGAAACTAGTACGCCAAACCTTTGATCAATTTCTGCAACAAGGCGTTACCGAGGCCGAGCTTAAAGCTGCCAAAGCCAATATTATCGGCGGCTTTCCAATGCGCATTGATAGCAACAGCAAAATTCTGGACTATCTAGCCGTGATTGGATTTTATAAATTACCGCTTAACTATCTGGATACCTACAACGAAAACGTAGCCAAAGTGACGACAGCACAGATTAAAGAAGCCTTTAATCGCCGCCTTAAACCAGAAAATTTTGTGACGGTTATTGTTGGCGACCCCAATGCGCAATAGGGCGGCAGTTTCTAGGCACAACGGTAAGTTTTCCTAGTGCCTAAGCACAGAATTAACATCTGGAATTAAAATAGTCGGTGTAGCGCAGCTAGCTCAGGTTTGGGCTAAGTGCAGCAAATAGTAGTAAAATGCAGCTTTAGTCTAGATGTAGCCCGCTGCAAAATATAATGACCGATAAAAAGTTAAACACAGTGCGCATTAATGCTGGCGAATGGCGCAGCCGTGTGCTTAAGTTTCCGGATGCGATCGGTTTACGGCCAACACCAGAACGCGTGCGGCAAACTGTGTTTAACTGGCTAGGACAGGATCTGAGCGGCTTGTCTTGCCTGGACCTGTTTGCTGGTACCGGCGTCATGGGGTTTGAGGCGCTGTCACGCGGCGCTAAAACCGTGACTCTGGTCGAAAAGTCGACGCCGGCATATATAGCACTTATGGCTAACAAGCAGCTGTTGCAAGCTGAGCATGCCAGCGTGCGCCATCAAGATGCGCTGCAGTTTTTAAGCCAAAATCCGCAAAAATTCAATGTTATTTTTCTTGATCCACCGTATCGTTTGCAATGGCTGGATAAAGTCTTGCCGCTGCTCGCCGAACACTTGGCGGTTGATGGTGTCGTTTATGTTGAGGCTGAATATGCGCTGGATGCGGCGCCAGCGTTAAAGCTAGATTTGAGCCAAGAGTTAAGCCCAGAGCTAAGCCCAGAGCTAAGCCTAGAGATTATCCCAGACTGGCAAATTATCAAGCAAAGCAAAGCCGGTAATGTATTTTATCATTTGCTAAAATCTAACCACCGCCACGCCAAGGCTTCACTATTGCCAGCGATGCCAGCGCCTAGTCACTCAGCCGAAACTAATCCAATAGAAACAAATCAAGGGCTAGCACATGAGTAAAATCCGTATTGCCGTCTACCCAGGTACCTTTGACCCGATTACGCTTGGGCATGAAGATATCGTGCGCCGTGCCGCCAATCTATTTGATGAGGTGATCGTCGCCGTGGCGGGCAGCAGCAATAAAAAAACCTTGTTTAGCCTAAAAGAGCGCGTCGCACTGGCTGAAGATATTTTTCAGCATAGCGCTAATGTTAAGGTTGTCGGTTTTAGCGGCTTACTCATGCAATTTGTACAGGATCAAGGCGCGCAAATGGTGATTCGCGGCTTGCGCGCAACGTCCGACTTTGAATATGAGTTTCAGTTAGCCGGCATGAATCGCAAACTTTTCCCGCAGTTTGAAACCCTGTTTCTGACGCCGTCTGAGCAGTTCATGTTTATATCTTCAAGTCTGGTGCGCGAAGTGGCAACGCTCAATGGCGATATCCATGCCTTTGTTTCGCCAGCGGTTGAGGCGGCGATTAAACATAAGCTGGGGAACTGATTATGGCCTTGATGATTACAGACGAATGTATCAACTGTGATGTCTGCGAGCCGGAATGCCCCAATGCTGCGATTTACCAGGGCGTAGAAATCTATGAAATCAATCCGGATTTATGCACGGAATGTGTTGGTCATTATGACAAGCCGCAATGTCAACAAGTGTGTCCGATAGACTGCATTCCCTTTAATCCGGATGTGGTTGAAACTAAGCAGCAATTACAAAATAAATATTTGTCATTAACCGCAGTTAAATAAAGGATAGCCATTATGCGTATGTTGCACACCATGCTTCGTGTCGGTAATTTAGAGCGCTCGATCAAATTTTATACTGAAATTTTAGGCATGAAGCTGCTGCGTCAGCATGATTTTCCTGAAGGAAAATTCAGTCTGGCTTTCGTTGGTTATGGCGCTGAAAGTGAGCACACGGTATTGGAGCTGACCTATAACTACGGTGTAGACAGCTATGATATGGGTAATGCTTACGGTCATATTGCCCTGGAAGTAGAAGACGCGGCTCAAGCCTGTCTGGCGGTGAAAAATGCAGGTGGTAAAGTCGTGCGTGAGGCTGGGCCTATGCTGCATGGCACCACCGTCATCGCCTTTGTCGAAGACCCGGATGGTTACAAAATAGAGTTTATTCAGGCCGGTACTTATTAAGCTCGGGCATTGGTCAGGCGCGCTGTGTTAAGGTTGATGAATCGCGCAATATGAGCTGGTTTTTATATTTACTCGAATGTAAAAATGGTGCTTATTATGCCGGCATCACCAATAACCTCGAGTCACGTTTCACAGCGCATGTGTCCGGTAAAGGCGCGCGTTATACCCGGGCAAATCCGCCGCTTAAAATAATTGCCTCGAAAGCTTATCCGGATCGATCGACGGCGAGCATCGCCGAAGCCCAACTTAAAAAATTACCGCGGCATAGAAAGTGTCAGTATTTTGACGAGTAAAGCTGAGCTTATCCGTGCAGTAACAGCCGCCCAAGCTGGTGACTGGGAGGCCGCACATCATATTGCGCAAGCGTGCCAAGCTATGGAAGCTAAATGGCTGCATGCCGTGCTGCACAAAATGGAAGGTGACATCAGTAATAGCCATTATTGGTATGCACAAACACCAGGTAAGCGTTATGACGATTTTAGCGACGCGCAGCAAGAGTTAATTGCTATAGCCGATAAGTTAAATCTATAGCTAAGTATTAACTAAAATCTATGCATGGCCTACAACAGAAAAAAGGCTCGAATAACGAGCCTTTTTTTATGATGCGTAGCTAATGCTGTGACTTTACCAAGCGTTGAGACTTTATAACACGCTGTGACTTAACCAAGCGCTGTGAGTAAACCTAGTGCTTTGACTTAACCCTGATAAGCAAAGCCACAGTCACTGCATTATTCAAAAAAATCTTTAACTTTATCCATCCATGATTTATTGCGCGGGCTATGTTTGCCGGAGTCAGCTTGGGTGCTTGCTTCAAACTCACTAAGTAGCTCTTTCTGCTTTTCAGTCAGTTTAACCGGCGTTTCCACCACTACATGCACCATTAAGTCACCGTGCTCAGATTGGCGTAAGGGTTTGATGCCTTTGCCGCGCAATCTGAATACGCCGCCAGTTTGTGTTTCTGGCGGAATTTTCATTTTGGCAGAACCGCCTAAAGTCGGCACTTCAATTTCACCACCAATGGCGGCGGTGCAGAAACTAATTGGCATTTCGCAATGCAAATTGCCGCCTTCACGCTGGAATATTTCATGCGTCTTCAGATGCACAACAACATACAGATCACCGGTAGGCCCGCCGTTAACGCCGGCTTCGCCTTCGCCACTCAAGCGTATGCGGTCGCCCTCATCGACACCGGCTGGAATTTTGACCGATAGCGTTTTGTTTTGCTTAACACGTCCAGCTGAGTTGCAAGTAGGACATGGATCTTTGATCATTTTGCCATTGCCATGACATTTAGGACACGTTTGTTGTACAGAGAAAAAGCCTTGCTGCATGCGTACTTGACCGTGGCCAGCACAAGTGCTGCAGGTGCTCGGCTGTGTACCCGGACGTGCGCCTGAGCCTTTGCAGGTCTCGCAGGTGGCTTGCACGGGAATGCGGATTTTAGTTTCTGTACCTTTAGCCGCGTCTTCTAATGAGATTTCCATGTTGTAACGTAGATCGGCACCGCGATAGACATTATTACGCTGGCCACCGGCGCGACCGCCACCAAAAATATCACCAAAAATATCACCAAATGCATCGCCAAAACCAGCGCCACCATAACCGGCACCGCCAGCACCTTGCTCTACACCGGCATGGCCATATTGGTCATAGGCAGCACGCTTTTGCTCATCAGATAACATTTCATAGGCTTCTTTCGCCTCTTTGAACTGATCTTCAGCTTTGGGATTATCTGGATTGCGGTCGGGATGATACTTCATCGCCAGCTTGCGATAGGATTTCTTTATTTCTTCTTCAGAGGCATCTTTATTGAGGCCAAGAACTTCATAGTAATCTTTTTTGCTTGCCATAATTTTTAATCGCTAGTAATTGGAGGGTCGCTAATAGAAAAGTCGTTAGCATCATTTTTGATGCTAACGACCGGACACTAATAACGAAGCACTGTTGTTAGTCTTTTTTCACTTCTTCAAACTCAGCATCGACCACTTCTGCATCCACTGTTTTTTCAGTTTGTGGTTGCGCGCTTTCAGTGTTTTGTTGAGCCTGTTGGTCAGCATAGACTTTTTCACCTAGCTTTTGTGAAGCGTCCATTAAAGCCTTGGTTGTAGATTCGATCGCATCTTTATCATCAGATTTCATCGCTTCTTCAACGTTTTTCAGTGCAGTTTCAATCGCCTCTTTTTCTGCTGCATCTAATTTATCGCCATGCTCGACAACAGATTTTTTCACTGAATGCACCATGCCATCAGCTGCATTGCGCGCATCGACTAACTCACGCAATTTGCGATCTTCATCAGCATATTTAACTGCATCATCTTCCATTTGCTGAATTTCAGCTTCAGATAAACCGCTATTGGCTTTAACGGTAATTTTATTTTCTTTACCAGTCGCTTTGTCTTTGGCGGAAACATGCAAGATACCGTTAGCATCAATGTCGAAAGTCACTTCAATTTGTGGTGTGCCACGTGGTGCTGGTGGAATATCACTTAAATTAAACTGACCTAAGCTCTTGTTGGCAGAAGCCAGTTCACGTTCACCTTGCAACACTTGAATTGTCACTGCATTCTGATTGTCATCAGCAGTAGAGAATGTTTGTGAGGCTTTAGTTGGAATCGTCGTGTTTTTCTTGATAACTTTAGTCATCACGCCGCCTAATGTTTCAATGCCTAAAGACAATGGTGTTACATCCAGCAACAACACATCTTTAACATCACCTTGCAATACGCCACCTTGAATAGCAGCGCCGACAGCGACGGCTTCATCTGGGTTAACGTCTTTACGTGGCTCTTTACCAAAAATCTCTTTTACTTTTTCTTGCACTTTTGGCATACGGCTTTGACCGCCGACCAAAATCACATCAGTAATGTCGTCAATGGATACGCCAGCATCTTTAATCGCCATGCGGCATGGTGCCATGGTGCGTTCAATCAGATCATCGACTAATGATTCTAATTTAGCACGCGTGATTTTTACTACTAAGTGCTTAGGACCAGTTGCATCAGCTGTGATGTACGGTAAGTTGACTTCTGTTTGTGTCGCACCAGACAGCTCAATTTTGGCTTTTTCTGCAGCTTCTTTCAGGCGTTGTTTAGCCAGTAAGTCGTTGCGTAAATCCAGGCCATTTTCTTTCTTGAATTCATCCGCTAAAAAGTCGATCAGACGGTTATCAAAGTCTTCACCACCTAAGAATGTATCGCCGTTAGTCGACAACACTTCAAATTGATGTTCACCATCAATGCTGGAGATTTCAATGATCGATACGTCAAACGTACCGCCACCTAAGTCATACACCGCGATTTTACGGTCGCCTTCTTGCTTGTCTAAACCAAAAGCGAGTGCAGCAGCGGTTGGTTCATTGATAATACGTTTGACTTCGAGACCAGCAATACGGCCAGCATCCTTAGTTGCCTGACGTTGGCTGTCATTGAAGTAAGCTGGTACTGTAATTACCGCCTCTGTGACTTCTTCACCAAGATAGTCTTCCGCTGTTTTTTTCATTTTGCGTAAAACTTCTGCAGAAATTTGCGGTGGTGCCATCTTTACGCCACGCACTTCTACCCATGCGTCGCCATTATCGGCTTTAGCAATGGTATACGGCATCAGGCCGATGTCTTTTTGTACTTCTTTTTCGTCAAAACGGCGACCAATCAAACGCTTGACTGCATACAGCGTGTTTTTTGGATTGGTTACGGCTTGGCGTTTAGCTGGAGCACCGGCTAAAATTTCACCGTCGTCCTGATAAGCGATAATTGAAGGCGTCGTGCGTGTACCTTCTGAGTTTTCAATGACACGTGGCTTGCCACCTTCCATCACGGCAACGCAAGAGTTCGTTGTACCTAAGTCAATGCCAATTATTTTACCCATAATGCTTATTCCTTTTTAAATATCAAATTAGCCAGTATGCAACGTAACGCATTGCTTTTAAGTGTTTTATGATTACGTTACTGGTGTAGTTTTTAAACCATGTTGTATCTATGGTGTTCAATTTTATTTTTTCAAGTGCTTTTTAAATCGCTAAGTGCAGTGGCTAAGTGCAGTGGCTCAATAGAAATTTTTTTTACTTGGGTTTTGCCACCATTACCAATGCCGGGCGTAACACGCGATCATTCAAGGTGTAGCCTTTTTGTAATACCGTCAATACCGTATTGGCTTCTTGTTCGCTATCGAGCATGCTAATCGCCTGATGCTTGTTCGGATCAAACTTTTCACCGGCTGGGTCGACTTCAGCAATGTTGAATTTATCAAATATAGACGCCAGTTGATTAGCCGTAATTTGTACACCATCTTTATAGCTTTGCGCATCGGTGGTTTCAATCAACAGCGCGGCATCTAAACTATCTTTTACGGCAAGAAGCTCATTGGCAAATTTTTCTAAGGCAAACTTGCGCGCTTTATCGATATCATCCATGGCGCGGCGGCGAATGTTTTCACCTTCAGCTTTTACATAAAGCACTGCCGCTTGTGCTTCAGCGAGTTGCGTTTCTAACTCTGCTGTAGTTGTCTGTACTTCATTGGATTCTGTGGGCGTGGTTTCGCCAGCATCTTCAATGTGGGTGTCTTGGTTATTTTCAGTCATGAAGCATCCTCAATTATTTTGAACATAATGTTCTCAATGGGGACGCCTTGTAGAATCTCAAGCCAAAAGTTTATAAATTATCTGCAGCGCCCGCAATTTAGCCTAATGAACTTTGCTGATGATAAATTAAGTTGGGTTTGGCTCGACTTGCCGACGCACCTTGTAACGGTCGTAAACCCATAAGTATTGCTCTGGGCATTGTTGAATACTGCGTTCCAGCTCGGCGTTGAGTAATGCAGCGCTGTTAATGCCGCCGGCGGCAATAGCGCGGATATGGATATTGTAACCGCGACCCAATGGCAAACGTTCGCCAAAAGCCATCAGCACCTGCGCCCCGGTTTTGCTGGCTAGTTTTGAGGCCAGCGTCATGGTATAAGCTGGCCGACCAAAAAATGGCGCCCACTCGCCTTCGCCTTCTAACGGCGCCTGGTCCGGCAATATGCCAACAGCTTCGCCGCGTTTCAGTGTCTGCAATAGCTGCCTCACGCCTTGACTGTTAGCCGGTGCCAGCGTGATCTGGCCATGTTCACGGCCAGCGGTAATAAGCGGCAATAACCACGCCTGACGCGGCTGGCGATACAGTACCGACATCGGCTGCTGCGCTCCGTAATAGCGCGAGGTAATCTCAAAGCAGCCCAGATGTGGCGTCAGGAAAATAATGCCTTTGCCCGCTGCTAAAGCGGTTTCTACCGACTGCCAACCATAGACATTTTTGACCCAAGGCAACACAGACGATTGCGGCTTAAACCAAATGGCAAAAGTTTCGAGTGCGGCTTTACCGTTTTCAAGCGTGCTGCTAAATAATAATTTTTCGAGGTTCAATCGGCCGGTGCATAACCTACTTTGCTGCAGATTGTGTTTAGCGTGGGCGCGATGATCGCGGTTAAAGGCATAGTTCATCAGACCAATGAGCACACCCAAAGCATGAATGGCTGGCAGGGGCATGAAACGCAGCAGTTTCAAACTTTGTACTAGCGTCACTGTGATTGTACTTTTGAACAGGGTTTTAACTTTATTCATGAGAAAAGATTTCAAATGCTTTGAGCTGCGCAAAAACTTCCTGAGCTGAAGTTGCTATTTGCATACCACCCAAATTTTTATAAGCTTGTTGCTTGTCGCCATATAGACCGGTAAGGCTAGGGTCGGTGTCGGTGTAGATGGCGATCACGGGTTTATTTAAGGCTACCGCTAAATGTGCAAGACCTGTATCAACACCAACCACTGCTTGCGATCCTTGAATAATTTTAGCTAAGGCCATGATGCTCAATTTTGGCAACACCACCGCTTGCTTAAGCTCGCTAGCGATTCTTTTTGCGCGCTGTAATTCGGCTTGATTTCCCCAAGGTAAAACTAGGCTTAAATCCTGAGACTCTAAGATTTCACCTAGTGAAACCCATTGTTCCACTGGCCATAATTTAGAATCACGGCTGGTTCCATGCAGCGCCATGATATAGCGCGCTGGTAATAAACAGGTTTCTTCAAGAACTGTGTTGGTATGAATTCCGTAAACTAATGCATTCGGGTCTATTGTATAGCCAAGCGCTAATGCGACGAGTTCACGGTTACGCTGCACGGCATGCAATGCGCGCGATACCTCGAATCGATGTTGATAGAAAGCGCTTGCAACTGACTCACGTGCAGAAATTTTGTCGTAACCACATTTATTGCGACTGCGACTGAGGTAGCTAATGGCCGCACTTTTCAACAAGCCTTGTGTGTCGATCACCACGTCATAATGCTGCGCTTGTAATTCACGCTTAAAAGCAGTCAGCTCACGCCAAGTTTTTCTACAGAGTAGGGCTTTACGCCAGCGTCTGATCGCTACTGGAATGACCTGATTAATCTCGGGGTGCATGGCTAGTATATCGACAAAACTCTCCTCAACTACCCAGTCAATGAGTGCATTAGGATACTGTCTCTTGATATCAGCAATTACAGGTAGATTGTGAACAACGTCGCCTAAGGAGGTGGTTTTGATGATTAGGATACGCATTTATGAAAGCAGGCTTTGAGCAGCGGTAATAACTCGGCTTGCGCTAAGTTCATCAAGGCATTGACTATGGCTGTTAATGTTGCGGTTACAACCTTCGTGAAGGCAGGGAACACAATCGCCCAGCCCTTGTAGCAAAAACACATTGGCTACTCTTTGTGTTGCACCAATCATTTTCCATGGGCTAATTTCAGCTTGATAACCGTTAGGCCAAGGCCCCCACTTTACCGGGTTGCTTGGGCCAAATAAAGCGATGGATGGCGTTCCTACTGCTGCGGCTAAATGTGTAACCACTGTATCTGGACCAACAAACAATCTGGCACGATTCAACAAATACGCTGTTTGTGCGAAATTTAACTTCCCCGCTAAGTTAATAGTCGCTGTAGGCAAATTACTCATCAATTTTTTGATATAGAGCATTTCATCTGGATCACTGGATCCGGTAAGAATTACTTGTATATTTTGTTGATTTAACCAAGTAATTAAAGATATCCAAGCTTCGGGTGACCACATTTTATAGGCAAACTTTGGATAGATATGCATTACCGCAAAAGATTGATCGGGCAGGATAGAATGGTTAAGAAGTATCTCGTTTACTTGGCTAATATCATGATTTGTCCAGCGCATTTTAAATGCGTACTGCAACTCCAGACCTAAGCGGCGGGCGAGTTGGAGTGCCATGCTAACTGTATGTGTTTTGATGTCGTCGAATGCAACCCATTCATTGAGTAACATTTTTTTCCAGCTTGGTTGGCGTTGGTTTTCTAGCAAACCTATGCTGTTTTTGCCTGCGATTGTGGCATACAGAGTTGCTCTGTCGCTGGGCAAAGCAGAAATAGCGAGGTCATAACGACGCCATAGAGTCAGCAACCATTTTGCAGTGATTAGTTTAGAGGCGCGATTAGGTGTGGCAATTATTTTATGAATGTCAGGGTGTCTTAATAGGATGTCACGTGTGTTTTCTAATACCAAAACATCAATTTTTGAATCAGGCCATGCTAATTTAAGTGAGCCTATAAGAGGAGATGTAAGTAACACGTCACCAATACGTCGAGTAATGATCACAAGTATTGTACTGGGAGGGCGCAACTTGAATCGCTTGGCCAGTGTCAGTCCGGTGAGAGTGCTTCCCATATTAAGTATATAATCGGTCAAATTTTGATTATAACTTGCTATCGCAATGCTTCGTACAGGAATGCTGGTAAATGCCCAAACTTTACATCGATGAATTTGTTGGAATAACCAACCGTTTAGAAACCTTGCCTTTGGCTTTCGCTCTAAAATCAGCCTTTGGACACAGTATTATATTGGATTGGCACGAGCTCGATAGCTTTAGTGTAGACGAAACTCAAACTGGCAAGATAGGTTTTTGGCAAAAACTTGGTTCGGAGCGTGTGCGTAACTGCGATGATCAGCAATTTAAGGATTTGAAGAATAAAAATTTGGTATTAAGGTCACTCGATGGCCCTTCAGATTTATTAGATCCAATTTATTTGGATGTTGCCCGTAAAATACATTTAGCTCCGTATTTAGCTGCTGCGATTAAACAAAGTTTTGCCCCGTATTTGCAACGCCCTGTTGTTGGTGTGCACGTGCGTCATGGCGACTACCATATGCAAAATCCGGATCGCTATGTAGTGGAGGGCGTGGAGTGGCCCGCTATCCCGGTTTGGTGGTACGAAAAAGTAATGGCGAAAGTAGCGGATCAGCAGCCGGATGTGTGTTTTTTACTGTCGAGTACTGGTGATCCTGATAGTTACCCTACCTTACGTAAGAATTTTGATGTATTCACGGTTGACGCCCCTTCTCCTTATAGTTACAAGGGGGCCGATCATCGTTCTGTTGTTAATCCTGTCGCCGATTTATTTGCACTTGCTTGTACTCCAGTCATGCTAGCTACACCAGTGTCTGGTTATTCACATTGGGCGGCCAATGCACTAGGCGCTGCCACAACCTGCATTGTGCCCTTGCCAGATGCGACGGCGGAAAATATTTTGTGTGGGCGTGTTGATTTGTATGGCGAGAGATTGCCGGTCTGGCGCGAGGCTGGGCGCAATGGAACTGATACGCTGCAATTGGATGCTAACTTAACTGGTGTTGACTTCAGTCAGCGAGCACAACTGGGATGGCTGTCGACCTAATAAGTTAGTTCTAAACTTACTAGTTTAGGGATTGGTAGAAGCCGCTTAGCCTATGGTGTTTTACTGTTGTTAACTTGTTGCAAGAGCGCAAGCTTTAAATAACGATAATAAGTAGTTTCTGCATTTGAAAACGCTAAAATAAAGCCCATTTTCCCGTCCAAAAACCCGCGGCGAATAAAATAAGTACGAATAAAGGCCCAGATACCGTGCCTGACTGCCTTGCCAAGTGTGGCAGGCTTTCCTTGTGAAAAAAGCATTGCCGCGCCAGCCGTCGAGTAACGGTTTACCTTATCCAAGACTTCCTCTAAATTAATATAGCTGATGTGGCGTAATGAAGACTTCAATGTAAGTGTTGGATGTTCAGGCAATAAGCGTTCATGCACTAAATCATCACTAAACCTGGCATAACCACGCTTAAATAAGCGCGTTACATAATCTGGCGTCCAGCCGGAGTGCCGAATGAACTGTCCGCAATAGCTAGAGCTACGCGGGATGCGATAGCTAAAGTCCTTATTGTTGGCCACTACTTGTTTTATTTCTTCATGAAGTTCAGGTGTAACAAGCTCATCTGCATCTATCGACAGTACCCAAGGGTGCGTCGCCAATGCCAATGCGCGATTCTTTTGTTGCCCAAAACCGGGCCAATCTTCTGTGACAGTTATTTTCGCACCGTATTGTTGGCAAAGATTCACCGTGTCATCGGTGCTGCCAGAGTCGACTACAATAATTTCGTCAGCCCAAGCGACAGAACGCAGGCAATCATCAATTGCATGCGCTTCATTTTTTGTAATGATGACAACGGAAATCATACTGTTGTTACTTTCTGATTGGTTGGTAGGCCTGCGAAGAGTAGGCCACAAAACCAAGCAAAAAACAAACCTTCGGTGTGGTCAAGCAGTAATGAGTTAAATAAGCAGCCTGTAGTTATTGTAATTAATAAACCGCGTGCCAGCATCGTTTCTGTCATTGTTGGTAGCCGAGTTGCCTCTCTCCATGCAACCCAAAGTAAATAAAGAAAAGCGGCCAAGCCGATGACACCTACTTGCGCCAAAAATAATAAAAACTGATTATGAGGATTGTTAGAATGCGCCATTGCTGTACCGGAAATTTCTTTGGCATAAGCTGCTTCAAAACCACCTGTGCCAGTTCCGAATAATGGGTTTTTTTGAATGATTTTAATGGTGTTGGTGTAATAGTCCATTCGTGTGCCGATGGATGAATGTTCGTTATTGCCTTGCATAGGCTGCCAAGTTTGAGCTTCATCTATCGCTAAATTAACACGCGTCTGCAACGTGGCCGAAGTCGTGTAAGCGACTGCTAATGCTACGATTATCAGTGCTAGACCGAATGCAAGGCCGCGCCAATGAAACAGTGCAACGATGAGGTAAATTCCTAGTGCTATTAGGACCAGATAGCCGGTTCTTCCTTGTATCATCAGTAATACATTGCATGTAGCCAAGATGGCGGCAGCCACCAACAATCCGCGTCCCTTACCCGCAGTATTAACCGCATAAACGGCAAACATGAACGCTGCGAAACCCATTAATATCCCATGGGTAATCTGTAGTTTAAATACCACCGGATTGCTTGGTAGTCGACTAGAGAATAGTGCTGTATGTTGAAATACCCCTAGCCAAATCAGATAGGAAAGTATTAATGTCAGTGCCATCGCCGTCATAAAAGCTGCTTGACCGAAGCCACGCATCTGCGCTTGTGCAAATATCGGTAACAACAGTACTACCAAAATTAAATCGTCATATTTAGTTAGTACTTTCAATCCTGCACTTGGCTCATTTATGCCATAAAAACAGCCAATAAGCAGAACTCCAAAAAGCAATAGAGCGGCTTGAGCGACAGAGTTCTGCAAAACTAGGCGATGATATTGGCAGCACCAGCCTAAAATTGCAGTTATTAATAATAGCACTAAAAATAGCGTGTCAAATGCGGTCGAAATAGCTAAAGAAAACCCAAGTAACACTGCAAAAATACTGGCTAAGCGTTGATTTAGTTTGAAGAAATTTATGCGATTCATGTCATTGGCTTGATTAGGTGGTTAATAGCACGCAGCAATTATGCCGCTATATTTTAGGGCAAGGCGTAGAAGTCAGTTGCGAGTAAAGCTTGGTGGTTTTATTCATCATTAGTTCAAAAGAGAGTTGATCTAAAGCCATTGCATATGCTGCAGTTTCAAACTTGTGCTTAAGCCCATTGTCATCGAGTAATCTAAGTATGGCGCTACTCATCGAAGCCGAATCTTGAGGTGGTACAACCAGGCCATTAATTTCGTTTAGCACCAGTTCTGTTAAGCCTCCAACATTGGTAGTAACGACTGTTTTTGAGGTGGCAAAGGACTGCGGCACGATTCTAGATTGTGCCTCGGTGCCAGTAGATGCAACAACGATTAGATCGGATAAATGAATAAATGCGGCAACATCATTTCTGTAACCTGTCATTATAAAATGCTGCCCTATTTTATGCTGCTCGATAATGTCGGCCAGTTCTGACGCATAGGTTTTCGATGCTGCTGTTGCTTCTCCCACCAAGAAAAATTTAACATCAGACCGTAGCTTTAGAATGCCGATAGCAGCATCTAAGAAGAACTTTTGACCTTTATCTGCTCTTATCATGCCTATATTGGTGATGACTTTATCGCCGTTTTGCAGATCAAATTCTGATTTTAGGTAGGTTGAGTCAATGTTGGGATTGAACTCTTGCAAGTCCACGCCTTCACCAATCACTGTAATTTTGTGTTGATCAACGCCTGCATCGACTAAAATTTTCTTAATAGTATCGGCAGCAGCTATGATATGTGAGCAGCAGTGCTTATAGGCGAATATTTTTTTGATGGGATTGGTGATCTGCCGGCTACGAATTAATGGTATTCCTAACAGGTAGGCTAGTGAACACAAGGTGCTGTCTCTAGTGCTGTGGCTATTAATAACGTTTATTTTCTCTGATTTACAGAAGCTGGCAATACGCCAAGCTATGTCTAACCGCCAAGTTCTTGATAAATTTATCGCAATAATATTTTTGGCGCCGCTGTCGATGGCTTTTGTGTACAGCTTGCTGTCTGGATGGCACATTAAGTACGACTCGTGCTGATGACCGTTTAAATAATTATGCTCAAGCAAGGTGCGAAACTCCTGCCCACCCCAGTGCATGCTAGATTCTGTGTGTAGAATTTTCATTATTGAACCTGCGTTCTTTCACTAAAACAGGGGTTAAAGGCTTGAGCCTTTAGCATCGTTGTTATTGTTAAACTATTTACACTTAAATCTATTATATCCGACGGGGCGTGGTTTTTAGGCGGCCGCAATAATTAAGCGCACCATTAGGGCCGGATTAATTTGACCTGACCACCTGTATTTAGGATAATCGAGACACAAGATTTTTATAAAGCGATGACAAGAATTATGAAGCAATCTCATTTAGAAGTGACTGAACGCATTATCGAGAAGAGCCGGCCAACGCGCACGGCATATTTACATCGTATAGATGATATTGTAAATAGGCCGCGTGGCGCAGACCGTTTAGGTTGCGCCAATGTGGCGCATGCGTTCGCCGCGATGCCCGCCAATGATAAGTTCCGAGTGGTGGTGGAAAAAGCGCCTAACATCGGTATTGTCACGGCTTACAATGAGATGCTGTCCGCGCATCAGCCCTATGTCAATTACCCGGATATTATCCGTAATGAAGCGCATAAATACGGTGCTACCGTGCAAGTGGCTGGTGGTGTGCCGGCGATGTGTGATGGTATTACGCAAGGCGAACCGGGCATGGAGATGTCGCTGTTCAGTCGCGATACCATTGCCATGGGTACTGCCATTGCGCTTACACATGATGTATTTGATGCAGCGTTACTGTTAGGTATTTGCGATAAAATTGTGCCTGGTCTTTTAATCGGAGCTTTGCAGTTTGGTCATTTGCCGTGTGTGTTTGTGCCTGCTGGGCCAATGGGTACCGGTATTGATAATACGTCCAAATCCAAAGTGCGCGAGCAATACGCACAGGGTAAAGTGACGCGCGAGGAATTGCTGGCTTCAGAGAGTGCCGCTTATCATAGCGCCGGCACCTGTACGTTTTATGGTACGGCGAATAGTAATCAAATGCTGCTCGAAGCCATGGGCCTGCATGTGCCGGGCGCAGCTTTTATTCATCCCCATGACAGTATGCGTGAGCTGTTGACGCGCGAGGCGGTGAAGTTAGTGCTAGAAAAAACTAAGAAAGAGCAATTTTCACCGATTGGTCGTTTGGTAGATGAGCATGTGATTGTGAACGCGATGGTGGCCTTATTGGCGACCGGCGGTTCTACCAATCATTTGATTCACTGGGTCGCCATTGCGCGTGCCGCTGGTATTATCATTGACTGGACTGACTTTTATCACCTGGCGAAAACCACACCGTTATTAGCGAGTATTTACCCTAACGGTAAAGCCGATGTGAATCAATTCCAAGCGGCGGGTGGTCCAGGTTTTGTGATTCGCGAGTTAATTGATGCCGGCTACATGTTCGCTGATGTCTGTACCGTCTCTCATGGTGGTTTGCGTGATTATGGCAAAGTGCCGACAAAAGAAAATGATCAACTGGTATGGAAAGACTTGCCCAAAGAAAGTCCCGATGAAACTATAGTGCGTAACGCGGCATCACCGTTTAGCGAATCTGGTGGTTTACGTTTGCTTAAAGGTAATTTGGGTCGTAGTGTCATTAAAATTTCTGCGGTGCCTGAGGACCGTCACATTATTGAAGCACCAGCGATTGTGTTTGATGCGCAGGAAGAGCTATTAGCTGCGTTTGACCGCGGTGAACTAGAGCGTGATTTTATCGCTGTGGTGCGTTTTCAAGGTCCTAAAGCCAACGGTATGCCGGAGTTGCATAAACTGACGCCACCGATGGCGGTGCTGCAAAACAAAGGCTTTAGAGTGGCTATTGTGACTGATGGCCGTATGAGCGGTGCGTCAGGAAAAATCCCAGCAGCGATTCACTTAAGCCCTGAAGCTTCTGCCGGAGGGCCGCTAGCCAAAGTACGTACTGGCGACATTATTCGTTTGAACGCAACTGTAGGTATGGTCAACGTGCTAGTCGATGCCGATGAGTGGGCAGAGCGTGAAGTCGCTGAGCTGTCAGACACCAAGCGTCATCAGAATGCACATGGCTTTGGCCGCGAGTTGTTTGGTGGTATGCGCCGCAATGTGCTGTCAGCCGAAGAGGGCGCGATCACCTGGCTGTAACTATGTCAATCAAACGCGAGTTTGGTGCACCCGCCTGCCGTGCAAGCAATTGGTTTGTGTCAGCAGGCAGTGCTCGCTTTTATTTGTATGTGGAGTCAGCCCGTGTCAGCCGGAAACCAATAAACAATAAATTAATATCAACTTAGGTAGAAACATGAACACATTAGATTTAGCCAACTATGGTCCAGTTATTCCAGTGATTGTCATTAACCGCGTCGAAGATGCGGTGCCGATGGCGGCAGCCTTGCTTGAAGGCGGTATCCGTGTATTAGAAATTACCCTGCGCACATCATGCGCACTTGCTGGCATGGAAGCCATTGCCAAAGCCTTGCCAGAAGCCATTATGGGTTCCGGCACGGTACGTAACCTTAAAGATGCGCAAGCGTCCAAAGATGCTGGTTGTCAGTTTGCGGTGAGTCCGGGCTATACCAGTGAATTAGGTTTGTTCACGCGTAAAATCGGATTGCCTTTATTGCCGGGTGTCTCTACCGGTTCTGAAATTATGATGGCTAATGCCGATGACTATTATTTCTTGAAATTATTCCCGGCCGTAGCGGTTGGCGGTATTAACCTGCTAAAAGGTTTTTCTGGTCCATTCGGTGATGTTAAGTTTTGCCCTACCGGTGGTGTCACCGTCGATTCCGCACCGCAGTTTTTGGCTTTACCTAATGTTGTGGTCTGTGGCGGTACCTGGCTGACGCCGGCGGATGTTGTCGCGCGTGGTGACTGGGCGCAAATTACTAAATTAGCCAAAGAAGCGAGCGCGATTAAAGCCGCTTAGGTGATGGGGTCTAAATCTGCGTTTTAAATTGAGCGGCTCAACACTCAATTTGAACCTCAGCCAGTGATAACAAGGGTTTTGACTTTAGCTAGACTAAGGTTAGAGCCCTTTTTTCATCGTATTAAATTTTAATTAAGTCATGGTAAGTTTCTAAGTTTAGGATTGATTTTGAATGTAGAGATAGCGCAATATAAATCGATAGTGTTTGACTGTGATGGCGTGGTGCTCGATTCCAATGTAGTGAAAACGGAAGCGTATTTTCGCGCCAGCAAAAATTTGGGTGCCACGGATGCCCAGGCGCAGGCATTGGTTGATTATCACGTGCGGCTGGGCGGGATTTCGCGCTATCACAAGTTTGACTATTACCTGCGCGAGATTCTGCAGCAACCGGCAAGCCCAGAGGCGATTCAAGCCCTGCTCGATGCGTTTGGCCGTGAGTTAGAAGTGGGTTTGATGCAGTGCGAAATAGCGAGCGGTTTGGAAGCCTTGCGTGCAGCCACACCCAATGCAGTCTGGTCTATACTTTCCGGAGGCGATCAGCGCGAGCTTAGAACCTTATTTGCCAAACGTAAGCTCGATCATTTGTTTGACGGCGGCATTTTTGGCAGCCCGGATAATAAAGATGAAGTACTGGCACGCAAAAAGGCTAATGGCCAATTGCAGTTTCCGGCGTTGTTTATCGGCGATAGTAAATACGATCACGAAGCGGCGACGCGCGCCGGACTAGATTTTATTTTTCTGAGTGACTGGACCGAGGTTGCCGACTGGAAAGACTACTGCGCCGCTAATAAAATCACGGTGTTGGCTAGTCTTCGTGAGTTGTTGCCGACTTGAGATAGCGCGGCTTACCTAAGCCGTGTTTAAGCCTCAAGCTTTTATTTCTGGCCTTTTATTTCTGGCCTTTTATTGCAACTGGCCAATCACACGCTCGGCGGGAATATTTTTCAGGCAATTTAAATGCTCTAGCGGGCAAACGCGCTTGAAACAGGGGCTGCATTCCAGGCCAAGATATTCAATCACCGCTTTACTATTCATTGGCGGCGTATGCTGTGGATTTGACGAGCCATAAATTGCCACCAATTTTTTATCGAGCGCCGCTGCGACATGCATCAGACCGGAATCGTTGCTGACGACGGCAGCACACAACGCCATCAAATCGATCGCCTCGCTTAAGTTGGTTTTTCCACCTAAATCCAGACATTGATGCCCAGTCAGCAGGTTAATGGCGCTAGTCACGCCCTCGTCTTTTGCCGAGCCAAATAGCCATACCTGCCAGCCAAGCGCCAGCATTGCATCGGCTACTTCGGCATAATATTCTAGTGGCCAGCGCTTCGCTTCACCATACTCAGCGCCGGGGCAAAGCCCGAGCACTTTATTTTCTGGTGCCGCTATATTTAGTTTTTTTAATGCGGCCAGCGCATTTTCTTTGTTACTCAGTAGAGCCGGTTGTGGAATTTTAGCCGGTAAATCAGCATCAGCTTTCAGGCCTAAAGCCACAAATCTGTCAACAGTGCGTGGCAGTTTAGTCTTATCCAGCGGCCGAATATCATTGATTAAGCCATAACGCATCTCACCTAAAAAGCTGGTGCGTTGCGGAATATTGGCCGCAAACGGCAAGATCGCCGATTTGAATGAGTTGGTCAGAATAATGGCTTGATCATAGTTTTCTGCGCGCAAACGCTTGCCAAACTTGATGCGCGCAAACAAGCCCAGTTCGCCATGTTTGAACGGCAGCGCGATGCCCTGATTGACCTCGGGCATACGTGCAATCAGCGGCAAGGTCCAAGCTGGCGCTGCCACATCAATGCGGCAATCAGGATTATTCAGCTTGAGTGTTTTGAACAAGCTCTGTGCCAGCACCATATCGCCGACCCAGGCCGGGCCTAACACTAGAATTTTTTGTTGATTCATTTTCAGCTTCGCCGTTTTCGTTGCAATCGCCGTCAAAACAACTGCTTAACTGGCAATTTTTTCTAAAATGCCGCTAGTGCTGCGGCCGGCAACTAAATCAATCAACGCCACTTTGCCACCCCATGATTTGACTTCTGCCGCACCGACTACTTGTGCTTCAGTGTAATCGCTGCCTTTGGCGAGGATGTCTGGCTTTATAGCGTTGATCAGGCTTAATGGCGTGTCTTCATCAAATAAGATCACCGCATCCACCGCGGCCAGCGCAGCGAGCACGCGCGCGCGATCTTGCTCATGGATCACCGGCCGGCTCGGGCCTTTTAACGCGCTGACGGAGCGGTCAGTATTAAGGCCTAAAATCAATTTGTCGCCAGTTTTTTTGGCGGCCTCTAAATAGGTGACATGACCGGCATGCAATAAATCAAAACAACCGTTAGTAAACACGATTTTTTCATGGTTTGCTTTCCACTGGCCGACTAACTCCAGCAACTGTGCCTGGTCACAAATCTTATCGGCTTGAGATAGACTATTTTCGGTGACTAGCGCTTTGAGCAGTTCTGCCTGCGTGACTGGCACGGTGCCGACCTTGCCCACGACGATGCCGGCGGCAATGTTCGCCAGCTGCAAGGCATCATGCGCATTTAAGCCATGAACCATGCCAGCGGCTAGCGTCGCAATCACCGTATCACCGGCGCCGGACACATCAAATACTTTTTTAGCGCTCGCTGCAATATGCTGGATCTGGTCATGATCAATAAACGAGATACCTTCCTCGCCGCGGGTTACTGCCAGAAAATCCAGCCCGAGCTTGTCTTTGAGCAGTTTTGCCGCGTGCAGTAAAACTTCAGTTTCGTCTGCGGCCACATTACAGGCTTCGGCGGTCTCTTTTTTATTCGGCGTGAGAGCATTTGCGCCTTGGTATTTACTGTAGTCGCGGCCTTTAGGGTCGGCAATAACCGGAATACCCAGCTGTTTGCACTGCGTAATAATGCTGCGGCAGCTGTCATCGCTTAAAACACCTTTAGCATAATCAGACAAGATGACCATTGCCGGGTGGCTTGCGAGCGCTTCCTTAACGTTACTCAGTAGTTGTGATGTTTCTGCCGGCGTAAATGCGGCAGAGCTTTCGTCGTCTATTCTGACGATTTGCTGGTTACCGCTCATGACGCGAGTTTTGGACACGGTAGGCCGCAGTGTTGACGTCATCATCAGATCAATATTAATGCCAGCATCGGCAATCATGCGGCTCAAAGTTTTGCCGGTATCGTCAGCGCCGACACAGCCGATAATTTGCGTAGACAGGCCCAAGCCGCTGAGATTAGCGGCGACATTGGCTGCACCACCAGCGCGATCTTCGGCTTTGTTAAGTAATACCACCGGCACTGGCGCCTCCGGTGAAATTCGATTGACGTTACCAATGAGGTAACGATCGAGCATAACATCGCCAATGACCAATACGACTTTTTTGGAATTAGCAAAGTGACGAACCGTCTCAGTTAAATGTGTGTTCATAGGATTGATCAGGCCTAATCAGCTTCGAGCATGTCGCACAGGCTGTGGCCAATAAAAATATGCGCTTCTTGGATGCGCGGCGTTTCGTTACTGGGCATGACTAAGTTGAACTTGCATAACGCCTGCAGTTTGCCGCCAGTGCCGCCAGTTAAACCGATGGTAGTGGCGCCGATAGCATTGGCCTCGATAATCGCATTGACTACGTTTTTGCTATTGCCGGAGGTGGTAATGCCGATCACCGTATCTTCAGGGCGACATAGGGCTTCAATCTGACGCGTAAACACATAATCATAACCATAGTCGTTGCCGATAGAGGTAATGATAGACGTATCCGTCGTTAGCGCGATAGCCGGCAGGCCGCGGCGCTCTTTTTTATAGCGTCCAACAATTTCTGCAGCAATATGCTGGCTGTCGGCAGCGCTGCCGCCGTTACCCATAATGAGAATCTTGCCGCCGCGCTGCATAGTCGCGCGCAGCTCATTAGCGACGGCGATAACCTGCGGAAATAAGGCCTGCAGTTGCAGAAACATCGCTGCGTGCGCTTCAAGCTCATGCTGTAAAAATGCTGTTTGAGATTGCATAGTCGGGCTCATATTGATCCTCTTTAAGTGTGCGCTAATCGCATTAATTATATAGTTGTGCTGCTAATTACATGCATTACAGCTGCTGTGGCAGCCTAGCAATAGGCATCGTCTTGCATTAAGTAATTTTGCACATAGTCTAGTACGCCGTCTTCGAGGCTATAAAAAGCCTGGGTATAGCCGGTGGTAGCAAGCTTGCGCATTGTCGCCTCGGTAAAGTACTGGTATTTACCTTGCAGATCCTGTGGCATATCAATATAGCTAATGTGTGGGCTTTGACCCATGCCGGTCATCACCGCCGTGGCTAAATCTTTGAAGGCACGCGCTTTACCGGTGCCGATATTGTAGATGCCGTTAGTGCAAGCCTGGCCGCTTAGCGCCTGCTGCAGAAAATGCACGACAACGGCGGCAGCGTCTTTCACGTAGACAAAATCGCGCAACTGCATGCCGTCATCAAACCCTGGCTTATGGCTTTTAAAAAGCTTCACCGTGCCAGTCTGTTTGAACTGGTTAAAACTATGCAAGGCAACACTGGCCATGCGTTCTTTGTGATATTCATTGGGGCCATAGACATTAAAAAACTTGAAGCCAGCCCAGGCAATTGGCGCGGCTAAGTCTTTACTGACTTGTTGCAGCGCCCACTGATCAAAAAAGTGTTTGGAATAGCCGTAACCGTTGAGCGGCCGCAGATTATCGATGGCAGCGTCATCATAACCATGAGCGCCATCGCCATAAGTTGCAGCCGAGCTTGCATAGAAAAATGCCGCGTTATTGCGCGCACACCAATGCCACAGGTTTTGCGAGTAATGAATATTATCCGTGACCAGCTTGTTAAAATCACGCTCGGTGGTGGCGCTGATTGCGCCCATGTGTATGATCGCCTCGACATCGCTGCGGCCTTCAAGCCACGGCAGCAGCTGGTCTTTGTCCAGATACTGCACGTATTGACGTTTAACCAGATTTTGCCATTGATCCTCATGCGTGATGCGGTCAACAATGACCATGTCATCACGCCCGAGCTTTGTGTTGAGATGCCAGGCGATGATAGAGCCTATCATGCCCGCGCCGCCAGTGATTACGATCATAAGTTTGTCAGTTATGCTTAAAGCAAAATTATAACGCTTATTGCTGGGCACCCAAAGCTTGTGCTCTTAATTTAGTCATATCCGCTTCCAGCGTCGCCTGGTTTTTATCCCAGTCAGCGCTCACCCAGCCGTGCAAGTTTTCCAGTGCAATCGTCGTCATTGCATCTATCCACGGCTCAGATTCATTGAGGGCGGCGATGTAGTGGTAGTCGCCACCACCGGCATGGGTGAATATCTCACGACCTTCCATGGCGATTTCTTCCAGTGTTTCCAGGCAGTCGCTACTAAAGCCAGGGCAAATCACATCAATGCGTTTGGTTTTGGCTTGGCCTAATGCTTGTAAAGTACTAGTCAAATAAGGTTTAAGCCATTCTTGCTTACCAAAGCGCGACTGGAAAGCCACGGTAAATTCGTCCTTTTCCAAACCTAAAGCTTCGGATAGTAAACGCGCTGTTTTGTAACATTCGCAGTGGTAGGGGTCGCCTTTTAACAGGTGAAACTTCGGTAAGCCATGGAAGCTCATGACCAGTTTATTTGGCTTGCCGTTCACACGCCAGTGCGCAGTTACGCTTTCTGCCAATGCAGCAATATAAGCCGGATGGTCATGATAATGACGGATAGTACGTATCGCCGGCATATTGCGTGTTTTAAGCAGTATGCGCCACACGGCGTCGAGCGCGCTGCCGCTACTGCTTGCCGCATATTGTGGATACAGCGGAAATACCAGAATGCGGTCGCAATGCTGCGCACGCAGTTTATCCAATGCCGACTGCATGCTCGGGTTGCCATAGCTCATGCCGAGTTCCACCGCAAATGGCGAGTTGATTTTCTGGCTTAAAAAACCACGCAGTAATTGCGTTTGTTTTTGCGCATGTGCGAGTAGCGGTGAGCCTTCTGCGGTCCATACCTGTGCATATTTAGCCGCAGATTTTTTCGGACGCACGACCAAGATGATGCAATGCAAAATCCAGCACCAGATAAAACGCGGAATTTCAACAACACGCCGGTCCATCAGAAATTGCCCGAGATAGCGGCGCAGTGCCGGGGCTGTTGCCGCATCCGGTGTACCCAGATTGGCGAGCAGGATGCCGACTTTCAGCGGTTCGCCGTGTTGGTAGGGAGGTTCAGGGTTGAAGTAGGCCATAAGTAGTCGCTAGTTGATAAGTGTTGGGTTGGAAAGTGCGAGCTTAATTGCTCGCGTTTAATGCATTGGATAATAGTTTAGCGGTGATATCGACAATCGGGATGACGCGTTCATAAGCCATGCGCGTCGGCCCAATTACACCGAGGGTGCCAACGACCTGGCCTTCGGCTTCGTACGGCGCGGTGATCATGCTGCACTCGTCCAAGGCCAGATAGCCGCTCTCGCCACCAATAAATATCTGGATGCCAGTGGCGTGCTGACTGTTATCGAGTAACTGCATCAGTGAGCTGCGGCGTTCAAAAATCTCAAATAGTTTACGCAAGCTGGTGACATTGGTCGACAGCTCGTCCACCTGCAGTAAGTTGCGCTCACCGGCGATGACGACGCCATCTTTGTTGCTGTCGACGGCCTTGCTGCTGGCGTCGAGTGCTGCCGTCATCAGCCGGTTCATATCGCTTTGCATTTGTATGAGCTCTTGATGTAGTTTTTGTTGCACTTCTTCAAACGTCTGCCCGGAAAAATTCGCGTTAAAGTAATTGCTGGCTTGTGTCAGCTCACTTGGCGAATAGGGCTTTTCCGCCATGATAATGCGGTTTTGTACATTGCCGTCACTAGTAACAATAATCACCAACACCCTTTTGTCAGATAAGGGCAGGAATTCCAGGTGTTTAAAAGCGACGCGTTTACGCTTCGGAATCATCACCAAACCGGCAAACTGCGACAGCTGTGACAGCATGTCGGCGGCGCTGGCGATTAAGTCGCTGGGATTAGGTGAGGATAAACCGCTTTTAAGTTGTTGCAGGGTTTTGGCTTCGAGTGGCTGCACCGTGAGCAGGCTGTCGACAAACAGCCGATAGCCCTTTTGCGTGGGCACACGACCGGATGACGTATGCGGGCTGGCGATGAAGCCTAAATGCTCGAGGTCACTCATCACATTACGGATGGTCGCCGTGCTCAGATCCAGACCTGAGTGCTGTAATAACAGGCGTGATCCTATCGGTTGGCCATCACTGATGTAATGCTCAACCAAGGTTTTAAGTAGTATTTGCGCGCGCTTATCGAGCTTGATAATAGAGTTCCGCTTCTGCCATTAATCGTTGTGAAATTTACACTGATCATTTTGCCTGAAATAGTCAATGCCTTGTAGATTTAGCCTTAAATTTGTCCTAATTTAATGCTTGTGTTTTGTCGCCGCTGTTTTAGCTTTGTCAGAAGCCGCAACTGTGATTTAATTTCGACATGCAAAATTCTTTCAGCACTATCGCCATTATCGGCAAATACATGAGCCCGGCCGCAGTGCAGCTTATGCAGCCTGATTTACTCAGCTTAGCGCAGCATTTACAGTCCCGAAATATTAATGTCTTCATCGAAGAGCACACGGCAAAACATGCGCCGCTAGATGGCTTTAACACGCTAACGCTCGATGAAGTCGGTGCTAGTGCCGATTTAGCGATCGTGATGGGCGGTGACGGTACCATGCTCAGCGTCGCGCGCAGTCTGATTGATGCCGACGTGCGGCTAGTCGGTATCAACCGCGGCCGCTTTGGTTTTTTAACCGATCTGCGTGCCGAAGATATGCTGGTGGCGGTGGATCGTATTCTCGGCGGTGAATTTAGCGAAGAACCGCGCATGCTGTTGACGGCGCAGGTGATCCGGGAAGGTCAGGTATTGCATACCAACTATGCGCTCAATGACGTGGTGATTAAAAGTGGTCTGCGTTTGATTGAGCTTGAGGTGCATATTGATCAGCAGTTTGTACATAAACAGCGCAGTGACGGCTTGATTTTTAGCACGCCTACCGGCACCACGGCTTACGCACTTTCTGCTGGCGGCCCGATATTGCACCCCAATCTCGACGCCATTACGCTGGTGCCTATCTGTCCGCACACGCTCAGCAATCGGCCGATTGCAGTCAGTAGCAGCAGTAAAATCGAAGTGGTGCTGGTGCAGTTTGATGAAGCACAATTGAGCTTTGATGGTCAATGTCAGGTGGCCTTGCAAATGGGCGATAAGATCATGGTGCAGCGCGCCGAAAAAACAATTTCATTGCTGCATCCGAGCGAGTATTGCTATTTTGATATGCTGCGCAACAAGCTGAACTGGGGCTAACATTATGCTGCAAAGTCTTTCTATTCGTGATTTTGTGATTGTCAGTAAACTCGATCTGGAGTTTGCCAGCGGCTTTACCGTGCTTACCGGTGAAACTGGCGCCGGCAAATCAATTTTAATTGATGCGCTATCGTTAGCCTTGGGCGCACGTGCCGAGGGGGGCGTGACCCGGGCTGGCTGTGATAAAGCCGAAATCAGCGCGCTATTTAGCATTGAATACAATCAAGACGCTAAAGACTGGCTGCTGCAAGCCGAGATGGAGCATGCGGCCGATGAACTCATCTTGCGCCGCGTCATGTTTGCTGACGGTCGCTCCCGTGCTTATATCAACGGCCTCAATGTCAGCGTTGCGCAGCTAAAAGAGCTCGGCGAGTTGCTGGTTGATATTTACAGCCAGAATGCACACCACTCATTACTTAAAGCAGCAACGCAGCGGCAGGTGCTCGACAATTTTGCTGGGTTGTCGGCCACCGCGGCAGAAGTCGCGGCATTATACAAAACCTGGCATCTATTACATGTACAGCGCCTAGCCGCTGAAAAGAATGCCAGCGCCTATGCCGATGAACTCGCCGAGTTACGCGATAGCAGTCGCGAACTGTCGCAGCTGGTATTAACGCCGGCAGAATGGGACGAGTTACAGCAAGAGCATCTGCGTCTATCCAATGGTGCGAGTTTGATGGCTGGCGCAGAATCCTGCCGGGAATTGCTCGCTGAAGGTGAACTGTCGGCGTTACGCCTGCTAACGCAGGTGCAGCATAAACTGCAACATCTAACTGAATATGATGCGACGATGGCTGAGGCGACTGAGGCACTGGACTCTGCGATTATTCAACTTGAAGAAACCGACCGCTTTTTGAATCATTATGTGCAGCGCGCCGAACTCGATCCGGCGGCGCTCGACGCGCTCGAATCGCAATTGCAGAATCTGCACAACGCGGCGCGCAAGTATCGGGTAAAACCTGAAGAACTCGCCACTTTCTTAAGCCAGTCGCAAACGCGTATGGCCGAGCTGGAGTTATTTACCAGCGATGGTGTACTCGCTAAAAATGAGGCGGCAGCTTTGCTTGCTTATACGCAGCTGGCGGAAAAACTTAGTCATGACCGCCAGCTCGCTGCGGCAAAACTAAGCACACAAATTAGCGCAGAAATGCAGCGCTTGTCGCTAAGTGGCGGCAAATTTGAAGTGGCGTTAACTGCACAAGCACCAACGGCGCATGGCTTGGAACAGATCGAATTCCTGGTGGCCGGACACGCTGGTGTAGCTGCCAGGCCTTTAAGTAAGGCGGCTTCAGGTGGTGAGCTATCGCGGATTAGTCTGGCGATACGGGTGGTGACTGCGCAGAAAGAAAGCATTCCGACCATGATTTTTGATGAAGTTGATGTCGGTATCGGCGGTGGCGTGGCTGAAGTCGTCGGCCAGCTATTAAAGCAGCTCGGCGAACAACAAACTGGCGCGCAGCCGAGTCCGCGTCAAGTGCTGGTGATTACGCATTTGCCGCAAGTGGCGGCGTTGGGCAAGCATCATTTGCGGGTCAGTAAATCACTCGTTGCCGGACAAACCTTGAGTACGATAGCGGTGTTGAGCGCAGCCGAGCGTGTAGAAGAGATTGCGCGCATGCTTGGCGGCATTGAAATAACCGCTACTACACGGCAGCATGCACAGGAGATGCTGGCGCTATAAAGTGTAGCTGCTGTCGGCCTGGGCTAGTCTTCGCCGCACGGCTGCTTGTTACACATGCCATAAATAGTGAGTGAGTGATCCTGCATGGTAAAACCTAGCTTTGCCGCAGCGCTTTCCTGTCTTTTTTCAATTTCAGCATCAAAGAACTCTTCTACCCGCCCGCATTTTACGCAGACAATATGATCATGATGGCCGCCGGCATTGAGTTCAAATACGGCTTTACCACTCTCAAAGTGGTGACGAATCAGCAAGCCGGCCTGCTCAAACTGTGTGAGCACACGATAAACGGTAGCAAGACCGACGTCCTCACCGGCGTTGAGCATGACTTTATAGATGTCTTCGGCCGATAAGTGCCGTTCTTTGCTGTTTTCAAATAAGCTCAGGACTTTGAGTCTGGGCAGCGTGGCTTTAAGCCCGGCATTTTTTAAGTCTTTTAGATCACTCATGGTCGCTTGCTCACAATTAACAATGACAGTGTTTTGGGTTGACTGTCAACGTGGTATATTAACGCCAATTCAAATCAAAAGTCATACCTATGCGTTATGTTTTCATTTTATTAACAGTTTTCTGCACTGCGTGCGGTACTGCCTTGCCAACGGTTAAGCCATACAAGCTCGATGTGCAGCAAGGTAATGTGGTGACTTCTAAAATGTTGCTGCAGTTGCGCCCAGGCATGACTAAATCACAAGTGCGTTTTATCATGGGTACGCCACTGGTTCAGGATAGCTTCCACGGCAATCGCTGGGATTACGTTTATCAGATGCGTGAGGCTGGCAAGCTGAAAGAGCAGCGTCGCGTGATTTTAGATTTTGAAAATGAGCTATTGAAAACTGTACGTGGCGACGTTATTGCGTCTAAAGGCGAGCAAGCTAAATTGGACGCTGCTGAGCCGAATATAGGTACGCGTGTGGTCGAGCCAGCGGCTAAAGCCGAAGAAAAAAGCCTGCTGGGTAAGCTTAAATTCTGGGAGAAAGATGCGGCTGAGTTAGCGCAGGAAGCTGCCGATCTTAAAGCGAAAGCCGCGGCGGCAGCTGCCAAGAATGATGCGCCACTGGCAGCAGAAAAAGCGCGGCCAGCCACACCGTCTATAGTAGCCGTTCCGCTTGAAGTGCAGCCGGCGCTAGAGCCCGCTGCTGCAGCCACGGTCATTCCGGACGCGGCGCCGCTAGCGACTACGCCTGCAGCGCCGCTAGTGACTATACCTGCAGCACCGTCAGTGACTACGCCAGCCGTCGATTCGGCCGCAGCTGCTGAAATTGCTGCGCCTACGCAAGAAAAAACGCCACTACAAGAAAAAGCAGCCATGAAAGCCCCCATGTATGAATCCTCATCAGGTATGCGCTTTGATCGTACGCTGCAATTCGCGGTTGACGAGGCTGAGCCTGCCGTTAGTCCAAAAGCGCTTGCGCCGCGTGTAGGCAATAAAACTGTGCCTACCCCTAAAGATTTACCGGCTGAAAATTCGACCGGTATTTTTGATCGCATGCTTGAAAAGATCGGGTTTTAATTATGGCAACCCCGTTAAAAGTAGTGCTGGTTGGCTGTTCCGGCCGTATGGGTCACGCCTTACTCGAGTCTGTATTTGCAGATGTAGACTTGGTGTTGCATGCTGCAGTTGATCGTGGCGCTGCCGATGGTGTAAATAATCCGCAACTTGGACACGATGCCGGTGAGCGTTTGGGTAAACTGTCTGGCGTTAAAGTCATCGATGATATTGAACTCGCGTTAAAGGATGCGGATGTACTGGTTGACTTTACGCGGCCTGAAGCCAGTATGGTTTATCTGGCCGCCTGCGAAAAAGCCAATGTGAGTATGGTGATTGGTACCACTGGCTTTTCTGCCGCAGAAAAACTTGCGATTGCAGCTGCTGCAAAAAATATCGCGATCGTGTTTGCGCCAAACATGAGCGTCGGCGTAACCTTGCTCATTAATCTGGTGCAGTCGGCGGCTAAGGTGCTGAGCGAAGGTTACGATATCGAAATTATTGAAGCGCATCACCGCCATAAAGTCGATGCGCCGTCAGGCACTGCACTGCGTTTGGGTGAAGCTGCAGCCAGTGCCTTAGGGCGTAATCTGGAGCAATGTGCAGTTTATGGGCGTGAAGGCGTCACCGGCGAGCGTGATCCAACTACGATTGGCTTTGCTACCGTGCGCGGTGGTGATGTAGTGGGCGACCATACGGTTTTATTTGCCGGCATCGGCGAGCGCGTCGAGCTTACGCACAAAGCCAGTAGCCGTGCTACTTTTGCGCTCGGAGCCTTGCGCGCCGCCAAGTTTTTAAACGGCAAAAACAGCGGCTTGTTTGATATGCAGGATGTACTCGGTCTGCGCTAGTTAAAGCCAGCTAGCGCTAGCTGAATGCGGCTGGCGCAAGTTCTTACCTTAGCTTTACGCGGCTGCAACTTGCCCAAAGGATAGTAGCGTGCACCGGCTAACTAAATCACATGGCTTGTTACTGCTGTTGTTGGCGGCTGGATTTATCTGGTCGGCAATAGCGCCGCGAGATCGCATCATCTGGTGGCTGGAAGTTGCCCCCATCCTCATGGCCTTGCCTGTACTGGTTTTCAGTTACCGCCGCTTTGAGCTTACGCCGCTGGCCTACTGGCTGATAGTGCTGCATGCTTTAATTCTATTGATAGGCGCGCACTATACTTATGCCGAAGTGCCGGCGTTTAATTATCTGCGCGATAGCTTCGATTGGTCGCGTAATTACTATGATCGTGTCGGTCATCTTGCCCAGGGTTTTGTGCCGGCGATCATTGCCCGCGAAATTTTACTCAGAAAATCAGCGCTGACTGCCGGTGGCTGGCTGTTTTTTATCACCTGCTGTATTTGTCTGAGCATCAGCGTCGTGTATGAATTTATTGAATGGTGGGTGGCGGTGTATGCCGGCGCTGCCGCCGATACATTTTTAGCGACTCAGGGCGATGTTTGGGATACGCAGTGGGATATGTTTTGCGCCTTGCTCGGTGCGATTGCCGCACAGTGCCTGTTGGCAAAAGTCCAGGATAAGCAATTGATCAAAATGCAACTTGGCATTGATTAGTCGCTATTTTTTCGCTATAATTCGGCAATTCTGCAACGGGAAGAGTCTACCAGCTCCTCCCGTTTTGCATATCTGCCATCTGCTCAGGATGCGCCCGCAATAAATTTTATTTACGCTTTAAAATTAAGGAGTTACTGTGCCACAAAACCTGCCCGCCATACTCGTACTTGCAGATGGAACTGTGTTTCGTGGCCTGTCGATTGGAGCTTCCGGCCATACTGTTGGTGAAGTTGTATTCAACACCTCCATGACCGGTTATCAGGAGATTCTGACTGATCCCTCGTATGCCAAACAAATCGTCACTCTTACTTATCCGCACATTGGTAATTATGGTGTCAATGCTGAAGACGTAGAGTCTGGTCAGGTGTATGCCAGCGGTTTGATTATTCGCGATTTACCGCTAACCCATAGCAACTTCAGAAGCACGCAATCCTTGGCGGACTATCTCGCCGACAACAATATTGTGGCAATTGCCGATATTGATACGCGTAAGCTCACTAGATTATTGCGTGAAAACGGTGCGCAAACCGGCGTGATTATTGCGGGTGAAATGGATGAAGCTAAAGCATTGGCGCAAGCCGAAACTTTGATCGCAGGCTTTCCGGGTTTGTCCGGGATGGATCTGGCCAAAGTCGTATCTTGCGCCGAACCTTACACTTTTAGCGAAGGCGAGTGGGCTTTAGGTGCGGGTTTCGCTGCCGCAGCGCCGTCAAAATTCCATGTTGTTGCGTTTGATTACGGCGTTAAACGCAATATTTTACGCATGCTGGTGGCACGCGGTTGCAAGGTGACGGTATTGCCGGCACAGACTTCAGCCGCTGCCGCACTGGCATATAAGCCGGATGGCGTATTTTTATCCAATGGACCTGGCGATCCTGAGCCGTGTGACTATGCGATTGCTGCGATTAAAACCATCGTTGATTCAGGCATGCCTACTTTCGGTATCTGTTTGGGGTATCAGTTGCTGGCTCTGGCCAGTGGCGCTAAAACCTACAAAATGAAGTTTGGCCACCATGGCGCCAATCACCCGGTGCAAGACCTTGCCACTAAGCGCGTCTATATCACCAGTCAGAATCACGGCTTTGCGGTAGATGCAGCTAGTTTGCCGGCGAATATTAAAACCACGCATATCTCATTGTTTGACGGCAGCTTGCAGGGCATTGCGCGTACCGATCAACCCGCATTCAGTTTTCAGGGGCACCCTGAAGCGAGTCCAGGCCCCACTGAAATGAGTTATTTGTTTGACCATTTCATTAGCTTGATGCAAGAAAGGAAGGCTGGCTAATGGCTAAGCGTACAGATATAAAATCTATTCTCATTATAGGCGCCGGACCGATTGTTATTGGTCAGGCCTGTGAGTTCGACTATTCCGGCGCGCAAGCCTGCAAGGCGCTACGCGAAGAAGGTTATCGTGTCATTCTGGTGAACTCTAACCCAGCGACGATCATGACCGATCCGGAAATGGCCGATGCCACATATATAGAGCCGGTCACCTGGCAGGTCGTTGAGAAAATTATCGCTAAAGAGCGCCCGGATGCGCTATTGCCGACCATGGGTGGCCAGACTGCGCTTAATTGCGCCTTAGATCTCGATAAGCATGGCGTGTTGGCAAAATACAAGGTGGAGCTGATCGGTGCGTCGAAAGAAGCGATTGATAAAGCCGAAGACCGACAAAAATTTAAAGAAGCCATGACCAAAATTGGTTTGGGTTCAGCGCGATCAGTCATCGCGCACAGTATGGAAGAAGCGCTGCAGGTGCAGCCCAGCATTGGCTATCCGGCGATTATTCGGCCGTCATTTACCATGGGCGGCAGCGGCGGCGGTATTGCCTATAACCGTGAAGAATTCGTCGAAATCTGTGAGCGTGGTCTAGATGCGTCACCAACCAAAGAGCTATTGATTGAAGAGTCACTGCTCGGCTGGAAAGAGTACGAGATGGAAGTGGTGCGTGACTCAGCGGACAACTGCATCATTATCTGCTCGATTGAAAATCTGGATCCTATGGGTGTGCATACCGGTGACTCAATCACTGTAGCGCCGGCGCAAACCTTGACCGATAAAGAGTATCAGATCATGCGTAATGCCTCGCTGGCAGTATTGCGTGAAATCGGTGTCGATACCGGCGGCTCTAACGTGCAGTTTGCGATTAATCCGGAAGATGGTCGCATGATCGTCATCGAAATGAATCCGCGGGTATCACGCTCATCGGCCTTGGCGTCAAAAGCCACTGGCTTTCCGATTGCAAAAGTCGCAGCAAAACTGGCGGTGGGCTTTACCCTCGATGAACTCCGCAACGAGATTACCGGTGGTGCTACTCCGGCCTCTTTTGAGCCGTCTATAGACTACGTCGTTACCAAAATTCCGCGCTTTGCCTTTGAGAAATTTCCGCAGGCCGATTCACGCCTGACGACGCAGATGAAGTCTGTCGGTGAAGTCATGGCCATCGGTCGCACCTTCCAGGAGTCATTCCAGAAAGCACTACGTGGCCTCGAAGTCGGTGTCGATGGTCTCGATGAGAAAACGACAGATATTGATACCATTACCAAAGAAATGGGCGTACCTGGTCCAGAGCGCATCTGGTATGTAGGCGATGCATTCAGAATGGGCATGACGGTGGCAGAAGTCTATGCAATTTCTAAAATTGACACTTGGTTTTTGGTGCAAATTAAAGACATTATTGATCGCGAACAAGCACTTAAAGGCAAACAAATTGCCGATTTAGATAAAGCCGCGTTGCTTAAATTAAAACGTAGTGGTTTCTCTGATCGCCGCTTAGCGACTTTGCTCAATACCGATCAGCATGCAGTGCGTGCTTATCGTCAGGCCTTGCAGGTGCGACCGGTGTATAAGCGCGTAGATACTTGCGCGGCAGAATTTGCCACCAATACCGCCTATATGTACTCAACTTATGAAGAAGAGTGCGAAGCCAAGCCTAGCAATAACAAGAAAATTATGATCCTCGGCGGTGGCCCGAATCGTATTGGTCAGGGTATTGAGTTTGATTATTGCTGTGTTCATGCAGCCTTCGCCATGCGCGAAGATGGTTATGAAACCATTATGGTGAACTGCAACCCTGAAACCGTCTCCACCGATTACGACACGTCAGATCGTTTGTATTTTGAGCCGGTCACCCTCGAAGACGTGCTTGAAATCGTAGCGCTGGAAAAACCAGTCGGCGTGATTGTGCAGTATGGTGGTCAAACGCCGCTCAAACTAGCGCGTGATCTGGAAAAAGCCGGCGTGCCGATTATTGGTACTACGCCCGATGCGATTGATAAAGCCGAAGATCGCGAGCGCTTTCAAAAAATGCTGCAGGAACTAGGCTTAAAACAACCGCCTAACCGCACCGCCAGAACGCCGGAAGATGCCGTGCGCCTCGCGCTGGAAATTGGCTACCCGCTAGTGGTGCGTCCAAGCTATGTGTTGGGTGGTCGCGCTATGGAAATCGTGCAGGAACAATCACAGCTTGAGCGTTATATGCGTGAAGCGGTGAAAGTGTCGAATGAGTCGCCAGTATTGCTCGATCGCTTCCTCAACGATGCCTTGGAGATCGACGTCGATGCGCTCTGCGACGGTACTGATGTCATTATCGGTGGCATTATGGAGCACGTGGAGCAAGCCGGAGTCCACTCCGGTGACTCAGCCTGTTCATTGCCGCCGTTTAGTCTGTCAGCCAAACTGCAAGATGAGCTGCGTGAGCAAACCAAACAAATGGCCAAAGCCTTGGGTGTGGTCGGTTTAATGAATGTGCAGTTTGCTATTCAGGGCGACACCGTATTTGTGCTGGAAGTCAATCCACGCGCCTCCAGAACCGTACCCTTCGTATCTAAGGCTTGTGGTCTACAGTTGGCGAAAGTGGCGGCACGCTGCATGATCGGCACCTCATTAAAAGCGCAGGGCGTGACACGTGAAATCGTGCCACCCTATTATTCAGTAAAAGAAGCGGTGTTCCCGTTTATTAAATTCCCTGGCGTCGATACCATTTTAGGCCCGGAAATGAAATCAACCGGCGAAGTCATGGGTGTAGGTGCGACTTTTGCTGAAGCGTTTCTAAAGTCGCAGCTAGGCGCTTCAACCAAGTTGCCTGAAGGCGGCCGTGCGTTTATCAGTGTGCGTAAAGAAGACTACAGCAAGGTGATTGAAATCGCACATGACTTGCTTGAGCTTGGTTTTAGCCTGGTTGCCACTAAAGGGACTGCTGCCGCGTTAAACGCGAGCGGGCTCAGCGTGAATTCCGTCAATAAAGTTGCTGAAGGCCGGCCACATATTGTTGATATGATTAAAAACGGCGAGATTAGCTTTATTGTTAATGTGACTGAAGATAAGCGTGCTGTGGCCGACTCTTATGAAATACGGCGTAGTGCCTTGCAGTATAAAGTAACCTACTATACGACTATTGCCGGTGCTAAAGCCGCATGTGTAGGCATGGCGCATATGCAAGAGCTGCAAGTGGAGTCACTGCAGAACCTGCATAAGTTACTTAAATAAATTTTAGCTGCAAGTTTCAGGCTGATCTCAATATGGGCATTTCAACTATTGAAATCAGTTTTGGAAGTTAGATTTAACGAGTATCATTTTTTAATAAATCTGAATTTTTAATAAATCATGTAAGATAAAACAGCAACCACGCCTAGAAGGGTGTGGTTTTGTTTTTTAGTATAAGGAAGACTCGTATGGCAGTTACTCAAATACCCGTTACCGTTAAAGGCTTGGCGCAATTGAAGGAAGAACTGTTGCGTTTACGCAGTGTTGATCGGCCTTATATTATCCAGGCGATTGCGGAAGCACGCGCCCAGGGTGATTTATCTGAAAACGCCGAATACGAGGCGGCGAAAGAGCGGCAAAGTTTTATTGAAGGCCGTATTAATGAAGTCGAGGCCAAGCTGTCAAACGCGATGGTGATTGACCCGACCACACTGCATGCAGATGGTCGCTGTGTATTCGGTTCGACGGTGAGAATTGAGGACCTCGATAGTGGTAGTATCATCACCTATCAGATCGTCGGTGAGGATGAAGCCGATATTAAAAACGGTAAGATTTCGATCAGTTCACCGATTGCACGTGGCCTGATTGGTAAGTCTGAAGGTGATATTGCCGAAGTGGTCGCGCCTGGTGGCATTAAAGAATACGAAGTATTGGATGTGCAGTACATCTAATGAACTGCTTGCCCACGGCGATATAAGCAATCTAATCGTAAGTTAAAGAGGTCGCGATGAATAAATGGTCAGATAAATTTACACTGATTGTGATTACCTTATGGATAGGTGCACTGTGGGCCACGGGTGCAGTCGCCTACGTTCTGTTTGACGCGCTGCAGGATAAGCAGCTCGCCGGCCAGTTAGCAGGCAAGTTGTTTACCTATGTCGCTTACTTGGGTTTATTTGCCGGTTTTTACTTGCTGATCCAGCGCTTATTTGGTTTTGGTTTGCTGGCATTAAAACAAGGCTATTTCTGGGCGGTGCTAGTGATGCTATTGCTGGTGCTGGCCGGCCATTTTGGAATTCAGCCCTTGCTGGCACAATTAAAAGCCAATGCTTTCCCTGGGGATGTGATGCAAAGCATGTTTGCTAGCCGCTTTAAGGCCTGGCACGGCGTTGCCAGCATCGCCTATATGTTGCAATGCGTGCTCGGTTTTATTGTGGTGCTACGCGCACGGTAGATTATGCAATGTATCCCTCACACTATGGTGAGGGTTTACACTTGTTTCGTTGACTTACTTTGCTGGAATGACAATTTTTGGCTTGGTCGACTGACGGTAGATCACTAGTTGTTTGCCGATATGGTGCACTGCAGTCGCCGTAGTTTGCTCACAAATATCCGTCAGCATTTGCGTCCGCAACGCCTTATCATCAAGCATCACTTTAATCTTAATCAGCTCATGGGCATCGAGACAGATATTAATTTCTTTCATCACCGCCTCTGATAAGCCTTTATTGCTGATCATGACTACTGGATTTAAGTTATGTGCAAGGCCACGCAGGTGGCTGATTTGTTTTGAATTCACGGGGTTATCTTCTTGAGTTATCTTATTGATTTATATAGGCGAGCAGTTTAACAGATGAAACTAAAACCTTCCAGCAAAGCTTGGATCCATGAACATATCAACGATGAATTTGTAAAACGTGCGCAAAAAGAAGGCTACCGAGCGCGTGCTGCTTACAAACTCACCGAAATTGACGATAAAGATAAGCTGATTAAACCGGGCATGATTATTGTTGATTTAGGCGCAAGTCCGGGCAGCTGGTCGCAAGTGGTAGTGCAGCGCTTAAAAGGCCAGGGCCGGGTGATTGCACTCGATTTACTGGAAATGCAGGCGATTAACGGCGTCGAGTTTATCCAGGGTGACTTCCGTGAAGAAGCGGTGCTCCAATTATTGGAAGAAAAATTAAATAATAAGCGTGTAGACCTTGTAATAGCCGATATGGCACCCAACATCTCAGGTATAGCTGATGTTGATCAGGCCGGCGCCGCCTATTTAACGGAGTTGGCTCTGGAGTTCAGCCGCACATGGTTGAAACCAAACGGCAATTTTTTAGTCAAAGTTTTTATTGGTGCCGGCTTCGACGAGATTGTAAAGAATATGCGCCAAATGTTTGATAAAGTGGTTACACGCAAGCCGAAAGCCTCTCGTGGCAGGAGTAGTGAAGTTTATTTGCTGGGTTTGGGGCGTAAGTCTAGTGAAAGCTAAGCCAGTAAATTTTAAATCTAAATCTCTAAAATAGTCACAGCTTAGTCGATGCGCGATTAAAATAATGCAGCACCTAAAATGATTACTTTAAAATTAGCAAAATATAAAAATAAGCCCGGTATTTAGTGAACCGAGTAAATTAGTCGAAAAAAAAATTCTAGAAAATTAGTTTTCCGTTGAGAAAAAAGGAATGAGATTTTGAACAACATATTTAAGAATATTGCGATTTGGTTGGCAATTGCCATGGTGCTGCTGGCAGTGTTCAACCTGTCTGGCGTTAAGACCAGCGCAGATAACCAAATTGTGTATTCGCAATTTATTCAGGAAGTTAAAGATGGCCGTATTGCCAAGGTGCAGATTGACGGCCGCGTGCTGCGTGGAACTACGCAGGATGGTAAGAAATTCAATACTTACGCGCCTACAGACCCATGGCTGGTATCGGATTTACTGAAAAATAACGTGACGGTAGAAGCCAAGGCTGAAGAAGAGCAATCTTTCCTCATGAGCATTTTTGTTTCCTGGTTCCCGATGATTCTACTGATCGGTGTCTGGGTGTTTTTTATGCGCCAAATGCAGGGCGGTGGTAAAGGCGGCGGTCCATTCTCTTTCGGTAAGAGTAAAGCGCGTCAATTAGACGAGACGACCAACCAAACTACCTTTGCTGATGTCGCTGGCTGCGACGAAGCCAAAGAAGAAGTCACCGAAATTGTTGAATTTTTACGTGACCCAACCAAGTTTCAGAAACTCGGTGGCCGCATGCCGCGTGGTGTGCTGATGGTAGGCCCTCCAGGTACAGGTAAGACCTTGCTGGCACGGGCGATTGCCGGTGAAGCCAAAGTACCGTTTTTCAGTATTTCTGGTTCTGACTTCGTGGAAATGTTTGTCGGTGTTGGTGCTTCGCGGGTAAGAGATATGTTTGAACAGGCGAAAAAAAGCTCACCGTGCATTATCTTTATTGATGAAATTGATGCGGTTGGCCGTAGTCGTGGCGCCGGTACTGGCGGTGGTAATGATGAGCGCGAGCAGACCTTGAACCAGTTACTGGTGGAGATGGATGGCTTTGAAGGTAGCTCCGGTGTGATTGTGATTGCTGCCACCAACCGTGCCGATGTGCTGGATAAAGCCTTATTGCGTCCAGGGCGTTTTGACCGTCAAGTCATGGTGTCATTGCCTGATATCAAAGGCCGTGAGCAAATTTTAATGGTGCATATGCGTAAAGTGCCGATTGATGCCGATGTCAAAGCCGATATTCTGGCGCGAGGTACTCCCGGCTTTTCCGGTGCTGATTTGGCAAACCTGGTTAATGAAGCCGCACTTTATGCAGCGCGTCGCAATAAACGCACTGTCGATATGCAGGATTTTGAAGACGCCAAAGACAAGATCTTCATGGGTCCGGAACGTAAATCCATGGTGATGCGTGAAGATGAACGCCGCAATACTGCCTACCATGAGTCAGGTCATGCCGTGGTTGCTAAGTTATTGCCGAAAGCTGACCCGGTACATAAAGTCACGATTATGCCGCGTGGTTGGGCCTTGGGTTTAACCTGGCAATTGCCAGAGTTTGACCGTATCAGTAACTATAAAGACAAAATGCTCGAAGAGATTTCGATATTGTTTGGCGGCCGTATCGCTGAAGAACTGTTTATGCATCAGATGTCTACCGGCGCTTCGAATGACTTTGAACGTGCGACAAAACTGGCGCGTGACATGGTGACACGTTACGGCATGTCTGATGCGCTCGGCACCATGGTTTATGCCGGCGATAGCCAGGATTCATTCTTTGGCAATATGAGCTCGAAAACGGTGTCTGAAGCGACGCAACAAAAAGTAGATGCTGAAATTCGCCGTATATTAGATGATCAATATGCGATTGCACGCAAGTTACTCGAAGACAATCGCGATAAAGTCGAAGCGATGATGGCAGCATTAATGGAATTTGAAACCATCGATGCCGATCAGATTAATGACATTATGGCGGGTTTGCCGGTGCGTCAGCCCAAACCGTCACAAAGCAAGCCGAATCCACCGCCGCTTGACAGTGGTGCAGCGGGTGCAAGCGTAGGGCCAGTAGTGCAACCAAGTGCTAAAGCTGTAGATTAGGCATGCGCTAGCGAGAAAGTGGTAGATGAAAAGATTAGGGCTAGATTTCTAGCCCTTTTTTTCGTCAAAAATTCAGGCTTAAATTTAGTATAATAGGCCATGGAATTTTATTGCGGTAAATACAAGCTTATTCTCAATCGCCCACATGTCATGGGCATTATCAATATCACGCCTGATTCTTTCTCTGATGGCGGCAACTTCAGTACGGTTGAATTAGCGGTGCAGCATGGGCTGCAGTTGATTGCCGAAGGTGCGGATATCCTTGATATCGGCGGTGAGTCCACTCGCCCTGGTGCCACTCCGGTGGGCCTCGACGAAGAATTAAGCCGTGTAATCCCGGTGATTACCGCCTTAAGTAAACTTTCAAATGTACCTCTATCCATAGACACCTATAAACCAGCCGTGATGCAAGCCGCAATTGCCGCCGGCATAGATATCGTCAATGATGTACGTGCCTTGCAAGAACCGGGCGCATTGCAGGTGGTGGCAAACAGCAAGGTCGGCGTGTGCTTGATGCACATGCAGGGCACGCCGCAAACCATGCAGCTCGATCCAGTTTACGAGGACGTCGTCGCCGAAGTGAGGCAATTCCTCCTTGACCGGCAAAATATTGTCATGGCGCATGGCATCGACAAACAACGCATCTTGCTCGACCCCGGCTTTGGTTTTGGCAAACGCACCGTGCACAATATAACGTTGCTACAAAATTTAGCGAGCTTAATTGATATCGGCACGCCATTACTGGTCGGGCTGTCACGTAAGGCCGTGCTCGGTGCGATTGCGGGCGGCGATGAACAGCAGCGTTTATATGCCGGACTTGCCGCCTCGGTGATTTGTGCCATGCGCGGCGCGCATATCATCCGCGTGCATGATGTAAAGGCGAGTGTCGATGCATTGAAAGTAGTGACGGCCATAATGCCAAGCACAGCATCAACTTAATGCTAAAAAAATAAAAGCGGCTCTAAAAATAAAAGCCGGGAATAAGGGGGAGTATGTCTAAGAAATATTTTGGTACCGATGGTATACGTGGCAGAGTTGGCGACGCGCCGATTACGCCAGATTTTGTAATGCGTTTGGGTTATGCCGCCGGTCGCGTGCTCGCCAGTATGGAAAGTCATCTGGCCAGAGGTGCACATCCGGCGGTAGTGATCGGTAAAGATACGCGTATTTCTGGTTACATGCTCGAATCTGCGCTTGAAGCTGGCTTGTCTGCCGCAGGCGTGGACGTGCTGATGACCGGGCCGATGCCAACGCCAGCTGTTGCCTATTTGACGCGCGCATTGCGTGCACAGGCCGGCATCGTTATTTCTGCCTCACATAATCCGTATTACGATAATGGCATCAAGTTTTTTTCAAGCCAGGGTACCAAGCTGGCGGATGAGGTTGAGCATGCCATCGAAGCCGCGCTTGATCAGCCAATGCAGATCATGGAATCAGCAACACTGGGTAAAGTCAGGCGCGTTAAAGATGCCGGCGGGCGCTATGTCGAGTTCTGTAAAAGCACGTTTCCGACTACGCTCGATCTACGTGGCTTAAAAATTGTTTTAGATTGTGCGCATGGCGCCACCTACGACGTAGCGCCTTATGTGTTTCATGAGCTCGGTGCGGATATTGTTGTCATTGGTAACAAGCCTGACGGCGTCAATATTAATCTTGAGGTCGGCACCACCCATCCACAAGCTTTGCAAAAAGCGGTAGTTGATCATCAGGCTGATATCGGTATCGCCTTTGACGGGGATGGCGACCGCGTGATGATGGTGGACAATAGTGGCCAACTGTTAGATGGCGACCAGTTGTTGTACATTATTGCGGCCGCGCGCCAGCAAGCCGATAGCTTGCACGGCGGAGTTGTTGGCACATTGATGACGAATCTGGCTTTAGAGCATCAATTAGCGCGCATGCATATTCCTTTTGCCCGCGCTAATGTTGGTGACCGTTATGTGCTTGAACTGCTTAACCAGCACGGCTGGCAACTAGGTGGCGAGAACTCCGGTCATATTTTAACCTTGGATAAACATAGTAGCGGCGATGGCATTATTGCCGCCTTGCAAGTGCTGCACGCCGTGATTCAAAGTCAAAAAACGCTGGCGCAATGGGGTGCAGAGTTAAACTTATATCCGCAAGTATTAATCAATGTCACTACAGCTAAAAAAATACAGCTAGATCAGGAAGTTAAAATTCAGGCGGCGGTTAGCGCCGCAGAACAAGCTCTTGCCGGCAGTGGTCGTGTACTGCTGCGCGCATCGGGAACCGAACCTAAAATCCGGGTGATGGTGGAGGGTGAAAATCAGTTACAGGTAGAAAGCTTGGCCGCAGAAATTGCGGCGGTAGTGGCTGCTGTTGCCAAGGCTTAACGTAAAGACTTAAGATCGGATAGACCTATGTACTGCGCGGCTAATATTTTAGGGTTTAGCCGCGTATTCAATAAAATTTCATACACCGTTCATGAATTATTCACATTCGCATGCCAAGCTAACCTTCAATATCAATGCAAGATCAATCTTCATTGAGTGAAACTGGAGGCGGTGATGACATACAGAATGCGCTTATATTTAAATCGCATGCACAAACTGGATAGCAATGTTTGCGTGGCGGTGAATCATACCAGCCACAACCGGATTGTCCGTGACGGCTTCAGACTGGTGAGTCGCCTCGGTGACGGTCTGTTTTGGTATGCACTGATGCTTGGGTTGTTGTTGTTTATGGGCACAGCAGCACTGCTGCCGGTAGGTCATATGGCCGCTACTGGTTTGATCGGTACCTTACTTTATAAATGGATCAAAGGTAAAACCCTGCGACCGCGCCCCTACGCCGTGCGTCAGGAAATATTTTTGAGCGGCACGCCGCTCGATAAGTTTAGCTTTCCATCTGGCCATACCCTGCATGCCGTAGTGTTTAGTACGGTTGCCTTAAGTTACTATCCGCAGTTAGCCATCATCTTGATGCCGCTCACGATTTTGATCGCGCTGTCACGCGTGGTACTCGGTTTGCATTACCCGAGTGATGTGCTCGCTGGCGCTTTAATCGGTGCCGGCGTTGCCGGGCTGTCTTTTCTTATACTCTAGCTAGCTGGCGCTGTGCCGGTTAAGGTCAGCAGCATGGTTTGAGGTCTTAGCAGCGCAAGCGCATTAGCTGGTCAGCGGATGTGGCTGGCGGCAGTAGGCGTTTCATTAAAGTACTGGATTGGTTGCGGGTGCAGCGCATGTAAGTGACTGCGGCACTGTTGCCGCCAACTAGCGAGTTGCTGCACACTCAGATGCTTGAGTTCGGGTTCAAATGCCGGTTTATTGCCACCGAGCACGCTGCCGATGTCGGCCAGCGCAATTTGCGTTTTGGCAAGATAGTAGATAAAGTGCTGGCCAACTTTTCGGTCGAAAATACGCGCTATTGCATAGATCAGATGCGGCAGCCGCACGCCACGTAATACACCATCCCAAAAGGCAAGACGTTGCAGTGCAGTCATTGTCACCTGTTCGCTGCATCGAAAGTGCGGCGAGATAAATTTTACGATGATGGCTTGATGCGCACATAGTAGCCGCCGCGGCGATGTGTGCATCAGCGCCGATAAATGTGCATCCATGGCCCATTCGGCACTAATGTGGGTAAGCAGGCTGTTTTCACGCCACATGGCTTCATGCGCCGGTACAAAGTGATTATGCGCAATGACATCCACATATAAATGACTGGCGTAGCCGATGGCGAGCGCGGTTTCCTCATCAGTTCGCGCACTGCGTAATAAATGATGTGCATTTTCCCATAGATGGCTATGTCGGTAGCGTCGACTGATAATGGCCAAATCCGGTAAACAGGAACCAGCCATCACTAGTTCAGGAAAACGCTTAATCACATCTTGCAGTCTAGGGTCGAGCAAGGGCATTGCCCATAGCAGCGACTGCGCGAAATACAGATGGGTAATCAAGCCCCAGGCATTGGCATCGGCTGAATACAGGCAGCACGGCAGCCACCAATAGTATTTTTTCAGTAATGAGGATAGGTGCATGCTACCAATTTGCCATGGACACATTAAGTTGCGGTGACAGTTGTTTGACGCTTTGGTGACAGCGCGCATGGAGGCATCTAGTTACGTGTAGCAGATACGGCAATCGGCATCATATTCATCATGCTGTCATATTTTATCGGTATTGTCAGAATAGTTAAGTGCTTGTTTATAAACAATACATAAGGCTGCAGCTAAATTTATGATGATGAAAACATTAAAGGTCCTGTTTATCTCCGATGTTTATTTCCCGCGTATCAATGGCGTATCTACCTCCATTCGTACTTTTGTCGAACAGATGCAGAATCTGGGGCATGAAGTACATCTGATTGCGCCAGATTACGGAGTGACTACGCCCGATGAGGCCTGGATCAAACGCATTCCGGCACGCAGTATTTATTTTGACCCTGAAGATAAACTCATGAAGTATGCAGCTGCGATGCAGTTGTTGCCGGCACTACAGCAAGAAAACTATGATTTTATTCATGTACACACGCCGTTCGTGGCGCATTACTTAGGTTTGCAGCTATCACGTAAGCTCGGTATTCCCTGCCTCGAAACTTACCATACCTTCTTTGAAGATTATCTACATCATTATTTGCCATGGATGCCGCAATTTGTGGCGCGCGGCTTAGCGCGCATGATCTCTAAGCGGCAATGCAATGCGGTGGATGCTATCGTCGCACCATCGCAGCCTATGCTTGATGTGTTACGTGCTTATGGCGTTAAAGTCTTGGCAGAAGTGATTCCTACCGGTTTGCAGGAGCATAGTTTTAAAGCGGCAGATGGTCAGGCGTTTCGCTTGAAATACGGCATTGCCTTAGACCGCCCCAAATTGCTTTATGTGGGCCGGGTGGCATTTGAAAAGAATATTGATTTCTTATTATGGATGGTGAAGTTGCTGAGCGAAGAACGGCCGGATATTCTACTGGTCATCACCGGCGAAGGTCCGGCGCTGCCAAGCTTGCGTCTGTTAACTAAAACGCTGGCGATAGAAAAAAATGTCATGTTCATCGGCTATCTCGATCGGCATACTGAACTTAATGCCTGTTATGAGTCGGCCGATGTGTTTGTATTTGCTTCTAAAAGTGAAACCCAGGGCTTAGTCATACTAGAAGCCATGGCGCAAGGCACGCCGGTGGTTGCGATTGCCGAACTCGGCACAGCATCAATTCTGATTGAAGGCCATGGCGCCTTAATTTCAGCGGAAAATACGCTCGAATTTTCAGAAAAAGTGCATCAGTTACTGATTTATCCCGAACAAAGACTGGAGTTAGGTCGCCGTGCTAAAAACTATGCGCGTGATAAATGGACGGCAAAATTTCAGGCAGAACGGATGCTTAATTTTTATCTGCAACTGACCAGCAGCAAAGCGCCAGCAGCAGAATTGGTGGATTTGACCAAGAGTTTCGAGGGTTAAATCTAGGTCATGAGTTAATGCTGTTTTAATAAATAAAAAATTAGACAACAAAAAATTAGCCAATAAAAAAGCCAGCGCTAGCTGGCTTTTTTATTGCGCTGTTAATGCACTAACTAGCGTATGAACAGAGTAAATGCTGCATCAGCATAAATTAGATTAAGCCGCGCCTGCGGCTTAGCCGAATTTACCGGTAATGTAGTCTTCAGTTTCTTTGCGGCTAGGACGCGTAAAGATGGTATCTGTATCGCCATACTCCATCAGTTCGCCCAGATACATGTAAGCCGTGTAATCGGATACACGTGCGGCCTGCTGCATATTGTGCGTTACCACTAGTATCGTCAGTTTGTTGCGCAGCTCGCTCATAAGCTCTTCAATATTGGCGGTTGCCATCGGGTCTAGTGCAGACGTCGGCTCATCGAACAGCATGATTTCCGGGTCGGTTGCTAGCGCACGTGCAATACATAAACGTTGTTGCTGGCCGCCAGACAAGTTGAATGCCAGGTCATTCTGACGGTCTTTGACTTCGTTCCACAGTGCAGCACCTTTAAGCGCTTCTTCGACTTTGTCGGCAATGATGCGTTTGTTTTTTTCACCACGTACCCGCAGGCCATAAGCCACGTTTTCAAAAATAGATTTAGGAAATGGGTTGGGTTTCTGAAATACCATGCTGATACGCATACGCACTTCTATCGCATCGACACCGGCAGCTAAAATATTGGTGTTATCTGGATGCATCAGGATTTGACCATCATACTTATTGCCCGGATACAAATCGTGCATACGGTTAAAACAGCGTAAAAAAGTGGATTTACCGCAGCCAGAAGGACCAATCAGCGCAGTAATTTTATTTTCGTAAAGCGGCATGCTGACGCTGTTTAATGCCTGGTGACCATTGGCATAAAAGAAGTTTAGATCTTTAGATTCTGCTTTTACTGCTGTGTTGACATTAACCATATTTTTCCCTGAGGATTAACTTTAAAAGATTACTTAGATTAAGTATTACTTAGATTAAGTATTTAATTAACTAGCAGCACGTTACCATTTAATATTTTTACGCATTTTGTAACGCATTCTGATCGCAAAACCGTTCATGACCAAAGTCACCAGGATAATAATCACACCGGCGGCGGCGGCATTAACGTGGAAGTCGGCACCAGGTCTGGATAGCCAGCTGAACATCTGAATCGGTAACACGGTAAAGCCTGAAGCCAGCCATTCAAAATTAATAAACGGTATGGTGGTCGTTATAGGTGATGGCGGTAAAAACGCAATAAAGGTGAGCGCACCGATGGTGATAATTGGTGCAGTTTCACCGATGGCACGTGCCATGCCGATAATGACGCCAGTTAATATGCCGCCGAATGAATAGCGAATCACATGGTCATAGATCACTTGCCATTTGGTTGCGCCAACGGCGTAAGCGGCTTCACGTATTGCAACCGGAATGCTACGGATGGATTCGCGGGTAGCGACAATCACCACCGGTAAGATCAGCAGGCCCAAGGTTAAACCCGCGGTCAGTATGCTCTGGCCTAAATCTAGAATATAAACAAACAAACCTAATGCCAGCAAACCGTAAATAATCGACGGTACCGCTGCCAGGTTGGAAACATTGATTTCAATTAAATCCGAGAACCAGTTTTTTGGCGCGTATTCTTCCAGGTAAATCGCTGCCATGACCCCAATCGGCACCGCTGCAAAAAAAGTAATTACCATCACTAACGACGAGCCGATTAATGCGGACAGCATGCCCGCATCAGCGGCTCGGCGCGATGGAAAGTCGGTATAAAAGCCCAAAGACAATAGTTTCGGGTAGCCGCGCACGATTAAATCGATAAACAGGGTAAGTAATGTCAGCAGACCTACCATCAGGCACAATAAGCCCAGAATGGAGAAAATATAGTCGCTGAGTTTATGGCGTTTAATCATGGCGCGCACGGCGCTAAGATCTTTGTTGGTATTACTCGCTGTTTGTATAGTCATTTTAATATCTCTCGCTGTATTTCTTGCGTGTGATGTGGCCAATAATATTCAGGGTCAGGGTCATTAACATCAACACTAAACCAGCTGCAAAAATGCTCTGGTAGCCTATGCTGCCGTGTGGTAGATCACCCATGGCCACTTGCACAATATAAGCAGTAATAGTGGCAGCTGCATCCATCGGGTTAAACGTCAGGTTAGGCTGCTGACCGGCAGCAATGGCTACCACCATGGTCTCACCGATCGCGCGTGATATGCCCAATATGTAAGCTGCGACGATGCCAGAAACAGCGGCAGGCGTGACCACGCGCAGCGCAGTTTGAAAGCGAGTGGCACCCATGGCATAAGAGCCTTCGCGCATACTCATCGGTACTGCACGCATGGCGTCTTCTGATAATGAAGCAATGTAGGGGATGATCATAATGCCAATGACTATACCTGAGCTGAGCATATTAAATGTCGGCAGGCTAGGAATGAATGTTTGCAGCATCGGCGTAATAAAAAGCAGGGCGAAGAAACCAAAGACGATGGTAGGCACGCCGGCCAGCAATTCTAAAATTGGTTTGACGGTTTCACGCACATTGTGTGAGGCGAATTCAGACAGGTAGATGGCACTAATTGTACCGATAGGGATAGCGATAATCAGTGAAACACCGGTGACGGTTAATGTGCCTGAAACTAATGGCAAGATACCGTAGTGTGGATTTTCAAATAAGGGGGTCCAGACGGTATCAGTCAAAAAGTCGCTAATAGCAACAACTTCAAAAAAACTATAAGACTCATACAATAAAATACCGACAATGGCCACCGTGGTGAGCACAGCGGAAAGGGCTGCCAGCATTAAAACAAACTCTATTGCGCGTTCTTTCAGATTGCGACTAAATTTCTTGGATAGGCGCGCACTAATCTGCGGCTTAAATGTGTTTTGTATGGCGGGGTTTACTGTATTCACGTGATGAGTACCCGTTAGATTTAATGAATGAAAAAACACTTGCCGACGCCACGCATCTGACGATGCCTGACGTAAGCAAGTGTTAGTTACTACGTGTTACTTAATACGTGCTAATAATTCTTCAATTTTAACGCCAACTTCAGCCTTGCCGCCAAAGCCAGAACCTGGTTTAAGCTCTTTCCAGTGCTTAATCACGGCTTGTTGTTCTTTAGCTGGCAATGCAACATATTTTACTTCTTCAATCAGTGGTTTGCTTTTCTCTAAATAATAATTCACGAAAGCTTTAACTTCTGGTTTGAAAGCGGCTGCTGTGGCATTAACATAAATAAACAGTGGGCGCGCAAGTGGTTGATAACTACCATCTTCAATAGTGGCTTTTGATGGTAACACCGCTGGTTTGCCAGCTTTTTCAATCACGGCGACTGCAGTTAATTTGTCCTGGTTAGCTTCATAATAAGCATAGCCAAAATAACCTAAAGCGCCGACATCACCAGACACACCTTTAACGAGGACGTTGTCATCTTCTGAAGCAGTAAAGTCACCACGGCTAGATTTAGCTTTGCCGACGATGGCTTCAGTAAAATAGTCGAATGTACCTGAATCAGCACCTGGGCCAAATAAGGTTACTGGTTTGTTTGGCCAAGCTGGGTTCACTTGATTCCATGATTTTACTTTACCTTGTGCTGAAGGCTCCCACAGTTTTTTCAACTCGGCTGCGGTCATTTTTTTAGCAAAATCATTTTTTGGATTGATAACGACGGTCAATGCATCGTAAGCAATTGGTAATTCAATGTATTGAATGCCAGCTTCTTTACATACATCAATTTCTTTTTGCAAAATTGGACGTGATGCGTTTTGTACATCAGTTTCACCACGACAGAATTTTTTAAAGCCGCCGCCAGTACCTGAAATACCAACGGTTACTTTTGTTTTTGTGGCTTTTTGAAATTCTTCAGCCACAGCTTCAGTAATAGGATATACCGTGCTTGAACCATCAATTTTGATGATTTTGTCGGCGGCAATAGCATGGGATGTGGCAAATGTAGTTGCGATTAAAGCTGCGATACGCATTGATTTAACGAGGGTTGTATTCATGAGATCTCCATCAAAATTAATAGGTTGTTTAATTCAAAGCTAAGTTTAAACAACAATTATGACAAGTTTATGACAAATGACAGATGCTTGCTTGCCTGTATCAACTGTGTGTAGCCTTAACCTATTTATTTTTGATTTGATTGCCAGGTTTAATCGCGAGGTTTGATCAAGCAATATTCAGCATTGTAATTCAAAGCCGCCTTTTTTTTAAATATGTTTTAACTAGGTTTCAATAGCGAATTTAATATTTCCAGGCCATAGCCTACGCCAAAACCGGTGGTGCCGCTGCTTACGGCGCCAAGCCCGTCTTTATGGTTGGCAGAGGATAAATCGGTATGTAGCCAGGCGATATCATGCTCAATAAATTTGCCCAGAAATCGTGCCGCCAATATATGGTCGCCGCCACCTTCCAGAGTGCATTGCTTAATATCGGCGATATCACTGTCTAACTCACTATCAAAATCTTCAGCGTAAGGAAATGCGACTACGCGTTCACCAGCGGCGTTACCCGCTGTTATGGCGAGGCTAGCCAGCTCAGGTCGGTTACTGATGGCGCCGCTCATGCGTGTGCTGACCGCCTCTACCATGCTGCCGGTCAATGTTGCAAAGTCGAGAATATAGTCAGGTTTTTCTCGACTGGCTAAAGTCAGCGTGTCGGCCAGTACCATGCGGCCTTCGGCGTCGGTGTGCACAATCTCAATGGTCATGCCATTCAAGGCAGTGACGACATCGTTTTGCTTATAAGCCGTCGGGCTAATATGATTCTGCGCAATCGCCAGCCAGCAGTCTACTTTTACGGCTAGCTGGTTTTGGCTGGCGGCAAGCAGTATGCCTAAAGCCACCGCCGAGCCATTCATATCTTCATGCATGCCTTGCATATATTTAGCCGGCTTAAGATTATGGCCGCCAGTGTCAAAACAAATGCCTTTGCCCACCAGGGCGATATGTTTTTCGGCCAGCGCCGGACTATAGCTCAGATGCACAATCGCAGCATCTTGCGGTACTGAACCTTGGCCGACCGCATAAAAAGCGCCAGCGCCCATTTCTTTAAGTGCGGCCATATCAAATTCTGCGTGCTGCCAGCCATGCTCGCGGGCCAGCGCCGCTAGTTTTTCGCGGTAAATCGTCGGTGTTAATGCATTTGGAGGCGTCATCGTCAGCTGCCGGCACAGCGCGTTGCCGGCAACGCGCGCCTGTACATAGGCATAGTCATGTGCAGCCTGATAGCCATAAATATTGATGACGTTGAGTAAGCTCGGTTTCTGTTCTTTTTTATGACTAGGCAGATCAACTGCATTAACCAGCGCTACATAAATAGCGGCGCAGGCATGGGCTTCGCGCATGGCCTCGTCGCCAAATACGCAAATGGCCAGACTTTCCGGCTGTTCGCTGAGCAACGGTATTAACGCTTTACGTAACAGCGTATGGCGCTGATACATGTTTAATTGATCGGATAACACGACAAAACTGACGACGCGGCCGTTGTCTAAATCGGCAGTCAGTGGTGTTTTTTGTAAATCCTTGTATTCAGTTTTAGTGCGCTTGAGCTTGGCGTGCAGTATTTCGCCAAAAGGCAGATTTTCTGGGGCATTTTCTGTTAATACAAACAGGATATGTTGCTGTGCTGCCAGTGAATTTTCGCTGGCGATCGCAGCATATTGAACTAATTTTACTGACATTTTTTATCCTATAAGTCTTATAGCTTAGACATGGATTATGTATAAGATATAAGGGTTAAATCCTTTAAAGTAGCGACTAAACTTGACCAAAACCGCTAAAAAAGCCACACTACGGCTTTGAAAAATTTACCTACGTCGCCACATGTAAACATGACGTATTTTAGACCCGCTATATTGATTGATCGCACTTATTATACTCAAACGAGTAGATTAAGTTTTAGCAAATATAGCTACACGGAGCACGAACTGAATGTCATTGATGCCAGATATAGATAGTCAAGAAACCCAAGAGTGGCTTGATGCACTTACCGCTGTAATTGAAAACGAGGGCACAGAGCGCGCTCACTTTCTGCTTGAAGCGATGATCGATAAAGCGCGTCGTTCTGGCAGTAATCTGCCGTATAACGCTACCACCGCTTATGTCAACACCATACCCACACATTTGCAACAGCGCCTGCCGGGTAACCCGGATATGGAGCGGCGCATCCGTGCGCTGGTGCGCTGGAATGCGATCATGACTGTGCTGCGTGCTAATGAAAAATCACCTGGTGTCGGTGGTCATATTGCCAGCTTTCAATCGGCGGCTACTTTATATGACACCGCTTTTAATTACTTTTTCCGCGCTGCCAATGAAAATTTCGGCGGTGACTGCGTCTACTTCCAGGGTCATTCATCACCCGGTGTTTATGCACGTGCGTTTTTAGAAGGCCGTATTAGCGAAGATCAGCTGAATAATTTCCGTCAGGAAACCGGCGGCGAAGGTTTGCCAAGTTATCCGCACCCATGGCTGATGCCGGACTTCTGGCAGTTCCCTACGGTTTCTATGGGGTTAGGCCCGATTACCGGTATTTACCAGGCACGTTTCCTGAAATACATCCATGACCGTGGTATTGCTGACACCAGCGACCGTAAAGTCTGGGTGTTCTGTGGTGATGGCGAGATGGATGAGCCGGAATCACTGGGCGCAATTTCACTGGCTTCACGTGAAAAACTGGATAACCTGATTTTTGTGGTGAACTGTAATCTGCAGCGTTTAGATGGTCCGGTGCGCGGTAACGGCAAAATCATTCAGGAGCTTGAGTCCGATTTCCGCGGTTCGGGCTGGAATGTATTGAAAGTAATCTGGGGTTCGTATTGGGATCCATTGCTGGCCATGGACAAAGATGGCCTGCTGCAAAAGCGCATGGAAGAATGCGTGGATGGCGAGTATCAGAACTTTAAAGCCAAAGGCGGCGCTTACACGCGTGAACATTTCTTTGGTAAATATCCTGAGCTAAAAGAAATGGTTGCGGCGATGAGCGACCAGGATATCTGGCGCCTGAACCGCGGTGGTCACGATCCACATAAAGTCTATGCCGCCTATCATGCAGCCGTTAACCATAAAGGTCAGCCGACCGTTATTTTAGCGAAGACGGTTAAAGGCTATGGCATGGGCTTGGCCGGTGAAGGTCAGAACATTACCCATCAACAAAAAAGCATGGATGTGACTTCACTCAAAGCGTTCCGTGACCGTTTTGATTTGCCGATTACCGACGAGCAGGTGGAAAGCTTGTCATTCTACAAGCCTGCAGCTGACACACCAGAAATGCTCTACATGGCAGAACGCCGTGCAGCGATGGGCGGTTCAGTGCCGGCGCGACGCCGTAAAGGCAATGAGCTGACGATTCCGCCATTATCTGCTTTTGAAAATATGCTGGTGTCTAGCGGTGAGCGTGAAATATCGACCACCATGGCCTTTGTGCGTATTCTGTCGACCCTGGTGCGCGATAAAGCCATTGGTAAATTTGTGGTGCCGATTGTGCCTGATGAAGCGCGTACATTTGGTATGGAAGGCATGTTCCGCCAGCTCGGTATTTACGCCAGCCAAGGCCAGCTCTATGAGCCGATGGATTCTGATCAGGTCATGTACTACAAAGAGCAAAAAGACGGCCAGATTCTGGAAGAAGGCATCAACGAAGCCGGTTCATTCTCGAGCTGGATGGCGGCGGCTACGTCCTACAGCGTCACCGGCGTGCAGATGATTCCGTTCTATATCTTCTATTCCATGTTTGGTTTCCAGCGTATTGGCGACTTGGCTTGGGCGGCGGGCGATTCACGGGCACGTGGTTTCTTGCTCGGTGCGACCGCTGGTCGGACTACTTTAAATGGTGAAGGTTTGCAGCATGAAGATGGCCATAGCCATCTGATGTCAGCGACGATTCCTAACTGTATTTCTTATGACCCGACATTTGCCTATGAGCTGGCGGTGATTATTCAGGAAGGTCTGCGCCGCATGGTGCAAAATCAAGAGGACGTCTACTACTACATCACCTTGATGAACGAAAACTACACGCATCCGGAAATGCCTAAAGGCATAGAAGCGCAAATCCTGAAAGGCATGTACCGCTTTAGTCAATCCACAGCCAAGGGCGAGAAAGTGCAGTTGATGGGCAGTGGCGTGATTCTGCGCGAAGTGATTGCCGCGGCTGAGCTCTTGGCCAGCGACTGGAATGTTGCCGCTGACGTGTGGAGCGTGACCAGCTTTAATGAATTGCGCCGTGATGGTCTGGATGCAGAGCGCTGGAATATGCTTAACCCGGAACTGCCGCAACGACTGAGTTTTGTCGCGGAGGCGATGCAAGGTGCACAAGGCCCAACCATTGCTTCTACCGATTATATGAAAGCCTTTGCCGAGCAGATCGCTGGTTTTGTGCCGGGTAAATTTGTCGCTTTAGGTACCGATGGCTATGGTCGTTCCGATAGCCGTGAAGCCCTGCGCGCCTTCTTTGAAGTCGATCGCTATTATGTTGTCGTCGCGGCCCTCAAAGCACTCGCCGACGAAGGCAAGATCAAGCCGGCTCAAGTCACGGCCGCAATTAACAAATACAAGTTAGATGCGAACAAGCCTAACCCAACCACAGTTTAAGGAGACGTACAGATGGCAATTCAAGACGTATTAGTCCCCGATATCGGTAATTTTGATAGTGTGGATGTGATAGAAGTATTAGTAAAAGCCGGCGATGAAATCGCCAAAGAAGATTCGCTGCTGACCGTTGAATCCGACAAAGCGTCGATGGATATTCCGTCGCCGTTTGCCGGTGTAGTTAAAGCAGTCAGCATCAAAGTCGGTGATAAAATTGCGCAAGGTGGTTTGATTCTAACCATGGAGGTCAACGACAGTGCTGCCGCCGCAACCCCGCCAGCGGCAACCCCGGCAATAGCTGCAGCAGTCGCGGCTCCGGTCACGGCAACTGTGGCAGCAGCAATTCCTGAGCCAACGAGGCCAGCGCCTGAGCCGCCACCAACCATAGCGCCGCTGCATCAGCCGGTGCCGGTGGCCGCCAGCGCCATTGGTGTCAGCGGTAAACCGTCCCATGCCAGCCCGTCGGTGCGTAAGTTTGCGCGTGAATTAGGCGTTGATCTGGCGTTTGTACACGGTACGGCGGCGAAAAATCGTATTCTGCATCAAGACGTGCAAGCCTATGTCAAAGCTGAATTATCCAAGCCACGCACTGAAAATATGGGCGCGGGTGTGAGCAGTTTTGCAGCGCTGCCGATGCCGGTGATTGATTTCAGTCAGTTTGGTGAAATTTCCAACAAGCCGCTGTCACGCATCAAAAAACTGTCCGGTGCTAACCTGCATCGCAACTGGGTGACGGCACCGCATGTTACTCAGTTTGATGAAGCTGATATTACCGATCTGGAAGAGTTTCGCAAATCGATGCAGGCCGACGCTGAAAAACGCGGCGTCAAGCTCACCATGCTGGCTTTTCTGATTAAGGCTTCGGTCAATGCGCTCAAAGCTTATCCTAATTTTAATGCCTCGCTCGCGCCCGATGGCGACAGCCTGATATTGAAAAATTACTTCAACGTCGGTTTTGCCTGTGATACGCCTGATGGCTTGGTGGTACCGGTAGTGCGTGATGTACATCAAAAAGATGTACTCGATATTGCGCGTGATCTTGGTGAGCTTTCAGGCAAAGCGCGTGAGCGCAAGCTTAAAATAGAAGAGATGCAAGGTGGCTGTTTCACCATTTCTAGCTTGGGTGGTATTGGCGGCACCATGTTTACACCGATTATTAATTGCCCGGAAGTGGCGATTTTAGGCGTTTCACGTGCGTCTATGCAGCCGGTGTATGACAGCAAAACGAAGAGTTTTGAGCCACGCTTGATTCTGCCGATGTCGCTATCCTATGATCACCGCGTGATTGATGGTGCTGATGGCGCGCGTTTCACCAGCCATATGCGCATGATGTTGTCCGATGTGCGTCGATTGTTACTGTAAGGGTAAACATGAGTAATTTAGTTGAAGTTTTAGTACCCGATATCGGTAATTTTGATAGCGTCGATGTGATTGAACTCCTGGTCAAAGTCGGTGATGTCATTGCCGTTGATGACTCTTTAGTCACGGTAGAGTCAGATAAGGCGTCGATGGATATCCCGTCGGCCCAAGCTGGCGTGGTGAAACAGTTAAAAGTGAAAGTCGGCGATAAAATCGCCAAGGGTAGTTTGATTCTGCTGCTCGAAGCCGCAGCCAGCACTGTTGCAGCGCAGCCAGCTGTAGTAGCCACGCCAGCAGCAAATGTTGCTACGTCAGCTGCCGTGCCTGTAGCTCCGGCAGTAGTTGCAAGCGCAGCACCTGCTGCCAGTGCTGCCGATGTGCATGCTGAAGTCGTTGTGCTCGGCAGTGGTCCTGGCGGTTATACCGCCGCTTTCCGTGCGGCGGACTTAGGCAAAAAAGTAGTATTGATCGAACGCTATTCAACATTGGGCGGCGTTTGTCTGAACGTGGGCTGTATTCCGTCTAAAGCCTTGCTGCATACCGCAAAAGTCATTACTGAAGCTGAAGAAACCGCGCATCACGGTGTGAGTTTTAGTGCGCCTAATATTGATCTTGAGCAACTGCGTAACTGGAAGGCCAATGATGTTGTAGCTAAACTCACCGGCGGTCTGGCGGCGATGGCGAAACAACGCCATGTCACTGTGCTGCAAGGCACGGGTCAGTTTACGAGCTCACATCAAATTGCGGTTACCGCAGCAGATGGCAGCATCAGCACGGTTTCGTTTGACCAAGCCATTATTGCAGCGGGTTCGCAAGCCACCAAGTTTCCGGGCGTAGCTGCCGACCCGCGCATTATGGATTCTACCGGTGCGTTGGCGCTGGCAGATATACCAAAGCGCATGCTCATTATCGGCGGCGGCATTATTGGTCTGGAAATGGGCACGGTCTATGACGCGCTTGGGACCAAAGTGAGCGTGGTTGAATTTACCGACGGCCTGATTCAGGGCTGTGACCGTGACCTCGTGCGCCCCTTGCAAAAACGCATGGAAAAACGCTTTGAAAGCATTATGTTGTCGACTAAAGTCGCGAGCATCGACGCCAAAGAGGATGGTATCCATGTACGTTTTGAGGGTGAAGCCGCGCCAGCCGAAGTGCAAATCTATGACCGCGTGCTGGTGTCTATTGGTCGTCGGCCTAATGGCAAAAACATCGGTGCCGAAAACGCCGGTGTCGCCGTCGATGAGCGCGGCTTTATTGCGGTGGATAAACAGATGCGCACTAATGTGCCGCATATTTTTGCCATCGGCGATATTGTGGGTCAGCCGATGCTGGCGCACAAGGCTACGCATGAAGGCAAGGTTGCCGCGGAAGTCATCGCCGGACATAAAGTGGAGTTTCAGGCACTGACGATTCCATCGGTCGCCTATACCGATCCTGAAATTGCCTGGGCTGGTGTCACTGAAATTGAAGCCAAGGCGCAGGGTCTGGACTATGAAAAAGCCTCATTCCCGTGGGCAGCCAGCGGCCGCGCTCTGGCGGTAGGCCGTACTGAAGGCACGACCAAACTTATTTTTGATAAAACCACGCAGCGCTTAATCGGTGCCGGTATCGTTGGCGTCAATGCCGGCGAATTGATTGCCGAAACCGTGCTGGCCATTGAAATGGGTGCTGATGCGCATGATCTCGGCTTGACCATCCATCCTCATCCGACTTTATCTGAAACTGTGTGCTTTGCAGCCGAGATGAAAGAGGGCACAATCACTGACTTGTATATCAAAAAGCGCTAAATAAAAATGTCGGTCACAGACTTAATCGCAGCACTCAGCCTAAGATTTCCAGCCGATCGTCTGTATACCGACCCGGTAGATTGTTACGCTTATGCCTATGACAATTCGCGCAATTACCATGCGCCGATTGCAGTGGTATTTCCGCTGACCATAGATGAAGTGCAGACTGCTATTCAGTTATGCAATTTATACAAAGTGCCAGTGGTGCCGCGTGGACGCGGTACCGGTACTGCCGGCGGCAGCGTGCCTGAGCAAGGTGGCGTGGCATTGTCATTAGAGCGCATGAACCAGATTGTGAGTATTGATCCGGACAACCGCATGGCGATAGTCGAGCCGGGTGTACTTAATCAGGAATTGCAGGATGCGGTTAAAGGCGCCGGTTTCTTTTGGCCGCCGGACCCATCGAGTGCAGCTTATTGCAGCGTTGGCGGCAATCTCGCCACCTGCGCCGCCGGTCCGCATGCGGTGAAATACGGCGTCGCGCGCGACCATGTGCTTGGCTTAAAAGCCGTGACTGGCAGTGGCGACATCATCCGCACCGGTTGTTACACCAGCAAGGGTGTGGTCGGCTACGATCTGACGCGGCTAATCGTCGGCTCGGAAGGCACACTGGCGGTAATCTGCGAAGCGACACTCAAACTCACGCCGCTACCTAAATATACTGGCGGACTGACCGCAGAATTCATCGATACCGCCAGCTGCGCGCATGCCATTGCGGCGATTATGGCGCAACCGTACACACCAAGTGCGCTCGAATTTTTGGATAATGGCGCATTGAATCTGATCCGCGGCCGGCATCACAATCTGTTGCCAGAAAACGCGCGCGCTTATTTAATGATAGAAGTCGATGGTTCGCAGCAGGAAATTGCTGAAGCGACCGCCGCCATATTGCACGCCTGCCAGGTGGATGGTTTGATCGAGGCGAAAATTGCCGAAGATACCAAGGCGCTATGGGCAGCGCGCAAAGCGTTGTCGCCACTACTTAAAGATATTGCGCCGAAAAAAATCAATGAAGACATCGCCGTGCCGGTGTCTCACCTGCCCGAACTACTCACCGGTCTGGAGCGGCTGGCGGCGCATTACCAGATTGCCAATGTGAATTTTGGCCATGCCGGCAATGGCAATATTCATGTGAACTTGCTGGTCAATCCAGACAATGCTGAAGAAATGCAGCGTGCTTATGCCTGCCTTGATGAAGTATTTTCACTGGTGCTGTCACTGCAAGGTACCCTGTCCGGCGAGCATGGCGTCGGCATGGCCAAACGGCCGTTTATCGCGCGTGAGATCGATGCGACTACGATGAAGCTGATGCAGTCGGTCAAGCGCACCTTTGACCCAAGTAATATTCTTAACCCTGGTAAATTATTTCCAGCAGAGTAAGGCCATCAACTTTAGTCTAGCGCTTACTGGCAAGCTACGGCTTCGAGCTTAGCTTCGGCAAAGCTGGGTTTTAGCTGCTGCAGTGCGGCGACATGGTCTGCAGTCAGGTTAGTAAATAGCAGGCTGGAATAACTGCCACCCTGATTGCGTAGTGCTTTCTCCACATTACTCACGCCCTTGGCTTTAAGTTCGTTAAGCAGTGTATTGGCTCGACTTTCATCGGCAAAAACACCAAATGAAATTGCATTTTTCCATTTAGGCTCTTGCACCACCTGCAGGTATTCAACGCCGAGCGCTTTTAATTCTGCCGCCTTGGCTTCGGCTTCTTCTGCAGTTTTAAAGGGTGGCCGGTATATCCAAAACCGTCGGGCTTGCATCGGTATCTGTTCTTGCAGTGTCGCGCTTAAGCCTAACTTCTGCGCCGTCGCTTCTGCTGCGGCGATGCGCTCACTGGAAAAAACTCCCCATTGATAACAGCCGGTTGGTGGCGGCGCTGCCGTTAAATTGACTACTGGTCTAGGCATGGCGGCGATTTCCTGCGCTGTTGGCAGCTGGATTTTTTCAGGCATGATTTCTGCGCGCTTAACGCTGGGTGTACTCGGTAAAATGTGTTCCAGGTTAAAGTAGACCAATAGGCCCAGATTTAGCACTAGCAGTAGTGTAACGATGCGTTTCATAGGCTTTCACCTTGCATAAAGTCGTCTTGCATAAAGTGGTCGGCTAGATACAAGCCTTGCAACACCAGACTGTCGACGATGCTGGCATCTAGCATGAGGCTGTTGATGACAGGATTGTGTTTAAGCTGCTGGTAAATAAGCGCAGCATTGCCGCCGCTAATGATCACGGACGGTGTTTTCTGGCACTGTTGCTGCAGTGCATGCGCCATCTGCGTGATTGCCCCGAGCACGGCAAATATAGCACCCGCATAAATCGCCGCAGTGGTGCTGGTGGCAAAAATTTCTGCTGGTGCAGGGGTCGGCGGCACAGTATTGCCTTTGGGTAACTGCGCGGTGGCTAAGCCTAGGCTGTGCTGCATTAAGTCCAGCCCCGGCATAATTAAGCCGCCTAAAAACCGGCCGCTGTTTAAGCGGCTATCTATACTTAAAGCATCAATGGTGACGGCGGTGCCGGCATTGACCACCACGCACGGCGCGTGTTTGATCTGCCAGGCGGCAATCAGCGCCGCCCAGCGGTCGCTACCCAGGCTGGCGCTAGGCATATAGCTATTGACTAGCCCGGCGGCTTGCGCGGTGCTCTGCATCCAGTGTATCGGCCGTGCACAGGGCGTTAATTTTTCTGTCAGCAATGTGGCGAGCTTAGGGCCGGCCACATTAGAAATAATAACGCGCGTATAGCCCAATGTGGATGCTGACAAATCAGCCGCAGCCAGTACTTGGTTCAGGCAGGCCGCTTGCTGCTGGATTTGACCAGCGGCATTAAATAGCGCCCATTTAGTTCTGGTATTACCGACATCTATGCTTAATAACATACTCACCTATCAGCTGCGACATCATGTCGCATTCCGGTTATTGTTTGCGCTGCGTAAAATAGCCGCTTTCGAGTAGTGGACTTTAGCCATGCTGCAATTCAGTTTCAAAAAACAATATTCTTTATCTAACGAATTAAGCGACAGAGGCCTAGTGTTTAGTTTGCTCGGCTCGCGTATTTTAGCATCATGTGTGCTCGCTGTTAGCGCCATCAATGCCTCAGCCGAAAACCTGGCGTTGCCCAGCGTAGAAGTCCGTGCGCAGCGACTTAATACGAGTGAGCCTTCTGCACTCAATTCGGCGGATACGGCAGAATTGCTGGTTCGTCATTCTAGTGTTGATCTGTATCAGACCGGCGGTCTGTCGGCCTTGCCGTCTATACGCGGTTTGAATGACGACCGCATTAAATTTACTATTGATGGCGCCAGTATCACTGCCGCCTGTGGTAATCACATGAATCCAGCGTTATCGTATATTTCACCGAGCAGCGTCGGCAGTATTGAGGTGCTTGCTGGTATTACGCCAGTGAGTATGGGCGGTGACAGTATTGCCGGCACCATCAATATCAAATCTGCGCCGATTAATTTTGCGGAAAACAGTGAGCCGTTATTAATAGAAGCGACGGCGGCAAGTTTTTATCGCAGTAATAATAATGGTCTGAGTGCGGATATTAAAGCCAGCGCCGCCAGTGATAAATTCAGTATCGGTTTTTCCGGTGGTGTCGATCGGGCACAGTCGTATAAAGATGGTAACGGCAATACGGTGAACGCTACGCAGTTTGATCGCCGCCATCAAAATATAGTGCTGGCACTTAAAGGCGAAGACCGCGAGTTAAGCTTGCGTATCAAGCATCAAGATATTCTGTATCAGGGTTTTGCTAACCAGCGTATGGATATGGTTGGCAATAGTTCTGATGCGATTAGTGCAAATTACACGCAGCAATTTAGCGGCGCCAAGCTCGATGCTAATATTTTCTGGCAGCAGGTGAAACATGAGATGGGTTTTTTCTCGCCAGAAAAGACCGGCACCATGCCGATGCTGACCGATGGCAAGGATGTTGGCTACAGTATCAAGCTGGATATTCCGCTCAATGCGCCGTCGGATGCTTTGTTCAAGCCAGCGCATTTAATGCGCGTCGGCCATGACTATCAGCGGCAAACGCTCAGCGATTACTGGCCACCAGTAGCCGGTAGCGCGATGATGGGGCCAAATACCTTTAAGAATATTAATCATGGCAAGCGTGACCGTTTCGGTGTGTTTGCTGAGATTGAATCAAAATGGACCGCGAAGTGGACGACCTTGCTCGGTATCCGTGACGACTATATCAAAATGAGCACTGATAATATTCAGCCTTACGGTGGTGTCGGCATGATGGGAGTGATGATGAATGCGGCTGATGTTGCTGCGGCCAGTGCATTTAATGCACGTAATAAATCCCAAAGTGATCACCATGTTGATTTGACCGCTACCGCCAAATATGAAAGCAGCAGCACGCATAACATAGCATTTGGTTATGCGCGCAAAACACGTTCACCTAGCCTGTACGAGCGCTACACCTGGGGACGTGGTGATATGGCGATGCTGATGACCGGCTGGTTTGGCGATGCCAATGGTTATGTCGGCGATATCAACCTGAAACCAGAAACGGCGAATACGCTAAGCGCTACTTTTGACTGGCATGATGCTGGAAAGCAGGCTCTACAATTTACGTTAACGCCGCATTATTCCTATATTCAGGATTACATAGGAGCTAACCGTATTGGCACTTCTGGCACGATAAGTGGGTCACGGCCGCTGCTGCAATTTAACAATCATGACGTACAGATTTATGGTGTGGAAGCAACGGCTAAAGCGGCATTATGGAATAACAGCGCTTTCGGTCAGGGAGTGATCAAAAGCAATCTGGCATGGACGCGCGGCGAACGCGTCAGTAGCGGTGAAGATTTGTATCATATGATGCCGCTGAAAGCGCGCATTGCGCTCGAGCAAAGCCAGGCGGCGTGGAGCAATGCGCTTGAAGTTGAGCTGGTGAGCAATAAAAGTCGCGTCGACACTAATCGTTTCGAGCCGACAACCGCCGGCTACGCGTTGCTTAATCTGCGCAGCAGCTATCAGTTTAAACATGCGCGTCTCGATATCGCGGCCAATAACCTGCTCGATAAATACTACGAATTGCCACTCGGTGGCGTGAACTATGCGAGCTGGAAAGCGGCGGGCGGTATCGGCAGTATCGGCGCCTTGCCGGGCATGGGTCGGTCTATCAATGCCGGCTTAACCATCAATTACTAAAGCTTAAACAGCAGCCGTCAGGCGTTAAATGCGCTGCTGTTTATACCGGGCTAGTTTTCAAGCGATGGATTGCAATCTGTACCTAGCAAGCTTTAACTATCAAGCTTTAACTATCAAGCTTTAACTATCAAGATTTACTTAGCAAGCTAGGCACAAATTAAATCTGCCGCGCAGCTGGCGCGACTTAAATAGCGCGCAGGCTGATTTCTCCTGATGAAAAGCGTTCTACACCATTTGCGGTTTGCACCAGTAAAACACCATCCTCGGCAATATCCATCACCGTGCCCATAGTTTCGCGGCCATCGGCATGTAGCATTTTGACCGGTTGCTGATGATAGGCGTGGTGGCTGCTCCATTCTGCGCGCAGGCGGCTAAAGCCCTGCTGCTCAAATTCACCTAGTACGTCGGCCAGATGTTTCAGTAACACACCGAGTAGCAGGTTAGGGTTAATCGGCTGTGCGCTGATACTGGCTAAGTCAGTGGCTGGCTGATCAATCTGCTGTTTGAGCCTAGGCGGCAGATTGAGATTGATGCCGATGCCAATGACCGCAGTGCTCGGGCCTTCCATATCGCCTTGCAGCTCAATCAGGATACCAGCGAGTTTTTCACGGCGATCGCCAGTGACGATGAGCACGTCATTCGGCCATTTGAGCTGTGCCTGCTGCACCCCCAAGCTATGCAGCGCGCGCATTAGCGCCACACCTACAGCCAAGCTTAATCCGGACAAAGCCGCGGCGCCGCATTGAAAACGCCACAGCAGCGAAAAAGTTAAGCTTGCGCCTAAGCCGGCCTGCCAGTTGCGGCCGCGGCGGCCACGGCCTTTGGTTTGCAAGTTCGCAGCCACGCAGCTGGCATGGGCCAGACCATTGCCTATATTTTTCATTAAATAGCTGTTGGTCGACTCCAGATGGTCGTGAATCTCGAGCTGAAAGCCGGCACCGCCGTGGCCTGTAGCGGCAAGCACGGCGCTGGCATCGAGCAAGGTAACGGCTTCTGGTAATTTATAACCACGGCCGCGCACTGAAAAAATCTCAATACCCAGTGCTTCGGCATCTTTGAGCGCGTTCCAGACATTGGCGCGGCTGGTGTTCAGCTGCTGCGCAATTTTCTCACCGGAGTGGAACTTGCCATCGAGCAGCAGTCTGAGGATAGGGAAGGTGAGTAGATTCATAGCTGGTAGAAGTTTAGCACAGGCCGATTCATTCAAATCATCGCCATAGTCCGTAGTTGTAAGCATGTGTTTGCGTCGCCAAGCGTGTAAAATAAGTCTTATTCATACCATCAATTAATTTGAGCGTTACTAATCTTATGTCAGCAGAAAAAACCCCTATCGCCGCCGCTTCCAACTTTATTCGCGCCATCGTCGAAAAAGATCTTGAGCAGGGCGTATACAGCAGTCGTAAATGGGCCGGCAGCCCTGGTGATGCGGCGCACCATGCCATTGCTGAAGCTGACTTTGCAAAAATCCGTACGCGCTTTCCGCCCGAACCCAATGGCTACCTGCATATCGGTCATGCCAAAAGCATTTTTTTGAATTTTGGCCTGGCCCGCGATTACGCCGGTGTCTGCCATTTGCGTTTTGATGACACCAATCCGGAAAAAGAAAGCCAGGAATATGTCGACAGCATCAGCGATGCTGTCAAATGGCTGGGTTTTGACTGGGAAAGCAGTCATGGCTCCAGCTTGTATTTTGCCAGCGATTACTTTGATTTTATGTACCGCGCCGCCGAAAGCCTGATCGAGCACGGTCATGCTTATGTCGATAGCCAAAGCGCCGAAGAAATGCGCCTGATGCGCGGCACGCTGACTGAAGCCGGCAAAAATTCACCATATCGCGACCGCAGCGTTGCCGAAAACCTGCGCTTGTTCCGCGAAATGCGCGCCGGTACACATGCTGACGGCAGTATGGTGCTGCGCGCCAAAATTGATATGGCTTCAGCCAATATCAACTTACGCGATCCGGCTATTTACCGCATCAAACGCGCACATCATCACAGCACCGGCGATCAATGGTGCATCTATCCGATGTATACCTTTGCGCATCCAGTTGAAGACGCGCTCGAGCAAATTACCCATTCTATTTGTACACTGGAGTTTGAAGACCAGCGTCCGTTCTACGACTGGCTATTGCTGCGTCTGGCCGAGGCCGGCTTATTGGCGCAGCCATTGCCCAAACAGTATGAGTTCGCGCGCCTTAACCTGACTTACGTCATGCTGTCTAAACGTAAGCTGATTGAACTCGTGGAAAATAAACACGTGAACGGCTGGGATGATCCGCGCCTGCCGACCTTGGCTGGTACGCGCCGCCGCGGTTATGTGGCTGAGGGCTTTAAGCTGTTTACCGACCGTATCGGTGTTTCCAAAGCCGATTCCTGGATTGAATACACCATACTGGAAGACTGCATGCGTGAAGTGCTCAACGTTGCCGCTGAACGCCGCATTGCCGTGCTCGACCCGATTAAACTGGTGATCGATAATTATGCCGAACATGCGTCTGAAGACTGTTTTGCACCGAATCATCCGCTAAAACCGGAGCTGGGCAAACGCGTGGTGCCGCTCAGTAAAGAACTATGGATAGAACGCGAAGACTTTATGGAAGTGCCAAGCAAGGGCTATTTCCGGCTGACGCCAGATGGCATGGTGCGCTTGCGTTATGGCTACGTGGTGAAATGCACCGGCTGCGAAAAAGATGATGCCGGTAATGTCACCGTGGTGCATTGCGAATACCTGCCGGATACCAAGTCAGGCACACCGGGCTCAGACAGTATAAAAGTAAAAGGCAATATACATTGGGTTTCTGTGGCTCATGCCTATGCCGCCGAAGTTCGTCTCTATGACCGCTTATTTAAAGCAGCGCATCCTGGCGCTGGCGACCGTGATTATGTCGCTGACTTGAATCCTGATTCAGTACAAATAATTCATGCACAATTAGAGCCTAGCCTGAAACAGGCGCAGCCTGAAGATCGCTTCCAGTTTGAGCGCCATGGCTATTTTGTGGCCGATAAAATCGATAGCCTTAGCGGTACGCCGATATTCAACCGCAGCGTTACTTTGCGTGATGCCTGGCAGAAATAAGGCTATGCAAAATGTGCCGCTGACTGTACCTCTAAATCTGGCTTACCGGCTGCTTAATCATGGGCCGGTGGTGCTGGTAACTACACGCCATCACGGCCGGCAAAACATCATGGCGGCGGCATGGAATATGCCACTCGATTTTGATCCACCCAGAATCAGTATCGTCATTGATAAAAATACCTATACGCGGCAGTTACTTGAAGCCGCCGGTACGTTCGCGCTTAATGTGCCCTGCGTGCAGCAGATTGATCAGGTGCAGCAAGTAGGCAGCAGTTCCGGCCGTGATCTGCCGGCGGCTGCCGACAAGTTTGCGCACTATGGCTTAAGCACGTTTGCGTCAACGTCGATTGATGCCCCGATGCTGAACGGCTGCGTCGCCTGGCTGGAGTGTAAGCTGATCGTAGAATCACCTATTCAGAACAGCTATGATTTATTTGTCGCTGATGTGGTTGCCGCCTATGCTGATGAACGCGTGTTTTCTGCGGGTCACTGGCATTTTGATGGACATGACCAGCTGCGCACCTTGCATCATGTCGCCGGCGGTGCATTTTTTGCGACCGGCGCCGCATTGCAAGCAGAGCTATAACCGCTTATTTAAAGGCCCTGATCTAAAGCAGCCTGCTATCTAATTCGCCGGCGCAACTAGACATAGATCAAAACGAATTTTTAATTTAACTGCTAGTCTGAACCGATCAACTCTCAGTGAACACTTTATGCGCCGCATTGCTATTATTATCACGCTTATCATCGCAACCGCTGCCGCATTCTGGTGGTTTAACCGGCCAGAAGCCATTGCCGTCGCTTTGGTGGAGGTGGCGCTCGGCAAGGTTGAATCGACCGTGGCCAACACCCGTGCCGGAAGTGTAGAAGCTTGTCAGCGTACGCGCTTGTCGCCGATTAGCGGCGGCCGTATTGCCTATCTCGGCGTTAAAAAGGGCGATCAGGTGAAAAAAGGCCAGGTGCTGCTGCGGTTATGGAACGAAGATCAGCAGGCACAAAACTATTTAGCGAAAACGCAGGTGGCTAGCAGCCGGCAGCGCGTAGCCGAAGTCTGTGCCATGGCAGACAATGCCGCGCGTGATGCCGAGCGCATGGCACAGCTGCGTGCGCGCGGCTTTATGTCCGCCGGTGGCGAAGAAAAATCACGTTATGAAGCGCAGTCACGCCGTGCTGCCTGCAAGGCCGCATCGGCTGATGTGGCACAGGCACAGGCGCGCGTCGCGCTAAGTAAAGTGGAGCAGGATAGAACGGTGCTGGTTGCGCCGTTTGACGGCATCGTCGCCGATATCGTCGGCGAGCTTGGCGAGTATACGACGCCATCGCCGCCCGGTGTGGCCACGCCGCCGGCCATCGATTTGATTGACCGCTCCTGCCTGTATATCAAAGCGCCGATGGATGAAGTCGATGCGCCCAAAGTGCATGTCGGCCAGCTGGCGCGTGTTTCCCTCGATGCGCTGCCTGGCAAACCGCTACCAGGCCATGTCAAGCGCGTTGCGCCTTATGTGGTGGCGATAGAAAAACAGGCGCGTACGGTCGATGTTGAAGTGTCTCTGGATCAAACTACAGATAACGAGCGATTACTGGTCGGCTACAGTGCCGATGTAGAAATTGTGCTCGCCAGTCACGATCAGGTGTTGCGCATCCCCAGTTCTACCTTGTTAGAGGGTAGCAGTGTGCTGCTCTACCACGCCGACACACATAAATTAGAGCAGCGCCGTATCAAAACCGGCATTAGCAACTGGGAGTACACCGAAGTGCTGGCTGGGCTTAAAGCCGGCGATCGTATTGTCTCCTCGCTCGAGCGCGCCGGCCTGAAGGCGGGCATAGTCGTCAAGCCGGAAACCATGGCTGATAAAGCGCGCGCCGAGTAATTGCTGATGGCCGATAGCGCACTGATTAACCCCGGTTTGACAGCAGCCAGCTTGACAGCAGCCGGTTTGACACCATCCAGCTTGACACCAGCCAGCCTGACACCAGCCGATGTGACCGCAGGCAGCCTGATCGCGCTGAGCGCTATCGCGCGTACCTTTTATCTGGGTGACAGCGAAGTGCATGCACTACGCGATGTCGCCTTAAGCATAGCGCCGGGCGAATATATAGCGGTGATGGGACCGTCCGGTTCCGGTAAATCGACCTTACTCAATTTAATTGGCTTGCTCGATCGTCCCGATGTCGGCACTTATACCCTCGAAGGCCGTGATGTGACCACACTTAATCCGGATGAACAGGCCTTGGTGCGCAGTGAACGCATCGGATTTATTTTTCAAAGCTTTCATCTGGTGCCACGGCTCACGGCGGCGGCGAATATAGAGTTGCCGCTGCTGCTTGCCGGCGTGCCTGCAGCCGAACGCGCGCAGCGGGTGGCGCAGGCAGTGCAGGCGTTTGGATTGGCGGACCGCGCCCAGCATCAGCCTAACCAGCTGTCTGGCGGCCAGCGGCAGCGGGTTGCGATTGCGCGCGCCACGGTGCAGCGCCCAGCCGTACTGCTCGCCGATGAGCCTACCGGCAATCTGGACCGCGTCACCGGCGACGAGGTGGTGCGCTTACTCGAAGCGCTCAATGCCGACGGCATGACGCTGATTATCGTGACCCATGACCATGCCTTAGGTGCACGTGCGCGCCGGCAGATTCTGATGGAGGATGGCCGCATTGTCAGCGATATACGCCGCGCGCCGGAACCCCTAAATCAGCAGTCTAGTCAGCCGCGCCAGTAAAGCCACGAAAGTAGAGCCACGAAAGTAAAGCTACGCAAGTAAACCCGCCAATTAATTTTTGCTAAATAACTCCTAAATAACTTTTAAATAACTCAAGGCTTAGCTCTGCAGTGAAAATCATCGACACCCTACGCTACGCGAGTGCGGCCGCAACCGGGGCACCGCTTCGCACCGCTTTGCTGATCCTGGCCATGTCGATAGGCGTAGCGTCGGTAGTGATTTTAACGGCACTGGGCGATGGCGCCCGCCGTTATGTGCTCGGCGAATTTTCTGCGATCGGCAGCAATCTGGTGATCGTATTGCCGGGCCGCTCCGATACCCGTGGCTTTAATCCGGCTAATTTTGTGACGAGCACGCCGCGCGATTTAACCTTGGATGATGCCGCCGCCTTATTACGTTTACCCGAGGTTAAACGCATCGCACCGATTATCATCGCCACCACTGAAATCAATGCTGCCGGTAAGTTGCGCCAGGCCATGCTGCTCGGTACCAATGCCGATTACCTGCCTTTACGCCAACAAAAATTGGCTTTGGGTCGTTTTTTGTCGGCAGATACTTTAGGTGATGGCGGCAGCGAAGTGGTGCTGGGCGCGTTGATCCGCACCGAGATTTTTGGTACAGACAACCCGATTGGTAAAACGGTGCGTGTCGGTGACCGGCGCTTACGCGTGGTCGGTGTGCTCGCCGCTGGTGGTCAAGGCATGGGCATGACCGCGGATGAATTGTTGATAGTCCCGGTAGCTACGGCGCAAGCCATGCTCAACAGCAACACCTTATTTCGCATTCTGGTCGAAGTGCGTAACCGAGAACAGCTGACTGCAGTCAAAGCCAGTGTGCTCAAGCTGCTTACGCAGCGCCATGAAGGCGAAGAGGATGTCACCATCATCACCCAGGATGCTATTTTGCAAACCTTCGACAAAATTTTAAATGTACTGACACTAGGCGTGTCCGGTATTGCCGCGGTGAGCTTGGCCGTAGCCGGCATATTAGTGATGAACGTGATGCTGGTTTCAGTTACGCAGCGCACCGCTGAAATCGGGCTGCTCAAGGCCTTGGGCGCTACCGCTGCCGCTGTGCGTCAGTTATTTATGGTGGAAGCGGTATTGCTATCGGTCAGCGGCGGCTTGCTGGGCGTCGCCGTCGGTTATCTCGGCGCTGCCGTGCTGCGGCAACTCTACCCGGCGTTTCCGGCCTATCCGCCGCTGTGGGCGGTGTTTGCCGGCTTGGCGACTGCCCTCGTTTCTGGTCTTGTTTTCGGTGTCATGCCGGCGCGGCGTGCGGCGCAGCTTGATCCGATTCTAGCCTTATCGAAGCGCTAAACCGTGCTAATTGCTGACTCCACTCGTTTTGCGCTGCAGGCGATCAATGCGCATCGCTTGCGCAGCTTTCTGACCTTGCTGGGTATTGCCGTTGGCATTGCCGCCGTTATTGTGCTCACCTCCATTGGTGAAGGTGTGCATCGTTACGTACTGGCAGAATTTACCCAGTTTGGTACCAATGTGATTAACGTTTCTCCGGGCAAAGTCAAAACCGGCGGTCAGCCGCCGACCGGTATTCCAACCACGGCACGGCTGTTAACCATGGATGACGCGCGTGCGCTTAAACAATTGCCGCAAGTCAGCGCTGCCACGCCGACGGTATGGGGTAACTCGGAGGTAGAAGCCAATGGCCGCCTGCGCCGCAGCATGATTTATGGGGTAGATGCCGATTTCCCGCGCGTGTTTCGCTCCAGCGTAAGCATTGGTAGTTTTTTAGCGCGCGATGGCGCTGGCAGTGCCCGCGCGCAGGTGGTCCTGGGCTCTAAATTACGCAAAGAGCTGTTTGGCAGCGCCAATCCGCTTGGGGCCAGGGTGCGCATTGGTGGTCTGCGTTTTCGCGTAATCGGCGTCATGGCCAATAAAGGCCAGTTCCTGGGCATAGATCTCGATGATACCGCCTTTATTCCGGCGGAACGCGCGCTCGAGTTATACAACCGCGAAGGCCTGATTGAAATTCATGTAACTTATGCCGAAAGTGTGCCATCAGCCGCAGTCGTGGCTGCCGTTAAAAATACGCTGATCCTGCGTCATGGCCATGAAGACTTTACCATCATCACGCAACAAGATATGTTAAAAACGCTGTCCAAAATTTTGAATATTCTGACCATGGCGGTGGGTGCGCTCGGCGGCATTTCATTGGTCGTTGGCGCTGTCGGTATCGTCACCATTATGACCATCGCAGTCACCGAACGCACCAGTGAAATCGGTTTGCTGGTGGCGCTGGGCGCACGGCGGCGCACGATATTAACGCTATTTTTAACCGAATCGATCATGCTCGCGGCCTTGGGCGGCTTGTTGGGCTTGATTCTCGGCATGGGTTTGGCGCAATTGTTGCGCCTGGCATTGCCGGCGTTGCCGGTAAATACGCCATGGAATTTTGCGCTAGCGGCTTTGGCGATGTCGGCCGTGATCGGTTTGCTGGCCGGTGTGCTGCCGGCAAGACGCGCCGCGCGTTTAGACCCAATTGAAGCGTTACGCGCAGAATAAGTTATGATTAAGCCTATGCGTAAACATAAAAAATATCATTCCAAAAAAGTTGGTATGCCGCCAGGCTCGCTGATACATATCGGTGAAATCAAACTGCAGCAGCCGGTCATGAGCCTGGTCGTGTATGACGCCAGCAGTTTCAGCGAACGCACGATTACGCTTGAAGATCTTGCCAGCATCCAGCTCGATGAAAGCCTTAACTCGACAAAAAAACTGTGGCTCAATATTCATGGTGTGCATGATGCTGCCTTGATTAAGCAGTTGGGCGACTTATTTCATTTACATCCCCTGGTGCAGGAAGACATACTCAACACCGAGCAGCGGCCGAAATTAGATGAATTTGCTGATTACCTGTTTTTAGAAGCACGCAGTTTTAATTATGAAAAAGCGACGATGACGGTGAGCTCTGAACAAATTAGTTTAGTGCTCGGGCGGCATTACCTGCTAACGTTTCAGGAGCAGTCCACTGGTATTTTTGAGCCGGTGCGCGAACGCCTGCGCGCAAGTCACGCCCATGTGCGTGAGTTTGGGGTTGATTATCTCGCCTACTCACTGATCGATAGTATCGTCGACCGTTATTTCAAGGTGCTAGATGACGTCAGTGACGACAGTGAGGCGCTGGAAGATGTCCTGTTGAGCAAACCCACTAACACCGAATTGCATGGCATTCATCAGCTTAAGCGCGTGAGTATTGAGCTGCGCCGTGCGGTGTGGCCGTTGCGCGAGGTGATCAATAGCTTAAGCCGTAATGACTCTGACTTTTTTAAAGCCAGCACCATGCCCTACTTGCGTGATGTCTACGATCACACCGTTAACTTTATTGAATCCCTGGAATCGATACGCGATTCCTTGAGCAGCATGATGGATATCTACATGGCGAGTGTGAGCAACCGCGTCAATCTCGAAGTACGTGCCCTGACCGTAGTCGCCATGCTGTTTATGCCGGCGACGCTGATTGCCGGTATTTTCGGCATGAACTTCGAAAGCATGCCCTGGTTGAAAAATGCGTTGGGCTTTTGGTGGGCACTGGCATTAATGGCTGGCATCGCGCTCATCATGGTGCTGATTTTTTGGCGCCGACAATGGCTAAGTAGCCAATCCTGACGGCTCTGAATTGTATTTGCTTCAGGTTTACGGTCGTCAGCATGACTAAGTGCATACGCTGACGACAACTCACTGGCTGTTAAAGCCCGTCTTTAATTAAAGCCGCATATTTCGCGCGTATTTTGGCTGACTTTGGTGCCGCCACTGCCAGACAATACGGCTGGTCCGGGTTGTTGGCGAAATAGTACTGATGATAATCTTCGGCAGGATAGAAGGTTTCGGCAGCACAAATCTGCGTCACGATAGGCGCGCTAAATACCTGTGCCGCATTGAGCGCGTCGATCATGGTAGTCGTGGCCTTATGTTGCGCTGCATTCTGGCAAAACACCGCAGAACGATATTGTGTGCCGACATCATTGCCCTGGCGATTGGCGGTCGTTGGGTCGTGCGACACAAAGAAGATTTCAAGTAAGGTTTCAAAACTGATGATATCGGCATCAAAACTGATAGCGATAGCCTCGGCATGACCGCTATCACCCTGGCCTATAGTTTTGTAAGTAGGGTTAAGGGTGCGGCCGCCGATATAACCGGATACGACCTGACTTACGCCCTTAAGTTGGCTGAATACCGGTTCTGTGCACCAGAAGCAGCCGCCGGCGAAAATAGCAGTTTGTTGTTGATTCATTTAGATACCTTTAATTTTTGTCTTAAAATACGATGTTGAAAAATAGTTTAAAAAAATCTTTATTGCCGCAGCTTTTAGTAGAGCTTAACGCTTAGTCCGTGTTTTCGGCAAAACATTCCAGCACAATTTCATGTCCTTAAATGCCCTCTATGTTGATTTTAACGCCTACTTCGCTTCAGTTGAGCAACAGTTGCGCCCGGAGTTACGCGGCAAGCCGGTAGGCGTGCTCGCCGTAATGGCAGAAACCACCTGCTGCATCGCTGCCAGCTATGAGGCTAAGGCGTTTGGTATTAAAACCGGTACCGGTGTGCGTGATGCCCGTCAGCTATGCCCGCAGATGATTTTTGTCGAGGCGCGGCCGCCACTGTATGTGGCCATGCATCATCAGCTCATTGCTGTTGTTGAATCCTGCACCCATGTTGAACAGGTGCTGTCGATCGATGAAATGGTCTGTAAACTAACCGGTAGCCAACAGTTGCCGGCAAACGCGCTTAAACTTGCCGCTAAAATCAAGCGTGCTATTGCTCAAGAGGTGGGCGAGTATATGCGCTGTTCTATCGGCATTGCTGCCAATACCTATCTCGCTAAAACTGCGTCGAATATGCAAAAGCCCGATGGCTGCGTGCTGATTGCGGCGCATGAATTACCACACAGATTGTACGGCTTACAATTGCGTGAGCTCAACGGCATCGGCAAGCAAATGGCGGCGCGGCTCAATCGCTATAAAATCAGCACGGTCGAGCAGTTGTATGCGGCAAACCGGCAGCAGCTACAAACGGCCTGGGGCAGCATAGAAGGCGAGCGCATGTATGACAAGCTGCGTGGCCTCGAACCCTATTACGTGAAAAATGCGCGTCGCAGCCTCGGACATTCTCACGTGCTGCCACCCGCGCAGCGCAGCCGCAGCGGCGCTCAAGCCGTGCTGCATCAATTATTGCAAAAAGCCTGCATGCGCATGCGTAGTTACGACTTACTCACCAACACTATCAGTATCAAGGTCAAGTTTAGAAACCAGCCGAGCTGGGTCATGGAAAGTGCAATTTCTCCGACTGATAACACTTTGCAACTGATCGCGGCGCTAGAAACTTTTTGGCAGCATTATCCAAAAACAGAGCAAGAGCCTTATGCAGTTGGGGTTTCTTTTGCCGGCTTGGTCAGTCCAGATGAAGTCGCCCGCGACTTGTTTCAAATCGCGCCGCTGGAGCAGGAACAAAAACTGAATAAAGCCGTGGATGCCCTTAATTTAAAATTCGGCAAAAACACCATATATTTTGGTGGTGCGCATGGCGCTTTGCAGGATGCACCAATGCGCATTGCGTTTACGCATATCCCGGATCTGGTGGTAGAAGGCGACAGCTAATCTACAAATAGCCAATGATTGATTGCAGCTAGTTTTAGATATTTATGTTGACTAATTTTTAATTAGTTCTAAAGTTAAGCTAAAAGCTACCGATAAAAAATTAGATGGCTATACATTTGCTTCAATATGGCAATTGGCGTCAATAGGCTAGCTGGCTTTAATATGACAGCTTCATATTAAACTGACTACAGTTTGTGTTTACTGGCTTAAAACCCTAAGCTGTGATTAAGTGTTGTAATGAAGACCTGTAATGAAGACCTTTAATACAAGGCTGTCATTTAAGTGTTGTAATTAACACCCGTTACAAAAGTCCGAGTAATGCTGTGCCCTTGCCCTGGCACCCCGAAGTTGAGGCCACGAACCCGCCTCGTTTTGTTTTTCGTATGCGCTTAAGGCGTGACACCAAATAAAACGATATTCCTGTCAAGGAAGGTGGTATTTATGTTCAGCCGACACACTACTGACTTTACCTCTACTGCATCGTGTATTGCCGCAGCCTGGCACTTGCAGCGCCGTGAGGTGATGCCATGAAGCGCCACGCCTCGCTCAACCGCATTTATCGTCTGCTCTGGAGCGCACTCCTTAATACCTGGGTGGCGGTGGCTGAAACCGCACGTGGCCGCGGCAAAGCCGCCAGTCGCAAACGCTTGCGCAGCATGGCCGCAGTCTGTGCCACGACAGCAGCAAGTCTACTGCTGCCGCTGTCGCCGGCCATCGCCGCCCCAGTCGGCGGCGAAGTTGTATCCGGCAGCGCCAGCATTAGTCAATCCGGCAACAGCACCAACATCGTACAAGCCACACCTAACGTCTCGCTTAACTGGCAGGGCTTTAACATTGCGCCAACTGAAGTCGTTAACTTCCTCCAGCCTTCAGCGTCAGCGATTGCGGTCAATCGCATTATGGATACCAATGGGTCGCAGATTCTGGGGCAGCTTAACGCCAATGGTCAGGTCTATCTGCTTAACCCCAATGGCATCCTGTTTGGCGCCGGATCGCAGGTCAATGTCGGTGGCTTGGTGGCCTCGACTCTGGACTTTAATGATGCCAGCCTCAGCAGCAATAGCCGCAGTTTTAGCGGCAATGGTACTGGCCATATTATCAACCACGGCCATCTACAGGCCGCCGATGGCGGCTACATTGCCTTGCTCGGTAATAGTGTCAGTAACCAGGGCGTGATCACGGCACAACTCGGTACGGTAGCCTTGGGTGGTGGCAGCGCCACGCGCCTGACTTTTAGCGGCAATCAGTTATTGCATCTCGAGGTGGAGCAAAGCACGCTTAATAACTTAGTCGAGAACCGGCAGCTGATTATGGCCGATGGCGGTCGCGTGTTCATGAGCGCGGGTGCGAGCAATAGCTTGCTCGCCAGTGTGGTCAATAACACGGGAGTGGTCGAGGCGCATACGGTAGAGAATATCGGCGGCGTCATCCGGCTGGCAGGACGCCTGGCCATCAACACCGGCACGCTCGCTGCCAATGGCAGCCGCGGTGGCGAGATCAGCATCAATGGTCACAACCTGTTGCAGGCCGGCAGCGTCAGTGCCGATAGCAGCAGTGGCGCCGGCGGCACGGTCACACTCAACGCTGAACAGCGCATTATCCAGACCGCTCCCGGCCGCATCAGCACCGATGGCAGCAGCGGCGGCAGGATACAGGTTATGGCCGGGCAAGATGCCGACGGCGGCGCATTTCTCTCTGGTCAGCTTACCGCACAAGGTCGCAGTGGCGCCGGTGGTGATATCCTCGTCAGCGGCAGCGACCTTACGCTCGCCGCGGCCGAAATCAATGCCAGCGGCGCCAGCCAAGGCGGACAGATCCGCATCGGCGGCGACGCCCACGGTCAATTCATCATTGACGCCACTGGCATCGCGCTTGCCAATGCCCGCAACACCTACATCAATAGTAGCAGCCAGCTAATGGCCGACGCTACGCAGCAGGGTGATGGCGGGCGCGTCATTGTCTGGGCGGACCAGGCCAACACCTTTGGCGGCAATATCAGCGCGCAAGGCGCCGCAGGCGGGCAAGGCGGCTGGGTAGAAGTCTCCGGCCACGACCTGCACTTTGCGGGCGACGTGCAAGCCAAAACCCTGCTACTCGATCCGCAGAACATCACCATCAGCACGGCCGGCAGCCTGCCGGCTTACCAGCTGATCGACCCCAATCCGGCCAATAGCAATAACTTCGGCAGCAGCATTATCGCGCTGTCCAGCGGCAACGTCGTGGTCACCTCCCCCAACGACGACTTCGGCGCCAGCAATGCCGGCGCGGTCTATCTGTTTAACGGCACTAGCGGCGCGCTGCTCAGCACCTTGGTCGGCAGCACGGCCAGCGACCAGGTGGGTAGTGGCATTAGCACCCTCACCGGTAACGGCAACTTTGTGGTGCGCAGTTCCTTCTGGAACAACGGCGCAGCCACGGCTGCCGGCGCGGTGACCTGGGGCAGCGGCACGACTGGCATCAGTGGCGTGGTGTCAGCTGGCAACAGCCTGGTCGGCAGCACGGCCAGCGACCTTGTGGGCATTTCTGGGGTAACGGCGCTGACCAATGGCAACTATGTGGTGCGTAGTTCCGCCTGGAGCAACGGCGCAGCCACGTCTGCCGGCGCGGCGACCTGGGGCAATGGCACAACTGGCGTCAGTGGCGCGGTGTCGTCTGGCAACAGCCTGGTCGGTAGCACGGCCAGCGACCAGGTGGGCAGTTCCGGGGTAACGGCGCTGACCAACGGCAATTACGTGGTGGGCAGTCAGAACTGGGATAACGGCGCGGTGGTGAACGCCGGCGCGGCGACCTGGGGCAATGGCACTACTGGCGTCAGTGGCGTGTTATCGGTCGCCAACAGTCTGGTCGGCAGCACCGCCAGCGACGCTGTGGGCAACATCGTCACGGCGCTGACCAACGGCAATTACGTGGTGAGCAGTTCCGGCTGGGATAACGGCGCGGTGGTGAACGCCGGCGCGGCGACCTGGGGCAATGGCACTACTGGCGTCAGTGGCGTGGTATCGGTCGCCAACAGTCTGGTCGGCAGCACGGCCAGCGACGCTGTGGGCAACATCGTCACGGCGCTCTCCAACGGCAATTACGTGGTGAGAAGTCGGGACTGGGATAACGGTGCGGCGGTAAATGCCGGCGCGGTGACCTGGGGCAACGGCACTACTGGCGTCAGTGGCGCGGTGTCAGTTGCCAACAGCCTGATGGGGACGACGACTAATGACCGGGTGGGCCAAACCTTGATAGCGTTGACCAACGGCAATTACGTGGTGGGAAGTAAGGACTGGGATAACGGTGCGGCGGTAAATGCCGGCGCGGCGACCTGGGGCAATGGCACTACTGGCGTCAGTGGCGTGGTGTCGGCGACCAACAGCTTGGTGGGGACGAAGTCTAGTGACGGGACGAGCCAAGCCCTGATAGCGCTCTCCAACGGCAATTACGTGGTGGGAAATTCCACCTGGAGCAATGGAGGTGTTTCTTCGATCGGTGCGGTGACTTGGGGTAATGGCACTACTGGCATCAGCGGCGCGGTGTCGACCGGCAACAGCCTAGTCGGCAGCGCGGCCGGCGACGCTGTGGGCAATTCCGGGGTAACGGCGCTGACCAACGGCAATTACGTGGTGGGCAGTGTCAGCTGGAACAATGGAGGTGCCACCTCTGCCGGCGCGGCGACTTGGGGCAATGGCACTACTGGCCTCATTGGTGCGGTGTCGGTCGGCAACAGTCTGGTGGGGACGACGACGAATGACCAGGTGAGCAGTTTCGGGGTAGCGGCGCTGACCAATGGCAACTATGTGGTGCGCAGTTCCTCCTGGAGCAACGGCGCAGCCACGTCTGCCGGTGCGGCGACCTGGGGCAATGGCCTCGGCGGCACGGTAGGCGCGGTGTCGGTCGGCAACAGTCTGGTGGGGACGACGACTAATGACGGGGTTGGCCAAACCGTGACAGCGTTGACCAACGGCAACTACGTGGTGAACAATTCCGTCTGGGATAACGGCGTGGTGGTGAATGCCGGCGCGGCGACCTGGGGCAATGGCACTACTGGCGTCAGTGGCGTGGTTTCGGCTGTCAACAGCCTGGTCGGTAGCACCGCCAGCGACGCTGTGGGCAACATCGTCACGACGCTCTCCAACGGCAATTACGTGGTGAGCAGTTCCGTCTGGGATAACGGCGCGGTGGTGGATGCCGGCGCGGCGACTTGGGGCAGCGGCACGACAGGCGTCTTCGGCGTCATTTCGGCCGCCAACAGCTTGGTGGGCAGCACGGCTAGCGATTTCAGCAGTTCAGCGGTAGTCGAACTCCCCGCCGGCAGCAACCTGATCGCGGTCGGAACATCGGGCTACGACAATGGCGGCCTCAACCGTGGCCGGGTGGACGTGATCTCGACCACGGGTTCCATGAGCTACGCCATGGGCCAAAGTCAATCGGTCACCATCCATCCTGGCGCCCTGACTAACGTCCTCAATCGCGGCACTGCCGTCGTCCTGCAAGCCTCCAACGACATCACCCTCACTAGCGCACTCATCGCCAACAACCCCAGCGGCAATGGCGGCGCACTGACCTTGCAGGCCGGTCGCAGCGTGTTGCTGAATGCCGATATTACGACCGACAACGGCAACCTCAGCATTATTGCCAATGACAGCGTCGCCAATGGCGTAGTCGACGCCCAGCGGATTAGCGGCAACGCCGCCATCACCATGGCCAGCGGCACGCTGATTGATGCCGGCAGCGCAGACGTTTCATTACTGCTGGCGCTCAGCACAGACAAGACCAATAACGGTGGTGGCGACATCAGCCTTGCCAGCATCAGCGCCAGCAAGATCACGGCGGTCAATCAAGCGTTGAGCGGCAGCATTGTCCTGCAAAGCGGGGCCAGTCTGAATGCGGCCAGTAGCAATACCGCACTGACCTTGGCTGCTGCCAACGGCGGCAACTTCATCAACCTTGCCGGCGCCACCCCCTTCAACACCCCCAGTGGGCGCTGGCTGGTTTATTCCACTACCCCGGTTAGCGATACTCTGGGTGGCCTGGGTCTGCCCAATAAACGTTACGCCGTGAGCTACGCCAGCGCTGCCCCCTGGGGTGCTACAGGCAGTGGCATCCTCTATAGCGTGGCACCGACACTGACCGTGACCGGGGACGCACTGAGCAAGGTTTATCGGGAGGTCAATCCCGCACTGACCTATACGCTGAGCGGCCTGATCGGAGGTGATACCTTAGCAACGACACTGAGCGGCAGCCTCGTCACCGCTGCCACAACGACCTCGGCGGTGGGCAGCTATGCCATCACGCAAGGGACGCTGACAGAGACTTTGGGCTATACACTCGCTTATGTTGCCGGCAGTCTTGCCATTACCCCAGCGCCGCTTGCCATTAGCGGTATCAGCGCCAACAATAAAGTCTATGACGGTAATGCTGTTGCCAGTCTGAGCGGTACTGCCAGTGTCAGTGCTTTAGGCAGTGATGTGCTTACGATCGGCGGCACCGGCAGTGGCTTATTTAATAATGCCAATGTCGGCATCGGCAAAGCCGTGACCGTGAGCGGTTATACCTTAGGCGGCGCCGACGCCGGCAATTACAGCTTGCTGCAACCTGCGGGCTTGACGGCGAATATCAGCCAAGCCGGCCTAGTCATCACTGGCATCAGCGCCAGCAATAAAGTCTATGACGGCAATGCTGTTGCCAGTCTGAGCGGCACTGCCAGTGTCAGCGCATTAGGCGGTGATGTGCTTACGATCGGCGGCACCGGCAGTGGCTTATTTGACAATGCCAATGTCGGCATCGGCAAAGCCGTGACCGTGAGCGGTTATACCTTAGGCGGCGTCGCTGCCGGCAATTACAACTTGCTGCAACCCACGGGCTTGACGGCGAATATCAGCACTAAAGCGCTTACTGCCAGCGTCACTGCCCCCAATAAAATCTACGATGGCACCACCAGTGCCAGCCCGACATTGAGCATCCTCAGCGGTTTAGTCGGAACTGAAACCGTGCTGGCTACTGGCGTAGCAAGCTTTAACACTAAAGATGTCGCTACCGCCAATCTCGTTACCGTAGGTAGCACGAGCTTAGCAGACGGCACGAATGGTGGCTTAGCCAGTAACTATAGCTTGGTCTCAGGCCAAACCGTGGCGGCCAATATCACTGCTAAAGGGTTGACTGCCAGCGTCGCTGCCCCCAATAAAATCTACGATGGCACCACCAGTGCCAGCCCGACATTGAGTATCCTCAGCGGTTTAGTCGGTACTGAAACCGTGCTGGCTACTGGCGTGGCAAGCTTTAACACTAAAGATGTCGCTACCGCCAATCTCGTTACCGTAGGTAGCACGAGCTTAGCAGACGGCACGAATGGCGGCCTTGCCAGTAACTATAGCTTGGTCTCAGGCCAAACCGTGGCGGCCAATATCACTGCTAAAGGGTTGACTGCCAGCGTCGCTGCCCCCAATAAAATCTACGATGGCACCACCAGTGCCAGCCCGACATTGA
>Ga0209512_1000123_pt1 | contig 171114 bp, 165 predicted proteins | sample frozenSSSSmetaG_FD_184142 | JGI IMG/M metagenome (GOLD analysis project Ga0209512, IMG submission 184142) | Glacier valley bacterial and archeal communities from Borup Fiord, Nunavut, Canada, to study Microbial Dark Matter (Phase II) -... | ecosystem: Environmental > Aquatic > Freshwater > Ice... | reverse complement strand
GAACAATATGTTCAATTAGCCGACGATCGAATTTCTGAGTTTTACTAGTTCTTTCGGAGTACTTGAACTCCTCTTTATTTGTTTCCATACACGATTAATTGTGTATAGCTTTTTTAGGAATGGACACTCTGTCCTATCCGTGTCCTATCCTAAATTGGTTATACAGGTTGTCCGATAGCTTTTTTAGGAACCGACTTAGCACCTTATCTTAAGCAACATTTTTCCTAGCTTTGCTTATCGCTCCAGAACTTAATTCTACTATCATGACTTATTCTGAAAAACTAGAACAGATCCGCAAGCAAATGAAAGCTGACCATGTTTCAGCATACATCATTCCGTCTGCGGATCCACACATGAGTGAATATCTTCCTCAACATTATAAATGCATTCCTTTCCTATCTGGATTTACAGGCTCTGCTGGCACCTTGGTAATAACTGAAAATTCCGCTGGTCTATGGACCGACTTCAGGTATTTTGAACAGGCTACAGAACAGTTGCAAAACAGCGGTTTCGAATTAGTTAAACAACAAGTACAACATGCTCCTGAATATATTCAATGGCTAACACTCAAGTTTCCTGCGGGTGCAACTATCGGAAGCAATGAAAAGCTGGTATCAGTATTATTAGGAGAGCAGTTTACTCATGAGTTTTCATTAAAAGGAATCAACTTAATTGATAAAGATTATATAAATCCAATCTGGAAGGATCGCCCTACCCTTCCTCAAGAGAAAGCTTTCTTAATAGCAGAAGAATTTACGGGTCAATCTGTTGCAGAAAAGATTGCGGCAGTTAGGACTCACTTGGAAAAATCAGGCACTACAATACACCTCGTTTCCTCTTTAGACGATATTGCCTGGCTATTTAACATCCGCGGTAAGGATGTAAGTTATAATCCTGTCGTATTGGGTTTTGCTCTCATAGATCAGGATCATGCAAAGTTATTTATAGACGAAGAAAAGCTTAACAGCGAAGAAAAAGAGCAGCTTTTACATAGTGGTGTTGAGGTTTTAGACTATTCAGAAATCGAAGCTGCCATTGCAAGCACAAATAAAAACAGCATCATACTGATTGACCCTAAAAGGACCTGCTTTGCCTACGCTAAATTGCTCCCAGTGACTGCAAGAATCGCTAAAGAGACAAATCCTTCTACAAATTTTAAATCAGTAAAAAACGAAACTGAGCTCAATAATACCAGAGCAGCCATGCTTAAGGATGGGTTGGCAATTACCCGCTTTCTTAAATGGCTTTCAGAAAATATTGGGAAAATACTTATCACAGAGCTTTCAGCGGCAGCGCAGCTTAGAAAATACAGATCTGAACAGGAAGGCTTCATCGGAGATAGTTTTACAACCATCAGTGCTTATAAAGCACATGGTGCATTGCCACACTATGGTGCATCTGAGGAAAGCAATTCGGAAGTCAAAGCAGAAGGCTTATTTCTAGTCGACTCAGGAGGCCAGTATTTTTATGGCACCACGGATATCACCAGGACAATTCCAATGGGTGAAAATTCAGAAGAAGAATCAATTGATTATACCCTGGTTCTAAAAGGGATGATTGATGGTTGTAAATTGCGTTTCCCCAAAGGAACCTGCGGTTATCAAATCGATGCCATTACAAGAAAGCCCTTATGGGATCATGCTTTGAACTATGGTCATGGAACAGGTCATGGAGTAGGTTACTTCTTAAATGTTCATGAAGGTCCGCAGGTTTTCAATCCAACCCCTACTCCTGTTGCTATCGAAGTCGGGATGATCACCTCAGTGGAACCAGGCATTTACCGCCCGGGAAAACATGGAATCAGAATAGAAAATCTAGTCAATACGGTGAGAGACGTAAATAACGAATTTAACGAGTTTTACGCTTTTGAATGTTTAACCATTGCACCTATCAGCACTAAAATAGTTAAAAAAGAGCTTCTGGAAAACGGACAGGTCAGCTGGCTTAATGAATATAACCAATTGGTTTTTGATAAGCTGAGCCCATTGCTTTCCTTAGATGAACAAGAGTGGTTGAGTGCAGAGACAAAGGCTATTTAATAGCCCTGTCCAAGTGCACATAACCGCCGTCAATGTAAACAAACTGACCTGTTGTATGGCTTGACTTTTCTGATAATAGGAATACCACTGCATTTGCAATTTCTTCTGCAGTAGTCATTCTTTTACCCAAAGGGATTTTTGAAATGATGTCTGCCAGCTTTTCTTTTGAATTTGGAATGGAGTTAATCCAGGTCTGGTACAGCGGAGTAAAACATTCTGCAACAATTACTGCATTTACGCGGATTCCATGGGGTAATAGCTCGACTGCCCATTCCCTGGTAAGCGCATTTCTTGCACCATTTGATGCCGCATAAGCAGATGTTCCACCTTGCCCAGTATCTGCAACCTTAGATCCAATGTTTACAATTGAGCCCTTTGACTTAATAAGTTCGGGTAACGCCTTCTGAGCCATAAGGTAATAATGAATGACGTTTTTATGCAGACTGGAAACAAAACCCTCGTAAGTCCCATTTTTCAGCCCCACACCATCATTTACTCCAGCATTATTCACTAAGCCGTCAATTCTTCCAAACTTCGCTAGAACCGCTACGATTGCTTGCTCTGAAGCGTTGGGGTCAGATAATTCTGCCACGACTTGGTAAGCCTGTCCCCCTTCAGCAACAATTTTATCCACTACTTTTAAATTGTCGGCTTTATTTCTTCCAATCACAATAGGTATTGCTCCTTCTCTGGCTAGGACATTAACAATCCCTTCTCCAATACCTTTAGCACCACCGGTAACGATGATCACCTTATCTTTTAATTGCAAATCCATAGACTGCTTAGTTTAAATTGTAAAAATCTATTGCGTTATCAGCCCAAAAAAGGGATTGTTCATCTGCTGTTAGCTTAGATACATAGTTTTGGGCGATAGAAACTACATCCTTGTATTCCCCTGCAACCATGCAAACTGGCCAGTCTGAACCGAACATGAGTTTTTTTGCACCAAAGGTTTCATATATAACGTCAAGATAAGGATCAAAATCTTCGGGCTTCCAGCTCGTCCAATTGGCTTCAGTAACCATTCCCGAAACTTTGCAGAATAAATTGTCGAAACTTTTTAGGCCTCTGACACCCGCCGCCCACTCGTTAATATTTCTTGCTTTAATGTCCGGTTTAGCAATATGATCAATCACGAATCGCTGATCAGGGAATTGACCTAGAAAGTCCGGAATATATTCCAGCTGATCAGGGTAAATCAAAATGTCGTAACTAAAATTGTGTTTTGCTAATGCTTGAACCCCACTTAAAAAAGCAGGCTTTAGCATTAATGCGCGATCCTGTTCTCCTTGGAGAATGTGTCTGAAGCCTTTGAGCTTATGATGACGGCTTAGTTCCATTAATTGTTCTTCAATATTGGTAGCCTGTACATCTACCCAACCAACAACACCTTTAATGAAATCATGATTGCCAGCATTGTCCAATTGGAAAATGTTTTCTTCGAGACTTTGATTCACCTGTACGACAACACATCCATCGATTGTAGATTCCTTTAAAATCGGGGCAAGGTCATCTGGCATGAAATCACGACGAAGAACAGACATATCATCAGTGATCCATTCCGACATGCTTTCATTATACTTCCAAAAGTGTTGATGTGAATCAATCTTTAACATAACTCTTAACGTATTGTTTAGAGGTACCAAGACCATCAATGCCCAGTTCTACCACATCACCCTCTTTAAGATAGATGGGAGGTTTAAAACCTAATCCAACTCCCGCAGGAGTTCCTGTAGAAATGACATCACCAGGAAGCAAAGTCATAAATTGGCTAACATAAGCGATTACAAATGGTACGTTAAATATGAAGTTGGATGTATTTCCATCCTGCATTATTTTTCCATTTAAGGTTAACCATAAACGCAGGTTATCTACATCTCCAATCTCATCGGGAGTAGCTAAAAATGGGCCTAGTGGCGCAAAAGTATCACAACCCTTTCCCTTGTCCCAAGTTCCATTTCTTTCCATCTGGAATTCACGTTCTGAAACATCATTGTGCAATACATACCCGGCCACATAGTCAAGCGAGTCTGCTTCTTCTATGTAACTTGCCTTTTTTCCAATAACTACTGCTAATTCCACTTCCCAGTCTGTTTTTACAGAATTTTTTGGAATAACAATATTGTCAAACGGACCTGTTAAGGCTGTTGTAGACTTCATGAATACTACTGGCTCAGGGGGCATTGCTGCACCTGTTTCTTTAGCATGATCAGCATAATTTAACCCGATACAAACGATTTTTGAAGGTCTTGCAATTGGCGAACCTAATCTTGTGTCTGCCGAAATCGTTGGTAACGAACCTTCATTATTTTTTAAAAATCCTTCCAGGCGATTTAAGCCGTCATTCTGAAAGAACTGCTCATCGTAATCCTCGCCGAACGCGGAGGTGTCATACCAGAGATCGTTAATAATTACCCCTGTCTTTTCCTGATCTGCCGATCCCCATCTTATTAATTTCATTGCCTTAGTTATTTATTTTTACAAATCCTCCGTCTACCGGATAATCATTACCTGTGATAAAACTAGCTTCTTCAGAACATAAATACAAAGCCATAGTAGCCACTTCATTCGGCTCGCCCATGCGGCCGATTGGCTGACTCTTTGAAAGCTTTTCAAAAATTTCCGCTTCTTGTCCAGCGTAGTTTTTTGCGATAAACCCATCTACGAAAGGCGTATGCACCCTTGCAGGAGAAATGCTGTTACACCGGATATTGTCTGCCATATAATCTCTAGCCACTGACAAGGTCATGGCCGCGATAGCTCCTTTGCTCATGGAATAAGCAAAACGATCAGTAATGCCCACCAATGAAGCTATAGATGCCATGTTCAAAACTACCCCTCCGCCCTTTTTTTTCATCAATGGAATTGCAGCGAATAAACAATTGTAAGCGCCTTTGACATTTACATCAAAAACTCTGATGAAATCAGCTTCGCTGGTTGTGTGGGCTTTTCCAATATGAGCGATACCTGCATTATTCACAAGGATATCTATATTATCAATCGCATTAAACACGCTCAAGACTTTTTCCTGACTAGTAACATCGCAAGCATGGATATTTGCGGTTCCGTCCAGGCTATTAATTTCTAAAATGGTTCCCTGGGCTGCGGCTTCGTTAACTTCTATTACATGTACGTGAGCGCCTTGCTTTGCAAAAAGTACGGCAATTGCTCTACCTATTCCACTTCCGGCGCCAGTGATAACGGCAGATTTTCCTTTTAAACTAAACATATATCTGAATTATAATGAAACTCCTCTTTTCCATGGAATAAAATCATCTTGGTTTAACTGAACCGCTTTAGGAATTACTTCTCCGCTCGCGGCAAGAATGCAATATTCTAAAATCTCTGCACCCATTTCTTCAATGGTTTTTTCTCCACGGATGATCGCTCCTGCATCGATGTCAATAATGTCACCCATTCTATTGGCCAACGAAGTGTTAGTAGCAATTTTAATTACCGGACAAACGGGATTACCCGTCGGTGTGCCCAGTCCTGTAGTGAAAAGGATCAATGTGGCACCACTCGCAGCTTTCCCTGTGGTAGCTTCCACATCATTACCGGGCGTACAAACCAGGCTCAAACCAGCTTTAGTAACGGGTTCCGTATAATCAAGCACATCGACTACCGGTGAAGTGCCTGCCTTTTTAGCGGCACCAGTACTTTTGATGGCGTCCGTAATCAGGCCATCTTTAATATTTCCCGGTGAGGGGTTCATGTGAAATCCTGAACCTACTGCATGCGCCTGGGCATCATATTCCCGCATCAAACGGATAAATTTCTCCGCTGTAGGCTGGTCAACGCATCTGTCTATGATATTTTGTTCCGCACCACACAATTCTGGAAACTCAGCCAGCAGCACTTTAGCGCCTAGCGCTACCAATAGGTCTGAGGTATAGCCAACAGCGGGATTTGCAGATATTCCACTGAAGCCATCGCTACCCCCACATTTCACTCCAACACACAGTTTGCTCAAGGGTGCGGGACTGCGCTCGATCTTATTGATCTCTTTTAGTTCGACAAAAGTTTTCAATATCGCATCTTTTATGAGCTGATCTTCACTCTGACTCTGTTGTTGCTCAAAAACCAATACCTTCTTTTTGAATAGTGGGTTTCTTGCGAAAATATCATTTAGAAAACTACCTGTCTGTAGATGCTGACAACCGAGACTGAGTACAGTAATTCCTGCAACATTAGGATGATCCGCATAAGCGGCAAGCAAGTTACTTAACAAAGACGAATCCTGCCTGGTTCCACCACACCCACCCTGATGGTTTAGAAACTTGATACCATCAACGTTTTTAAACACCCTTTTCGTAGGTTTGCCCGCAAAAGCGATCTCATCAATCTCAAAGGTAGAAATGTCCTTCCCCTGTAAACTCGCATCCAACAATTGCTCCGTAAATTGCTTGTATTTATCCGTTACATTGTAGCCCAGTGTATTGTGTAACGCTTCCCTGATAACATCCAAGTTTCTGTTCTCGCAGAAAACGGTAGGTACAAAAAGCCAATAGTTTGCTGTGCCCACTCTGCCGTCTTCTCGGTGATAGCCATTGAAGGTCCGACTTTCATAAGCAGATACATCGGGCTTCTGCCATTTGTAGTCCACTTTACGGTAACCATATTCCTCGGCGGCATGGTGTACGTTTTCTGTCGTCATTAATCCACCTTTTAGGATCGGCAAAGTCGCCTTACCTACCAACAATCCATACATTAGCACTTCATCGCCAATGGCCATTGCATTGATAAAAAACTTATGCTTTGCATGGATGTCATCTTGCAATAGAATATTTTGACCATTAAAAACGATCACATCTCCTTTAAAAAGATCCTGCAAAGCAACCAATACATTGTCCTCCGGATGAATCTGTAAAAAACTTTTTCTTATATTATCTGACATCAGGTCGTTAATTCAAATATCTTATTCATAAGCACCCATTTCTCTCCGGGTTGGGAACCAGGTACTGCTTGCTGGTATTTCCACATCAGTTCCTCCCATTGCTGTACTTTTTCGTTCGCCTCGTCCATGGCAGACTTTCTTTCAAAAGAAAAAGTGTCATTAACTTCCATGATCATAAAGAGCCGGGTTCCAAAACGGTAAATTTCCATCAGGTCTACGCCTGCAGAAGTAATGCTATCCTGGATTTCTGGCCAAACTGCGGCATGCATTTCTTCATACCCCTCAATTAGCGCAGTGTCGTTAACCAGGTCAAGCGCCAAACAATATCTTTTCATCGTCAACTAATTTAAACTTTTTTTGATATTCTATGTCCACGGAGTCCAAATAAGAACACAACCGCAAAACACACCAATGGTACGATATAACCGACTTGTATATCAGACTGGTCGGCTATATACCCCATAATAGGCGGCAGCACTGCACCACCAACTATCGACATGATGATGAGGCTACTCCCAAATTTTGTATCCGACCCCAGGTCTTTAATTCCCAATGAAAATATAGTGGGAAACATGATGGACATGAAGAAGGCAATTCCAATAACAGTGTAAACCGCCAGCATTCCAGAGACGGTCATCGCTACCAGACAAAGCAGCACACATATAATAGAGTAGATCGCCAATAAGTTTGATGGCTTGTAAAATTTCATCAAGAAAGTACCCACGAAACGTCCAATCATAAAGGCAAGACCTACACCGAAACCAGCATACCACTTTGCGGTTTGCCCATCCATTCCTGCAACTTTTTCTGCATAAAGGATAAACAAGCTAAACACGCAAACTTGTGCCCCAACATAAAAGAATTGAGCAACAATGGCCCAGTTTAGGTGCGTGTGTTTGAAAGCCCTCACGAACGGATTACCAGATAATTCCCTTTCAACGGCACTTTCTTCTTCTACAATTTCAGGCAATTTAATTAAGGCGAAAATCACAGTAATCACCAAAATGATTAATCCCAAAATAAGGTAAGGAGTTTTAACAGAAGAGGCTTCAGAAGCCAATGCCAGTTGCTGAGCAGAAGCAGACATCGTACTGAGTTGTTCATCCGAGATTCCCTCTACCAATATAATTTGCCCGCCAATAATGGGAGCCAGCGTTGCTGCCAAACCATTAAAAGACTGTGCGAAGTTTAGTCTAAATGTGGAGGTCTCAGGTGGGCCTAATAACGACGCGTATGGATTGGCTGCGGTCTCCAAAATAGTAAGGCCACAGGCTATAATAAATAACGCGCCTAAAAAGAACTCATAAAGCTGTGTATTTGCGGCAGGGATAAACAAAAAAGATCCAACAGCAAACAAAACAAGACCAATGATAATCCCGGCTTTATATCCGTATTTCCTCATGATGATCCCAGCAGGTAAGGCCATTACAAAATAGGCAATGAATACCGCAGAGTCCACTAGTGAAGCTTGCAAAGTAGTTAAGCTGAATGACCGCTTCAAATGCGGAATCAAAATCGGGTCTAAATTGTGGACAAATCCCCACATGAAAAACAGCGAGGTGATCATTATGAAAGGGAACAGGTAATTCTTTTTAGTCATGGCTTATTTGGTTGTCGTGGTTAACTCCATCCAGGCATTATACATGCCCATGGTGGTATGCGGAGAATATGGTTTGTGTAACTGCCAGCTGAAGCCGTAATAATTACCTTTTTGAATAGTTAATGCTTTTAGTGCTTTCTTGAAATATACCTGATTAATATTATTATCAATACTTAATACCGTAGTTTTTTGAAAACCATTGTAGTATTTCACCATTAATTTATTGACACCTTGTTTTAAGGGGAGTAAGATCACATCTTTAAGAGATTTCTCTTTGAAAGGATTATTGTGTTCTGCTAATACTACCCCGTTCAACGAAACGGTAACAGCATCACCACTGGTCACACCAATCAGGTAGGGCTGATCTGTACCTGAAGTGATTTCCTGGAGCAGGTAAGTAGCTGAATTCAACTCTGCCGGCAATTCATAAATACCATTGTTTTTCCAGTTTGCTTTCTTTTCCCAAGCAGGAGATTTTGTATTAGGCCATGGTTTGTCGATCGAAACTTCTGCAAGATTCCCATGAACGCCGCCCGGACCAGAGTAAAAAAACCCGGACTGGTAAAGCGGACCAAAGCTTATAGTTGATGGATCATTGTTGAGTTTCTCTTCGTCGCCTCCGGTTAAGTTTATTAATGTTGTTTTTCCTCCGATTTCAACATCAAGTGCCTTACCTTTTTCTTCATTCGTATAGTAGATGGTAGGGCTTAACACGCCGCTTTGCACTGGATTAATGTTCCAGGATTCTTTTACTATACTTTGATACCTGTTACTATAATCAATACCCGAATTGCTGTAGTGCTTAAAAGAATTGTGGCCGCTTAGTTTTAGCACGGTATTGTCTTTAACGATGACGTTAGCTGGTGGCACCTGGAAGCCGTTTGCAAATTCCAGTACGATCACTTTAAATTCCTTAGCTAGATCCAACCCGGTTGGCACTAAAACTTTAACACCAACTGCTGTTTGTGAGAATTTAACCTTCTTGTTTTCTCCAAGTACATAAGCAGATTTAATTTTACCTGTTAGTCCGGGTAAAATCACTTGTCCGTTTTCTGGCTGATGTAATAAATGCAGGTAAATTTTGTTCGTTCTGCTGGTTAAGCTTCCCCATTTGAAGGCAACATGGAAAGGGTCAGGGTTAGTGCCATAGATCGCTTCCTGGTTTTTTGCTAACCATTGTCCGATCGTTAGCAATACATCTTTCTCGAACTCTACTACCGAACCATCGCCCTTGGGACCGATATTCAACAGGAAGTTACCTCCCCTGCTCGCCACCCTAATCAAGCTGGTTAATTTTTCCTTTACTTTATCTTCTTCCTTACCTCTTTTCTGAAAAGAACGATACCCCCATGTTTCATCGAAAAATGAAGCTGGGGATTGCCATGGTACACCAATCACATAATCAGGCTCCTGATTGTCTCCCATAACTGTGAAGTCTCCCATGTCATTTCCAATGCGACTGCCAATCATACAATCTGGCTGCAACTTATGAACGAGATCAGCAAGTTCTTTACTTTCCTTCGCGCTTTGAGATCCCATATCGAACCACAACTCCGAAATAGATCCGTAATTGCTCAATAACTCCGTGATTTGTTTCTTATTGTATTCTACATGCTCCGGCGTAATGTAATCCGAATTGCTGCTAGAGATCGGTGATGCCTGAGGGAAGTGCCAATCAATTAACGAAAAGTACAAACCGAACCTCAGCCCACCATTCTTACACGCTTCAGATAACTCTTTGATAATGTCTCTTTTATACGGACTCGCATCCACAACGTTGAAGTCTGTTGTATTGGTCTTAAACATACAAAACCCGTCATGGTGCTTTGAGGTAATTACGATAGACCTCATGCCTGCTTTTTTTGCAAGGTTAACTATAGAATCCGCATTCCAGCTTTCAGGGTTGAAGCGCTTGGCAATTTTCGCATATTCATCTGTGTAAATACCTGCATGCGCCTGAATTTGTTCACTTACATTTCTAGTTGCCGGTTTCCCATCCCAAACGCCGCCCAAGACTGAGTAGATTCCAAAATGAATAAACATGGAATATTTCTGGTCTTGCCAATCTTTTAGCACTTTTGGATCGTGCTGGCCGAAAGCTATGAAATTGAAAAATAAAAGTCCTAAAAGTATAACGCATCTCAGATTCATGAATAGGCCTATATTTGGTGTCTATCAAAGGAAAGCGAATTCAGGGGTTCGTTATTTCTGAAAATTGTCAAAACAATAAGCAATTTTGGCAAACGGAATACTACAATTTACGGTCTTACGCTTTCTTCCAATTCAGCATACCACTCTGCGCCATACTTTCTAATCAGAGGGCCCTTCAAAAACTGGTAAACCGGCACCTTCAATTCTCTTCCAAACGTGCAGGCATCATGACAAATATGCCACCTATCATAATTAAGCACTTCAAATTCTGGGTATTGCGTAACTCTAATCGGATAAAGATGGCAGGAGATTGGCTTTTGCCAATCCACTATTCCTTGTTCATAACCTTTTTCAATTCCACATTTGGTGATGCCATTCTCAAAAGTAACATAGGCACATTCTTTATTACCATCTACACAGGGCGTGGTCAAGTCGCCATCTGAGTCAACTACTGAAGTCCCTTGCTCCTCTATAGCCTTGATACCCTTGGGTTCTAGAAGATGTTTAATCTTTGGGTAGATCTCTTTAAGAATGGCTGTCTCTGCTACTTCAAGTGGAGCTCCTGCATCACCTTCTACACAGCAGATACCCTTGCATTTATTCAGGTTACACACAAAGCTCTCTGTAATAAGATCTTCATGTATTAATGTATTTTGTACTTCTATCATTTCTATTTTACTAAGGTCAAGGGGTATTTTAATCCCTCGGCTGACTTTATTTCCATCACCACAGACCCCACGAGAATTTCTACTTCTGCTTTTACAGGTACACGATTACCATCGTCGGTAATCCAAAGATACAGACGACTGTCCTTTCTAAAGATTCTACCAGGCTTAATAGAGGGGCTGAACTTTAGGCACCGAATCTTTCCAAGCTTTGTTTTAATTACTTCCTTACCAACATACTGAATCTCCAGCTGGCTCACTTCATCTCCTAAAAAGTAATTCAATTTAACAAAATCACCAGTTTTCATTTTGGAAATGTCCAGACTCCTAGCAAAGTAATAGGACGATACCAAATCAAATGTTTGAGTAGTTGGGGTATTGAATGTCCCTTTATTGGCTATCACCTTTTTAGCGTCCTGGTTAAACCTTGCCTTATCTTGTCTCCTGTAGCTCCCTTCTCTTATATTCTCTTGATAAAAATAAGGTTTAAGCTCCTTCTTGTCAATATAGGAATCATAATGGTCTCTGATTTTATAAAATACATCAAAAGTACCTGAAGTTACCCCATCAACGCTAAGTCGGTATGTAGATTGTCCATCGAACTTAAGATCTCCTTCCAATACTTTCAGCGTACCTTCCGCTGCAGTAATAAAGCCATATTTAAGCTTGTACTGTAGCACCTCACCGGGTTGAAATACCGGTTGTTTAACAAACGGAAGCTCCTGGGCATAAGAATTGAAGCTTACAAATGCGATGAAAATCAACAACAAAAATTTTCTCATACTCTTGCTAAACAAAAAACAATCCAAACTAATCTTTACGCTTATAGATTGGCACTGTGGAGCATGGCTCTCCATACATTATGCTCTTTACAACGGGAGTTAGTAAGCTTGTAATTTCTACATATGCAGCAATGGGAACTTCAATATCAGCACATCCTTTGATGACCACGCGTTCATTAGCAAATGAATTAACATCAATTTTTGAAAGCGCACGAACGAATAACATCGCTTCAAGTGTATGAAGACTTCCAAATATTACCTCATTGGCGTATGGCTTCATTTTACTGGCTAACAACATATAAGCCCAGGTGGGGACAATAGCGTCAGCACTACATATTATAGCGATGTTTTTATCCGCATAAACAGACCAGTCATGTGATTTTATAAATTCCCTGAAATCTTTTTCCCTTAGCATAAGACCATGAAAAAGATTGTCCTTAATATCATATACGATACGCTCTCCCTGGTGAAAATAATCTTCGAGATTAAGCGTAACTAACCCACTTGCTGCTACTTTGTTTACGAAGTTCTCCTGAATTTCCATAAGTCTTATAATAATAAAAAAGCCGGAAGCAAACTACTTCCGGCTACAAAATTACGTAAAATAAGATTAATAGAATTTCACCCTATTGTCTTTTATCTCGCTTTTATCTTGCAAGGCCTGGAATGCGGACCCCAAAGAACGTTGAGCTATTAATTGCATCATCGCTTCTTTTTGCTTGTAGGTGTTCGCTAATGGCGCAGGATTTATAAATCCATCCACCACAAATGAATAAACGCCCGCTTCACCAACGATGGCTTTAGATACTTTTCCTGGTTGAGAACCGAAAACAGTTCCAACTAGTTTATTTTCCTGTGCTGCTCCAGGGATTACGGGATTGGCAAGAACCATATTCTGAATTGGCATAACAGGCTTTCCTAATTTCTGACCGATCTGATTAATATTGCCAGCGCCTGAAAGTGCCTTGTCCATTTTTTCCTTAAGTATTTTCCCTTTGACAGCAATGCGAACCATCGGTTCAATATCTTTTTTAACTGCTTCTAATGGCGAAGTACCTTTCGGTTTGATGTCTGTCAAACGAGCAACCACAAAAGCGTTGTCCATCTGATATACCTGGTCTAACACTTCACCCTTATCAGCATCATAAGAATCACGGATTAACTGACGTGGATTATCAAGGCCAGCGGCATAACCTTGTGATGGGCCAACTTTATCTGCAATACCTACCGTATATCCGCTCCTTTGAGCGACTACTGCAAAATTACCATCCTTAACCTCGTTCAAGAAAGTACTAGCTTTCTTATAGGCAGCATCCTTAGTTTTGGTACTCGACATTAGATTTTTTTCTATGTAAGCAAGTTTCACCACTTTAGAATTTCCAATTTGCTTGTCAATTTTCAACAAATGAACACCAAACTGACTAGTTATCACTTTTAAATCTCCGACAGCTCCATTGAATGCAGCATTCTCAAATTCGGGAACCATTTGGCCGCGAGTGAAGGTACCAACGTTACCACCTTTATCTTTAGAACCATCAACACTATACTGTAAAGCTAGGGAAGCTAAACTTGCACCGTTTTGGATCAGCGCTTTTAGAGAATCAGCCATTTTAATAGCTTTATCAACGCCACCTAATTGAGCTGGGTTCAATAAAATATGACTCGCTTTAACCGAATCCGGAGAAAAACGTGTGTCCACAACTTTAGCAAGCTTGTAAGAGTTACCCGAGAACGTAGGTCCGTAGAAGGAACCTGCGGGCAAATTGAATACTACTGAATCAACTGCAGGATCAAGCTTACCCTTCGTTATATAGGTATAAGGGATTTTGACGTCTGAGTTCACTGCTGAAAAAAGTGAGTCGTTTGCCGCTGACTTAAAATCGGCAACAAGCTTATCAACCTGAGTTTTTACAGCCGCACTATCCTCTTTAGTAGGATTTACACTAAAAGAAACGTACTCCAAAGAGCGAGTTTCAGTTGGATTTTCAAAACGTTTTTTATTGTTGTCATAATATTCAGAATAGTCTGCATCTGTAAGTTTTACACTTCCGTCTGGTATAGAAGCGTAATCAAGGGTTACATACTTGAAGTTAGCGATCTTATTGCGGTTCAAATACTCATCATTAGCTTCTAATGTAGAGACATAAACAGAATTATTAATTAGTTTGGAGTATTTCTGCTGCAGCGCTTGTCTTTCAATTTCAGCTTCAAGGGCTAGTATTTGCGGTCTAACTTTAGGATCTTTCATGCCTTTTTTAAAAGTGTTCAATACTTGAACACGGTCAACCTGACCTGTTTGTGGATTGCCGAAATACTGAACTATAAGTGGACTTGGATTTGCCCCCTGAATTAGATCAGACATTTCATCCGAAGAAACAGTAATCCCTAACTTTGCATATTCTTTTCCTAACAACACATTAGCAACTTCCCCCTGCCAAACATTGTCGACAGCCATTGCCTGCATCTGTGAATTTCCAGATCCACCGTATTGTTGTTTGAATTGAGCTAGACTCTGCTCTACTTTCGGACCAAATTCTTCTATACTTATATCTTCACCATCAATCGTTCCCACCACTTTTTGAGAGGCAGCCCAAAAAGGCTTACCAGCGCTAATCGCATCACCAACCAAAAACGCAACAATTGCAAAACCGATGGCTCCAATTATAATGTAGCCTGCACGATTGCGCAAAAATGTCATTAACCCCATAATATTCTTATTTATAAAATTTTTTTAAGAGGGCGCAAGATACAACTTTTGAGAAAAAAAGAAAATATATTACACAACATAATTACTGACCGTAATTATCAGGAACATAGACCTCTCCAGTCCCATTCTCCCAGGTGACAGTTGAAAAATCTTCCGTCGCAGTAAAGTTAACCGCAGATAAAACAGTGCCGTCTGGTTTAGTGATTACCCCTTTTGGAGAAGTGAATAATTTCTTCGTCTGATCCCACACCAATTCTTCAGTATTATAGGTAAGTTTTTCGTTAACCACAACAACATTTCTCAGGAAGGTTGCAGTCTTTTCCAAATCCTTCATAATGGCATAATCAGAGGTGATAGATCCCTTGACATTGGCCAATGGATCGAGGAAGTTTATCTTAATTCCCTTTGGCATCTCCTGAAAGCTTCCTCCATTTGCAGGAACAACCTTCACAAGCACCGGAGCAAAACCTTGTGCCTTTACCTTGGCAGAATCACTATAAGTAATATCTACACTTCGGGTAGTATCTGAACTCATGCTAACCCGCCCTTTGAGTTTAGCTGCAGTTTTTAAATCGTCTTCTCCGCAAGAGGAAAGCGAAACTTGTAGAAAGCACAGTATAATAAGCGAATATATTATACTTCTAGGTTCCATTAATTTAACTTGTATCTCCTAAACCAGCTATCGTTCAATGTGAAGCCAAGGTGTAACTTAATATAATTTTCCTGAACGTTACCATTATTAATGGCGCCCATTTTACCGAGCTCCGCAGTAACATTCATTTTATAAAATGAGGTTCTCGCTATGTTTGGCGCCAATGGCAAGCCTAAGCCAAATGAAATCCCCATCTTCTTTACGTCGTCGCCGCTGGCAAGTTTAATGTATGTTTTATCATAGCTTAGCCCAAAACGGTAATCAACCCTTTTAAAATAGCTACCAACAGAAGTAAAATCTGGGGTTATCTGTCCGCCAAGGGAAGCACCCCAACTATCCTGCAAGTTTTGTTGATTTGGTGTGGCTCCTTCAAGACTGTAATTAGACCATTTCCCCGTTCTGAAATCGGCACCAATCATCCAGACGTTATCTTTTTGAATTGAAACTCCAAAATTATGAATCAATGGAAGCTTCAGCTTGGCTGAATTATTCTCTATAAAGGCAACTGTATCGAAGGCTGCCTCATCCTCACCTGTTGCGCTTTTCAGGTATTGTGTAACTACAAAAGTTCTTTTAGAATTTATAGTAGAAGAAGAAGATCCTGAGTAACCTAGCGTAATCCTGCTTTTGGTGGTTAATTGAATTTCATATTGAGCACCGTAGGAGAAACTAATTCCACCTATACTATTTTTGTTTTGAACCTTCGAATTGACAGTTGGAAATGAATTTATTTCTGTAGACACCGTTTCCAACAAGTTACCGAATAGGTATTCAACATTTCCGCCAATTCTGAAATGATCTCCTATTTGCTGTCCCAAGCCGATGTATGCTTTCGTAAGTCCCCCTTCTCCCGAGTGTGGATAATTGACACTATTGGTATCAATATTTTGCTTGCTCGTAAATTTATAGCCCAGTTCTGAATATGGGAGTATACCGAAACTAAGGCCGGTTTTATTTTTTAGAATAGGGAAAGCAACAGCCACATGACTGAGTGTGGAATTGAAGCTTTTCTCTTTTGCAGTAGCTTGCTTCAGTTGAGTAAAACCTCCTGTTACAGCAATATCAACTGTTGTAAAGTTTATTCCGGAAAACGTTGCCGGGTTCTGAATATTTATAGTGTTATCTATTCCCGGTCTGAATACACCTGTTGAAATTCCGCCCATCGCTCTGAACTGAGGAAGTAGTGATCCTTTGAAATTTCCTAAACCATATCCAGAGTATGGAGATTGAGTAGTTACCTGGGCACTAACAGAAATACTGGTAAGCAATAACAATACTGCTGCTATATAATTAATCTTTTTGTACATATTCAAATGCAATGACTTCATTTAATCCTTTTAATACTAAGTATGGATCGTGTATAATTTGAGGCGCAAAGATGCTGTTTTTTAATTGCTCTAACAAAAATGTCGCATCGCCACCTGTAAATAGTACATTTAATCCTTTATTTATTTTATCTAGACGAGCGATATTGCCTTCTACTTCATTAACAATCCCTTGTAGAACACCATTTCTTATTCCAGTTGCGGTATCAATACCTTCAGGAATATCTACCTCATTTGTGTTCCACTCCAGTAATGGCAATCGTTTGGTATAGTGATTTAAGGCAGCAAATCGCATCCCGATACCTGGACTTATACTCCCTCCGAAATACGCGGAATCACTCTTGAGCAGATCATAAGTAATGCAAGTCCCAGCGTCAATTATGAAACAAGGCGTCCCTGCGTATTGGTGATTCGCAGCAACAATTTTTGCCCAACGATCCAAACCAAGTGTTTGAGGCGTGGCGTAAAAATTCTTTACGCCGAGCTCGAGAATTGTGGAAAAGGGGTAAAATTTAGTCTTCAGTTTTAGTAACTCTACTTCAGCCTGATGCTCTTTCCCAACACTGGAGATGGTCGATGCAGTAACTCCATACTGCGAGATCAAATCCTTTATAACAGCGGCACTAATTTGCTTTGTAGACTGATAATGAATCAAATCTCTGCCTCTAAAAATAGCCAGTTTATGATTTGTGTTACCAATATCTATTACAAGGTTATGCATTCAAAACTGCTAAGTTCATGATCACAAAGCTATTAATCTTTAACTAGTTTCGAGGCTGTGAATTGTTAAAAAGAGTTAAACAAACAAAAAGTACTGGATGGCAAATACAAGTATTAGAAACAGACTTTCATAAAACCAGCGCTTACGGGCATTCGAAAAATAATAGGCTAACAATACTGCCCCCGGTGGGACACACATCAGGAAATGGTAAATCCTAAAATCTGACTTTGTGTAAAAACTTAAGACACTGATAATAAACATAAAAAAAAGCATCTGGAAAGCTTTTCTTGTACTAATAAAGCTCCTGAAAAAGTTTTCCCGCAGCTGAAGCGAAGCCAAAACCATCATCAGGATAACCGGTACTAGCACGAGGTAGTCATTGTAATTGATCTTAAATGCAGAGGGAAATTTGTTGCCTAAGGGGAGCCAAATTTTATAAAATTGAGATAGGCTGTCATTCCAGTAATAATAAACCCCAACGAAAAAAAAAATAGTCAAAAAGCCAACTAAACCTGAAACCCACTCTCTCCAGTTAAAAGACCTGTACAAGAGAAGGGTTAGCCAAAGCATAATAAGCATTACTATAAAGGGGAAATAAATCAAAGTGCCAATTGCAATGATCATCCCCGCGTCAAACATAATCATTACTGCATTGGCCGACTTCCCGATCTTAAGAAACTTATCCATTATCCAGATTAAAAGAAAATTACAGATCAGTGTTGGACTTAAAATAAGGAATGGCATAAAAAGACTCGCTGCTGTCACATAAAGTAGTGCTGGAAGATAGCCCGGTTTACTTAATAAGGTATGATTGTTAATGACCCTATTGAACAGAATCGCCTGGAAGAATACGATTAGCCCTGCAAGAAGAACATTGCCTGTGGGGGAGAAGCTTTTAAATGGAATTGCGATGAGGAATTTTGCGTAAGACTCCAGTAGCTCAAATTGAAGATCAGTAGGGAGATCTGAAAAAATCGCCATGCGCATAAAAAATGTAAACGCAAAGAGGAGAAGTAGGTTTACAGGATTTAAACTTCTGAATTGATTGATCATGCCATTTTATGAAAGGCAAAGTAAAGCAAATTATCTGGCAAACTTATTTACTACACGATCAATTACGGCAGCTGTTTCATCAGGAAAATGAAACTTATGCTCTTGTGGATTATTCACCCAAGTTCTGATAATAGGCTCCCAATTTCTGTTGCTACCCCAGATTACAGGGAGACCAAATTGTTTCAAAGCGTATGCATTGCACTGTTGCTCATACTGAAACCTCATCGGTGCAACCAGTAATTTTTTACCCATATGCAACGCCTCAGCAGGACCCTCAAAACCCCCACCTGTAAAAAGTCCTTCAGACGAGGCAAGGCTTTTGTTAAACAATTCATTATTGATGCGACAAACTTTTACATTACCATTCTCGTAATCGGCTTCACAATGCTTGGAAAAAACTTGCCAACTTACGTTGGAGATTTTATTTAGGGTAGGAACAAGATGCTTGTCATCAACTGCAGGTAAGTAAACAGTATAGTGGCCGAGATTAGTTAGCAACATTTCTCTTATTTCACGGCGAATAACCGGAGTGTGAATGAAATCATCATAATTGTCAAAATGGAACCCAACATAATGACTTGCGGGAGCATAATATTTCATTACCAATTGTGCCCAGTCAATACTCTTTGGCTTTGGAACCTTGGCCGATTGAAAAGAAGCCTGGTGGCTTAAACCAACGCTTTCTATTTTCTGCGTTTTACAGGCCCAGGCTGTGACTGGCTCGAAGTCGTTCAAAATTAAATTGTAGGACTTAAGAGGCACGGCCCTCATATCCATTACAAATCGGGGCAGATTCATTGATTTCCAAGTCTCATAATGATTAACCCCCCCTTTTTTACCAAAGACGAAGCTGAATCCGTGAAGCTGGTAGCGCACATCCTGGCTCAGCTTAACATCTGCCTGTGTGCCACTAATCAAAAGATCAACATCCCCATATTGTTGAAGCAATGGAACAATTTCTCGGGCGCGACTGATGTGACCATTTCCAGTGCCTTGTATGGCATATAAAATCTTCATGCGGATCGAATATCTGTAAATTTTGGGCTTTACACAATTTCTAATTTGATTTTCTGAAGTAGGGTATTGATATCAAGCTTGCTATGAAGATCTTCTCCATCGGACAACTGTCCTTCTTCTGCCTCATCTTGCTCAAAATCCCGGGCATCATATTTAAAGATTTTCCAGGCTTTATTCTGATATTCAAGTGCTGTGAGGTTTTCTACCCAATCCCCACTATTCAAATAGCTTACAGACCCTTCTTCTGTAGTTACTTTTCGTATCTCGGGCTGATGAATGTGGCCACAAATTACAAAGTCATAACCATTTTGCACAGCAAGCTCTGCAGCTGTGTGCTCGAACTTATTGATGAATTTTACAGCATCCTTAAACCTAGCCTTTATTTTTTTTGAGAAGCTCATTTTCTCCCGACCGAATAACGATAGGCACCAGTTAACTACACTATTTATCAAAATTAAAGTATCGTAACCCACGGCACCCAGTTTGGCTAGCCATTTGGAATGCTGCATGGTGACATCGAAAATATCTCCATGAAAGAACCATGCTTTTTTCCCATCAAGCTCAAGAATAAGCTTGTTTTGAAGGTGAAAAGCGCCCATATGAATATCAGCAAACTTCCTTAAAAGCTCATCATGATTACCTGTCAGGTAGTGAACAGGCACACCTTCCACTACAAACTTCATAAGCTTCCTTAGTACTTTCATATGGGTCTCGGGCCAATACCTCTTACTGAACTGCCAAATATCTATAATATCACCGTTAAGGACAATCATTTTGGGCTTAACACTCTTTAGATACTTGAGCAGCTCTCTGGCATGGCATCCGTAGGTTCCCAGATGAACGTCTGATATGACAACTATTTCAACTTCGCGTTTAGACATCGTCTTCCTCAACTTTCAAGTCAAAGGGCCCGAAGAATAAAACAAGAAGTCCTAATAAACAGATTACGAAAAACAGCTCAACCATATGATACAGTTTATTTACAAAACTGCAAAACATAGATTAATAAGAAGTTAAAGGCGTGTTATCAATTTATACAGCCATTTTTGTTTTTCTGTCTGAATAAATCGCGAAGCCCAGTGCCGCTAATAAAAGTATTGAACCAACGAGTGAAATCTTCTCTCCCAGATAATAGGAAGTTGGTTCAAACTTGAATTCTACTTTATGATTTCCAGACTCTAACTGTGCGGCGCGGAGTACATAGTCGGCCCTGAAATAAGGCTTTTTAGCCCCATCTACATACATATTCCAGCCTTTATCATAATAGATTTCAGAGAAGACCGCTATCACATCACGTGGTGCACTATACGAATATTCCAGGTGATCTGGATGGTAACTATCTAATTTGATGGAAGCGGTTGGATCTGCGCCGACATTTTTACTATTGATCATCGACTTAAACCTTTCATCAATTATGGCTTCATTCTTTGGATCAAAACTGCTGATCGCTTTCATTTCTTCATCTGCATCTTTAACGAATTGAACGCTTTGAACGATCCATGCATTCCCTGCCGCTGTACTATTGCGGTTCATGCTATAAGATCCCGTCTGTGGGTTTTGCGAAATGATGTACTTGGTATTTAGCATATCCAAAACATCCTGATTAACGCTTTTTGTTAGCTGATTGTCTATAAGCTCCTGGTAGCGCTTCAATTTTGCGGCATGATAACCTCCAATGGTTTTATGAAACTGAGAGGTACTTGCATCCTGAAAGGTGTTAATGCTTAAGTCCATAACTCTGAAGTTAGGATCTTTGTCTGACAGGATCAGATTATCAACGTCACGCTGCTGGAAGTGGTTAGTAAGGTCTGTTTTACTAGCGAAGTTGCTGTTGTTAAGGTACCTTCTATCTACCTGCCACATGTCAACAAGTACCGCAAGACCTAAAATGATTACTGCGAACTGCATATTCATTTTTTTGGTGATCATTGCCCAAACTACTCCATACCCAATGGCGATAAACAATAAAGTACGTAACGCATCGGCACGGGCCAGATCTGAACGATCCAAAACCAGGGCAGCCAGAATGCTCTGCGCTGCACCGACATTATTCTGCAGCATCTGTGTCAATGCCTGAAGCATTTGCTGATGATTCGCAGTTTGAAAGCTGAAAAGTGCAGTCGGCATAAGGGCGACAAGTAAAGCAAAGCCACCAGTTATTCCTGCAGCGATTGTCAGCTTCTTTACTAAAACCTTTTGTTCAAAACCTCCATCCTGCGTCTCTTTGACCGCAAGAAATGCAAGAAGTGGAAACATCAAACCAACGATAGCAAGGATAGACTCTACAGCTCTAAACTTGTTGTACATTGGGAAGTAAGCAAAAAAGAAATCAGATACAATTGGGAAGTTTTTTCCGAAAGAAAGAAGCAAGAATAGAATGGTTGTTCCTAGGATCCACCATTTCAATCGACTTCTAACGACAAGCAAGCCAAATACAAATAAGAAACATACAATCGCACCAAAATAATATGGTCCCGATGTTCCAGGTTTTTCACCCCAGTATTGCTGTAGCCCTATTTGCTGAGCCAATTGTGAAATGGCTCCTGTCGGATCTCCACCTGTAATACCTTGTAAAGTTTTATAAGTATGACTCTCAGGGTTAACCAGTGCTTCAATGCTCGTCGCACCACCATAGAGATTGGGAATCAAGAATGTAAAACTCTCGCCAACGCCCTGGCTCCAGCCATATGCATACTCTTTCGATAGCCCATTTTGAGCTTCGGCAGCATCTGTTGTAAGATTGGAAGCTCCTCTATTGGATTCCTTTCCATACTCATAAGTAGTCCAAAGCTTTCCTGCATTTACCATGAAGGACAATAGCATTGCAACAAAGAGAAAGGCAAGTGCTTTACCGAATTGCTGTGTTTTCTTTTCCTTTACAGCATGATAAACTTCAATTCCTATGAAGATTAATAAGGCAATCATCAGGTAATAGGTCATCTGTATGTGATTGGCTCTTATTTCAAGCGCCAAAAATAGTGCGGTCAAACTCGCACCCATCCAAAGTTTACCTCTTAAGGTCAGAATAACCCCAGCGATGATAGGGGCACAAAAAGCAATGGCAAATGCTTTGTTGCTATGTCCCGCAGCAATAATTATAAAATTATATGAAGTAAATGCAAAAGCTACAGCACCCGCAGCAGCAAGCCAGGGATTTATTTTGAGTACACAGAATAGCAAGTAAGCTCCTAAAAGATAAAGGAAAACTACGCCCACCGGATCAGGAAAAACAGCGGTAATTAGATTTATAACATAGGTGGCGCCATTGTAAGGGTGTTGCACCCATATCTGATAAGCTGGCATCCCCCCAAACATCTGGTTGGTCCAAAGTGGTCCTTTACCATCTTTTTCTTTATACTCAATGATCTCTTTAGCTGTTGCTTTTGCTTGTAGCACGTCACTTTGAGCTGGAGCTTTTCCTTGCAGAACGGGACTAAAATATACGAAACAGATAACGATGAAAAATCCAATGATGGCCAGGTGAGTGCCATTCGCTTTTAACCAGTTGTTCATTAAGGTTTGTTTAAAAGTAAAATAGCCCCAAACTTAGATAAAAATGATTTAATAAAAAAGCCGTAATTTTGAGATCAGTATGGACGGAAAAAGCAGAAAAGACATTTATCCAGGACTTGAAGTTGAGGTCATTTTGAAGAAAGACCAAAGAACTGGAAAACTCACTTATGGGATGGTTCAAACCTTACTAACATCGGCACCCTTTCACTCAAGAGGGATAAAAGTTAGGTTGGAAGATGGCCAGGTTGGTCGGGTTGCCAATGTAATTGAACTGCAATAAAAGCCTGATATCTGTAATAATAAAAATCTGAGGCCGTCTATATTTGTATTAAATGTAAAGTCATCATTATGGCACTATTAAAATTTATATTAGTTACTTTCCTAGTTATCTATATCATTAGACTCATTCTGCGTCTGATTTTCCCTGTTGTTTTGAAAAACCTGTTTAGCAAAGCACAACAACAAGCTTCACAACAGCAACAAAGTCGCCAAGCCAATGAACGCCAGGAAGGAGATATATCCATTGAATATATGCCTCCCCAGCCTAAACAAGGTAATGCTGATAAGTTAGGCGATTTTGTAGATTACGAGGAAATCAAATAAATCTTATTTAAAGCGCTCTTCAAAAACCTTCTCCATCGCAAACATTTCATCTCTTAGCCTTGCTGCCAACAGGAAGTCCATGTCCTTTGCTGCCTTGGCCATCTCTTTTCTTGTCTTGTCAATAGACTTCTGCATCTCTGGCTTGGTCATGTATTGCACAATCGGATCGGCTGCCATGCTTACCTCATCGACTTCGATATAAGGCTTAGCGCGTTTATTCTCCCCTGAAGAAAAGTCCAGCACAGATGTCTGTTCGATGATAGCCTCTCTGCTTTTACCTACAGTTTTAGGCGTAATACCGTGCTCTAAATTGTAGCTAATCTGCCTTTCTCTCCTTCGATTGGTTTCATCCATAGTTTTCGCCATCGAATCCGTAATACTGTCGGCGTACATAATTACCCTTCCCCTATCGTTCCGGGCAGCACGTCCAATGGTTTGAATCAGGGATCGTTCCGAACGAAGAAAACCTTCCTTGTCAGCATCGAGAATTGCAACTAGGGATACTTCAGGTAAATCTAAACCCTCTCGCAGGAGGTTAATACCTATCAATACGTCAAACTCACCCAATCGCAAGCCCCGTAAAATTTCTACTCGCTCCAGCGTTTTAACTTCTGAGTGAATATAACGGCATTTGATATTAAGCCTGTCCATATATTTAGTGAGCTCCTCTGCCATTCGCTTGGTTAGCGTAGTGACCAGCACCCGGTCACCTAACTTTATGGTCTTGTCTATCTCATCTAGTAGGTCATCGACCTGATTGATCGCCGGTTTTACTTCAATTATAGGATCTAGTAACCCTGTAGGTCTGATTACCTGTTCAATAACAATCCCTTCTGATTTTTGTAACTCATAGTCGGCTGGAGTAGCGCTTAAATAAATAGTTTGCGGAGCGAGGCGCTCAAACTCCTCGAAATTTAACGGTCGGTTATCCAGCGCTGAGGGTAATCTAAAACCATATTCTACTAAAGACATCTTACGAGATCTGTCTCCTCCATACATGGCACGTATTTGCGGAACAGTAACATGGCTTTCATCGATCACCATCAGGTAATCGTCAGGGAAATAGTCTAACAAACAGAAAGGCCTCATTCCAGGTTGCCTGCCGTCGAAAAATCTAGAATAGTTTTCGATCCCAGAGCAGTATCCAAGCTCTTTCATCATTTCGATATCGAAGTTGACGCGTTCTTCCAGGCGTTTTGCCTCAAGTAATTGTCGGTCGTCGATCAATTGATTCTTTCTAATTTCCAGTTCTTCCTGGATGCCCCAGATGGAAGAATTAAACCGATCTTTCGGTGTAACGAAGAGATTGGCCGGATAAATAGCCATGTCTTCCAGTTTTTCCAGTGTCTTACCAGTGATAGGATCTATTACGCTCAACTCTTCTACATCGTCCCCAAAAAAAGACACGCGGTAAGCGCTATCAAGGTATGCAGGGAAAATATCTACCGTATCACCCTTCACACGGAATGTACCCCGTTTAAAATCGTTGGTTGTGCGGGCATAAAGTATTTCGACAAGGCTATGCAAAAATGAGTTTCTTGAAATTCGGGTTCCCACTGCGAAGCGAAAGACCGATCGGGAGAAGTCTTCCGGGTTTCCCATACCGTAGATGCAAGAAATGGAGGAAACAACAATTACATCCCTCCGACCAGACATCAATGACGAAGTTGTGCGTAACCTAAGTTTTTCGATCTCCTCATTGATACTTAAATCTTTCTCTATATAAGTATTTGTACTGGGCATGAAAGCTTCAGGCTGATAGTAATCATAGTAAGAAACGAAATAGTTCACTGCATTTTCAGGGAAGAATTGCTTAAACTCTCCATAGAGCTGCGCAGCAAGCGTTTTGTTATGACTAAGAATTAACGTTGGCTTTTGCGTTTGCTCGATTACATTTGCTATCGTAAACGTTTTCCCTGAACCAGTTACACCTAACAATGTCTGGTAATGTTCTTCTCCATTTACACCTTCCACCAACTGTTTTATAGCGTTCGGCTGATCTCCGGTAGGTTTATAGTCTGAAACAATTTTGAATTTCATAGATATCAAATTTAGGCAAAAAACAAGATTATATTACATAACCTATGCCAGTAAAACTTATATTTAGGTATGATATTCGACCTCAGTAAAACTTCATCCATAGCAAATACTTTTGTTGCCGAACTTCGGGACGAAACGATACAAAAAGATACAATGCGCTTTCGTAGAAATCTGGAAAGGCTTGGTGAATTTTTTGCCTATGAGATTAGCAAGACCTTGGAGTATTCTGAAGCAGAAACGCAAACACCTCTGGGAATAGCAACATCTTTTAAGCTAACGCAACAGCCTGTTTTGGCAACTATCCTACGAGCTGGGCTGCCCTTGCATCAGGGAATGTTAAATGTTTTTGACAAAGCAGATGCTGCATTTATCGCCGCATATAGAGCCAACCATAAGAGTGGTCGTTTTGAGATTAAGTTGGAATATATCTCTACCCCCGACCTCAGCAACAGGATTGTGGTTATGATAGATCCCATGTTGGCGACTGGCTTAAGCATGGTCATGTGCTGCAAAGAACTTATTGCACAATATCAAATTAAAGAACTACACATTGTTTCAGCTATCGCAAGCGCCGAAGGCATCAAACACGTTCGGGCTAATTTACCAAAGGCCAAACTTTGGTTGGGTGCAATTGATGAAGAAATGACAAGTAAGGCTTATATTGTGCCCGGTTTAGGTGACGCTGGTGACCTTGCCTATGGAACTAAGCTATGATTAAACACATTTTCTTCGACCTCGACCATACCATATGGGATTTCGACAAGAACGCACAGGAAACGTTAAATGAGCTTTACCTGCTACACGAGCTCGACTGCCTGGGCTGCGGCAGCGTGGAGGAATTCATTACCAGATATACGGAAAATAACCATGAATTATGGAGGCAATATCATTTGGGTCAAATTACCAAAGAGACCCTAAGATCAGAGCGATTTAATAAAACTTTTGTAGAGCTGGGCATTGATCCGGAAAGGGTATCGCGACAGTTTGAGGACGACTATGTACGCATCACTCCTACTAAAACCAATCTTTTTGCCGGCTCAGAGAAAGTCCTGACCTATCTTCAAGAAAAATATACGCTACATATAATATCCAATGGTTTCAAGGAATCGACCTTAATGAAAATGTCCGTTTGTAACCTCAACCCCTATTTCAGCAATGTGATTATCTCTGAAGACGTGGGTGTGAACAAGCCAGACAAACGGATTTTTGAATATGCGCTTGAGAAAGCAAGCGCCGGCAAGGAAGAATCTATCATGATTGGCGACAGTCTGGAGGCTGATGTACGCGGTGCGTTAGACTTTGGCATTAAAGCAATTTACTTTAACCCATTAAAAGCCGAAAAACCAGAAGATATAGAATGGGAAATTCATCAACTGGAAGAGTTGTTATATCATTTTTAACCTAGTTTTTTAGCGTATGGGAACAATTAGCGACTACCGATGGATTCAACAGATTGTTGAAAAATACAAGGCAAAACTTAAGGAGATCGATGATGCTCAATGGCAAGCAACTCCTCCTACTCAGGGTTGGTCATACAGCGAAGTCTACTACCACATATTTGACGCAAGCATTCTTTCGCTGATCCAGCTTACCGAGAGCGCTAAAGGCCGTGGGAAGATTAAACCAACTGCCTTTGCAGTCAAACTTATCCTCTTTCTAGGCATGTTGCCACCGGGTAAAAGATTTAAGGCCCCTAAGACGCTAACTGAGCGCGTAAAAAAGGCAGGAAAGGACAACATACAAGTACTTATGGACGTCTTTTTAAAACAACTGCAGGCGGCCTACCCTAAGCTAAAGAAAGCCGACCTTTCCATCAAAGCTCCCCACCCTAAAATGGGTTACCTTAACGCTAATCACTGGCTTAGGTTCATTGCAATCCATTTAAACCATCATTTGAAGCAACTAAAGAGAATTGAGAAGAGTTATTAAATTTACATCTTTGCAGCAATGAAGATTCCTGCGATAAAAGGTTTTGACGAAGAAGCATTCCAAAAGTATTTTAAGAATACTGGCTGGCTAATGTTTGGTAAAGTGATGTCTCTACTAATTACCATTATCGTAGCCCGTTACCTAAAACCAAAATCATTTGGAGATCTGAATTTTGCAGCTGCCCTAACAACTATTGTGGCAGCAATAGGAGCTTTAGGCCTTGATTCTTTCATCATTCGAGAAATCATTCATGATTCTTCTAAAAAAGATGAGATTCTAGGTACGTCGCTATGGTTGCGGATTGGAGTCAATTTGGTTCTGCTACCATTAAGCATTGGTGCCTATTTACTCTTCCATCATTTTTCAAGAAACCCCGGAAATCCATTGACGTGGATCGTGTTCTTTTATGCTGTACCTGGGGTTTTTAAATCCTTCAACATTATTGACTCCTATTTTCAATCACAAGTACAATCAAAATATGTTGTTCACGTTCAGAACATTGGAGTAATCGTATCTACGGTAATGAAAATCATGCTTGTTTGGCTAAATGCCCCATTGATATGGTTTGCAGCAGTCATCACTTTTGATGCCGCTTTCCTCGCCACGGGTCTGGTGCTTATGTATCACCGCCAAGGATTTAAACTTAGAACCTGGTCGTTTAATTTTGACAGGGCGAAGATGTTACTAAAGCAGTCTTACCCCCTCATGTTCTCTGCGGCAATGGTGTCAATTTACATGAAAATTGATGCAGTAATGCTTAAAAGCGTAGGAAGTACTGCTGTGGGGATCTATAGTGCTGCGGCCGGGCTTAGCGAAGCTTGGTTTTTTATTCCCATGGCTATCGTAACTTCCGTATTCCCTGCCATAATAAATGCTCGTAAAACTGATGTCGAACGATATAATAAACGTCTCATTAATCTGTACGATCTTCTGGTCTATATTAGCCTTCCTGTAGCGATTTTCGTAAGCTTCTTTGGTTCAGAAATTATTCACATCATCTACGGCAATCAATATGAGGGGGCAGGACAAATGCTGTCGATACATATTTGGTCAGGTGTCTTTGTTTTCTTAGGGATCGCAAGTGGTCAGTACTTAGTCACAGAAGGATACACTAACATCTCTTTTCAAAGAACAGCAATGGGTGCATTAATAAATATCTTACTAAACCTTTGGTTAATTCCAGTATACGGCGGTATAGGCACTTCCATTGCTACACTTATAGCATATTTTATTTCTACTTTTTATATCTTATTGATCCCTAAAACCAGAAAGCAAGGGATACTGATGCTTAAATCGCTTTTTTTAATCCACTTATTTGAAAAAATAACTGCCAGAGGCGCCACACGATAAACGTATTCTTTTAACTTTGGTGCAGAAACCAATAATAAGCCATGAAATCCTTAAAGAAGGCAATAAGAACATTAATTTACATACCAATCAACTTTCTGGCTAAAGTAAGGCTTAGGTCTAAGATAAGAAATACTTTAAATAAGCTTCAAATCATCATCGGCGCACACAATACCGATTATGAAAACTGGCTTCCTACCAATATCGACAGCTTAAACCTACTGGAAACTGCTTCTTTTCAACATTTGTTTGGTGATAAGAAGGTAAGTCGTTTTTTAGCTGAGCATGTTTTTGAACACATCAGCTACGCTGATGCACTAATAGCCCTTAAAAACTGCTGTAATTATTTAGAGAAAGGTGGTGCGGTGAGAATCGCGGTTCCCGACGGCTTTCATCCGAATCCCGAATACATCAATATGGTAAAGCCACTAGGCTTTGGCGAAGGTGCTCATGATCATAAGCTGCTTTACGACTACAAAAAGCTTTCGAAGGTGTTCGAGGAAGCTGGTTTCAAAGTTAATTTGCTGGAATACTATGACGAGCAAGGCACTTTTCATTACAACGAATGGGACAGCAAAGACGGACATGTGATTCGCTCCAAAAGATATGACAAACGCTTTAATGAGCCCTTGGGATATTCTTCCTTGATCATTGATGGCATTAAAGAATAATTATTGTGAAAAATAAACTATCACGACTAACGCTGCTTCAACCAGGAAAATTAAAAGTACTACTTTCACTGGGTTTTAAAGGATATTTGGCAGATAAGGGTTGGTTTGGCGCTTATGAAACCAAATCTGCAATTGATGAAAATGGGAATGCGATACCTTGGGTAACCTATGCGTTTATTGATTTCATCAAAGATCGCATCACTAAATCTCAGGATATTTTTGAGTTCGGCTCTGGTAACTCTACCATCTTTTATGCCAAGCTTGCCGGATCTGTATATTCAGTAGAGCACGATAAGGACTGGTTTGAGAGAAGTTCAAAAATCAGCCTCCCAAATGTGAAAATGATCCAGTGCGATCTTGTGCCAGGTGGAGATTACTGCAAAAGCGCAGGCCCTACCGGAAAAAAGTTTCATATCATTATTGTAGACGGTCGTGACCGCGTAAACTGCTGTAAGAAAGCGATTGAATCTTTGACTGAAGATGGTGTAGTTGTACTTGATGACTCAGAGCGCAGTGAATACATAGAAGCGCATATCTTTCTGAAAACTCATGGGTTTAAATACCTTCCTTTTTCGGGCATTGCTCCTGGAGTAATTATCTCTAAATACACCTCAATATTTTACAAGCCAAATAACTGTTTGGATATTTAAACCGATTAAGATAGATGGCGATTGTAACTGATAATATAGCTGATGCCTACAATGATTTCTATACAGGGAATGAGGTAGAATGGCGCATGCTTGGTGCAAAATCTAAGGCACGAAATATAATTGAAGTCTGTGAAGGCATTAAGCCCCGAAAAATACTTGAAGTTGGCGCTGGAGATGGCAGTATTCTGCATTACTTAAACGAGTGGAACTTTGGCGATGAACTGTATGCACTAGAAATTGCCGAAAGTGGTGTTTCAATCATAGAGAAGCGGAAACTTTCCAAAGTTAAAGAAGTGAAGAGATTTGATGGCTACACCATACCCTATGGAGATAACAGTTTCGATTTAGTTATCCTAGCGCACGTACTGGAACATGTAGAACATGAAAGGATACTGCTTCGTGAACTGAAACGAGTTGCCAAATTTATTGTCATTGAGGTCCCCCTAGATTACCGCTTCGGGGTAGACAACAGGATGAAGCATTTTCTTGATTACGGGCACATCAATATGTATACACCAACCTTAATCAGATTTTTACTGCAGAGCGAAGGACTTTTTATTAAGGCAGACAAAACATCATTAACGCCTGTAGAAATTATTAAATTCTGTGATTTTAGTGTTTTAAAGAGACAAAAGACTTTTCTTAAAATTCTCAAAATTGAACTTGAATACAAAATTAAAAAAAGCTTAGGTAAGCTTTTAGGCAAGAACAAGACCGAACGATTTGGAAATGCCTACACCGTACTTACAGAGGCCTCCACTCAGAATTTGCAAATATTTTAACATGCAAACCTTTGCACCCATTGCTTTATTTGTTTACAACAGGCCACAGCATACCAGTCGTACGCTAAAGTTCCTTCAGCAGAACGAACTTGCTGCGGAGAGTAGGTTGTTCATTTTTTCTGATGGAGCAAAAACTAAAGCTGACCTCAAAGAAGTTGAAGAAGTCCGGGAACTGATCAAAAAAGTTGAGGGATTTAAATCTGTAGAGATCATTGAACGAAAAGAGAATATGGGTTTGGCCGATTCCATAATCGCAGGTGTAACAAAATTGGTCAAAGATTACAAGCAAGTGATCGTATTTGAAGATGACCTAATCTCTTCACCTTACACGCTGACCTATTTCAATGAATCGCTGGAATGCTACCGAAATGTGGAGAAAGTCATGCACATAGGCGCTTACATGTATAACCTAAAGAGAGAAGATCTCCCTGAGACGTTTTTCTACCGCGCTGCCACCAGCTGGGGCTGGGCAACCTGGGAAAGAGCATGGAATCATTTTGAACCTGATATTGAAAAGCTAATGGCCCAATTTGATGCTGCAAACAGACATGCCTTTTCAATCGAGAATACAATGAATTTCTGGAAACAAATGCAGGACTTCAAAAAAGGTAAAAACAATTCCTGGGCAATCAGGTGGTATGCTTCGATTTTTCTTAGAGACGGGCTGACGCTAAATCCATCTCAGTCACTCGTAAACAATATTGGTCATGATGGTTCTGGAATACATTCGGGGATTAATGACATCTACAATGTTATCATCAATCCTAAACGCATCACTGAATTTCCTCATAATGTGACTGAAAATCAAGAAGCATATCTTGCGGTAAAAGCTTTTCTAGGAAACAGAAAGGGCTCTTTATGGCAACGAATAAAACGGTTTATTACTGAAAAATTGAATTAATTTAGCTTCCTTGCTTCCAAAATTAGATAAGGAGAAAGTTGCTTTGAATCAAAAGGAATAACTTTGGTTAACAACTTTCCTGCAATCCAGATGCCCTTTTTCAGTAACCTGGTCACCATTGACTTTTGTTGCTCATTTTCCAACCACACACTGAACCTCCCGAAATAGCGAGATTGTATTACCTCCATACCCGCCTTTTTACAAATTTCTGCTAAAAATTGCGGATTCATGCAATCTATATTGTGCTTATCGTAGTTTTCCTTGTCGTAATTTTTTTGAAACCATCCATTTACCGCTTTAAAATTAGGGAGCGTAACGAAAAGTGTTCCTCCAGGCTTTACGAAGGCAATGTGTCTATTAATGATATCTGCTGTGTCCTTAAAGTGCTCTATCAATCCACAGGATAATACCAGATCAAACTGCTGCCTGGGTGTATAGTTGAAGAGATCTGTTTCTACGATCTCTATATCTAATGGGTTAAGCCCATTCGCCGCTAAAAGTTCACGAGTGACAGGTTCGTGCACAAAATAGTCTAGCAGAGTCACCTCCAATTTGAAGTACTTTTTCAGGAACACCGCATAATAGCCAGGAAAACCTCCCAACTCAATAGCAGTTTTGACCCCCATGTCTTTTATAATTTTTGCAAGCTCGTTAGAAAACAAGTAGTTTGATGGAATGGTGGTCGACAACCCCTTTTTACTTTCCCAATAATCTACCCAAAACTTTCTGTCGGTAAGCAGGTTCTCCATTCTAATTCTTTAAGTCTTTAAGTATTTCTGATACTGCGCGTTCGATCTGTCGATCCCTTCCCTCCAACCTGTGCAAAAAGGTATTCTTTACGAAAATATCTGGCTTCACAACTTCCTTTTCAAGATCCTGCCCATCCAAGGTATAACATCCCCAAGAAGGCAAACGGTAAGACGAGCCATCAACGAGTCCTTTTGCAGAGGTAAATATAATCCATCTATAGGACTCTGTGCCGATAATTTTTCCCAACTTTAACTCTTTAAATCCAGCAGCAGTCATTTCACTTCCAAAGCACGTTCTACTCCTGATCCAGAGGTGTCCTGAGGTTTCATCTTGCGGACATACTTGCCTTCCGCATCGCAGACAAAAACTTCACCACGAGAGATAAATGCCAGTTTATTCCCGTCTGGTGAAAGATCAAATGCGCTGATCGTGCCCTTAACATCGAACTCCTGACTCTTCTCCAACACGTTGTTTCTAAAAATATTGATGGCGATCTTCTCACTTTTCTTTGAAGCGACGTCATATAGATTAAGTTGATAATCTTTTTCAAAAACTATTTTGTTTCCTGATGCCGACACAAAGGAACGCTTAATGGACGATATAAAGCTGGTTAATTTGGTTTTTTTTTCATTTAAGAACGTATATAAGTTGTACTCTTCATTCGCTTCGTCAGAAATAAAGTATACACTCCCCTTCTTATCGATAGTAGCCCATAAGTCCTTGCCAATGTAGTCTGTATACTGCTTATAGCTTTTGGTCGTTGGATTATAGGACTGAATATCCGGATTAAATGCTCCTTTATAACGCTTACGGTTGACGAAGTTTTTACTTTCCCAGGTATCATTGAAGAATAGCTCGCCAGTTGGAGACTCTGTGATGTTATGCGTGGTATTGAAATAGTTGCCGAATAGCCTATTAGCCATTCCACCATTTACTGCAACCTTATAATTGCTGTAATTGTTATAACGACCATAGGTAAAATACAGCGTTTTGGAATCCCAGCCCCAGCCATCAAGCTCGTCAGGAGCGTCGTTATAGGTTAATTGTTTGACTGCGCCGCCAGAAAGGGGCATGACGTAAACATCATAATTGCCAAACTGATTATACGAAAAGGCAAGCCATTTACCATCGGGGGAAACTTTAGGGTTAATCTCATCGCCAGCCATTGCGGTAATTCTATTGGCCGATCCGCCAGTAGCAGCTACATTCCAGAGGTGACCCTCATAACTAAAAATCACCGTTTGATTATCTGGAGTCAGAGCTGGATAGGCCGCAAAGTATGGCTCGTTTTGAGCGAACGTTGCAGCGGCCGTTGATGTCAAGGCTACAGCTACAGCGCAAAATATTTTCTTCATAAAGGACTTGGCTGAAATATTTGAACGAAAATACGCAAGAATTTAATAAAGGTTAAAACTTTATGTAATTTTCACCTTTAAATCCGTTATAAGAGCAATTAGACCCAATACCATTGAAAGTAGTACACCTGAATACATACGAAGGAAATGGTGGAGCCGGACGAGCCTGTTTGAGGTTAAACAGCGCACTAAATGCTATCGGCATAGAATCTTCTGTTATGGTATACTTTCAATTTAAAGAAAGTAAACTAACTGGAACATTCAGCAAGGGCCCAATACAAAGGGTAATAGCAGCAGCAAATATATTAGGGGAGCGATACTTATCTAAGGCTGTTGTTAAAGCCTTGAAGACACCATTTTCTTTAAGCTGGTTTGGTCGCTCGATTGTTGACCACCCGGAAGTACAATCCGCCGATATTATTCACTTACATTGGGTTAATCACGGCTTTCTTTCCCCAAAATTTCTTGCAGAACTTGATGAGCTAGAAAAGCCCATCGTCTGGACGTTCCATGACAGTAACGCATTTACCGGGGGTTGCCACGTTCGCTATTCTTGTGAGCACTACCACAAAGAGTGTGGGAATTGCCCTTTACTGAAGATCAGTGGTAAGAATGACCTCTCTCATAAAACTTGGCTGCGGAAAAAGAAAGCTTATTCAGAATTGAATTGTCACATTGTAGCCCCAAGCAACTGGATGGCAGAATCTGTTAAATTAAGTAGTTTAATGGGATTTAGAGCTGTTACCGTGATCCCTAATACAATTGAGACAGATGTCTTTAAACCATATGTGAAATCCGAGGCCAAGAAGGTATTGAAAATCAACCCGGATAAGTTCGTCTTGATGAGTGGATTTATGCCATCTAAAAACGACAAACATAAAGGTACTTCCTACCTTATCGATGCCTTAAATGATCTTTCTACACGTCCAGGAATTATTAAAGAGAATATAGAACTGGTCATCTTTGGGAATAAGGAAAATGTTGAAATGCCTCAGTTCCCTTTCAAAACTACCTTTTTGGGAACCATCAGCAACGATGATCACCTGGCTAAATGTTACTCTGCCGCTGATGTCTTTATTACCCCCTCCCTTGAAGATAACTTACCGAATACGGTAATGGAAAGTCTTTCCTGCGCTACGCCAGTAGTCGCTTTTACTACAGGAGGGATTCCTGATATGGTGAAACACCTTCAAAACGGATACTTGGCAGAATACGAATCTTCCGAAGACCTTGCTACCGGTATTGAATGGCTGTATCACGAAGAAAATGCCGCAGATATTCAAAAAGAGGCGAGAAGAACTATCCTTAATTACTTCTCAGAACCAGTAATTGCAGAAAAGCATTTTGATTTGTACCAGTCCCTCTTGGATTTAATGCCGAAATAAAACTATATTAGACACACCTCATGCAACCGAAGTTAAGTGTCATAACCATCGTTTACAACAATGTAAAAGACATTGAACGGACGATGCTGTCTGTACTCAACCAAACTTACCCCAATATCGAATACATTGTAATTGATGGCGCTTCTAAAGACGGCACAAAGAAAGTTATCCGTAAATTTCAGAATCGACTCGCCAAATTCATTTCAGAACCTGACCATGGCATTTATGATGCGATGAACAAAGGACTTGCATTGGCCACCGGAGAATACGTACTTTTCATGAACTCCGGCGATGAAATCTATTCCACTGAAACAGTTGAAGACGTGTTTCAATCAGCTGATTCTGCAGATATTTATTACGGGGAGACAGAAATGTATAACGAACAATGGCTAAGCTTGGGTCAGCGCAGACACCGTGCTCCTGAAAACTTCAACTGGCGAAGTTTCAAATACGGGATGAGCGTTGGTCATCAGGCGGTCTATATCAAGCGCTCCATTACAGAACCCTATGACTTGCAATACAAATATAGTGCTGATATAGATTGGGTTATCAAGGCTGCAAAGAAAGCTTCCAGTATTGTAAACACACACATCTATGTTGCTAAATATTTGGTAGGCGGCATGTCTAAAAAGAAACATTTCGCCAGCCTAAGAGAACGTTTTAGCATCTTCAAGAAGTATTATGGCCTGATACCTAATTTGATTAACCATCTGGTCATCGCATTAAATCTACTGACTTATTTTGTGAAACACAGGAAAACAAATGACTAATTAAAAGCTTTACAAACAATCTTTTTCCCCGGATGTATTTATAGTAGAGCTTGTTTGTCAAGCCTGAAAAAAACTATTGTTAAAATTATCATTATGGGACAATTAAGTAACCGCACAATTGCTGTGCTATCAGATAGTGGTTTCGAAGAAACTGAACTAACCAGTCCGGTTGAAAGACTAAAAGAAGAAGGTGCAACAGTGCATATTATATCCTCGAAGGCAGGAAAAATTAAGGCCATGAAGGGCGACAATGAATGGACAATTGATGTCGATGTTGACAAAACCATTTCCGAAGCGAAAGCAGAGAACTATCACGGACTTTTGATACCAGGAGGGGTTTTAAATCCCGATTCATTGAGAAAGAATGATGAAGCTATCGCTTTTGTCAAGGACTTTTTCAAGGCTGGCAAACCAGTGGCTGCCATATGTCATGGCCCACAGGTATTAATTACCGCAGAAGTTGTATCGGGTAGAAAAATGACCTCTACCAAGACCATTAAAATAGATTTGCAGAATGCAGGTGCAGAATGGTACGATGAAGAAGTCGTCATAGACCAGGGTTTAGTGACTAGCCGCAGTCCGAAAGATTTACCAGCCTTCAATGACAAGATAGTCGAAAAATTCGCCGAGAGCATACACGAAGGACAGCATTCTTAGTATTTTAAGCCCTGTGCTATCAAAATGGGATCCTCCCACGAAGATCCCATTTTTTTTATGCTCAGGGCTACGGATTTGTAGACCAGAGACCTGCTTCTTTTACAAATACCCTGCGATTCAATTTTAATTGCGCAATAATAAACTCAGCCAGATCCTCAGGCTGCATTACCCGCTCAGGATTACCGTCGGTCAACTTCAAGTCCTTGGCCATATCACTTGCAACAGTGCTAGGGATTAATGTACTTACCCTTATGTTGTGCTTTCGCACTTCCTGCATCAACGATTCAGACATACCGATCAATGCAAACTTAGAGGCACTGTAAGCACTCGTTATCGCAGCGCCATTTTTACCTGCTGTAGAAGAAATATTGATGATGTCGCCTGACTGCTTCTCAATCATTTCAGGCAATACCGCACGCGCAGTATAATATGCGCCAAACAGGTTGATCTTAACGATTTCCTCCCATCTTGTAGGCTCCAGCTCCAGAAACTTCCCAAAGCTGGCCGTACCGGCGTTATTAATTAAAATATCTATTGTACCCAGTTCATTCTTTACCTTTAAAACCGCCGCGTCAACGGCGCTAATATTGGTAATGTCTACCGTAGCAACGGAAATCTTCACTTCGTATTGTTTGAGTTCTTCGGCAAGCGTTTCCAGATCAGAAAGTGTTCTGGCTAACAATCCGACATTAACTCCTTCCTGAGCCAATGCAATAGCTATGGCCTTTCCAATCCCTTTACCTGCACCGGTTACTATCGCGTTTTTTCCTTTTAATGATTCCATGATATATGTATTGACTACTACAAATCTAGACAAAAAAAAGCCTGTAAACTTTCGCTTACAGACTTAATATTATACTGTCCGGCCCTTCTTAACGAAAGGAGGGCGTTATGTTATTGGAATTGCTTTCCTTTAACTTTACGTTCGTTTTCGGTTAAGAAGATTTTGCGTAGACGCATGCTCAATGGAGTGATTTCGATGTACTCATCAGCCTGGATATACTCCATAGCTTCCTCTAATGAGAATTTGATTGCAGGCGCTATTCGGTTACTATCATCCGTACCAGATGCACGCATGTTAGTCAACGCTTTACCTTTTACTATGTTCACCACTAAATCATTATCTCGGATGTGCTCACCCATGATCTGACCTTCGTAAACATCTACACCCGGATCAACAAAGAACCGTCCTCTGTCTTGCAATTTATCGATAGAGTAAGCAGTTGTACTACCTTTTTCCATAGATACCAATACACCATTCAATCTTCCAGGGATGGTGCCTTTCCAAGGCTCGTAAGATTTGAAACGGTGAGCCATAATTGCTTCACCACCTGTTGCAGTAAGCACATTGTTTCTTAAACCAATGATACCACGTGCAGGAATCTCAAATTCTAAGTGTTGTAAATCACCTTTTGGCTCCATGATCAACAACTCACCTTTACGCTGAGTTACCAATTCAATTACTTTACCAGCAACCTCACCCGGTACATCAACGATTAAAGTTTCAACCGGCTCACATTTCTTACCATCAATCTCTTTAATGATAACTTGTGGCTGACCAACCTGAATCTCATACCCTTCGCGACGCATAGTCTCGATCAATACAGATAAATGGAGGATACCACGACCATATACAAGGTATGCATCAGGAGATTCTGTTTCTACAACTTTCAGCGCAAGGTTTTTCTCCATCTCTTTATACAAACGCTCTTTAATACGTTGAGAAGTAACAAATTTACCTTCTTTACCAAAAAATGGTGAGTTGTTAATGGTAAACAACATGTTCATTGTTGGCTCATCGATTTTGATAACCGGCAATTGTTCAGGAGCATCAAAGTCAGCAATGGTATCACCGATATCGAAACCATCGATACCAACAACAGCGCAAATATCACCAGATTTTACTTCTGTTGTTCTGACTTTACCAAGACCTTCAAAAATATAAAGTTCCTTTACCCTTGATTTAACCATTTTACCATCACGTTTGATCAAGGTAACCGGTTGATTTTCTTTAATTACACCGCGGTGAACACGACCAACTGCGATACGACCTACGAAAGAAGAATAATCTAACGAAGTGATCTGCATTTGAAGTGTACCTTCCAACATTGGTGGAGCGGGGATGTTAGCAACCACTGCATCCAACAATGCGAAAATATCTGTAGTGGGAACTTTCCAGTCTGTACTCATCCATCCTTGTTTAGATGAACCGTATATTACAGGGAAGTCTAACTGATCTTCTGTAGCCTCAAGGTTGAAAAATAATTCAAAGATCTGCTCATAAACTTCCTCAGGGCGACAGTTTTCTTTGTCAACTTTATTAACAACCACAATTGGTTTCAAACCTAATGCAAGTGCTTTTTGCGTAACGAAACGTGTTTGAGGCATTGCACCTTCAAAAGCATCGCACAACAATAAAACACCATCGGCCATTTTTAATACGCGCTCAACCTCACCACCAAAATCCGCGTGACCAGGAGTATCAATGATATTGATCTTAATATCTTTGTACTGCACTGAAACGTTTTTCGAAACGATCGTAATACCACGTTCGCGCTCCAGGTCATTATTGTCAAGAATTAAATCACCTGTTTGCTCGTTATCACGAAAAATGGAACAAGAGTGTAATATCTTATCAACCAGCGTTGTCTTACCGTGGTCAACGTGTGCTATAATAGCTATGTTTCTTATTTTTTGCATAAAATGCGTGTAAATTTTGGCGCAAAGATAATGTTTAATATCGATATATCAACGTGTTAGTACAGAGAAAGGTTTGACAAAGGACTGAGCTTGCCTTCGCATCTGGTTCGAACTGCATTGCGACCGTTGTCGCGAAAGCAAGCCCGTACCAACGCGATAGCAAAGGGGAACCAACACGGTACCAACCTCGAATAAACCACATACAGACATATTCGTGGTTTTTAGTTAGAAACAAACTTAATAATTACCTGTTGTTAATATAATATGCACCTGCATTCAGCAAAACAATTATGAACGATCAAAATATTAACCCTGAACCAGTTAAAAAAAACGACAGCTGTCAAGCGCCAAAAAATAATAAACTTAACAAAACTGGCCTTGATCAATGGAACGACCGCTTGGATAACAACCTGGAATCTGAAGGCGAAGCTAATATGCAAGCGGATGAGAACGCGGAAGATTTTAAGGATTCAGCAGATGGTAAGGCTACAAACGCTTAGCTGGAAAAGCCCATTTTAAAAATGCAGGTAACGCTTTGGACCAAGTAGCCACATTATGCTCACCACCTACCATCTCATAGTAACGAATGTCTTCAGGTCTTTGGTAGCCCTTTTTAATCAATTCTTTGATAATATCAATGGTATCATCAATAGAATCTATAATGCCATTCTTGTTGCGGTCTGCTTTTTCATCTTCTGTGCCTGTCATTAGCCAGAATTTGATATTTGGTTTGATAGGAGATTCTCTTATTACCTCGTGCATAATGCGATCAGAATCCGTGTAGCCATATTTTAAGTCCTTCTTTCGCCACCAGAAGGAGCCAGACATAACCCCCACAATGTTGAAAAGCGCTTCATTGTTCCAGACAATATCAAATGCACTTAATCCTCCTAAAGAAAACCCTGCAAATGCGCGGCTTCCCTTTATTGGAAAACTGACTATTTTCGCTAACAACGGAAATAACTCTTTGGCAACGAAACTACTGTAAGCTGCTGCTTTCGCGCCACGGTTAATGAAATCAGGCCTTCCAACAATTCCGTATTCATGTAATCTTTCTTCGGATGCTTTAATGGCCACTACCAATATCGCTCCTACTATGCCTTTAGAGTATAAATCAGAAAGCGTTTCCTGAATCTTTAACTCCACAGAATCCTGACCGTCATTTAGTAGGAGCAAGTTTAGCTCTTCGTTGCCTAAAAGGTTGTACGGCAAGAATACATCAAATTCAACATCCCTTTCGAGATGGACGGATTTTAAAGCATGTTCGGTTTTAACAATTTGTGGAATTAATACATCGACATTCATATTTCTACTACTTCTCCCTCACCTATTTTGAATTGCAAAGTTACCATTAAACCTTAAAAATTATTCAGCCCTTGTAATTTCGTTTAACACTAAAATTCCATAACTTATAGCACCTAAATGAATTGCCATGCAAGAAGAATATAAAAAATGGTATAGTCATAATCTTAGCGGGAATTTCGAGATCCTTATCTATGGGCATAGCGGCTATCCGATAATCCTGTTCCCAACAAGTATGGGAAGGTACTATCAGAACAAAGACTTCAAGATGATCGATTCCATCCAATGGTTTATTGAGGAGGGAAAAATTAAGGTTTACTGCGTTGACAGTATAGATAAAAAGAGTTGGTACAATAAGACCGCACATCCTGCTCAGCGGGCTGGTAGCCACCTCTGGTACGACAGGGCTATTCTAGAGGAAGTAGTTCCATTGGCAAGGCACGAGACAGGTCATACTAAAATAATTACCGCAGGATGCAGTTTCGGCGGCTACCACGCCGCAAATTTCGCTTTTAGACATCCATGGCTAGTGAGCCATATGTTTAGTATGAGCGGAGCCTTCGACATCCGCAGTCAGCTGGACGGTTTTTACAACGATGACGTCTATTTTAACAACCCAGTTGATTATTTGGTGAACGACAGCAACCCCAATTTGTGGAACATGAAGATTGTACTGGGGACGTCCGATCGGGACATCTGCAGGGCCGACAATGAAAGGCTATCTGGTATCCTTAATGCGAAAGGAATAGATCATTGGTTAGACATCAGGCACAATGCGGACCACGACTGGCCCATCTGGCGCACTATGCTACCAGATTACTTATCACAATTATAAAACTTTTATAAGGGTTTCATCATTAAAACATTTAGAACTAAATATTAAATACAATTATGAAGAAAATCGGAATCTTATTTGGCAGGGAACGATCGTTTCCCGAGGCAATTGTAAAGCGCATTAACGAAATAGCAGAAAAAAACATTAGCGCTGAGTTTGTTAGCATCGACAAGATCCTCCAGGCAGAGGCGCTGGATTACGCCGTTATCATTGATAGGATTTCTCAGGATGTACCCTTCTATCGTTCCGCACTAAAAAATGCAGCAATCACAGGCACCGCTGTCATAAATAACCCATTTTGGTGGAGCGCAGATGAGAAATTTTTCAACAATGCTCTGGCCGTAAAAATAGGAGTTCCCGTCCCCAAAACGGCATTGATCCCATCTTACGAAATGCCGGATGATACCTCGGATCAATCATTTAGCAACCTAGCCTTTCCTATGGCCTGGGAGCAGATTTTTGAATACACGGGTTTTCCTGCTTACATGAAACCGTTTGACGGCGGAGGTTGGAAGGAGGTTTATAAACTACATGATAAAGAAGACTTTTTTGACAAGCATAGTCAGACAAGACGTACGGTGATGATGCTGCAGGAAGAAATTGAATTCACCGAATATTTCAGGTGCTATTGCATTGGCGGAAAGCATGTTCGCATCATGCAATATGAACCAAGAAACCCTTTCCATTTGCGTTACCAAGTAGACACACCCCCTTCCAGCGAAGCGCTGTTGCAAACCATTCATGATTACGTATTGAAACTCAACGAATATTTGGGATATGACTTTAATACCGTAGAGTTCGCGGTAAGGGATGGAATTCCATATGCAATTGACTTCTGTAACCCTGCTCCAGATGCGGAGGTGACCAGCGTTGGACAAGCAAACTTTGACTGGGTTGTGGAAACCACTGCTCAATATGCTATTGAACGCGCTAAGGCACAGGTTGAAGGTCAGGATAATTTAACTTGGGGAACTTATGTAAAAGCCTCTGCGGGTGGGCTACCCTTAAACGCGAGCTCAACCACAAACGCAACTGACAAAGCAAAGCCGAGAGCTAAAGCCACAGCAGGAATTGCAAAAAAAACTCCAACTAAACCTAAAAAATAAAACAGGGTCAACTATGAAAAACATATTTACGCTTGGGATAGAAGAGGAATACATGGTGATTGACCCTGTTACCCGTGAATTAACCTCACATGACCAAAAAATTGTTGAGGCAGCGCAGAAGATCCATAAGGACCAGGTTAAAGCAGAAATGCACCAGGCTGTAGTGGAAGTAGGCACCGGGATTTGTAAGAATACCGATCAAGCCAGGGAGGAAATCTCGCAGCTGCGGTATACCGTGTCTCAACTTGCGGGAGAACAAGGCCTACGCATTGGAGCATCTGGTACCCACCCCTTTTCACATTGGGAAAAACAGCTAATCACGGAACACCCAAGGTATAGCGAGATTGTAAACGAACTGCAAGAAGCAGCCAGGTCAAATTTAATTTTCGGCCTGCATGTGCATGTCGGTTTTCAATCCAGGGAGCTAGCAATACACATTGCCAATCAGGTTCGTTATTTCTTGCCCCACGTATTTGCCCTTTCCACTAATTCTCCCTTCTGGGAGAACAGAAACACCGGCTATAAATCGTTCCGGACCAAGGTATTTGACAAATTTCCAAGAACGGGCATTCCCGACATCTTCAATAGCATTGAAGATTATGACAACTACGTCAAACTGCTGATCAAGACTAACAGTATTGATAACGCTAAAAAAATCTGGTGGGACATCCGTGTGCATCCCTTCTTTGAGACTATTGAATTCAGGATTTGTGATTGTCCGATGCTTATTGATGAGACCATGGCCTTTACCGCTTTATTTCAATGCCTATGTGCTAAGCTTTATAAGCTTAGACTACAAAACATGAAATTCATTAGTTATTCCAGAGCCCTAATAAATGAAAATAAATGGAGGGCAGCCCGTTATGGAATTGATGGAAACCTAATTGATTTCGGTAAAGAGATGGAGGTGAATTGTCGCAATCTAATCTTGGAATTATTAGACTTTATAGATGATGTTGTAGATGAATTGGGTTGCAGACGTGAGATCAACTATGTGCTCAAAATACTGGAAAACGGAACAGGTGCTGACAGGCAATTGGCAGTTTACGAACAAAAGGGTAACTTTGAGGCGGTGGTTGATTACATCACTTCACAAACATTAATAGGAGCAAAATAGTGGATATAGCCTATAGGAAAAGGGTTAAAATAGCCGTCATTGACATGAATAACGGAACCGCAAACCAAGGAATGCGAGGAATACAGGAAATCCTACTGCGCTATAAAAATGAGCATGATCTGGATCTCAGGCTTGACGTTTTCGACCTGAGGCAAAAGGGCGAGATTCCAGATTTGAGTTTTGACATCTATATTTCCAGCGGCGGACCGGGTAGCCCATTTGAAGGTAAGGGCATGAAGTGGGAGAACGATTTCTTCGATCTTTTAACCGATTTAGAAAAATTCAACAAGCAAAGTTATTTTGTAAAGAAACATGCTTTCTTAATTTGCCACTCCTATCAGTTGGGTTGCAGAAAATTCAATGTTGGTGAAGTTATTGCAAGGCGATCGACCGCTTTCGGAATTTTCCCTGTATTTTTGACAGCTGGAGGCGCTGACGATTTAATTTTTGAAGGCTTGGCTAGCCCGTTTTTTACTGTTGATAGTCGTGACTGGCAGGTAGTTAGTGTTAGTGAACCCGGCGATAATCTAAACGCGAATGTGTTGGCTTTGGAGAAAGAAAGGCCACATGTAGATTTAGAAAGATGCATTATGTCTGTTCGATTCACCAAAGAAATTGTGGGCACTCAGTTCCATCCGGAAGCCGATCCTGTAGGGATGAAAATGTACTTATTGCGTGATGATAAAAAGGAGTCAATCATCGCCAATCATGGCCTGGAGAAGTATGAGGATATGCTTTCCAGTTTAGAGGATGTAAATAAACTGCAGCTCACTCAAAGCACAATACTACCCAATTTTATAACCGAAGCATTGACCGCTTTAACAGAAGACGCTTAGCGATGATTAACGAATACCGTGAATCTTTTAACGAGAATTTTTCTGACAAGAAATTCCGGGAGTTTCAGGACGCTTTGACGGAAGGATTTCCAAAGATACCCTTTAGGATAGCTGAAACGCCTGTTTTCATTCCAAAAGAGCTATCAGAGAAACTAATCGCAGCTGGTGAAGAAATCATCAAATTAATTCGGCAACCGGATTTTAAGGAATTAACAGCTGCATCTGTCCCCGAACTTTGGCGCGTTCCCGACGAAAACGATCACCCGCACTTCTTAACATTTGATTTCGCAATAAGTAAGGATGTCAATGGCGAGTTAACACCGATGCTGATCGAGATGCAGGGGTTCCCTTCTTTATATGGATTCCAGCTACATCTGGCAAAAAAGTACAAGGAGGCTTTCGGACTGGATCACAATTTAACTCCGTTGTTTGGGGATTTTGATGAACAAGCATATGTCGAACTGCTGAAACAAGTGATCCTTGGCGATCATGAACCACATGAAGTAGCCTTGATAGATGTAGATGCGCTGAACCAAAAAACTGCTATAGACTTTCTTGTAACACAGAAATATATAGGAATGAAGATCCTGGCGTTGACAGATATTTTTAAAGAAGGGAAGTCATTGTTTTATCTGGAAAATGGAGAAAAGATTCGATTAAAAAGAATTTACAACCGGTTGATATTCGACGAAGTGGCCGACAAAAAGAATATTTTTAAGGATAGTTTCGATCCCCGAGAACAGCTTGACATTGAATGGGTAACCCATCCAAATTGGTTTTATAGGGTCAGCAAATACACTATGCCTTTCCTGAAAAGCGAGTTTCTACCTGAAACACATTTTTTAAATGCCCTCCCTGCGACACCGAAAGACTTAGAAAATTACGTACTTAAGCCCCTATTCTCCTTTGCTGGAATGGGCGTATTGATCGATGTTAAGCCAGCTGACATTAAAGCGATCGCAGATCCGGAAAACTGGATACTTCAACGCAAAGTAAAATATGAGCCAGTGGTGGAATCACCTGATGGCGGCGTAAAAGTAGAATTGCGCCTGATGTATTTGTGGCCGGATGGAGGTGAGCCCCAGCTCTGCATTAATTTGGCACGGCTTAGCAAGGGTAAGATGATTGGGGTTAGGTACAACAAAGACTTTGATTGGGTGGGTGGCACAGTTGGACTCATTACCCGTTAAATTGACATTCGCGAGACGTCCTGACCTTAATCATTCGTTATTTTTGTAGTATGGATGTACAAATGATCTTGATCCTACTAATTTTCGCAAGCGCAGTATTTTATATTGGCCGCATCATCTTTAAGGCAGTTTCAGCGAAAAGTGGCGGTTGCGCTTCGAACTGTAAGTGTGGTGTAGATTTTTCTAATATTAATCCTGAAAAGCAATAGATTCCGGGAATGGACGCCCTTTTAGAACCTTTCAAGATTTACCTTCAACACAAAGTTTCCATTACCGATGAGCAGTTTTATTTGATCTCAGATCAGCTAAAAGTGAAAAGCTTCGACAAGAACGAAATGATCCTCATGAAAGGAGATGTTTCTTCTAAGGGATATTTTATATTGAGCGGACTATTGCGGAGCTATTCTATAGACGGTAAAGGCAAAACCCACATAATCCAGTTCGCACCTGAACAGTGGTGGCTCACCGAAAGAAACGGCATGTTGTTTAATGAACCATCAGACTTCCTTATTGATGCTATTGAGGCCACCAAAGCGGTTATTGTTCACAAGGATTTTATGAATGAAGCCGCGAAACATGTCCCATGCATCAACGACCTCAACAACAATATGCTCAACAATTCCATTAGGTTTATGCAGAAGAGGATCAATATGCTGTTGAGCGCCACCGCTGAAGAGCGATATCTGAACTTTATTACCTTATATCCAAACCTGACCTTAAGGGTGCCGCAATGGATGATAGCATCGTACCTAGGAATCACTCCAGAATCTCTGAGTAGAGTCCGTAAAGATTTAGTACACAAGCAATTTCGCAGTTAGTTTTTCTTAACATAGGTCAATGCAGACTTAATTCTACCGCCATATCTTTGTTTTGTTAATTTGACAACAACCTAAAAATATATTATGGCATCAACTACTTGGGCTTTAGATCCAACCCACAGCGAACTACGGTTTAAAGTAAAACACTTGATGATCACTACTGTTACCGGTAGCCTAAGTGTTTTCAGCGCATCATTGACTTCTGAAGCCGATGATTTTCAAGGCGCACAAGTTTCTTTCGAAGCAGAAACTAATTCAATAAAAACGGGTAATGCGGACAGAGACAACCACCTGATTGGGGCTGACTTCTTCGATTCGGAAACTTTCCCTAAAATCAAGTTCAGTTCAACTTCATTCGAGAAAGATGGTGACGACTACGTTCTAGAAGGTGACCTAACTGTTAAAGAAACTACTAAGCCTGTAAAGTTAAATGTAGAGTTTGGTGGTATCGCTGCTGATCCATGGGGAAATACTAAAGCTGGTTTTACATTAACTGGTAAAATCAACAGATCTGATTATGGCTTAACATGGAATGCGGCTTTGGAAACTGGTGGTGTAATGGTAAGTGAAGAAGTAAAATTGGCTGCTGAATTACAATTTGTTAAATAAGTCTGATAGAAAATACAAGCATCCAGTCAAAAAAGAAAAGAGACTAAATATTAACAAATTTAATGCCCGGCTGTATAAAGGTGAAAAAGCTGTGTTTACCTTCCCTTCTAATTTCAATACCGGATTTGTAATTATTAAAGGGGGTATTCGGATTAATCATAAAGTAATAGCTGGAGTCGATCAATTTGTCCACTTTTCTAATGAAGGATCTGAGATTAAAATTGAGGCCCTGGAAAACTCCATTATTCTCGTTCTAAGTGGCGAGCCTCTAAACGAGTCAATTGCACAGTATGGGCCATTTTTGATGATCAATCCTGTGGAAATCCAGCAAGCAATAATTGACTATAACCAAGGTAAGCTCGGCTATTTAGAAGAATAACATCCTGATTTGATTTTATAAGTAAACCGGCATCGTAAACGATTGCCGGTTTTTTATTACTTAGGTTCTCTGAATAAGGCAAACAGCATAGGCAACTACCCCTTCTTGTCTTCCGATAAAACCCATCGTTTCATTTGTTGTTGCTTTAATCGAAATGTCATCCACTGATATTCCTATGGCCTCAGCAATGTTCCGTTGCATTCTAGAAATATAAGGGTTGATCTTGGGTGCCTCCAGACAAATCATTGCATCAATGTTTCCAATCTCCCAGCCTTTTTCAGCTAGGAGTTTAACACTTTCCTGTAAAAGAATGACGCTACTGATACCCTTCCATCTTGGATCGGTATTTTGAAAATGGAAACCAATATCTCTTAGATTTGCTGCACCAAGTAGGGCATCACAGATAGCATGTAATAATACGTCAGCATCAGAATGCCCAAAGGCACCCTTATGATGCTCAAGATTTACTCCGCCCATTACAAATGGGTGGTTATCTTTTAACTGGTGGACGTCAAATCCAAAGCCAACTTTTATCTTCATACTAAATACTTGTTAAGGTGCATAATCTATCGCGTTTCGCCAAAATTAAAAAGTAAGCCAAATCTTAGTGTATTCGCCAGAGGACTCTTTTGTGGGTTTGCTAAAAGGTAAGAGAAATCAATATTAAACACATTATATTTTAGTCCGGCACCAAGTGTAAAATAACGCTGGTTACCTTTCATAGGATTTTCATAAAAGTAACCCGCCCGGAATGCAAATTGCTGATTGTACCAATATTCTAAACCCGCCGCGATACTGACTTCCTTTAATTCTTCAGAAAATCCTCCAGGAGCATCACTAAAGGATCCAAAGATTCCAGAGGGCACAGATCGGTTCGGGTCCTTGCCTGAAATAATGTTTCCATTCGCGTCATATATTGGTTGGGTTGGAACAAGCAGCTTATTTAGATCCAGCGCAAAGCTAAACATACTGTAATCATCGATAAGAAATGTTGTAGCGCCGCCAATCTTGAGGTTAGTCGGAAGAAATGCTTTATCACCAACAGCGCTATATCCGATTTTTGTACCTATGTTAGAAATGTTAGCTCCAGCGGAAACAATAGCGTCTGTTCCGAAAAGCACCGAATTCGTTTTATAATAGGCCGAAATATCTACCGCTAGGGCCTTGCCAGCGGTTGTTTGTTGCCCTCCTACTGATTGACCTGAGGAAAGATTTGAATAGATGTAGCGCAATGTCGTTCCAAGTGAAAATGAATCGCCAAACCTTTTAGCATAAGTTACATCAAAAGCAAACTCATTTGGATTAAAAATCCCCAGGTCTTGTTGATTGATATCCACAAACTGTATTTCGCCCAAAGAAAAATACCGTAAGGATGACCCGATCGCATTTGTCGCATCAATCATGTAATAACCACTTAAGTAGCCAAGATTAATGTCTGTAACGATGCTTTTTAGCCATGGACTATAGGAGGCTGAAAATCCATAAGGCTTTTCTAAAAAAGCTAGTTTCGCAGGGTTGATGCTCATGGCATTTGCATCGGGATGGATGGCAACTCCCGCATTGCCCATGCCACCAGCCCGGGCATCAGGAGTAATTAACAAAAATGGAACAGCTGTAATGATGGTATTGGACTCACTTCCATTGGTTAGTGTATTTCTTCCAACAACTTGAGCAGTTAGGTCTTTAGCCGTTGTTACTAAGAAAAAGAAGAATACACTCTTTAAAAAGCACCTATAGCCCATCTAATGTAATAATTGAAAAAGCATTGAACGCAAGTTAGCATTGTACACACTAATTTCAAAGTAGTCCACCAATATAATCCTCGCGAAAAGCCTATCATAAAGTTTTTTTGGCTCCTACACTATTTTTTATGTAATTTTAAAGCTAGTTTGATGAATTAGCACGCTATGAAAAAAAAGATATTTTATTCACTTGCCTCACTCGTTGTGATTTCCTGCGCTTTTACATCCTGTAAATCATCTAAACCTGGAACTTCAGACAAGACAGGGATGGCCTATAATAAAAAGGAGTACGGGGGGTTTGCGGTTAATAACAAGTTTAAACGCGGCCCCGGACCTGGATTAGTGGAGATTGAAGGTGGTGTTTTTGTAATGAGCGGAAGTGCGATAAATACTCCGGGACAAGAGCTAAGTACGTATAACCGTAAGAGAGAGACTACCGTATCTTCGTTCTATATGGATGAAACAGAAGTTTCAAACACCAACTGGTTAGAGTACTTGAATTGGATTAGAACCAACTATCCAACTGATTATGAATATTATTACAATGAGCTACCCGATACGTTAGTGTGGAGAAGACCATTGTCTTACAATGAGCCATATGTAGACAATTATTTGAGGCATCCTGCCTACCAGGATTACCCTGTTGTGGGAGTTACATGGGAGCAAGCAAACAGGTACTGTGCATGGAGAACGGACAGGGTCAATGAACTTTTACTTCGTGATCAAGGTTACATGACCAGCTTCAAAGATTTAAATGGCGGCAATAAGAATGGTCCTACAGTAGCTGTGGGTGCTAATGCTGCCGCTTCACAATCAAATGCGCCATTTAATACAACTATGTATTTAAATAACCAAATTGATGATAAAGGTAAGAAGGCCATGAAAGACCTTAATCCTAAAGGAACTGTGAATGCAGCCAATGGGGCAGCTACGGCTACCACCGGAAATGGTGCCGCAACGAGAAACGTCAGGCTAGAAGATGGTATAATTAAACAGCCGTATCGCCTCCCAACGGAAGCGGAATGGGAGTATGCAGCGTTAGGTCTAATAGGAAACACGGAGTATGAGAACATCGCAGAGAATAAAATCTATCCTTGGAATGGCTTAGGCCTGAGCTCTGCTAAAAAGAAAACCCGTGGTTTGATGTTAGCCAATTTCAAAAGAACAAAAGGTGATTATATGGGCGTGGGTGGCTCCCTTAACGATAAGGGAGGAATAACGGCCGCTGTAAGGTCATACTTACCTAATGATTTTGGATTGTATAACATGGCAGGGAATGTAAACGAATGGGTAGCTGATGTGTATCGGGTTAATACTTTTGAAGCAGCTGATGCTTTCAATCCATACCGTGGTAACTTTTATCAGGATAAAAAAATAGCTGATCCAATGACAGGCAGACTGGAGAAAGACAGTCGCAACATGCCAGTTTTAGTGGCCGCGCAAACCCAGAAGAAACAAACATGGGCGGAGAAACAAGCTGCTGCAAATGCTCCAGTTGACTCTGCAGCGGTGAATACTTATGCTGACCAACGGGGTTATCGTGATCCAGCCGGTGATCTTTATGGTGAAATCACACTTGTAAATGATAAATCAAGAGTTTACAAGGGAGGTTCCTGGGATGATCAGGCCTTATGGCTTAATCCAGCAACCAGACGATTCTTACAACAGGATGAAGCTACCGCGGACATTGGATTCCGATGCGCTATGACTATGCTCGGTGCCTCTGAAATTCGTTCAACTGGGAAACCACAGTTTGCGCCAAAAGTTCAAAAGGCATTCAATAGCAAAAAAAGATAACTCTATTTATAAAGTGATAAACAACGAAGGGGCTAATGGCCCCTTTGTTAATCAAACTCAATCAAAACCGCATTCTTCTCGGTTTTATCGCCAATATTGATTAATATTCGTTTTATGATACCATCTGTCGGAGACTTGATCATGTTTTCCATCTTCATGGCTTCTAGAACCAATAAATTGTCGCCTTTTACTACGCGCTGTTCTTGCACCACCAAAATCTTTAACACAAGACCCGGCATAGGTGCTTTAACCTCTGCCACCTTCTTAGTTTTAGAATAGTCAAGTCCCAATTGTTTTAGTAACTGGTCATACTGATCCTCAATCGCTAGATGATAAATATTACGGTTTACTTTTAAGACAAGGGTCTTTTCCGATCTGTTCTCTTCAATCAATTCAACATTGAAAGATTTGTTATTGTAAATGACACTGGAATGCCTTGCATTTAGGCTTCTGTAATCAAAAATAACTGCTTTCTGATCCATCGAGATTTCTGTATTATTTACCTCGAGTTCAAAATCAAACTTCCCATTAACCTTTACCTTCATTTCTTATTGAGTTAAAGCGTACTGTATCAAATTCGCACCCATTTTCAGCGCATTAGAGCGACTTTCCTGGGTATCCTCTGGATACGTACCAAAATCCTCCCATCCATTACCTAAATCGCACTCAAACGTGTAGTAACAAACCACTCTGCCTTTCCAAAGCAACGCAAAACCCTGTGGACGTTTGCCATCGTGTTCGTGAATTTTTGGCAAACCATTTGGAAACTTAAATTTCTGCTTGTATAATTCATGGTTCGCAGCGAGTTCTACAAAACTAAGCTCAGGAAATACCCTTTTCATCTCTTTGCGAACAAACTTATCTAGTCCATAGTTATCGTCGATATGGAGGAACCCTCCTCCAATTAAGTATTTTCTTAGATTAGAGGCTTCAGCCGTGTTAAATACAACATTCCCATGCCCTGTCATATAAACAAACGGGTAGTTGAACAGAGTTGCGCTGCCAACTTCCACAATTTCTTCCTCTGGAGCAAAGTTTGTTTTAAGATTTGTATTGCAGAATGCAACCAGATTTGGCAGCGCTGTCCTATTCGCATACCAATCTCCACCTCCGCTATATTTCAGCTTAGCAATTTTATAAGTAGGTACAGTGAAACCTGCTACCAGGAAAAATAATGCAAAAGCAAGGACTTTAAGTTTCATCTATTTAGGTAATTGACTTCAAAACACGCGGCAAGTGCCGCAGTTTCTGTACGCAATCGTGTGTTACCTAAAGTTAGGGGTTTAAAATCATTATCCAAAGCCACTTGTATTTCTTCTGGTGTAAAGTCGCCTTCAGGACCAATGAGAATTGTATACTTTTTATCTATCATGCGGATCTGGCTAATGTACTGCTTTGCTTCCCCTTCTACGCAGTGGGCAATCATTTTAGTTCCATCAAACCGCAGATTCAAAAAGTCCGAAAGATCAATACAAGGATTCAATTTTGGATGGTAGGCTTGCAGAGATTGCTTTACTGCAGAAGTGATCACTTTGCTTAAGCGTTCTTCCTTAACAACTTTACGTTCAGATCTGGAGCATATAACCGGTGTGATCTCATCAATTCCCAATTCTGTGGCTTTCTCAAGAAACCATTCCAACCGATCCATATTTTTAGTTGGAGCTACAGCGATATGTAGATAATGGTTTCTCTTTTGATAGTTTAAAACTGTATCAATAATGCTTACGGTGACATTTTTCTTATTGTCAGAAACTATCTCCGCCTTGTAAAAGCCACCCCTTCCATCAATGAGCGAAATCACGCTACCTTTAGAAAGACGCAATACTCTTATGCAATGCTTGCTCTCTTCTTCATTTAACGTGTATTCAGTGGACTCTATATCTGGTGTGTAAAATATATGCATCACCAAATTTTAGTGATTGTCAACCATCTCACTTTTCGTGATTACCAGTTCTAACTTAATCGTCTCAATATTCTGCTCTGTCTTCTTAAGTATTGTAAATAGATACCCGTAACACTCTTCACTATCTCCCACCTCCGGAATCTTACCGAAAGCATGTGAAACAAGTCCACCTACAGTATCAAAATCCAGGTCTTCAGGTAAGTCGTGAGGCAGATGCTCATTTACATCATACACAGTCGCATATGCGTTAATGATGAATTCACTTTCAGATATTTTCTCAACCGTAGGTTTTTCCTCATCATACTCATCTTGAATTTCTCCAACGATCTCTTCAACTATATCCTCCAATGTAACCATACCTGCAGTACCACCAAATTCATCGATGACAATGGCAATCTGAATGCGTTTTTGCTGAAGTTCACTCAGCAGGTCATTGATCTTTTTAGTCTCTGGCACAAAATAGGGCTTTCTTATAATATCGCTCAATGCCCATTCTTTATTACCTGCCAGCAGAGGCAATACGTCTTTCGCATGAACAATACCTATAATCTTATCAATGATCTCATCGTAAACCGGCATCCGCGAGTAGCCTTCTCCAATGATCGTTTCTACCACTTCTTCTTTCGACGTATTTAATTCAATTCCTGATATTTTGGTTCTGGGAACCATAATATTTTTTACCACACGCTCGTTGAAATCGAAAACGTTTTTGATAAGCTCGTGCTCATTATATTCTAAAGCACCACTCTCCTTTCCTTGGTCAAGTAGGTATTGCAATTCTTCATTGCTGTGTAATGAATCATGGCCACCAGCAGTGTTAATGCCAAAAGGCTTTAGTATAATGGCTGCGAGACTATTCAATGTCCAGATAAAAGGCTTAAATACTACATAAAAAATTTGTAGTGGAACTGATATAAATAATGTGGTAGCTACAGGTCTTTGTATCGCAAGAGATTTAGGAGCAAGCTCACCAAATACGATATGCATAATGGTGATTATAGAGAAAGCAACAACAGTAGCTGCAGAATGAATGAAAGCATCACTTACGGCTAAATGAAAACCTACAAAAATATTCAGAAAGATGGTGTGCATCACATTCTCACCCACCCAACCAAGACCAAGGGAAGCAAGTGTGATACCAAGTTGTGTAGCGGCTAAATAACCATCAAGATTATGAACTATACTCTTTGCCATCTTGCCAACCCGGCTTCCGGACTTAGCTTTAATCTCAATTTGCGAAGCACGCACTTTTACGATTGCGAATTCAGCGGCAACAAAAAAACCGTTCAGCAGCACTAAGAATAATGCTAAAATTAGACGCCATCCGACAGAATCGCCGTCGGCTTCTACGGGCGTTGCTAAGGCCAAAGTTGAAGCTGGTATGACTCCATTAACGGATGTCAATACGAACATACAAATCGAGTGGGAAATCATTCAGGTGACTTTCTAAATTTTTGGTCGTAAAGCGCTATGCTTTCCTGTATCACCTTGTGCGCATATGGCACGCCTAGGAGATGTTCAATAGTGACTTGCTTTTCTTCTAAAGCCTTATAATCCTGGAAAAATTTTACGATCTCTTTCATCGTGTGTGGAGGAAGATCAGCAAGATCATTAATGTAATTCACGGACATGTCGTTTTTAGCTACGGCGATGATTTTGTCATCTTGCTCGCCATTGTCAACCATGTGCATTACGCCTATTACCTTAGCTTCGATAATAGTCATTGGGTATACATCCACTGAGCACAATACAAGAATGTCTAACGGGTCATTGTCGTCACAATAAGTTTGTGGAATAAAGCCATAATTAGCTGGGTACATGACTGAAGAAAAAAGAACCCTGTCAAGTTTGATAAGGTTCGAGTCTTTGTCTATTTCATATTTTGCTTTTGAGCCTTTAGGGATTTCGATAATCGCATTAACGATTTCAGGTAAGCTCTCTCCAGGAGAAACGCTATGCCAAGGATGGGTGTCGTAGTTACTCATTGTTACTGTTCATTGTTAATTGTGTCGTCATCATTGCTCTTTACAACTTTCTTCTTAACGAAGGTTATGATTAGTGGAATAGTTGTAACAGTAATAAAACCTATAATTATGTATAATAAATAATCGGTAATCTCCCTTTCAAATCTCTTGCCAAGAAAATAACCGAGCAACGTTAAGGAGCTAATCCATAAAACGCCACCCAAAATATTATATAAAGCAAATTTTTTAAAATCGAGCTTTACGATGCCTGCAAATATTGGAGCAAAGGTTCTAACAATGGGCACGAATCTACCCATGATCAGTGCGAATGCGCCCTGTTTGTTATAATATGCCTCTGCCGCTTTTAAATATCGTCTTTTAAAAAAAAAAGAGTCCTTCCTGTCATAAAGCATGGGACCAGTCCTTCGCCCAAACCAATATCCGGTAAAATTACCCGACACTGCGCAAACGATCAAACCCAGAATAAGCACATAAATATTAACGTCAAGTTTGCCCGTTGCAACAAACATCCCGGCGAGGAAAAGCAGGTAATCTCCTGGTAAAAAGAAACCAAAAAAAAGTCCTGTTTCCGCGAATATAACAAACATCACAACATAAAAACCACCCTCTTTAAGTAATTTTTCGGGGTCAACAAAGTGTTGTAACGATGTCCAGAAATCCTGCATATTTCGATTATTCGTAAAACTACAAATAATTATGAATAGTAGTCACTATATCAAATTTAAAATCACTGAAGGATAAACTCCTAAAAACACGGTGATTACTACAGACAAGATCAACACCAATTTGTACTGAAAAGGTGTATTGAGATCAATTTCACTACCTTCCTTGAAGTACATTGCCACAATAACTTTGAAGTAATAATAAAAACCAACTAGGGCATTGAGAATCGCAAAAGCTACTAGGTAAATCTGATACTCTCCCATTACATTCAGGAACATCAAATATTTACCTATAAAACCAGCAGTTAGTGGAATCCCGGCAAGGGAAAGCATCGCGACAGCAAGAGCAAGGGAAGTCATTGGATTGCGTTTAGCTAAACCGTTGAAGCTGTCGAAGTGATCGTTACCTGTTTTCTGTTTAACAAGTATTAACACAGCAAAAGCAATTATGCTGGCGAAAGTGTAAGCAGCAGCATAAACCAACACATTATTTGACGAATTTGCTGACAACGTTACTAAAGAAAAAAGCAGGTACCCTACATGTGAAATACTTGAGTAAGCAAGCATTCTCTTGAAATTCTTCTGAAATAATGCGGTAACATTTCCAATAAATAGTGTTAGACACACAATTACGATCAGTGGTGGAAGCCAGAAATCATGAAGCGGCGCGAACGTCCCCGCAAATAATCTTAAAAAGGCGGCAAAACCAGCGGTTTTTACTACTGTTGACATAAATGAAGTAATGAGTGTAGGTGACCCCTCGTATACATCAGGAGTCCAGAAGTGGAAAGGAGCTGCACCGATTTTAAAACACAATCCAATCAAGATTAAGATTACACCCGGGTAGAACAGTGGCGACATGTCTCTGTAATGTCCAACCAAATACTGATTAATCTTTATCAGATCAAACGTGCCAGTAGCACCATAAACTAAAGTAATTCCGAATAGTAGAAATCCTGTTGAAAATGCTCCCATAAGAAAGTATTTTAAGGAAGCTTCATTACTAGCAAAATCACCTTTTCGAATACCTGCAAGGATGTATAGACTAACGGACATAATCTCCAGACCAATAAATAGCATCGACATGTTCTGATAAGAAACCATGATGACTATACCTGCAAGAGAAAATAGGATCAATGTGAAGTATTCTGCGATATTATCACTGTTTGCTGCAAAGTAATTTTGCGTCAGTAAAAAGATAAATAGTGTACCTATAATAGTTATTCCAGCAAAGGCCAATGCAAAATTGTCCATCTGCATCATTCCATAGTAGGTGATGTTGGTATTCCATGACGTAAACACAAAAGCCAAAGAAGTAAGCAGTCCAATTATAGTAAGGGGCAATAACGCTTTTTTCGCCTTGAACAAGCCCGCGTAAAGCACTACTAAAGCCGTAACAGCAATTGTTATGATGATATTCATTTGCTTAATTTACCGATGTTAATTTTTGTGTAACCTGATCTATTAATTGTTGTACTGCTGCCTCTGAAAGATGTAAAACTGGTTTTGGATATACACCAATTATGATGATTAAAGCACATATAATATATAAAACTACTTGCTCCGTGCCTTTGATGTCTGTAAATCCGCTAGTGAGTTTGTTTGTTTCACCGAGCATTACATTCTGATACATTCTCAGCATATAAACTGCTCCGAAAATGATTGTGAGTCCTGCAAATATAGCGAACCAAAGGTTATATTGATAAACACCTATTAGTAATAGGAACTCACCAATAAAGCCATTAGTACCCGGTAAAGCTACGGTGCCCAAAATGATTATTAAAAATACTATTGCAAGTTTCGGCGCCTGTTTGGCAATGCCGCCCAGATCAGAAATCCTATTGGTTTTCAGCCTGCTTGAAATGATATCCAGCACAAAAAAGAGTCCGATGACATTTATACCATGACTTAACATTTGAACCATTGCTCCTTGCATCCCTTGAGTATTCAATGCGAAAATACCAGCACTAATCAACCCAACGTGGGCAATTGATGAATAGGCAACTAACCTCTTTGCATCTTTCTGCATAAAAGCAATGATCGAAGCATAAATAATTCCGATCACGGACAGAATGATGGCGAAATGTCCCCATTCTTGAACCCCAATAGGAACAATAGGCAGCAACCAACGAATCACTCCGTAAATTCCCATTTTCAACATGATCCCAGAAAGTAACATCGTTCCTGCAGCCGGGGCCTGAGTATAAGTACTTGGCTGCCAAGTGTGGAAAGGAAAGATCGGCATCTTGATCGCAAATGCTACAAAGAATGCCCAGAATATCCAACCCTGCTGACTACGATCAAGATTCAAATTATAGAAAGCCTGAATGTCAAAGTTGTGCGCGGGGTTCTGAAGAAAAAGGTAGATAATTCCAATTAACATAAATAAAGATCCTGCGATGGTGTACACAAAAAACTTCATATTTACCTTGATCCTGTCTTTACCACCCCAGATCGCACAAATAAAGTAGATTGGAATCAATGCGGCTTCCCAACCGATATAAAACAAAAATGCGTCTAAAGCCGTGAAAACAAGAAGCAGTCCACTTTGCATAAACAGAATCAACGCAAAAAAACCATGCGAATTTTTATAATCGTGTTTGTAAGCGGCCACTATAATCAAAGGAATCAATGCATTGGTTAACAATATAGTTATAATACTTATTCCGTCTATACCCGCATGGAAACTGATTCCAAGGACTTGAATCCATGGATAGTTCACAATAAATTGTGTAGTCGCATCCGGACTGAAATTACCGATAACAATAAATGTCAACGACAGGGAGACCATTGCCGAAACAAGTGCAACATACTTGGCTGCCTTCCCGGAAAACGCCGTTACTATGGCTCCGACTAGAGGTAAAAATATTAAAAGTAGTAAAAGTTGTTCCATTATGTTTTCTTGGACGATCTTTTATAATGATAAATAAGTATACAATAACAATGAGATGATTCCTACCACCATCATGAAAATATAGAACCCAACATTTCCCGATTGTAGTAAACGAAGGCCCTTACTAGCCTCAGAAGTTCCCCGACCAAAGCCATTCACGATTCCGTCGATAATCTTAACATCTACTATTTTATAAAAAAAAGTAGATAGGGCATCTAAAGGCTTACGGATTATCGCGTCATAGATCTCATCAAGATAAAACTTATGATAGGAGATACTTGCTAAAACCGATCTCCTTGCTTCATCAGGCACAGGAACATGATTCTGCTTTACATATCTAGAGTAGGCAATTCCAATAGAAATTAGCACTCCAGCTATTGTAATTCCCATTAACATAAATTCAATAGCGTGATCTCCAGCCTCTGGATGGTGCATAATTACAGGAGATAGCCATTGGGACAACCAGTGATGACCTCCTAAAACTTCTGGAATGCCAATGAATCCACCTACAGCAGACAGTATCGCTAAAACAATCAATGGAATGGTCATAGACTTAGGTGACTCATGGATTTTTTCTTCAGCATGATGTGTTCCTCTGTAAGTTCCGAAGAAGGTTAAGAACAACATTCTAAACATATAGAAGGCAGTCAGAAAGGCCGTAAATACCGCAATTACCCACATTATTTTATCGTGTTCGTATACCTGAGCCAAAATCTCATCTTTAGAGAAAAAACCAGAAAAAGGCGGTAAACCTGCAATCGCCAGTGTACCTATCAACATCGTGATAAATGTAACGGGCAACTTCTTGCGCAGGCCACCCATATGGCGCATATCCTGCTCATGATGCAAAGCATGAATAACCGAACCAGCGCCCAAAAATAAGAGTGCTTTAAAAAATGCATGAGTAATAACATGAAAGAAACCGCCGTCGTAAGCCCCAACCCCTAATCCCAGAAACATATAACCCAGCTGAGAAACAGTAGAGTAGGCTAACACCTTTTTGATATCTGTTTGAGTAAGCGCTATTAAAGCACCAATAAGTGCCGTCGCTAAACCAACTACCGCTATGATATGCTGCACTACTGGCGCGAGGTCAAATAACACATTAGAACGGGCGATCATGTAGATACCTGCTGTCACCATAGTAGCGGCGTGAATCAGTGCAGAAACCGGAGTCGGCCCAGCCATTGCATCTGGCAACCAAGTAAACAATGGTAATTGTGCAGATTTACCACAGGCACCTATAAATAGGAATAATGCAATCAAGGTAATTGATCCATCGCCAGGAAGCATATTCGCTGCCTGAGGAAAAATCTTCGAGAACTCTACGCTACCAAAAGTAGAAAACATCAAAAATACTGCTAAAAGAAATCCTAAGTCCCCAATTCTGTTAATTACAAAAGCCTTTTTTGCTGCAGACGCATAACTAGTGTTGGTATACCAAAAGCCGATCAACAGATAAGAGCATAACCCTACCCCTTCCCAACCAATAAACATCACAATAAAGTTCGAACCTAAAACTAGTAATAACATGAAGAAAATAAAGAGATTCAGGTAACTGAAGAATTTACCAAAACCTGCGTCATCATACATGTATCCAATAGAATAAATATGAATCAAAAATCCGATACCAGTAATAATCAACAGCATTATCGAACTTAGAGGATCTATCAGAAACGAAAGCGGTATTTTTAAACTACCAGCTGAAATCCAATCGAAAAGAAAAATCTCATGAGATTTCTCGACACTTGAGCCCAAAGCAAAGAAAATCCCTATGCTTATTAAAAAGGAAATTAAAATTACGCCGCTTCCTACAACACCGATCAACCTCTTGGAAAAGGTATTTCTTCCCAATCCATTGATTATAAAACCAAGTAGAGGAATCAACGGAACCAGCCAAACTAAATCTATTATCATCTTATAACTTATACTTTATTACCACTTAAGGCGATTCAAAACATTGATATCTGTTGATTGTGTATTCCTATAAACCATTACAATTATACTCAACCCTACTGCAACCTCGGCAGCTGCCAAAGCCATGATGAAAAATACAAAAACTTGTCCGGATGGATCGTTGCTATGTACCGAGAATGCGGTAAGCAACAAGTTTACGGCATTCAACATCAATTCAACCGACATAAAAATCACTATCGCATTCCTACGGGTTAAAACCCCTACAACACCGATCGTGAAAATGATGGTACTCAACCATATATAATGGTTGAGCGGTACGCCCTGCAATTCCTGTGTAATGTTCTGCACTATACTTTTTCTTTTTTAGTTAACAATACCGCTCCAACCATCGCAGTAAGCAATAAGATAGAAGACAGCTCAAATGGTAGCATGAAAGGACCAAATAGCTCTTTACCAAGATTCTTTAGTAAGCCTAGATTAGTGTTCTTAAGAATAACAGGATCAGAGATTGACGTAGCCTTCAAAGATCCAATAAGGGTTACTACGAGGCAACACCCTGCAATAACACCAACGATCTTGACCATATTTGATTTAAGAGGCTCATTGTCCTTATTTAGGTTTAGCAACATCAGTACAAATAAGAAAAGCACCATAATTGCCCCCATGTATACAATGAAGTTTACTACTGCTAAAAACTGTGCATTCAATAGGATATAATGAACAGTAAAAGTGAAAAATGTAACAATTAAATAAAGTACGCTATGCACTGGGTTTTTTGCAAAAATAACCAGCAGTGAAAAGATCACACTTAAAGTAGCTACAAAATAAAATACTGAAATGCCCATTTATTTGTTAGTTAGTGGTTGTTCAACCAATTTGTCTTTACCATAGATAAAGTCCTTGCGCAGATAATCAGAGGGAACAATTGGTCCGTCAAGATAGATCGCTTCCTTAGGACATGCTTCCTCGCACAGCCCGCAGAAAATACATCGGAGCATATTGATCTCGTAGACAGCAGCATATTTTTCTTCCCTATATAAATCCTTTTCCTCAGGCTTGCGCTCCGCGGCAATCATAGTTATAGCCTCTGCAGGACATGATAACGCACATAGACCGCAGGCGGTGCAACGCTCCTTGCCGTGCTCATCTCTTTTTAAAGAATGTAATCCTCTAAAGTTAATAGAGAATTCTCTTTGCACTTCAGGATACCGAATCGTAGCCTCTTTCTTAAACAAGTGGCTTATTGTTACAGAAAGACCTTTGGCAATTGCAGGCAGATATATGCGCTCCGCAAACGTTAATGGCTTTTGCTCTAGTATCTTTTTCTTACTGGTTAATGGTTCCATTAAACCTCCTTATTATACCGCAATGCGGATGATTAAAATTTCTCAATTATGGCAATCACAATACCTGTGATAATTATATTAGCTATGGCCAGTGGTATTAGTCCTTTCCAACCCAAATGCATCAACTGATCATATCTGAAACGAGGTATAGTCCATCTCACCCACATAAAGAAGAATATAAATGCAAATATTTTAGTAAAGAAAACTGCAGTTCCAATCAGCGGACCAACTACTGGACCTGTATGCATCAATACCCAATCCATACCCGGATAGTTATAGCCACCAAAGTATAACGTGGCCATGACTGCAGAGGAAACAAACATATTGATATACTCCGCAAACAAATAAAAACCTAATTTCATTGAAGAGTACTCAGTATGATAACCACCTATCAGCTCGGTTTCACATTCAGGTAAATCAAAAGGAGCCCGGTTAGTTTCAGCGAACGCACAGATGATGAATATCAAAAAGCCCAATGGCTGATAAAATATATTCCAGTGCCAGCCATGTTGTTGGTCAACAATTTCCTTCAAACTCATAGTATTGGTCACAAGCAACAAAGCAATGATAGAAAGACCCATTGCAATCTCATAGCTAATATTTTGAGAAGCAGCACGAATCGCACTCAATAAAGAATATTTATTATTTGAAGCCCATCCCCCTATCATAACACCATAAACACCCAATGATACAACACCAAAAATATACAAAATACCAACGTTTATATCGGTAACCTGTAATGGAACTATTCTGTCATTAACAACGATCGGGCTTCCCCAGGGAATTACCGCGGTTCCAATACATGCGGTAAGCATCGCAAGACCCGGACCAACCATAAATAACCACTTACTAGCGTTTGTTGGAATAATTTCCTCTTTCATGAACATTTTAAGTCCATCAGCGAGTGGTTGTAAAATTCCAAACGGCCCTGCTCTATCTGGACCTAACCTATCTTGTAAAAAAGCAGCTACTTTGCGCTCAGCATAGGTTGAGTACATCGCAATCACCAAGGTGATTACAAAAATGATGGTGACCAGTATAAATTTTTCTATAACAAAAGCTATATCCATTAGAATTTGGCTGTTTTTTCTAGTTCTACTTTATTCGCCTGTTGTAGTTGAGGGTTATTTTGAATAACAGGAAGCGGTTTCAATGTTTCGTAATGATTTGATGCTATAACTGAAGCGTCACTGATGTGTGTTGGATGTTCGATAACCCAGTCTGAAGTTTTCTTTTTATCGAAACGACAAGTGTTACAAATGAACTCTTCAACCTCTCCGTAAATGTCCTTTCTTGCAGTCACCCGCAAAACGTCATCTCCTTTGTACCACAACGTTACCTTACCAGAACAAGTCGGACAATCTCTGTGTGCATCAATAGGTTTTGTAAACCAGACTCTATTTCTAAACCTAAAAGTCTTATCAGTTAATGCACCAACCGGACAAACATCTATTACGTTTCCAGAAAAGTCGTTATCTACCGCAGCTTGTATGTAAGTAGAGATTTCCGAATGATCGCCACGGTTTAAAATACCATGCACACGTTTATTAGTGATCTGATCGGCTGTAAAGACGCAGCGATAACACAATATGCACCTATTCATATGCAATTGGATTTTATCACCAATATCTATACGGTCAAAAGTACGACGCTCAAATTCATAGCGTGTTTTCTGCAAGCCGTGCTCGTACCCCAGATTTTGGAGGTCGCACTCTCCAGCCTGGTCACATACTGGGCAATCAAGTGGATGGTTAATTAAAAGCATCTCTACCACACCACTTCTTGCTTCAATAACTTCCGGTGAGGTTATATTCTGAACTTCCATACCATCCATTACCGTGGTACGGCAAGAGGCAACAAGCTTCGGCATAGGTCTTGGATCTTTTTCAGAACCCTTGCTTACCTTAACAATACAGGTACGACATTTCCCCCCACTACCCTCAAGTTTACTGTAGTAGCACATAGCAGGCGGTACAATATCCCCACCTATCTGCCGTGCGGCATTTAATATGCTTGTACCGGGAGCTACTTCTACTGTTATCCCGTCTATGGTTACCTTAACTTTATCACTCATGACTGTTAATTTCCTGTCGTAACTTCTGCTTTAGCAATCGGTTCGGCATAATTTGCCAAACCATAATTTGTTTTCAACGCTTTTGCTGGTTCATTTACGTGCCATTCAAACTCATCTCTAAAGTGTTTTATAGCACTTGCAACCGGCCAGGCAGCAGCATCGCCCAATGGGCAAATTGTGTTACCTTCAATATTTTTAGCAACGTTAACCAAAAGATCGATGTCGCTCATTTTACCAAGACCATATTCCAATCTATGTAAAACTTTCTCCATCCAACCAGTACCTTCCCTGCAAGGAGAACATTGTCCACAGCTTTCATGGTGATAAAAGCGAGAAAAGTTCCAAGTGTTTCGAACGATACACTGATCTTCGTCAAAAGCAATGAAACCACCAGACCCAAGCATCGTTCCCGTAGCGAAACCGCCTTCAGACAATGACTCATAACTCATTAAACGCGGTTCCCCGTTGGCAAGCTTTAACGTTAGATTTGCTGGTAGAACAGGTACAGAGGAACCGCCAGCAACAGTTGCCTTAAGTCTTTTCCCATTTGCAATACCACCGCACCATTCATCAGAGTAGATAAATTCTTCGACCGGTAGGCCCAATTCAATCTCGTAGACACCTGGCCTTACTAAATTGCCCGATGCCGATATCAACTTTGTTCCCGTACTTCTACCAATTCCAATTTTCGCATATTCTTCTCCACCATCATTGATAATTGGAACAACAGCGGCAATAGACTCAACATTGTTCACTACAGTTGGACACCCGTACAATCCTGCTATTGCGGGAAAAGGTGGTTTAATACGAGGGTTACCCCTTTTGCCTTCTAGAGATTCCAACAACGCGGTTTCTTCACCACAAATATATGCACCACCACCGGGTTGAACATACAACTCTAAATCGTAGCCTGTGCCTAAAATATTTTTACCTAGAAATCCTGCATTTTTTGCTTCAGCGATTGCCTTTTCAAGAATGCGAATCTGAGGCATCATTTCACCTCTAACATAGATGTAAGATGTATTTGCTCCAAGCGCGAAGCTAGATACAATCATTCCTTCAATTAAAGCATGAGGAATATGCGTCATTAAATACCGATCTTTAAAAGTACCAGGCTCTGATTCGTCCGCATTGCATACCATATATCGAGCTACACCTTCTGGCTTAGCCAAAAAGCTCCACTTCATTCCGGTAGGAAAACCTGCACCACCTCTCCCTCTCAAGCCAGACTTTTTTACCTCTTCTACAACCTCATCTGGTGTTAGGGTTTTTAAGGCTTTCTCTACTGCACGGTAACCTCCATTTTGGCGATAAACATCCAAAGTGTTGATTCCTGGCACATTAATATGTTCTAATAACAGCTTTCGTCCCATTATTTATTACGTAAATCGTTAATCAAATCGTCTACCTTTTGTTCAGTCAAGTTTTCGTAAAAAGTGTATTCCGGACCAATTTGCAATACAGGAGCATAGCCGCAGGCGGCCAGGCATTCAACGCCCCTCCAACTAAATAAGCCATCGGCAGTTACTTCACCCTCTTTCACACCAAGTTTATTCTCAAGGTGATCCATGATTTTCTCAGCGCCAACCAAACAACAAGGTCCGGTTCTGCATACTTCCATGACAAACTTTCCTTGCGGCTTTAAAAAGTACATACTGTAAAAAGATGCAACTTCATAAACTTCAATATCCTGGATATTTAGATAAGCAGCAACTTTATCCATCGCTTCAGAACTTAGCCAACCTAATTCTGCCTGAGTTTCATGCAAAATTGGCAATAATGCAGACTTATGCTTTCCCTCGGGATATCTCTTAACAATCTCTCCAAACTTTTCAATCAAAGCCGACGAGAACTGTACAGGTTGTTGTTCTTCTACTTTAAGCATCTAATTCTCCTGCGATAACATTCATGCTACTCATGTTGATAATTGCATCTGATAAAAGCATACCCTTACTCATAGGAGCAAACATTTGATAATTTATAAAACTAGGTCTTCTAAAATGAAGGCGGTACGGTGTTCTACCTCCGTCATTGATTAAATAAAATCCAAGCTCACCGTTACCACCCTCTACAGAATGATAAACCTCAGCTTTGGGAGCATCAATCTCACCCATAACTATTTTGAAGTGATAAATCAAAGCTTCCATATTGTTGTAGACTTCTTCTTTTGCCGGCAAATAAAATTCTGGCACATCTGCGTGAAAAATACCTGCTGGCTCTAGTTTGATCTTCTCTAAAGCCTGATCGATAAGCCTTAAGCTTTGCCACATCTCTTCATTCCTAACTAGGTAACGGTCGTAAATATCACCACTTGTTCCTACAGGAACTTCAAAATCGAAGTCTTCATAAGAAGAATATGGGTCACTTATGCGCACATCATAATCGACACCGGCAGATCGGAGTAAAGGCCCAGTCCATCCATAGTCTAAGGCCTGCTCTGCAGATACTTCAGCAACTTTAGCAGTACGATCGATGAAAATACGGTTGCGATCTAATAAGCTTTCAAATTCTCTAAGGGCAATAGGAAACTCTTTCAGAAACTTATTGATCTTGGTAAAGGCAATATCATTAAAATCTCTCTCAAAGCCACCAATACGACCAATGTTTGTGGTAAGCCTTGCACCGCATATCTCTTCATAAATTTCATAAATATGCTCTCTAAATTGGAAGAGATACAAAAAAGTTGTTGTTGCTCCTGTATCTTGAGCGATAATGGTATTGCAAATGATGTGATCTGAAATACGGGCCAATTCCATAATGATCACGCGAAGGTAATCAACACGTTTAGGCATTTTGATATTTAACAGCTTCTCAACAGTCATGTGCCAGCCCATATTGTTGATGGGTGACGAACAATAGTTTAGACGATCTGTCAATGGAGTGATCTGATAGAATGGTCTGTGTTCAGCGATTTTTTCAAACGCACGATGAATATAACCAATAGTGGAGACACCACTTACGATGCGCTCTCCATCTAGCTGCAATACATTTTGGAAAACTCCGTGCGTTGCAGGGTGAGTTGGCCCTAGATTAAGAGTCACCAATTCGTTCTGCGGATCATTATCTGTATATACTGGCTGACTGTGATTCATATGTTCTTATCTACCAAAGTATTCATCTTTTTTATCTACTCTATTCGGATCTTCAAGTGGATATTGCTTCAACATCGGGTGGACGCCAAGCTCATCCATGTTCAAGATCCTTCTTAGATCGGGGTGACCTTCAAACTTAACCCCAAATAGGTCATAAGTTTCGCGTTCCATCCAGTTAGCAGCGTTCCATAATCCTGTCAGCGTAGGTATTGTAGGGTTGTGCTCATCTATAAAAACCTTAACCCTAATACGGACCTTTTTTACCATGCTGTGCAGATGATAAACTACTGCAATACCATGCTTTTTTTCAGGATAGTGAACTGCGGTGATATCGGTCAAAAAATTGAAATCAGCGACCGTATTGGTCTTTAAAAACTCCAGAACACTAACGATGATATCCTTCTGAGTCTCAAAAGTCAACAGACCATAAGGCTCACTAACTCCAATTATTTTTTCGCCAAATCTTTCAGTCAGCGACTGGATTAGTTCATGATTGATACTTTCAGCCATTATTCTATACCGTATGAAGCCAACATTTCTTTGTACTGATCAGAATTCCTTCTTCTGCCAGACTCATTTCGCACCAGCTCCTGAATTTTCCCGAAGCCATCCAGTATAGCTTCTGGTCTTGGCGGACAACCCGGAACATATACATCAACTGGGATAATTTCATCAATACCCTGCAATACAGAGTAAGTATCAAATATACCTCCACTTGAAGCACATGCCCCTACAGCCATGACCCAACGGGGCTCAGCCATCTGGAGATATACTTGTTTCAATACTGGGCTCATTTTTTTGGCAATAGTTCCCATCACCATCAAAAGATCTGCCTGACGCGGCGAGAAGCTCAGTCGCTCTGATCCGAATCGACCAAAGTCATAATGAGAACCCATGGTTGCCATGAATTCTATCCCACAACAAGAGGTCGCAAAAGGCAAAGGCCATAAAGAGTGTGAGCGTGCCAACCCAATAACCTTGTCCATTGAGGTTGCGAAAAAACCAGATCCTTCAATACCCGGAGGCGCGTCTACTATGTTGATATTACTCATGATATAAAACAAAAAAGGCTCATCCTGTACAGAATGAACCACAAATTTACAATTTTTAAAGGCAAATGAATTAGGCTTCAATCATTTAGAAACGATCTAAATAAATTAATCCCAGTCGAGTGCCTTTTTCTTAATGACGTATATAAAGCCTAGTAGTAGCGTTCCCATGAAGATAAACATCTCAACCATTCCATTCATTCCAAGGTCCCTAAAATTGACCGCCCAAGGATACATAAAGATCACTTCAACGTCAAACAATACAAACAGAATAGCGACTAGGAAGTATTTTATTGAAAAGGGTTGACGCGCATTACCCACCACCTTAATTCCCGCCTCGAATGTTGATAATTTATCTGCAGTTTTACGTTTAGGCCCTAAAAAATGAGTAGCTATCAGAGTAACTACGACGAATCCCAACGCAACAACTATCTGAAAAATAATTGGCAAGAAATCGACCGCTCCGCTTTGAGTTTCCATATGATTATATATACGACAAAAATAAAAGAAAAAGGCAGGATAACAACCCTGCCTCTTCTTTTATTATATAAATCCTCTATTTTTTCTTAACAGGAGCTTTTGCCTTAGGCGCTGGAGCTGTTAAAGACTTAATCCCTTCCAATGCCGTAGAGTTGGTCGGCTCAATTGCTAAAGTCTTATCCCAATATAATTTGGCTTTTTCTTTATCGTCCTTGTAAGAAGCGAATCCAGCAATATTGTTGTAAGCCTCTATCATCATTTTCGGAGAGGGAGCTGGATCGAATTTCTTCTGAACTCTTGCCTCCGCAGAATCCAAAAATTGCTGATAATAAGGTAGTTTGGCACCTGTCTGATCCGTGCCATCATCTAAAAAATTATTTACACGAGCTCTCCATAAGTAAGTCTCTATTGTTCCTGGCGACGACCTTGATAATCTTGCAAAGGCAGAATCTGCTTTCACAAGAATGGTCTTTGAAGGATTAGTTTTGGCACTATAACCTTCTCCATAATAGAAATACCCCGCCCTACCCTCGTTGAAAAGATTATATCCAGAACCTTTGCCTTTTGGATTTAAACGATTGACTATTTCATAGGTTGAGGCAGCTTTACGATAATTTTTAGCATCATAAAACGACTGAGCAACATCAGCTAACGCTTCCACTTTTGTAGAGTCCATCGTTACCGCTTTCATGATATTTTTTAACGCCAAACTATCATTCTTTGCTTGCATCTGAGCCTTACCTAAGTACAGGTAATCATCCGAGATAATTCTTGAAGTATCTTTCACTGAAGCAAAAAATTCATTCATATACTGTAAGCTTTGCGGATAATTTTTATTTTCATAGGCAGAGTATCCTCTCAACCTTGCAATAATTAATTTACTGCTACCCTCCATATTCATAGCCGCTAACTCACTAGTTTCTTTTTCTAAAGTTTGGAAGTCTTTAGCATAAAATAAGAATTGAGCATAACGTAGTCTTGATTCAGAAGACTTATCAGTAAGCTCCAAATATTTCTTGTAATTCGCTACCGCATCTGCAGCCTTCGCGGCAAAATTTTGTGGCTCTTGGTTCGCCCATTGCATATAAAGCTCAGCTAGCTCTCTGTAAGCAGGACCATAATTCACGTCTGTTGCAATTACATTTTTTAACTCTGTCTCAGCCTCCACAAAAGATCTTGATTCTTTATACATTCTACCAATCTGTACAGTTGCACGTTGTAAAGTCTGATTGATACTCAATGCGCGCATATAGTTTTGAAGTGCATCTGAGTTTTTGCTTTGCAATGCGAAGTAATCACCTAAAGCAAGAAAGATTTCCGGGTCTTTATCTTTAGTTTCCAATTCATCTGCTTTTTGAAGATTCGGCAACGCAGCAGCGAAATCAGGTTTATCTAAGGCAAGGTAAGATTTTCCAATATACAAGTATGGGGTATAATCCTTTTTAGAAGCTACTTCAATCGCTTTATCGAAATTGGTTTTAGCCGAGGCCGCATTATTCGAAATGAGATCGACATGGCCTAGACCCACATAGTTTAATGGATACTTAACATCAGCAGTTACTCCTTGAGTAAACGCAGCCCGAGCTGAATCTAAATATTCTCTCTGTAAATACACGTTTCCAAGGCTATAAAAATTCTCCGGCTTGGCGGCCGATTTTACCAATGCTTTAAGCATCGATGTGGCTTTCTGATACTGTTCTGCATCTATAGCCTTTTTTGCATCATCTAAACTTTGAGCAAAAGTGGCAGAACCCATCACTACTAAACCTAAACTTAAGGCTATTGCTTTCTTTGTCATTTTCATTGGTTCTCTTTTTTAATTTTAATTAAGTAATGAAGTCGGCGTCGACTTCATGGTTCATTGTTCTATATTCTCTCAAGTTAATCTAAATTGATAAAATCAATATCATCTCAGTGTAACTGTTTTCTTAGTTCTCCAAATATATAATTTAGTTTGGATTCTTCAAGTTAAATTCTCGAGGCATCATTTTATGTGGTCCCAACCCCGACTTTAATACAATAAGCTGTCCACGCTGGCTCATTACCCAGTTCGCAAAACCCGTGCCCAATCCATCTTTTGCCTCGCAATTGATAATGTAAATATTCCTCAAGAAAGGGTAAACACCATTAATGAGATTGGTTTGGATAGGCTTATAAAATTGGTCGTCTCCTCGTTTACCTTTAATATTTTTTACCCCCATCATCTTTACCCTGTCAATATATTCACTCATCCCTCCATTGTTAGCCAACAACCAATTTACGCCAACTACGCCTATGTAGTTTTTATGATCAACTACATATTTGATCACATCATTGTTGTTTGTTAAGGTGTACACCCCAGTGGATGGTAACTCTTTTATGTCAGCTAAGGTCATAAAATAACGCAATGTACTCGACCCCGCATTGTCAAACACCAATGCGCTACCACTTGTAGATTTTCCATTTAAGATGTCAATAACCTGCGAAACGGTTATGTTAGAATCGACATTATCGTTGCTGGTAATCAAAGCAATTCCATCGATGGCAAATCTTGAAGTCTTGGGAGCAATGCCTCGTCTTCTAAAAACTGTATCCTCTTTATGGGTAAGCATTCTCGACAGCACAACCAGTCGGACGCTGTCGTTTATAAAGGCAGGTATGATGCTGGCCTCGTTTCCAAGAGTCACTTTGAAGGTCGCATTTTTATAATCACTTTTAAAAATAGCGATCTGGTCCGCGATTACTGACGAAAAAGATTCATCAACAAATATTCTAACGTCACCCGAGGTCCTTCTTTCTATAGAAGGATCGAGGGTTCCTGATTTCTTATCTGGATTTCTACACGACGCAAACGTTAAAAGCGCAATAATTAAAGTTAGGTACTTCATTATTCTTGTTCCTTTTGCTTAAGTATGCGACTAAACCTGATTGCTGCATATACAATCAGCAGTACGCCAAGTAAAATGCGATAGGTACGCTCAATGTCGACTGGAAAGTCTTTCCAAACTATCAATCCAACGCCAAGTACCATGTAAAAGGCAAACATGACAAGCCCTAAAATAAACAGAAATCGCTGTTGAGGCGATTTCTGTTGAAATGATCTTAAGTTAAACATTACTATTGTGATAGTGTAAAACTAATTGGAATGTTATATTTAACACGCACTTTTTTACCATTTTGAATACCAGGTATCCATTTCGGACTCGCTTTAAGAACCCTCACAGCTTCTTCGTCAGTACCTCCACCAAGTTTTCTATCCACTTTAATATCGGTCAATGAACCATCTTTCTCAACAACGAACGAAAGGAATACTTTACCCTGGATATTATTCTCCTGTGCCATTGGCGGGTATTTCACTGTATTCTTAAGGTAAGAATAGAACTTCGCCATACCTCCAGGGAACATTGGTTGTGATTCAAGACTCACGAAATCGTAAACTCTTGTATCTTCGACCACTGCGGCCTGTTTCGGACCATCACCTGCTGCTGTAGCAATAACAATATCCGCATCAGGATCACCTTCCATTGTTTTCTGACCAGGATCAGCTTTCTTCAAATCCTCAATTGTAGGTGGATCTTGTTCTTGCACCAAATTATCGGGCTTAACAATTGGAGGAGGAAATTTAATCTGATCTTGTTTCGGTGGCGGTGGCTCTACTGGTGGCGGCGGCGGAGTCTCCGGGTTAACAGGTGGTGGAGTCGCAATTGCAACCTCGACCTGTTTTTCAACAATTTCCTCAGGCTCAGATCCTTTGAATAAGGATACGATCTTTGGGGATAGAAACAACAGTATAAATACTGTAGAAGCTATCAGCAATGATTTCGCTGTATTTGAAGAACTTTGCTGACGGAGTACATAGGCTCCATAAGTTTTATTCTTGTCTGCAAATACAACATCAAGCCATTCCTTTTTTAATAAATCTATTTTAGAACCAAACATAGCTTAATTTTTATTATTTATAATTTACAATATTCCGGCCGCTCTCATGGCATCCTTTTCACTATCCAGAATATATACATCGTCGATTGCAGGAGCAGTCTTGATGCCGGTGATGTTTAATTCGTCCATAATGTCAACAAAGTTCTTGTAATTCGAAACATCTGTAGGCTTAATGATCACAATAAGCTGTCTTCTTCTGGTCTTCATCAAGTTATCCTTATTCTTAAGAATTGACTGTCTGATATCACCAAATCCTTCGATATTTGGCTGGGATTTACCCGCTTCTCCCATGTACCAGGCAACTTTATTATTTTTACCTAATAAAATAGTCATTGTTTCCGAAGCACGCAATTCAAGTCTTACCTCATTTTCTTCTTGATCCGGCTTTGCGATGTCCATCGCGATTGGTTTAGACAGGGAGGTAGTTAGCATAAAGAAAGTAATTAACAAGAACGCTAAATCTACCATGGCAGTCAAATCTACCTTAGTACTTGCTTTCTTGGTTCTTACTTTCCCGCCTTTTTTGCCCCCCCCGCTGGAGGTATCTAATTCTGCCATAGTATTTTTTTATCTGGCACCGCCTTACTCGGTGGATGTAATTAAACTGAATTTATTAATTTTTTGCTTTTGAAGAATTGCTATTATCTTTTTAACAACAGAATACTCCTCTTGACCATCTCCCCTTAAAGTTACCCTCATTTGAGTCTGATGCAGTTCAGCAACAGAATTACGAGACTGTAGCAGCCATTCAGATAACTGATTGTTAACCGAATCTGTTGGTATTCCGATGCTGGCATCAAGATACTTTGAACGCTCATCTCCAGACATATCGATGAATCCTGGAAGGTTAGCCATTGGAACGCCAAAGGCACCAATTACTCCAAATCTTTCTCTTTGTTCAGGTGTAAACTTAATGTTGTAGCGCTCGCCCATTTTATCAAGGGTAGCCATCTTCACATCTTTTCCTACTACTTCGTAGAACACCTTACCTTTTCCAATGGATAAGATAGCAATGTCCACATCCGGAACTTTAAACTTATAAGTCGAAGTCGGTATAGTTACCTCCAAAGGATCAGGCTGACGCGCTGTTGCTGTTAATATAAAGAACGTAAGCAATAAGAAAGACACGTCGCACATGGCGGTCATATCTATCGCAGTACTCTTTCTTTGGACCTTTGCTCTTGGCATAATTTTTAAAAATTACTTATATTTTTACTAATGATGTTAATTCTTCCGGTTTTCCATAAAGCCGGTAAAAAAAATTCATTATTTCTTATTTATGCGTACTTGCATAAGTTTGAATGATGCTAAAACCAGCTTCATCAATTGCATAAGTTAATTTATCAATTTTTGAAGTAAGAATGTTATACATGATAATCGCGAAAGTCGAAGTCGAGATACCTGTTGCAGTATTGATTAGGGCCTCAGAGATACCAGTTGCTAATGCAGCCTGATCTGGAGCTCCAGAGTTCGCTAATCCACCAAACGCCTTGATCATACCTGTTACCGTACCCAATAGACCTGTTAATGTACCTACAGATACTAATGTTGCAATTACAGTCAAGTTCTGCTCTAACATTGGCATCTCAAGAGTCGTGGCCTCCTCAATATCCTTTTGGATCGCTAAACACTTTTGATCTGTATCCATGTTGTTTTCAGTCTCCATCTCACGGTATTTTTTCAAACCAGATTTGATAACATTCGCTACTGAACCTTTTTGTTTGTCGCACTCAGCAACTGCTGCTTCAATGTTGTTAGCATTTAAGAATGCCTGAACTTTTTTAACGAAACCATCTAAACTTCCTGTTCCTGTTGCTTTACTAATAACAATAAAACGCTCTACAGAGAAAACGAATACCATCAATAACATACCCATCAAAATTGGCACGATAAAGCCACCTTTGTAAGCCATACCTGCGTAGTTTCCTACTTTAGGTAAATTCTCTGCATTATCATCAATAAAATTAGTTGGTTGTCCAAGTATGAACTTGTAGATACAAATTCCAATGATGATACAAATTGGAATAGTTAACGTTGCAAATAAATTTGAAGCCGAAGAAGAGCTTTCTTTTTTCACTGTTGTCGGTTTTGGTGCGTTTGCCATTTTTTTTTTAGTTTTTAGTTTTTAGTACTTTGTTTTTTAAATTTAGATTTATTATTCCGTATACACACAACGACTATCAAAAACAATTGTTGCAATAACAAATTTATAACTTTGATTTTAATTCCAAATTAAATAATCGTTATGTATCCAATCCGTTTCTTTCGACGTTTTCCCCTGTTCGTAATACTTTATAATTAAAAAAAGATTGCCTCTTTGCTGAGACAATCTTTCACAATTAAAACTAAAAAAAAACTAAAATGCAAATTTTACGTTAAAAAAAATGCATTCCTCACCATTTTAGCAACTATAAGGAACAGCTATCCCAAATATTCTTTGCGCTATCCACCCGCCTTCTTCACCTTAAAGCCCTCCTTTAGAAGCATATCTACAATCTTGTCCCGAAAATCTCCTTGAATCAATATTTCTCCATCTTTTGCTGAACCTCCCACGCCACATTTCGTTTTCAGTTGCTTGCCAAGTTTTTCTACTGCTTCTTCATTCATCCTAAAACCCGTAATTAAAGTTACTGCTTTGCCTCCTCTATTTTTTTTATCAAGCATCACGCGTAGATCTTGCTGGTTATTTGCTACAGATGAATTATCCTGTTCGTTATAATCTGACGGAATAACAAATGACGGGTCTGTCGAATACATTATTCCCCCAAGGTCACTCAAAGTTTTCTTTTTCGGTTTCATATTATGTTATACTATCGGGGAATTATTACGCTTAAAGATAGGGGTACTATGGAAACTTTTATATCTCTACCCATAAACAATGGTTCACCATCTATATGTATTGCTCCTTCTTCAGAGCGCCTGATAGTTACATCGCGACCTTTAATGATCTCTACAAACTTCGACCGGTCTGTTGTCGCAGTTAGCATCTCGTAGGCTAAAACAGGGAGCTTCATCATCGAAAACTCCTTTACAATACATATATCCAAAAAACCGTCTATTACAGAGGCTGTCGGCGAAATGTGGGCATTGTTCCCATATTGCGAAGAATTAGCGATGCTAATTAAAAAAGCTTTAAAAGTGTAGTCTTTGCCGTCTATCACCAGATCGTAGGTTTGTGCTTTATAACTCAACACTTCTTTAAGTCCAAGCTTTAGATAACCGGTCAGACCTCTTGATTTATCTTCCGCGAAAACAGCGCTTATATGTGCGTCGAACCCTATTCCCGCCATATTAAAAAAACCTTTCCCATTAAATGATCCGGTATCGATATTAACAATATTGAGTTCGTTAATCACTTGGACCGCCTCAGCGGGTTTGAGAGGAATATTTAAAAAGCGTGCCAGACCATTGCCCGATCCAAATGGAATTATCCCCAAAACTTTGTTAAACTCCTTTGCTTTGGAAGCCACCTCATTAATTGTTCCGTCTCCGCCAACAGCTACTATAAGGTCAAAATTATTATTAGCAGCCTCTTCAGCAAGCTCCCCTGCGTGTCCCGCATATTCTGTAAAACTGTAGCTGGGGATGAATTTCAAAGGATCTAATAACTTGCCTATCAGCGAAGGAAGCTTTATTTTGTTTTTTCCTCCTGAAATCGGGTTTATGATAAATAAGATATTGGATCTGGACACAAGCTGCAGGTTAATAGCCCCGCAAAATAATCGATATTTTTTGACTATTTTAAATATATGTAGTAATTTAGCCGAGTCAAGTGGACTGATTTGCGATGCTATTTTTATAGATAGCGGGATTGCAACCACGTAAAAAAAAGTGCTAACATTACATACACTTCAATTTACTGCCTGTTTTCAGGATCAGTTACATTTGTATAATTGTTTAATCCAAAAATAAATTATATACAATGTCATATCTTTTTACATCCGAATCAGTTTCTGAAGGTCACCCTGATAAAATTGCAGATCAAATCTCAGATGCACTTATTGATAACTTTCTAGCATTTGACGCAGAGTCAAAGGTTGCCTGCGAAACGCTGGTTACAACAGGACAAGTGATCCTGGCCGGAGAGGTAAAATCTAAAACTTACCTAGACGTTCAGCAAATCACCCGTGATGTCATCAGAAAGATAGGCTACACGAAAAGTGAATATATGTTTGAAGCCAACTCATGCGGAATCCTTTCTGCCATTCATGAACAGTCACAAGATATCAATCAAGGAGTAGATAGAACAAGCAAGGAAGAACAAGGAGCAGGTGACCAGGGAATGATGTTCGGTTATGCAACTAATGAAACCGAAGACTTCATGCCGCTGGCATTGGATCTTTCTCATAAATTATTACAAGAGCTGGCAGCACTGAGGCGTGAAAACACTGCTATCACTTACCTGCGTCCTGACGCAAAATCTCAAGTGACACTAGAATACAATGACAACAATAAACCGGTTAGGATCGATGCGATTGTAATCTCTACTCAACATGACGACTTTGATGAAGAGGCAACAATGCTGGCGAAGATTAAAAAAGATCTTGTTGATATTCTTATCCCAAGAATTATTTCAAAAAATCCTCAATATGCGCACTTGTTCAATGACCAAATTGAATACCACATCAATCCAACAGGAAAATTCGTCATTGGCGGACCACACGGTGATACGGGCCTAACTGGACGTAAAATCATTGTAGATACTTATGGTGGTAAAGGTGCACACGGTGGTGGCGCATTCTCAGGTAAAGATCCAAGCAAGGTGGACAGAAGTGCGGCATATGCAACTCGTCACATCGCTAAAAACCTGGTTGCAGCAGGTGTTGCAGAAGAAATTCTGGTACAAGTAAGCTATGCTATCGGGGTTGCAAAACCAATGGGAATCTATATCAATACCTACGGTACTGGTAAAGTGCAAAAAACAGATGGTGAGATCGCCAAGATTGTGGAGGAACTATTTGACATGCGCCCTTACTTTATCGAACAACGTTTGAAACTAAGGAATCCAATATATAGCGAAACCGCAGCATATGGTCACATGGGTCGTAAGCCGGAAACTGTAACCAAAACTTTCCGAACCCCATATGGAGAAGAAAAAGTAGTTACCGTTGAGCTCTTTACCTGGGAGAAACTTGACTTTGTAGACAAAGTAAAAGAAGCATTCGGCTTGTAGTCTAAAACCATTCCTCTTTAAAACTGTTATCAAGGAAAACAAATTTTTATGGAACGCCCAGTAGAAATGAACACACTTAGTCAAATTTTAGAAAAATTGAGGCTTAAAGGGTTAGATAATGAAATTAAGATGACTGACCATGGTAGGATGCAAGGAGACGGACTGAATAAAATATATAAGCCAGAAGATCTTACAATTATCAAAACCTATCGTTTTGAAGGCGATTCAGATCCAGCAGATAATTCAGTGCTTTATATCCTGGAAGATAAGGACCATCAGATAGGTTACATTTTAGATGCTTACGGCATGTACAGTTCACAGGAAAGTCCTGGATTTGACGATTTCCTAAAAAAGATACCAACTGCAGATCGTGATCTGCAAGAGCTGTTAACATAACCCATAATAAAATATTAAAGCCCCGTTTTTTAACGGGGCTTTTTATTGTAACTAGAATTTATTTACTTTTGCTTACCAAACAAGCAAATCTGATTCATGCGTGCTAAACAATACTCCTGGGAACTCGCCTGGAGCTATCCTACATTTAGGACTAAATTTATATTGGGAACAGTAATCCTTATTGGCATCTTACTATTTATCCCAACTTTCTTTACAAATATTGAAGATAGGGAAGGGATTGTTCTTCATGACTGGCTTTTAAAGTATATCCCATCTATAGATGTTTCCCTTCTTATTTTCTTGGTTTTATACGCGACTGTGATTATGTTTCTCGTAAGGATGTCAATGAACACAGAAATATGTTTAAAAACGTTATGGTCCTTCATATTTCTTTGCCTGTTTAGAATGGTAACCATCAAAATGGTGGCCCTAAATCCTCCCCATGGATTAATAGAGCTAGTGGATCCATGCTCAATTGTCTTTTACCGGTCGAATGTGATCACAAAAGACCTTTTTTTCTCCGGCCATACCGCGATATTAATTTTAGGTGGCATATGCATGAGCAGACCAAAAGATAAAATTATTGCATTTAGCGCTGCATTTATAATAGGAATATTATTACTGTTACAACATGTTCACTATACAGTAGACGTATTAGCAGCACCTTTTTTCAGTATGATCTGCTGCTTCCTAGGTAAATCTGTAGCAAAGATTAGCTAAATCTTTTCGCCACCTCGTCCCAGTTTACCAGATTCCACCATGCGGCAATGTAGTCCGCGCGTTTATTCTGATATTTTAAGTAGTAAGCATGTTCCCATACATCAAGTCCTAGCAATGGTTTGCCTTTAGTAGCAACGTCATCCATTAGTGGATTATCTTGATTAGGAGTACCTCCGATCTTTAGAACACCATTGTCTGATATCAGCCAAGCCCATCCCGATCCAAATTGCCCCGTCGCAGCTTTTGAAAACTGCTCTTTAAAAGAATCGAATGATCCAAATGATTTATCGATAGCTGCTTTAAGCTTACCCTTCGGAATAGCAGAAGACATGGGTTGCATTGAAGCCCAAAAGAAATTATGATTCCAGGCACCTCCGGCATTGTTTCTCACCTTAGGAGACAACTTAGAAGCATTTGCAAAGAACTCCCTTTCAGTTTTGTAAGTCAAATTTTCAGTTTTTATTGCCTCGTTTACATTTTTGATATAGGCGGCATGATGCTTTGTATAATGGATTTCCATCGTCATTGAATCAATCGATGGCTCTAATGCAGCATATTTGTAAGGAAGCGAATTCTGTTTAAAAGCAAAACCTTCAAGATTACTTGCTTCTGTCACAGGAGCAGCAATAACATTAAGCGGAGATCCTGCGATCCCACCAATCGTAACTACCCCAGCAGCAGCAAAACCTAAACTGATAAACTTTCTTCTCTTTAATGGTTCCATAACTTCTTATTTTTTTGAAAAACAAATGGTGCTATCCATTGTTTTTGACATCCTAAAAATGATACTGTGTTGATTATTTTCTGCAACACTCCCCACCGTTTTTGATAGTGGATTTTTAATGCCTAGTTGTTCAACATCTGCAAAATAGCGCTTAGAAAACATACGATTTATCGTTAAATTCACATATCGGTCTGACTGAACACTTAAATTCTTATGTGCGCAGTTAGCATTTTAAGTGTACACTTAACGATTTATGTGCACACTTACCAGTTTAAGTGTGCAGTTAACCCATTTTAGGTGTAAAACCTTCTTTTTTTTAACATCAGTATTGTAGGTTCGTTTCAGCAATCAACCAATGCTGCTTCTAATTATGCTACTAAATACTTCTACATTTCCCTATTTCAGGACTACAAAGAAGAGCCTAGATGGTTCATTACTAGTTGCCTCTGCTATGTCTCGGCTTCGTGTCTGCTTCGTATCTGCTTCGTGTCTGCTTCGGCTCGGCCCGAAGGAAACAGCCATAAAACACATAGCAAAGCGGTATCCGAAAAGTTTCAGTACAAACCACATATCAACCAGAACGTTTCATCAAAAGACAAAGTTGGAAAGGTCAAAAATTAAAATAGCGGAATGCCGGATCAAGTACGTCGACTACATGAGTTGTGGTTTGGTTGTAGTCGCCATAAATAGGTCCATAAGCATCATTCTTCGTTTGTTGGAATTCGAAGGGTAAATCATCTGCAATTTCCGATGGTACAAGGTCAATATCCTCGATAACCTATAATGATTTGGAATTACCTGTAACAGTAATCAAAATCACTGGTCCTGGTGCTTCTTATGGTTACTCTCCTAAAATCATTGGCTTGTCTCTTCGGCTCCATTCACTCCAACTTCCAACATAAAGCTTAGGAATTTCAAGCCCTGCATAATCCATTGCTAATAAAGTATGACAAGCAGTTACTCCAGAGCCGCAATGAACAATAGTAGCTTCTGAACTAACATTACCAAGGATCGTCGCGTATTTCTCTTTGAGCACTTCAGCTGGCAGAAATAACCCTTCAGCATCTAAGTTTTCGGTAAAAGGAACATTAATAGCCCCTGGAATATGTCCTGCAATCAAATCGATTGGTTCTGTTAACCCTGCAAAACGGTCAGCATCCCTTACGTCGATTACAACATTTTTAAGATCTCCAGCCACAGCTTGCACTTCATCAATGTTTGCGGTAGGTAATTGCCAATTGCTATTTCTTAGATATTTCGAAGGTTTTGCCGGTTCCGTTGCTGCAGATACTGGAAAACCAGCAGCAACCGCAGCCTGGTATCCTCCGTTTATCACCTGAACATTTTCATGCCCTATCGATCGCAGCATCCACCAGAACCTGGCAGCAGCATTTGCGCCATTTTTATCGTCATAAAGAATCAGGTGACTTTCGTTCGCAACACCAAAGGATTCTAAGACTTTCAAAAAGTCTTCCAGTACCGGAAGAGGATGCCTCCCGCCGTTCTTATAATCATGGATATTCGCTAAATCAGTATTAAGATCTATGTAGAAAGCGCCTTCCAAGTGTTCTTTATCATACCTGGGCTTTGAGCCTGCACTTACCTCAAACAGTATAAATTTTGATTTGTCTAAAGCGGCTAACTCATTAGCACCTAATATCGGCTTAATCATTTTTAAGGCTTAAAGAATATGTTTATTTATCGTATATTTTTACTTCACAAACGCAACTTATTAATAAATTCAGCAACCTCTGAGTTGCTGTAATCTGCGGCCCCTACCTGCTGAAAAACTACATTACTGGATTTATTCAATATAACGGTAGTAGGCATAGACCCAGAAAAATATTCTACTGGTATTGCACTTGCAGGTGCATAAACTGGTAGCATAAATTTACGCTTTTTCATAAATTCAACTGACGATTCTATTTTCCCATCTACATCGACCATCAGGAAAACAACGTCATTATAACCCTTGTACTTCATGTATAACTTATCAATCGAAGGCATCTCAGCAATGCAGGGAGGGCACCAGGTAGCCCAAAAATTGATGAATACAACTTTTCCTTTTAGATCTGAAAGCTTAACGAGCACTCCATTCTCATCTCTGAAAGCGGCATTACTTGTAATTAACAGCTTAGTCTTAACAGCCCTACCCTCAGGAACATCCGGCTGAAATAAACCGATACGCATTAGTCCCTGAATCACTATTCCTTTCAATTCAGGACTAAAGAACATCGCGATAAAAAAAGCAGCCATTACAACGGCGCTTACATTAGAAAAACTAAACCATTTAGTGCTATTTCGATTTTGAGAATTAGTAGCCATAAAGCTTAAAATTAATGAGGTAGAATTGCCTCAAAAACACCACAAATGTAATAAAGTTATGGGATTCGCGGTTCCAAACGTCTACAGTAAGTTTGGGGGGATATTTCTCAGTTACGCATACTCCGCTTTAAATATTAACTTAAACGTAGTACCCTTATCAACCCCGGATTCTACCGTAATTTTTATCCGATGGTAAACTGCAATACTTTTGACAATAGCTAACCCAAGGCCGTAGCCAACCTGCGAATTAAGATTAGTCTTCATGAAACGATTAAAAATAAAGGGAATATCTTCATTTGGAATCCCGATTCCTGAATCGCAGACATTAATTTGATAACGGCCATCATTCAAAAATATTCCACTGACTGAGATAGTCCCGTCCTGGCGATTGAATTTTATTGCATTATGAATCAGGTTAAAAAATAATTGAAACATGAGATCCTTGTTGACATCCTGAAGTACCGCATCCGCAGAAATATCTAAAACTAAACTGATGTTTTTCTCTTCAAACCTATGCCCTATTTCCTCGATTATTTCATGGAATAGCTGCAACGGTTTGATCTGTTCCTTTCTGATATATTGTTCGTTTTCAATCCTGGAGATCAGCAGTAAAGAGCTGGTAATCTTTTTTAACCTGTCTACTGTTTTCATCATCTCTACAATTGCTATAGCAGAAGACTCGTCCAAGCTTTCTTCAGCTAGTAAATTTTCCATTTTGTTCTGTAGGATAGTGATTGGTGTCATCAATTCGTGAGAAGCATTGGAGGTAAATTCGCGTTCTTTATAAAAAGCTTCATTGATCTGACTTATTAGCAGAACTAGAGACTCGTCTAAATATTTAAAGTCGGTCGTACTGGTTTTAATTCGTTCATGCTCAGTTCTAAATGGAAATTCTTTATTGATTAGCCTTGTGTTGATGATACTGGCAAGTGGCTTTACAATAATTCGTATAAACGTTAGATCGATCAATATGGTCAAAACAATTAGGGTAATCAGCACATATAATGTAAAGCGTTGAAGAGGTTTATTATATCGGTTGATACTTGCGTCCGTCTTACCTATTTCCATTAGGTAATTTCTGTTTTTACTTCTAAACGAATAACTTAATATCCGATAATTGAGTGTGTCACCTTCTATCAATCGCTGAGAATTTTTGATAGTATCTACAGTTACCCTGGCTCCAACTGGTGAAAAAGCGATAAACTCTTCCTTCAGTAATGTGTAGCCACCATAATTCGGCTCTCCCCGCAAATAATAATCAATACCATTTTCTTTTAAAATTGAGAGTACCTTTTTTCGCTGCTGCTTCAAAGTATAGTTGGCATATTGAGACGCAATTTCCTTAACCAGGAATGGCAACGCCAACACAAACAGTAGCACAATAACCAACTTTGATCCAGCAATAAAAAGAGTAAGTTTTGTAGAAAGCTTCATCTTATTTTTTTATTCGATAACCTACCCCTCTAACGGTTTCCAGCCAATCCGTTTCAGAATAAGCATTTAATTTTTTCCGAATATTTTTGATGTGGGCATCAATATAATTGGAGTCATAATCATCATTGACAAAAGTTCCCCAGATATGCTCACTGAGTTGCACACGTGTAAGAACCCTACCCTTATGCAATAAAAGGTAGCTAAGTAAGTCGAATTCTTTACGTGACAATTCTATTTGTTGTTGACTAAAAACGATCAGCCGTTTCTGAATATCAACACCAAATTTACCCAATGCAATAAGATCTTCAGTGATATTGAACTTTCTACGAGCTATTGCCTGCATTCTGGATTGAAGTTCGAGTAAATAAAATGGCTTTGCCAGATAATCATCAGCACCTAGATCAAGACCCATAACTCGATCTTTTAGATTTGTTTTTGCAGTGATGATAATATAGACGGCTTCAGGATTATTTTTTTTTGCATGTTTCAGGATTTCCAAGCCATCACCGTCTGGCAGACTCAAATCAATTAAAATAAAGTCGTATTGATTCAGCTCAAGCTGCATTACTCCGCTTTGGAAGGAATGGGCAAGATCGCAGTGGTAAAAACTCTTTTTCAGGAATGCCTCCATTTCATAAGCCAGTGTTTTTTCATCTTCTACAATCAATACTTTCATGGCTATGTCAATTAAAACTGGTAATAAAAAGCTAATCCAAAAAAGGACTGCTGCTGTTTGAGCCCAGGCGCTGCCTTAGCACCAAGGACTGACAGCTGATAGCTGATTTCTGCAACATAACCAGCTCTACTGAAACTGAGTGGAAGTTTGAAATTATAGGATAATAAATTGAAATTACTTGATTCAACGGCACTTGAGTTGATAGCTGGGGAACCTGAGCTTTCTGGAGATAAAGGACCCTTTCCTTTGCTCTTCTCACGCTTCACTTTAGATATTTTATAAGTCTCATAAAAATACCTTGTGCCTGCAACCACTTCTAAAGCAGGCTCAATGTAAACAGAATTCTTGTCATTGAATAAACTACCCAGACTGATTTCTTTTGAATTGGTCAAGCTTAGAAATATATCCTTTTGTTCCCCAAATGCATAGTCGGCATTCAGAGAAGTTTTCATCGACAGCCAGGAATAGGTGCCAGATAGGTTAAAATTATTCTCATTCGAAGCTTGAAGGAGCGGCGAGTTGGCCGGAAAAAAAGAGCGTGTAAATGCTAGCCCTATATTAAAATGTTCATTAAAGTCGTGATCGATGCCCACCCCTAGGTCTGTTTCTGATAAGCCCGAGCCATAATTAAGCAACTTAAAAGATCCCGCAGACAGATAAAGACCTATAGGGAACCTCAAGGTAGCATTTACCAAAACATAGGGCATTTTATCGCTGGTGGCCTGTCCATAATAGCTGACATCGCTGTTAAAAAGCGATGCTACTGTTATCGTAGCCTTCTTAGTGCTATCCTGCTGGGCAATTACTAGAATTGAAGACAAGCAAAAAAATGTTATCAATGATAATGTCTTCATTTGTTATTGATTTTAGTCGTAAGGATGGCTATACCGGTGCTCCAGATTCGTTCATAATGTTTCAATATTTTTCAAGTTAACTAAAAAGGTGGATTAAAGCTAATGGCGATTCTTCTGCTATGGTCTTTTAATTTTTGGCCGTATAATCTTGATAGGTTTCACCTTAATTGGTTTAACGATTATCTCAGGTCGGGACTGCTTTCGTGCCTTGGGCACCTCTACAATCTCGGACTTCCCTGGATCTGTCTTTTGCTCCTGTTTTTCCTTCTTATCAGACTCCTTAGAATCCTGTTTTTTATCATCCTTCTTTTTTTTCTCTTGCTGCAGGCATGGTACATCCAGTATCACAATTGGATGTTTTGCAAACACCAGCATGGGTAAGATCAACATCAACAGGAAAGCGAAACATCTTTTGAAAATAAATGAGCTGTGCATAAGATAAATGTATCAAGTTAAAGTTTTAAAACTGTTGTTCTTTAGACAAAAATCCTTTTTGAAGATGAAATTAACATGAAAATACATGCTCCAAAAAACTTGTAATTTCATGTTTGTTTCATGTTGAACCTGCAATTTTGATTTATAATCTAATTAAATACTAAAATCTAATAACATGAAAAACAAAATTGCTAACATCGCATTCGCCATTATACTAGGCGGGATCACTACTTTTACCGCGTGTAAAAAAAACAGCGACAACAGTGTTGCAGGAACAACTAAAGTACAAATTAGAATGACAGATGCACCTGGAAACTTTGAGAAGATCAACTTGAATGTTAAAGAAATTGTTCTGGTTTCGGCAGGTAAAAAGTACGTATTTGCCACAACCACAGCAAAATTCAACATCCTTGACTTCAGGATCGGAAGCAGCAATCCAGATATTCTGGTTGCCTCAGGTGAGATGCCTAGTGGAGACATCACCGAGATTAGACTAGTACTGAATGATTCTGGGAACACCATAGTTGTTGGTGGAGTTGAATCTGCTTTAACCACTCCAAGTGGACAGTCATCAGGTTGGAAGGTAAAACTGACTACTAATCCTTCGCTGGTTGCAGGAGTTACGTATTCGTTGCTTTTGGATTTTGATGCAGCAAAATCTATAGTAAGTACAGGTAGCGGCAAATACCTGTTGAAACCAGTAGTAAGAGGTATAACTGTAGCTAGTTCTGGATTAATTTCCGGCACAGTATTACCTTTGTTAAGTCATCCGGAAGTTCTTGTAATTACAGGAACAGATACTGTAGGCACTGTGGCAGATCCGTTAACTGGTAGATTTACAGTTGGTGGACTATCTGCGGGAAAATATTCGGTTAAATTTGCTCCTTTAGCAGGTTATAGGGATAGCACAGTTACCAATATTTCAGTTAGTCTTGGTCAAAACACCACATTGGGTACTATTAACCTAAAACAATAAAATAAACAAATTTCAGCATTAAATATATGATCATGAAAAAGCTATTTATTTTTATCGTATTGGCATTATTTGGTTTTGTGCCGTACCATGCATCAGCCCAGATAAATGTCGGCATCAACATCGGATCACAACCACTCTGGGGGCCTACGGGATATGACCATGTTGATTACTACTACTTGCCCGATATTGAAAGTTATTACTATGTACCAACTAGGGAGTTTATTCATTTAAATAACGGAAACTGGATACATACTTCTAACTTACCATCAAGATATCGCAGTTACAATCTGTACAATGGTTATAAGGTGATTATTAACTCACCGAAACCATATTTAAATTTTAAAGAGCAGAAAGTAAAATATGCCAAGTACAAATCTAACCACTCTCAAAAGGTGATTTTAAAAAGCAATAATCCTAAATATTATGTTTTAAAGAATCATCCAAAACATTCAGTGAAAATTAACAACAATCAAGGTAAACCCGAAAAAAACAAGAATAGGGGAGGTGCTAAAGGTCACAACGGATCCAATTCCAAGGGGAAAGGGAAGCATTGAGTATATTAACTGACAAAGGCCCTTCTGGGCCTTTGTCTTTTTACTAAACCAGTAAATGCATTAATTTCATTTTTGGTTATCCATATTGGAAACCTATTTTATAGAATCTGGTAGCGAACTTGTTTGTTTTCTTCCCATATACAAAGACTTCTCTCCCTATCAATAATATATAGCTTTGGCGAACTTCCCTTTCCAAGATCTTTGGTTGTATTGTCATCTAGATTCATCACAATGATATTGCCATTCGCCTGCCAGGCAACAACTGGACTGCCGCCATCTTGTGACATATTTACGTCCCTACCGGAACTTAGTCGCCTTTCGAGGAAGTTTTCACCCCAGAAGAATACTTCTCCATTGCGTTGCCAAGAAGTAGAAACCAAACCTTTATCATTTATTGAAAGGCCACCCCCATCCATAGGGCATCCATTTAGTTTCCAAGTCCCGGTTCCTGCTTTCGTTGGTATGCTAAAAGTTTCTCCTTTATCAACTGACCAAGTATAATAAATATCTCTGGAACCCGTAAGCCAGTTCCGAAACGTGATCGCAAGCTTGCCTGCATTAAAAGCAATATTAGGTTTGCAACACTCACATACATGACCTTCAGGAGACTGATAAACTAGTTTGTTTTTTGTCCATTTACCGTTTCCGTTAGCCTTTGATAAATAGATATTGTTTTGTTTAGACAATCGGAGGTCAAGCCAGACAGCATAAAAATTATCTTCTTTATCAGCAGTAAGTGCCATCAAGCCTTCCGGTGCAGAACCCCTAATATCATTAACTTCGGCAGCGCTTTTCCAGCCTCCACTTTGGTGTTTTAGTAAATAAGAATGAATATCACCAGTCTCGTCCATTGCGGTAATTATACTATAGTTTTTTGACGATGCAATTTGCGGCCCTCTGGTATGTCCAAGGTGCATACCCGATAGTTCAGCAACTAATACGGGTTTTGAAAAACTGTTTCCATTAGTGGTTGAAGTCATGCAGTAAATCTGCTTTCCTTTTCCAAAAGCAATCCTAACAACACCTTTTGTATCTATCGCTGCGTTAGGCTGCTCACCCAAAATTGCTGAATCTATTCTTTGAATGCCTGCTAAAGCCGCAAAATTAAATAGGATAAATAAGAAAGCTAAAAATGATCTCATAAAAGGTGATTGATGTAAAATTACATGACTTTTTCAGAAAGTCATGTAAAAATTATATGCACCAAATTAGCTAAATTGTTTCAATAATAATTTAAAAGCAGTTAAGAATGAATGGAACATACGTCGCGGTGCCGGTCAGCCGTTATACTATAACTCAGCTGGGCAATGTCATGGTGCAGATTTATTACAAAGTCAAATTAAAAAGTATAACTTTAGTATAACCAAACAAACCAAGTATAACCGGATTGAGAATTTAAAGCATCTATATCCCAACTATACTTTAAATACTAAATCAATGAGGATACTAACCCTTTGTCTCTTACTTTTTCTTTTCCTAAATAGCTGCACACCACCTAATAAAACAGCAGAAAACAAAACGGAACCTCCTCTTTTTAAGCTACTTGATTCCTCACAAACTGGAATTGTTTTCAACAATGTTGTCAAAGAAGACTTTGAGAAAAACATGCAGGGCTTTTACCAGGGTTTTTATAGTGGAGGGGGTGTTGCCATCGGCGATCTTAATAACGATGGGCTCGATGATGTTTACCTATCGGGAAATATGAATTCAAATAAACTTTATCGTAACCTAGGTCACATGAAATTTGTTGATATCACCCAAGTTTCAGGAACAGGCGGACGTATTCCCGGATGGAAAAATGGTGTCAATATGGTGGATGTCAATGGCGATGGATTTCTAGATATTTATGTTTGTTATGCAGGCAGGCAGGCAGGCCCAGAGTCTAAAAATCAATTGCTGATCAATCAGGGCTTAGATAAAGATGGGAATCCTACATTCAAAGATGAGGCAGAAAATTACGGGCTGGCAGACCCTTCCTACAGCACACAATCTGTTTTTTTTGATTATGATCGCGATGGTGACCTCGATCTTCTTTTAATAAATGACAATATAAAGGTATTAAGCAATCTTGATGATGTCACTATCGAACAACTGAAAAAACAAGATGACACCCTCGCAGCCTCTAAATTATTCAGAAATGACAACGGACATTTCAAAGAAGTTACTAAACAGGCCGGACTCACATTATCTACTTTATCTTATGGTTTAGGAGCTGGTGTTGCAGATATCAATGGCGATGGCTGGCCAGACATTTATTTATCCAATGATTATGCAGTTCCCGACCGGATGTACATCAACAATGGTGACGGCACATTTACTAACGAATTGCGCAACCAATTGGACCATATTTCCTTATTTTCTATGGGCAACAATATTGCTGACATTAATAATGATGGCCTTCAAGATATATTCACCCTGGACATGCTTCCGGAAGATAATAAGCGTCAAAAACTATTATCAGGTGGGCTCGATAACTATGAGTCGTTCAACATCAATCTTCGAAACGGGTTTTTCTATCAGTACGTTAGGAATATGCTACATATCAATAATGGCAATGGCACTTTTAGCGAAATAGGACAGCTCGCAGGGATTTCCAATACTGACTGGAGCTGGTCACCGTTATTTGCAGATTACGATAATGATGGCTGGAAGGATCTCTTTATAACAAATGGATTTATGCGTGATTTTACAAATATGGACGTACTTAAATTCAACGAAAACTATATGAGGAACCTAAACGGCGAAGTATCTCCAAAGGATCTGGAAACTATCCTCAAAAATGTACCCTCGTCTGACTTAAAGAGTTACTTCTATAAGAACAATGGAAATCTCACTTTCAGTAATAAAAGTACAGCATGGGGCATCACTATTCCGTCAAATAGTAATGGTGCTGCATATAGTGATCTGGACAATGATGGCGATCTTGACCTTGTCGTAAACAATATCAATAAAGTAGCATTCGTCTATCAAAACCAAGGTATTTCTACCTCACACTACTTAAAAGTAAAGCTGGAAGGAGCAGGTAAAAATACTGATGGTCTTGGCGCCAAGGTTACAGTATTTAACAAGGGCAAGCAGCAGTGTTTGGAGCAAATGCCTTCTAAGGGCTATTTGTCCAGCATGTCTCAAAATCTGCATTTTGGCTTGGGCACAGATAAATCTATAGATTCTCTTAGGATCGTATGGCTTAGCGGCAAACAACAGGTAATTAACAAAGTACCTGCGAATACTCAAATCATATTTAATGAAAAGGATGCAAGGGATACTTATCAGAGACCTAAACTAACTAAGCCTGTATTTACTGAGATCCCATCACCAATAGCATTAGCCCAAGTCAAAAACGAAATCAACGATTACAAACGCCAGCCTTTATTGGTTAATGCCCTGTCTTTTACTGGGCCTTGTATGGCTAAAGGCGACGTGAACCGGGATGGTCTGGAGGATGTATTTGTTGGTGGCGGTGTAAATCAATCAGGAGCGTTATTTATTCAACAAAAAACTGGGAAGTTTTTGAAAGAGAATAGACCTTTCATAGCCGACTTGGCAAGCTATGACTCAGATGCAGTATTTTTTGATGCAAATGCTGATGGGTACGTCGATCTTTATGTGGTAAGTGGTGGATATGGTAATTTTACCGAGAATGACCCCTTATTGCAGGACAGGTTATATTTGAACAACGGCAAGGGAGAGTTCACAAAAGCGACTAATTCACTTCCGCAAATGTGGGTAAGCAAAAGTTGTGCACGGATAGGTGACTTTAACGGAGATGGGTATCCAGACTTATTTGTGGGCAGCCGCGTCAAACCATCACGGTATCCCGAAACGCCGAATAGCTTTCTTTTGATCAACGATGGAAAAGGCCATTTTACCAACCAAATTAAGAAGTTCGCTCCCCAGCTTGAGCAAATTGGGATGGTTACCGATGCTGCAGTCTTAGATTTGAACGGAGACAAAAAGCAGGATCTCATTGTTGTGGGCGATTGGATGCCGATCACAGTCTTTATCAATGAAAATGGAAAGTTACAGAACAAAACCAACCAATATTTTGACGAGAAATACAGTGGTTGGTGGAACACGGTAAAAGTCGAAGACTTGAATGGGGATGGCCGGCCGGACCTGGTAGTAGGCAATCTTGGACTTAATAGTCAGTGCCGCGTGAGCGACAAAGAACCTGCGGAAATGATCTATAAAGATTTTGATGAAAATGGGTCTATTGACCCAATTATGAGTTTTTACATTATGGGCAAAAGTTATCCTTACCCAAGTCGAGACGAGATGTTGGACCAGATAAGCATGATGAGAACCCGTTTCCCTGATTACAAAAGCTATTCAGAAGCTGGTCTCAAAGATATTTTCACACCGGAGGAGCTTAAAGGCGCCAAGTATTTAAAGGCTAACTACCTTAAAACTGCATATTTTGAGGGGACTGCCAATGGGAGGTTTAAGAAAAAATCTCTGCCCATACAAGCTCAGTTTGCGCCTGTATATACCATCACGAGTCTAGATTATGATAAAGATGGCAACAAAGACCTGCTATTATGCGGCAACATTTACCAGTCGAGGATTCGTTTTGGTAAGTATGATGCCAATCATGGAGTATTATTAAAAGGAAATGGTAAGGGTAGTTTTACTTATATTCCTGAGGTTAATTCCGGTCTTATGCTTAAGGGAGACGTACGCAGTGTAATTGCGTTAAATAATACGCTTTTGTTTGGAATAAATCAGCAAAACATTAGAGCCTTTACATTTGGCGTTAAATAAAAGGTTCTTGAAGTGTATAAGAGTTGACGATTCCATAGCTACTTGATATGGCTCAAAAAGAACATGTGACCGAATCGTATGATTTGATCTATACGAAATGCTATACTTTTACCCTTAATCCTTTAAGGATGCCCTAAAAAAACGATTTTAAACAAAAAATCCACTCAATTGAGTGGATTTTGCGGACCGGACGGGACTCGAACTCAAGCCCTTTTTGACCACTTAAACCCATATTCCATTAGTTTATCGGCTCAACTCACCGAATGACTCACCTAATTTTTATTTCAAAATAGCTGCATTTGCTATTCTTCGAATATACTAATTCCTACTTTTCAATGCAAACAGATTTGGGAGTTTGCCTGTCGCCAATGTCCCAGTCATTGCAACTTAAATTGTGCGAAGAAACATCAGGGTAGATGAGAAGAGCAAAATCGCGGTTTTGCAGGCCGCAAATGCGGGAAGGGAAACCTTTAGGCACTACCCGGTTTTGTACAATTTACGAACTCTTTTTCACCATGATAAGATACTTAAAATGAAGTATTTGAGTAACCCATTATCAACAATTACCGTCTTATAAACGCGTCTCAATAATCAATGTGTTATAATATTTATTTATAATGTTTTTATGAGAATAGGATATGCTAGGGTAAGTAATTTATAGAAACTTGCAAGATTGGGTAAATCATTATGAGACCTAATTGATTTAATTTGATCCCCTGACCCATACATTTTTCAATTTGTCTTGAAAAACGAACTTATTCTCTCCATGTTCTTTTCATCGAAAGTAGCTTCCATTTGTTATCATGATATTGTAGAAAAGCTTCACCTCCTTCATAAATCATAGAATAATAGACCTTCACATACTTCATATCCTCATCAAAAACCATTGCACTTATTGTAGGGCCAGTAAGTAAGTCCCAATGATCACCCCAGTGACCAAAGATAATCTTTAGATATTTTGATAAAAATCTTTGACGATCAGCGCTTGAACCTTCCGCCCGAGCCACATTCATTATTCCTCCAGTTGCAAAAGGGATATGATTATCTCCGAGAAAATTCTCTAATAAATTATTGTATTTGGAATTTAAATATAATGGCACAGCCTGCGTTTCAGTAATATTTGGTCGAAAGTTTGTAATTGAATCAACTAAAACCTTTAAACTATCATCCCAAACTGTATAGACATTTGGACCGTATCGGTTTACCCAATACTTATCCCCAGATTTAATAGAAGATATCCATTTTTCATGATATTTTGAGGAAACGTTTTTCAGCACGTTATCAATTGTAAAATCTCTTGCTTCTTCCTCTGTATAAAAGACCTTCTTTTTTTTGTAGATTTTGAAGTCGTCTTGAATAATAAAATAATTAACATCCTTATAGATGTCATTACCCCACTGGGTACTTCCACGACTAGCTAAGTCATGCGGGTTATATAGTGCTTCGAAGACTGCATAAGCAGGTTGTTTAATGGCGCTTAATTTATTACGCTGTTTAACCTTAAGGGGGGTCAATTCATTCGCCCAACGATCTAGAAAGGTTTTTAGTTTTAAAGGAGAATCTTCTTTAAAGGCTATTTCTAGTTCTGCCGCAGTTTGCCCATCTACTTTAATTGAAATGAGTAAGGACAAAAGCAACCCATAAATACATAATTTAAACATGTCTTGATATTAGAACTTATACAGCCACAGAAGTTTAACAAACTAAATTTACCAAAAAGATAGAGAATAAATAGATTCTGTGGAGAAATTTATTGCTTAGAAAACGAAGATTTGTTAGTCACCCATAAAAAATTATACCGCCTAGAATTAAGCACTGTTATAGTATACCGACAGCGTTAGCGTGTTGAATTATGGAATTTGTATATTGCTGGAGAATTACTTAAATGCTCACAATATGAAATTGTATTCTGCTATTTGGCTAACGCTTATTATTCCCTTTGCTACGCAATTGACTTTCAAAAGTGAGCCCGAAATTCGTGAGATTTTGACTAGTCAACAGCTTTTCGTAACAAAACTAATGCCTTTGGCCGGTAAATATAAGAAGACTGGACAGGGGGATAAAGCAGAATTACGTGACGCCTTTAAAGTTATTAGATATGAGGGCGACTCTACTTATCTGGAACTAGACTGGACATTATGTCCTGATGGCAACTGCCCAGAAATTGATAGCTTAATCAGATCAATAAATAACAATGGGGCCATCAACGATAGTCAATGATTACGATCCTTATCTTAGCGCGATAATAGTTTTTCCGCATTACAAGGACCCAGTTCGAACTTATTTTTAACTGTAAATTTAACACTGCCGGCATATTATAAGTATGAAAGATTTCTATTCGTTTTACAAACAATAATAATCTTGCGTTTGAATCATTTAGCATTTTATTAAATGGGCCTATATTAACCCTTCATCTCCAAATGAATAGTAACCTTCTTTACTGATAATCAAATGATCCAAGATAGGTAAGTCTAAAATTTTACCTGCCTCTACAAGTCTATTAGTAATGGAGAGATCCTGCTGACTTGGTTTTAGATTTGAACTTGGATGGTTATGGCAGCAGGTAATGTCACTTCCTAAACATTTCAAGGCTATAGCGAAAATCACTTTTGGATCTGCTACGGTTCCAGAAATACCTCCTGAAGATATTTCTTTCATTCCAATTATCCGGTTAGATCGGTTCAGAATAAGAATTTTGAAAGATTCAGTCATTTGAATGGTGTGCATATCCCAGCCGGCGATCAGAATGTCATAAGCATTTTTGGAACTGCTGATCTGTGGACGTTCTGAAGCTTTAAAATTCAGCTGATAACTTACTTTAATTTCTGATACCTGAAACAAGGAATTTCGGATCTGGGCTTTCATAATCTTTAGTTTAAATTGAAATTTGATTAATTATGCGCATCCTGCCGGGTAGGCTTGAGCAAGCAAAAAAAGCAGCGGAATAAATGGCCAAAAGGGAAAAGGCAAGAGCGTTTATGCCGAACTATTTTTGCGCCCCGAAAAGCCTTACCCGAATTTGGTGAAGAATTAATAAAAAGAGGTCTTTTGATATAACTGTAGCCAGTTATAAGCGGAACTCTTGCCCATTTTGCTTTTTCTTCCATTTTCCTTTTCTTGGCATCAGTGTACTATAATCCTGACCAGGTTGCAATAGTGATTCCAACAGGCTGGCTTTATTATACTTTATAGGTAATCCTGGAATCTCCAGCTTGAGGCCCCGGCCCGCTTTGATTTGCTTCGGCCGCTTCACTTCTTCCCGTTTTATATTTGCTACAATTCGATCCTGGTGACTTCCATTCTTCTGCGTGTTCCGGTATTCAAACGTGTCCCCTGGTTTTCTATCAAAATTAAACAGGCTATCAAATAAGACTTCGCCAGATTGCTTGAAAGCTGTTCGGTCGAATTGACCCAACTTTTTGGAATGCACTGAGTTCTTTCCCCTGCTTTTGTTCATTGGACTTAACCTGATCTTATTAGTAATATCCTTTCTACTGACAATAATCTGTATGTGCCACTGGTCCCCGGGCTTCGTAGTTCCCGCCTTTACTTCTCCGCTCTTAACTTCTTTATCCCGAAAACTGTAATACCTGTGGTGCTCGAGTTTGGCAAACCACAACAGATCTTTATGGCTTTCCACTGCTGTCCGGTGAAAATTCCTGGCATATTCATCAATCAATTTAGTAGCATAATCCTTGAGCTGCTCCTTGGATTTTAATTCTCCGAACTTATCCATCAAATGATGTAATTCCTTCTGGCTCTGGCTTACATTGATCAGGAAAAACTTGGCATCAGTTTTCATCAATTTTGCGATATTGTTATCAATCGCTGTCCGAACTTCAAAGGAAGCGATATCGCTCGCCTCGCCATTAAACCAGAGCTGATCAGGGGTATCAAAGAGTCGCTGTTCTTTGTCCAGGTAATGCACCAGCTGACCACTGCTGCCTTTGTTATTTCCCTTCTCCCTATCTGTAATGTTGATGAACATAAATCGGAAATTTAAAGCTGCTTGACTTGTTCAATAGCCCGATTTATCAGCTGCGTCTTTTTAGCATCGTTCATAGCAAAGCTGCTTAGTGATTCCCGCTCTTTGACATAAGATCTTAGCACCACGATGAACTTGTCTTTCAGCCTTACCTTTTCTTCGAGGTGACTGTATAGCACACGAAGGATTTTACTATTGTCCAGGCTCTGTTTTACTGCAGACTCCTGACAAGTTTTGAGTTCCAGGTTTCCATTATCCACACGGGTTAGCAGCACATTAATCTTTTCCTGATTGGCAATCATCCTTTTTACCTGGGTGTGCATTGGAATCAGCAAATCGCGTGTACGCAGAAAGTAATCTACCATCTGCACGAACACTGTCACCTTGCTCCTGCCCAGTTTCAAGGCAGTTTTTTCCAGTTTATCATTGGTTGCTGATGGAAATCTGATAAATTTATTATTGATACTATTCATGAATTATTTTTTTGACAGTATACTGAAGAGTATACATTTTTGGCCCTTCCTCTCCGCTACAGCGGCCCAAAGTATACCCGGAGTATACACTAAAGCCCATTTGCGATAGCAACAAGGGGTAAAAGTAAGGCTCTGCCTAACTTCCGCTTGCTCCTTTTCTTTTAAGGGAAAAGGACACTCGCAAGTAGCTAACCCAACTAGGTGCGGGCGATTGAATCGAAGCTTTCTCATGGTTTTTTACAGATGATGGATATCTTGCTTCCCTTAAAAGGATCGTATGATGGCTCATAGATCAAGTGACCGAATGCAACCAGATCATTCATGCATTTATGATAGGTGGATACGGATCTGATACGGGAAAATAGCATCAATTTCCTTCGGCACACTTGAAAGGCGGCAAGGGCATCTGTCTCATCGCTGTAATAGAACACAGCCATAAATAAGCTGATGTGTGTAGGCAGCAATCGAATATCACCTGCTGTTCTTTTTAGAAATTCATCTATCGGGAATGAAAGTTTCATAGGCTATGTATTCGCTGACAGGTTATCTTCCAGGATCTTTTCGATGTCCTCGCGCTTGTAGAACATTAGGCTACCGAATTTTGTAAAGCGCAATGTACCGTTGATCCTCAGGTTCTGCAGGGTACCAGGCGAAATGGTTAGCAATTTTCTTACTTCCGCACTTTTCATCCATTTCTTGTCTGGGCTAATATCACCCGTGGCGATGTTCAGCTGTCTCAACTGAGCAAATAGTTCTTCCTTAAATCTTTGGAGGTCGTCTCGGGTAATCAAATCTAATGTTGTCATAATCAAAATTTTATGTTCAATTAATAAATGGCAAAATCTTAAACCTGATTATTTCTAATAGGTATAAGTAAATGGTTCGCCTTTCAAATTTCTTTATCTCCATTTTGAATTAGCCCCATCTTGGGGCAACCTTGGGAGTTGTTGCAATTTCGTAGGGGCTAAGAAATAAACGTCGTACCTGTCTTCGGTACTACCGTAAAATAAATAAGGTGGTGCCCGTTGGCGTGAAGCAATATGGTATGTACCATAGTAGTCATCATTTCAAAAATAATGAGCGATTAAGGTGGCTTTTCCCATATGGGAAATATTTAGGCGAACTATTTTGTGATTAAATATCCACCCGCATTTTCGGCTGACGAACCGCTAAAGGGCGTTCTCGTTGTGGCTTTTAGGGAATTGAATGCATAAAAAAAGCACCTACCTTTTTGAGATATGTGCCTGATGGAACTATTATAATTGAAAGGAATTAAGCCTTGACTACCTGTTGCTGAAGCTTTTTAAGGGAATATTGATGATAGTCCCTGGTTTTTTCCTGTCTGGCGCGAACCAGTTCATTTTTATCCTCAAGGCGCAGCCATATTGAAGCACTTACAGGAAACGTGGCTTCAAGTATCATTGCGACATCAGCATTGATTTTGCGTTGTCCATTTAAAAGCTTAGTGAGGTTTCCTGTATTCCAATCAATATAATTGGCAAAAGTCTTTTGGTTAACCATCACAACATCCAAACACCGCTTCAAAAATGTTCCCGGAGGAATAATATTTGAGGACTCGTTTTCCAGATAATCCAACATGGCAAATCTTATCCCATCCAATTTGATATTTAATTTCTCAGACTCGGTGTACGAACTATATCTTTCAGCAATAGCTTGCTTAAGTCTTTTATACCCCTCACTGTTCTGATCTACACCATTAGGATCTCCAACTAATCCATCTTCGAGTAAATATTCTTCTTTTGCTTTCATATCTATAATTAGCTATCGTGGTTCCTAAACAAATATTCATTTATTAATTGCTTCCCTACTTTTGGCTCAATAAACATATAAGCCGGATCTACCCTAATCGCTCCATATTTTTCAGAGTAAACTTTGATCACTTTTTCATCCATACATTTGAAAGATAAAAATCCTTCAAAATGGCTTTTGCCGTCTAAAAAACTCAATTGGCAAGCCTTTGAAATTAGGCAGCCTGCAACAAAATCAAATTGCTTTCCCTTGCCCTTATTATGCGGTGCAGATTCCAAATAAGCCATATAGGGTTCTTCCTTACCAAGCATCTGAAAAAGCAACAAACCCTGTACAACATCTGGCACCGATCTTAGAACGATCTTAAAAGCCTTAGAATTTGGTAGTGCAAAATGCTTCTTCCAGCTGAATTCCCATCCGTCCGTAATGCGTTTCATGTCGGAAATATTCGCCGCCACTAAATTAGCATCTATAAGTTTCTGTGAAGCTGTGTCCAAAAGTAAAACTTCCATTGTTATAAAGATAATAAATAATTGTCAATTTTGTACTATTTAATTAGAGCTTGTTTATATTTACTGTTCTGAACTAGAAGAGTAGGGAGTCTATTCAAAAAGCTTGATGATACGGGCTTCTTTAGGATTAAGTTTCAATGACTTCAAATTTGAACATCCGAATTTTTGGTTAAGCCCTGCCATATCTGCACCTACCTTATGGTCTAATATTTTTGCATAGATCTGGGTTGTTCTAATATCAGTATGACCAAGCATTTTACTTACTGATTCTATAGGAATACCGTTACCTAAAGTGACGGTGGTAGCAAAAGTGTGCCGGGAAATATGGAATGTAAGGTACTTTTTGATTTCGCATAGATCCGCAACCTCCTTTAAATAGGCATTCATTTTTTGGTTACTTGCAACTGGCAGCACCATACCTGAATTTTTACAGACTGGATGATCCTTATACCGCTCGATAATTTCCAATGCCACGGGGAGCAAAGGAATATGCGAAGCAACCAATGTTTTATGCTTGAGTTTTTTGATCCACGCCATTCCATCACTACTTATGCTAATCTCTGTTGAGGTAAGCTGCTGGACATCAATAAAGCTTAAGCCTACATAACAACAGAATACAAACACATCCTTGACCACCTGCAAACGAGCTATTGGAAATACTTTATCCGCCAGGGTATGTAGTTCCCTCTCGGTCAGTATTGCCCGCTCCACCTTTGTCACTTTATTCTTATGACCCGCGAAGGGATCAAGTCGGATCCATTTATTGGCGACACAAATGCGCATCACTTTTCCCAGATTTTTTAAGTGCTTTACCGCGGAGTTGTTCGCACAGCCACCCTTCACTCGCAGGTAAAAACTGAACTCGGTAATAAAATGATTGTCTACACGAGATACTTCCAAATCAGTAACCTTGAATTTATAGAGCAAGAAATTCTTAAGATGTTTTAAGGTTGTATTGTACTTGGTAAGCGTAGGCTTTCTATAATCAATGCCTATAAGCGCCTCTACCTTGTCATTGTGATCCTGGAAGACTTCAATCAGTGTACGAGGCTTTTCTTCATCTAATCCAAGATATCGATTCATGATGGTCTGCGCTGTCGTTTCCTTTTCTTCTGTAATTAAGTCAGAATGGATTTGATCAATTTGCTTTTCAATCGTAAACAAGTAATTATTGAAACTTTTGACTTCCTGCCTGCTGCCACTCATTCGGTTCGCTTTGGCATTCCATTGACTAGGATCACAGGTTTTGCCGGAACAAAAGTCCTTCCGGGCACTATTAATAGTAATGCGCATGTAGATCGGAACTTATCCTTGGGTGTAGTTTTTTGGCTTCTTCAAGTAGAAGAGAGTACTAACATTGTTTCTCATCGTTTTTTACGAATTAAATAGTTAAACAAAACTAGCAATGCAGATACTTTCAGTCAAGATGTTCGATGATCGAACATCTTGTATATCAGTGATTTAGATACGAATTCGGTGAGTCAACTGATTTAGCTGCTAGGCTCACCGAATTACTCACCTTTTATATGCGAAATCGTAGGTATTTGGGTGCCCCAGTTAACGAAAAAACCCTGTTTTCGTATGAAAACAGGGTTTTTGTTGGTTTTGACACCCTTTTAGCGGACCGGACGGGACTCGAACCCGCGACCTCCGCCGTGACAGGGCGGCATTCTAACCAGCTGAACTACCGGTCCGTTTTTCCGTTACTTTCGTTTCGGGATTGCAAATATAGTGTGATTATTCTATTTCGCAATAAATATTTTAAAATAATTGTAACTCCTTAAGCTACAGAACCCTCTTTCATCTTCTCCGCGTTCTCAGCAAACTGTAGTGCATCGATCAGCTCCTGTACCCCGCCATCCATAACCCCATTTAGGTTATAAAGCGTTAAACCAATACGGTGATCCGTAACCCTTCCTTGTGGATAATTGTACGTTCTGATCTTCGCTGAGCGATCTCCTGTAGACACCATCGTTTTACGACGGGCAGCTATATCGCCATTCTTTTTCTGCAATTCAATATCATATAGCTTACTTCTAAGCATCTCCATAGCAATGATACGGTTACCAAGCTGTGAACGATCCTGCTGACAAACTACAACGAGCCCTGAGGGCTTATGCGTCAATTGAACCTTAGTCTCTACCTTGTTCACATTCTGCCCACCTGCACCACCTGAACGTGACGTATGCAATTCAATGTCTGCAGGGTTAATATACAGATCTATTTCTTCAGCTTCTGGAAGAACAGCTACCGATGCAGCAGAAGTATGTACGCGACCTTGGGTTTCTGTGTCCGGCACGCGCTGCACCCGATGTACGCCCGATTCGTATTTTAACTGTCCGTAAACGTCCTCTCCAGTCACTTTCAATATTACCTCTTTGTAACCGCCTGCTGTACCTTCAGTAACATCCACGGTTTCCACTCTCCAACCTTTTTGATCGAAAAATCTGCTGTACATACGGTATAGATCGCCCGCAAACAATGCCGCTTCATCACCACCGGTACCACCTCTAATCTCAAAAACGGCATTTTTTGCATCCTCCGGATCTACCGGGATCAGCATTAAACGAACGCGTTCTTCAAGTTCCCCTTGTTGCGCTAATAAAAGATCAAGTTCTTCTTTAGCCATCTCCCTCATCTCTGGATCTTTCTCAACACTTAAGATCTCTTTATTCGCATCAATATTGCTCATCACATTCTTGTAGACCCTGTATTCTTCTACAATCTTGCCCAAATCTTTATATTCCTTATTCAATGCAGCAAAACGCTTCATATCCTGCATTGTATCAGGGTTACTCAGCTGTTCCTCAACATCTTCCCAACGAATTTTGATGGCTTCTAACTTTTCTAACATATTCTTTTCAGAGAAATTAATAAATGTAATATTTATTTGGCGAGCAAAAATACGGCTTTTGCCCTAATATTCTTCGAAATATTTAAGGCTTAAATCCTTACCATCAAACTCAGCATAACTACAATGGTTGATCCATTCACCTGTATTTATGTACTTTGATCCATCCCCAAGATCCACCGAAAGCGGTAAATGCCGATGCCCAAAAATAAAATAGTCAAAGTGTTCACGCTTCAACTGCTCTTTAGCATAAACTGCAAGCCACTCGTTCTCTTCTCCCATAAAAACCTCCTCAGTACTGCTTGCTAGTCTGCTGTGGCCAGACCACCAAATACCAAATCCCAGTCCTATTCTGGGCGGAACAAGGGAAAACAACCACTGACATACAGGATTTCTAAAAATCCTTCTTAAGAATTTGTATTTATGATCTCCAGGGCCCAGGCCATCACCATGATGTATATAAAATTTTTTACCGCTTCGCTCAATTACCAGGTCATCACTAACGATCTGAATACCCATTTCTGTAGTAAAATAATCATCAACCCACATGTCGTGGTTACCTTTAAAAAAGTAGATCTTGATACCGGCATCACTCATCGAAGCAAGTTTTCCCTGAAGTCGGATAAAGCCCTTAGGAACCACCGTCTTATATTCAAACCAGAAATCGAAGACGTCTCCCACCAGGAAAAGCTCCCCACATGTAGGCGCTATGGCATCTAACCAACGGATTACACGGTCTTCCCGCTTGCGACTGGTTTCTAAAGTTGGAGATCCAAGATGAAAGTCTGAGGCGAAGTACAGGTTCTTAGTCATTAATCAACAAATATATATAAAATATCAGATCGGATAATTGTCAGAAGTTCTACAGGATAGGTAGAATAATCACAAATAGCCAAATTATTAAAACAAAAGTTCGTAAATTCGCACAAAATTTAAATACATGATTTCTACTGATATAGCCATTATTGGCGCCGGACCTGTAGGTTTATTTGCAATATTTGAGGCTGGTTTACTTAAAATGCGCTGCCATTTAATTGATTATCTACCTCAGGTGGGCGGGCAACTGTCAGAAATCTATCCTAAGAAACCTATATACGACATACCGGGTTATCCTACGGTTTTAGCACAGGAACTAGTAGAAAACCTGATGGAGCAAGGTAAACCTTTCCACCCGGGTTTCACTCTTGGAGAACGTATTGAAGGCTTGGAAAAAAGAGGCGAAGCAGATTTTGTTTTGACTACTAATATGGGTACCATCATCGAAGCTAAAGTTGTAGTAATCGCTGGCGGTCTTGGGTGTTTTGAGCCTCGCAAACCTGTTGTTGCCGGTTTAGAAGATTTTGAAAACGGAAGAGGTGTCAACTACATGATCCTTGATCCTGAGAAATACCGCGACCAGAAAATGGTTATCGCGGGTGGTGGCGACTCTGCATTGGACTGGACTATTTTCTTAGCAGATGTAGTTAGTGAGCTCACCCTAGTGCATCGTAGTGAGAGCTTTCGTGGTGCTCCCGATTCAGTAAATAAGGTAATGGAACTTGCCGCTAGTGGTAAGATTAACTTGATTTTAAATAGCAACTTAAACTCTGTTTCAGGAGAAGGAAAATTAGAGACGGTAGAGATTGTTCATAATAAATCATTAGAGAAAACGATAGTTGAAGCTGATCACCTGATTCCTTTGTTCGGATTAAGTCCGAAATTGGGCCCTCTTGAGCAGTGGAACCTAAACATAAGTAAAAGTGCTATTGAAGTTAACACCGATGATTATTCAACAAATATTCCCGGCATCTACGCGATAGGTGACATCAATACCTACACCAATAAATTGAAATTGATTCTTTGCGGTTTCCATGAGGCTGCATTGATGAGCCATAGCGCTTATCAATACATGAACCCTGGGGTTAAATATACCATGAAATATACAACAGTAAATGGCGTTTCTGAATTCTAGTTATGGACGAAAATAATATCCTCATTCACGTACAAAACCCTGATGGTTCATTAACTGATCTGGAAGCGCCCGTAGACATGGGCTTGAGTTTGATGGAATATCTGAAAGCATGTGAGTACGATATACTTGCAACTTGCGGCGGTATGGCACTTTGTGCTACTTGCTGCGTAGACGTATTGGAAGGTGAAGAAAAGTTAAATGAAATTACGGATGATGAGTATGCAATGTTAGACACGCTTCCTGATCTTTTGCCTAATAGCAGGTTGGCTTGTCAGCTTCAACTAAACCACGCAATGAATGGTTTGATTGTTAAGCTACACTAATTCTTAGCTGCTATTGTTTTAACTGGACTGCCAATCGTTTTATATTCTCCGTCACCTTTAAGAATTGCCAGCATTTTAGTCGAATTCCCCAGCACTGCTTTAGCAGCCGCCAATTCTTTATCATATTGGAATGCTTGCAAAACTTTTCCCTTTTCATAATAATAACGACTAACAATCTGTGTTTCTAATATGCGCTTGATTTCTGCTTTGTGGGTGGTTAAATCAGTCTTTTTTGCACCCAACATCTTTTCTTTCAGGTCATCAAGATCAGCCTTAACTGCAGCCAGCTTATTTTCCTTTTCAGCTTCAGCTCGTAAATCTGTAAGCAGGCGCTCAGTTTGAGAAGAATAAGAATAGTCCTTACCAGCTAAAGAGGACACGAAATCTGCGTAATCTGCTTCAGTCATCTGGAAGGTAGCAGCAGGAGCAATTTCCTTATTTTTCTTTTTATAGGCATTAGCATAATCAAAAAACAGGTTCTTGGAAATGATGGACATAGTTATAGGGCTGGGCTTATTGGCATTAACGAGAACGTCTGGATACACGCCATTTCCATCATACACGTTTCGCCCGGAAGTGGTATTGAATTTACTCATTACAGAATCAGCAAATTTAATAGTGTTTCCGTTTACGTCTTTGTGTGCATAATCCAAAGCCTGGATGCATCTCCCTGATGGAGTGAAGTATTTTGCTACCGTAACTTTAACTAAGCTATTATAGGGAAGATTAAAGGTTTGTTGAACCAGTCCCTTACCATAACTCCTTTGTCCTACTATAATTGCTCGATCCAGATCCTGCAAAGAGCCTGCTACTATTTCTGAAGCAGAGGCAGATGAACTGCCAACAAGTACGACCAAAGGGATCTGAGGCAGCAACGGGTCACTGTAAGTTTTGTAGACGATGGTTTTTTGAGGATTTCTTCCTTTTTGCGTTACCACCAATACATTTTTGTTTACGAAAAGATTTACGATTTTGACTGCTTCCTGAAGGATACCACCTCCGTTATAACGAAGATCCAGAATCATTCCTTTTGGCTGCTGCTTATTCAAGGCAATAGCCGCGTCTTTGACCTCTTGAGCCGAGTTCTCAAGAAACTTGTCTAATCGTATGTAAGCAAACTGATCCTCTGTCATACCAGAATAGGAAACATTGGGTTGCTTGATCTCATCTCTGGTCAGCTTTTTACTGATAACTGATCCCTCTCTGATAACTACAAGATCTAAAGCCGATCCTTTGGGCCCCCGAAGCAATTGACTGATTTGTGCGCGGTCTTTACCTTTAATCTCGTTACCATTAATTTTTACAAGCTGATCTCCTGGTTTAATTCCTTGTTTGTCTGCTGGATAGCCCTCGCTTACTTCATTAACAAAAAGCTTTCCTTCAATATATATTGTACTTGCGCCGATACCCCCGTATTGAGTACTCACATATTTCAGTTTGTAGTCTTCAATTTCCGATTCAGGTATGTATTCCGTATATGGATCCAGATTCTCGAGCATGGCGTCAATTCCATTTTTCATCAGCGCGGAAGGATTGGTTTCTTCTACATAGTTGATATTAATCTCTTTATATAAAGATGCAAAGACGTCAATGTTTTTAGAAACCTCAAAAAGATCTTCTTTGAAGGACCAGGTGAGTGTTGCAAAAGCAACTAGACAAAGAGCTGAAACTATCTTAATTTTTTTCATTGTTCAAAATCTGTGTAGAAGTAAACTTAGAAAAAAATGCGGTTAAAAGCAATCAGCTCAATAAGAAAGGCGTATCATGTTTATTACTATAGACGATTCCCATCAGGGTCTGCCAAAGCTTTTTTGATGGTAAACTCAATGTATTCTCTATCACGTTTTACCAAACCCATTAATTGCTCTACTAATTTATCCTCGCTTCCTGGTTCGAAAACAAGGTCTACCTGTGCTAAATCACAGTACTTTCTCAAGAACTTAATCTTAACTTTTTTCCAGGTATCAGTAGTAAGCGTAAAACTTGCCATAGTAGTTGTTTTGATGCAAAAATAGGAAAAAATGTATGTTACGCAAAGTGCCCCCCGCCAAAGTATTTGGCAGGGGGCACAATGATGAGACTATCTGATTTTATAAGTGAAGATTCGGTCCTTTGTTAAACCATTAACATTTACGACCCTACCCCTGAAAACGATAGAAGTACCTGAAGCGGGTGCTGAAGGAACCGTATAACTGTAAACAAGCGTGTCGCAATTCTTTATTTTTGAAAATGCAGGAGCGTAAGGAGTCGTTTTTAGCAATATAGAATCTGCTGTAGCAATCTTCTCATAAAATTGAATCTCTTTAATTGAATCAAATGATATAAAATTAAATTCAACGGATAGAACCGTACCTTTCACGTAGCCAGCTGTTGGAACCGAAGGTGTAACAAAATTAGCATTGGAAACGACCGTGGGGTATCGGTTATCCGTGGTTTTTTGATAAATAGGATCTTCTGTACGATCGCATGAACTGAAGGTCACCGTAGCGAAAATCATCAAGCATAAAAGTTTTATATTTTTCATATTGTATATTATTGAACGTTCCACCATAATGGTTTAAGAAAATAATCCTGAGCATTGCCACCTTGTTTTTCAACCTCAGCAGGGTTTAATTGAAGTTCAGTTAGCGGATAAAGTGTCCTTCTAGGATAAGGATTGGTTGTATTAGCTACTGCAAGAGGGTTAGCATTTAATGGATAATAAAAGCCGGTGTAAATATCTTGACTGTAGTCAAGCTTTCTCATATCAACCCAACTTTCAGGATTCATAAACATTGCTATATATTTTTGTTGCATTATATTCTTTAGTGTGAGGTTTGCCGCGCTTTGCGCAACAGCCGGCGATGCAAGATATAAGTCTCTTGCAGTAGCTGTCACACCAATCTTATCCATGTGTGCCGTAATTCCAGCCCGATAAGCTAAATAAGCTCTATTTAAAGTAGCTGCACCGTTTCTAAATGCTGCTTCTGCTTCAATAAACCGAACCTCAGCATTCGTTACTACTGGCATCACTCCTAGGTCTTGACCATACCAGGTATTGTAAAAATCAGACAAAACGCCGGCCGTGAGGGCTTGTGCATTATTGGCGCCCGGTTGAGTTCCAGTGCTGGTAGCAGTGGCCATGATAGTTAGTCTTGGGTCGTCAGGCAAGGCTGCATTACCTAATAGATTAGTACCATTCAACATCTCTATAAAAAACCTTCCGAACGTAACTGCTCCCAAATTTCCTCTAGCAGGTCCCAGTACATTGGTTGAGTTTAATACGGTGCTTGTAACCGCCTGATATTGTAATTGAGCATCTTCAGCATTAGCCGATATCGCTTTATCGATGTAACTAAGAATAGTTGTAGGACTATAAATACTCTTTTTTATCAAATGGTTGGCTTGCCTTGCTTTTAATGCATAGGCAAGCTTAATCCAGTTCGCTGTAACTCCTTTGTATAAAATGTCTCCACTGATACTTGGCGTAGTCGTGTAAAATGGCCTAAAATTACTAGCTGCAGGTTTCTGCATTTCAACTATACCCTCATCAAGCAATTTGTCTACCGCAACATATATTTCCTGCTGTGAGTCATATTTAGGTGAAATTGTTTGAGAAGGCTTGAACGCTTCAGAGAATGGTATATCACCCAAAAGATCTGTAGCATGAGCTAAGATTAATGCATACATGATTTTTCCAGCTCCAACATAGTACGGCGACCCTTCTTTTTCTGCTATTGAAATTAATGGGCCAATATTGCTGCCAACAATCTGATAGGTATCCTGGAACGGCCGTACATTTGCGGCTAAGTAATATTGCTCCACACCCCCTACTGGCGCACCTCGTCTACCTACATTCTGCGTAAATATCCCTATGAATTGATAAGACTCAAAACCTTGCATAGCTAATCCATTTGCTACAATACTAGGTAATAGAAAGTTCGGAGTTGTTTCTGTTGGATTATTAGGATCCGTATTTACGTCAAGAAACTTTTTACAGGCAGACATTCCCATTATAGAAGCGAATGCTACGATTATTATAATTAATTTTTTCATATAGAATTTTTGCTAGAACCCAACTTTTAAACCCAAATCAAAACCTCGTCGGCTTGGTACACCGCCATAGTCCAGTCCGGCAGCACCACCACCTCTAACACCTGCTCCAGAAACACCAACTTCAGGGTCGATGCCAGAGTAATTAGTGAAGAGTAAAAGATTACGTCCTGTGACGAATAGGTTAACGTTAGAAAAGACTTTAGGCATATATTTTTTGCTCAAGGTGTAATTCAACGTAACTGTTCTTAATCTGATCCATGAACCATCCTCAATAAACGCTGTTCCAACGGCTGCAAGGTTGTTCTCGTAATAGCCTTGGGTAAGCTCAACCTGCTTAGTGTTTTTGGAGAATGTTCCGTCCGTATTACGTACTACACCATCAAACACAACTTGCTTACCACGCTCTTCTGTTTGCTTGCTAAGTCCACTTCTTACCAATTCCCATTCATTGCCATTAATTACATCTCCTCCTTTTCTAATGTCGACAAGGAAACTTAATTCCGTATTTTTGTATCGAAACGAATTATTTAAGCCAAGAACAAATTTGGGTGCTCGATCTCCTGCATAACTAAACAAGCTATTAAAAGTAGGATAACCATTAACGTCTATTATAATGTTTCCTTTTGGATCTCTTATATAGTCTGAGGCACTAATTGACGATATAGATTTCCCAGGGTACGAGGCGCCTTCTGCAACAAATATTATTGAAGCGTCAGAATTTCTGACAATGGTAAGTGGGAAAGGCAATTCCAGAACCTCATTTTTATTTCTTGCAAAATTGAAGTTTACATCCCAGGAGAAATCTTTACTGTTAATTGGAGTTCCCGATAACATCAGCTCTATACCACGATTTTGTACAATACCGCCATTTATATATTGAAGGATGTAACCCGTTGCTTGACTTACACGAGGTGCAATAATTTGATCTATTGTCTTATCGTTATAGTATGTAGCGTCAAGTCGAAGTCTGTTCTTAAAGAATTGTAAGTCCAGGCCTAATTCATATGAACTTCTGCTTTCTGGTTTAAGATCAGGATTGTTTCCAAAGAAACCACCTCTGAATCCTCCGCCAATAAAGGTGTTAGATTGAAGCGGGGAAAACAATCTGTAAGGAGCAGTATCTTTACCTACCTCTGCGAACGACACTTTAAGTTTACCATAGCTTAACCAACTATCATCTCCAAGGTTAAGTGTCTTAGTAAACTCGTATCCTAAACTAACTGATGGATAAAAAAACGAAAAGTTCTTAACAGGTAAGGTAGAAGACCAATCATTACGTCCTGTAATATTCAAAAACACAGTTTTCTTCCAATCTGCATTTAAACTACCAAATACACCCACAATCCGTCTAATGGAATTTCTTTGAATTACACTTCTGTTAACTGTATTATTGATGCTTATAAAATCTGGATTTTGGAAGATAAGCCCTAAATAGTCAACTGTCGCAAACTTGGATTGATCAATCGCATTACCCAAAAGTAAGGAGGTAGAGAAATCACCGAAAGTCTTCTCCGCTGTTACCAGGAAGTTTGAGGTAATGTTTTGGAAAGTATTAACCGTCTGTCCGATTCCTCCATTTTGGTTGTTAGGAAGTGAAGTTCCAACTGCCCGTACGCTCTGAGTGCGCTCATTATAATAGTCGGTACCTAAAGTATAATTAATTCTCAACCAATTCAGCGGCTTAAATTCTGCTCCAGCATTACCTATAAAGTGATCATTGATATCTGTTTGTGGGTTTCTGTCGATAGTGAAGTAAGGATTATCTGTATCGTTAGTAACGCTAGCTATAAGTCGCCTCCTGCTTCCGTCAGGACTAAGATAATCCTTCATATTATCATTTTTTGGCCAGTTGAAGATACTTACCAAAAAGCCCCCTGTTCCACCGAAAAGCCCGGGACCCTGTAGCGGTCTTCGTCCAGTGGTTCTAATATAATTGGCTGAGCCAGTCATTGTAAATTTTTCGCTTGCAATAGCACTTCCAGATAATCTTAACGATGTTTTACCATATTCTGTTTTAGGTACCACGCCATTTTGATTAGCATTAGATGCGGCAAACCTAAAGGTATATTTTTCAGACCCTCCTGAAACACTCAAATTGTGCGTCTGGGATTTTCCAGTAACAAAAAAATCATCCAGATTGTTGTAGATTGTTTCTCCCGGTAAAAAAGCCGAACCATACGAATCTCTACTTGTCGCAGCGAAAATTCCGTTGGCTCCCTGTTTAAAGGTGGATTGTGTTTCAGGCAATCTCATTACATTATCAAACGAGAACAGGTTATTGTACACTACAGAAGTGGATCCTGTTTTGCCTTTTTTCGTAGTGATTATTATGGCTCCATTTCCCGCCTTGACTCCGTATAACGCAGCTGCTGCAGGTCCTTTTAAAACGGTAACGCTTTCTACATCCTCTGGATTAATGTCTGATGCCCTGTTAGGTGTACCTAAACTTCTTCCTAGAACTCCATTAAAAGCACTACCAGCACCAGGGGCCGTTGACTCTACGAACGAGCTATTGTCCAATGGAACACCATCGATAACAAATAAAGGCTGATTATCCCCATCTAATGAAGTTCCTCCACGAAGAACGATTGACGCTCCTTCGCCTGGACCTCCACCTGAGCTTGTAATTATTGCTCCTGCAACTTTACCTTGTAAAGCATTAACGATGTTTTGCTGCCTGGATTCTTCTATATCTTTTGATTTTACATTTTGAAAGGCATAGTTTAATGATTTTCGATCTTGTGCAATATTGAATGCTGTTACAACAACTTCATCCAATGCTTTGTTATCTGCTATCAACACAATATTAATGATGCCCGAAGCAGTCACCGCCTTCTCCTGTGGAGCATAGCCGATATAGCTGAACGCCAGTATATCCCCTTGGTTCGCCTTAATGGCAAATACCCCTGCGGTGCTGGTTTGCACAACAGTGTTGGTTCCTTTTACTTTTACAGATACGCCGGGAAGTGGTCCGCTGTCATCCGTGGCGGTCACTTTTCCTGTAACCGTTAATTGTTGAGCATTGGCCTGAAAGACCAATAGAGAAATGCTCAAAAAAAACATGAGTAGTCTTTTTTTCATGAACGATAGTTTTGGTTAAATTAAGTTTCGATATTTTGTATTGACTAAAACACGCAATTATCCGCAAATAATCAATGCAATAGTAAATATGGTTATTTCTTTTTACTTATTTACCTCTAAAAGATTGTTTTGGAAATGATACCTTAACATTTTCATGCACAAACCCGCAAAACAATGCAGAGTTAATGATTTATCCCAAAAAAAAATTACTTTAGCCATATGTTAAAAAAAGAGCGCCACGATTTCATAATGAGGCAAATAAACCTCCACAATAGGGTATTAAGCTCAGATCTTGTACAAATGCTAAATGTATCAGAAGACACTGTTAGACGAGATTTACAGGAACTTTATGAAAATAGCCAACTATTCAAAGTGCACGGAGGCGCTTTATCTAAATCTTACCAGTCATCGTTCGATGATACTTCCGTGTATGCTAAAGAAGCCAAAATCACAATTGCTAAAAAAGCAATTGGCTTAATCAAAGATGGCATGGTCATCCTGACAGGCGGGGGTACAACGCTTATTGAGCTAGCTAAGCAGTTGCCTCAAACACTTCACGCAACATTCTTTACTATCAGTCCTTTTGTAGCCATAGAACTGGCCAAATATCCTAATATAGAAGTCATTCTTATCGGAGGATTGTTTTCGAAAAACTCGCAGGTAACCTATGGCGGACATGTAATTACCCAACTGGCAGACATCCGCGCAGATTTATGTCTTCTTGGCACAAGTGCCCTGCATCCTCTAGAGGGACTAACAGATACAGATTGGGAAATCAATCAATTGAAGAAAGCAATGCTGGCAGCTTCTAAGAAAACAGCTATACTTTGCATTTCAGAGAAATTGAACATTGCATTAAGATTGAAAGTTTCAGGGCTTGAAAATATCAACTACCTCGTTACGGAGCTCTTAAAAGAAGACCCAAAAATGGAAGAATACCAATTAAAAAGTCTCGAGATACTTTAAAACGGGAGGCAGACTTTCCCCATGCAAATAGATGGTAGACCAGATCTTTGTCCAAAATCAAGAGAGTCGCCAGCAAGTGTCTCATTTGCGAGTATGGCAAAGAGAACTGCTTCTTTCGCATCCGGAAGAATCCCTAGCTCATCAGTCGTAGCAAATCTCAGCTCAGGAAGATCCGCTTTCAGGCACGACACCAGTAATTTATTATGAATCCCGCCCCCACTAAAATAAACTGTAACCGCTTCATCATTTGTTATACATCGTTTGATGGAATTTACGATGACGGTAGCAGTGAATTTGTTTAACGTTGCAAGCACATCCTCCCGAGTAATATATTGGGTATTTGAATTCAATTGAGCAGAAGCAAGGAAGTTCAAATTAAACAACTCTGGCCCGGTCGTTTTTGGAAAAGGGAGGTCAATAAATTTATGTTTCAACAACGAGGTCAATAAATCGCTATTAACATGACCTGAGGCCGCTATCAATCCATCTACATCATAAGTCATTCCTTCGAAATTTGCCTGAACAAAATGATCCATTATCGTATTTCCAGGTCCAACATCTGTAGAGAAAATTCCTTCTACACTACTGTCGCCAGGCAAATAGGTAATATTAGCAATACCACCAATGTTGAGCATAATACGGGTTTCTCCTGGTTTTGAGAAGTATAAATAATCACCATAAACGGCTAGAGGAGCGCCTTCGCCACCAGCGGCGATATGCTTTTGCCTGAAATCAGCGATCGTAATAATTCCTGTTTTAAAGGCAATATGATCCCCATCACCTATCTGAAGTGTGGCATTTGGATAGCCTTGCAATCCATGCAATGATTTAGGAGCATGGTAAATAGTTTGTCCATGACTTGCAATCACATCGACCTCCGAAGGTTTGATTCCCCATTCCTGCAGGGAGCCTAGAACCATTTCAGCATGCAACAATGCAATTCTCTCGTTCATTAAAGCGATCATTTGGAGATCAACCATTGTTTTCGAAAAGATAGCCTGTATTTCCGTCTTAAGTTCATCATCATAAGGAACAGTGTGAAATTTCAGTAATTTTAGCTCTGTGTTGAGGCCATGTCCTTTTATCCTGCAGAGAGCAATATCAAGACCATCCAAGGAGGTGCCCGACATTAGTCCGATGATCACCCTTTCCTCTTTTTGTAGTATGTTAAAGAAGGTATTCCAATTTTTGCTCATTACAATTGATATAAGACGATTCAAACTTAAGAAATTTGGCCATCTAACAGTCTAAACTCCTAACAAAAAGCTTATGTTACAAGAGCATACTTGTCAATTATATAGTGAAATTGTGCTTAATTCCTTAGGGCTTAATCTTTACTAAACTGAAGATATTTGGCCATAAAATAAAACAGGAGTTTAGTTAACTCTTCTTAACTTTAAAAACATTAGGCACTCTATTGTAGTTAACAAATTACGGAAGGAGTCGAGAATAGGTCTTAAATAATAAGGAGGTAACAGGGACGTAACAGGGAGGTAACAGGGACATAACAGGGAGATTGCCCCTGTCAACTCCTTTTTAACTCCCGTTTAACCCCGTGTTACATAATGGTTACCTCAAATCAGGTTATAAAGCTAAACCAAACTAGGCTAAAACCGAAGATCGCGCAAATTAATAAAATAATATAGAGAAGTTCTTCATTGTAAACCTGATTAATTTATCGAACTCAGGTTAATAACCAACATTAAAAGAACGTATGATTATTAAAAAGAAATAAATACTTTTTAAAATAGTTGAAAAAGTGACTTTGCTCCGCTATATTTACTGCTCCGTACACCTTTTAACATTATTTAAATGGCAAGATTAAACCTCCTGGAGGCAACGCGCTTTGAAAAACTCCAAGTTTCTGTCTTTAAGAATCCGAAAGAAGCTTCACTTAATGTAGCTCATCGTATTGCAAATCTTATAAAAACTAAACAGCAAACAAGTGAAATGGCAGTTTTAGGGCTGGCAACAGGCGCTACACCCATCGCTGTCTATGCAGAATTGGTGAGAATGCATCAAGAGGAGGGTTTAAGCTTTAAAAACGTAATTACCTTCAACCTGGACGAATATTACCCGATGCAACCTAATGCTGCACAAAGTTACGTCTCCTTCATGAACGAGAATCTATTCGACTATATAGATATCGATAAAGCAAATGTGAACATTCCGGATGGGACTTTGAAACTTGAGGATATCCCTGGTTTTTGTTTAGCTTATGAAAAAAAGATTGGAGATTTGGGAGGACTAGATATACAAATACTTGGTATTGGTCGTACAGGTCACATTGGCTTTAATGAGCCAGGGTCTGCACCTAATTCTGGGACTCGACTAGTTACGCTTGATGATCTGACCAGAAGAGATGCTGCGAGAGACTTTGGAGGTAAGAGCTTTGTTCCAACAAAAGCGATCACCATGGGCATTGGAACAATCTTTAAGGCCAAAGAAATCATTCTGATGGCTTGGAACAGAAAAAAAGCATCTATTATAAAGAAAGCCGTGGAGGGAGAGATGTCAAGTGAAGTTCCAGCCACCTTCCTTCAGTTATCTGAGAACGTAGAATTTATTCTCGATCAGGATGCAGCCTCTTTACTTACCAGATTTGATACGCCATGGTTGGTAAAAGATTGCGTTTGGGATGAAGTATTGACTAGAAAAGCAGTGATATGGCTGGCAAACTATCTACGTAAGCCTGTATTAAAACTTACAGAAGATGATTACAATAACCACGGGATGGCTCAATTGGCTTTAGAGAGTGGTCCTGTATACAACATTAACATTCACATTTTTAATAAACTTCAGCACACCATTACAGGTTGGCCTGGCGGGAAACCTAATGCAGACGATTCACAAAGACCAGAGCGGGCAGAACCATCAAAAAAAAGAACTGTGATCTTCTCACCACATCCTGATGACGATGTGATTTCTATGGGCGGAACCTTCATCCGCCTGGTTGACCAACAACACGACGTACACGTCGCTTATCAAACGTCAGGCAATACCGCTGTTTGGGACGACGATGCTTTGCGTTTCGTAGAGTTTAGCGTCGACTTTTCAGAAAAGATAGGCTTGGAAAGCGCAGACCTTAAGAAACTGTATCAAAGTATGCGCAGTTTTATGGATCAAAAACTTCCCAATCAAATAGATACTCCAGAGATACAAACAGTGAAAGGCTTGGTTAGGAAAGGGGAAGCTATTGCAGGGGCACGCTATTGCGGCCTGGAAGACGACCATATTCACTTCATGGCACTTCCTTTCTACGAAAGTGGCAAAAACCAGAAAAATCCAGTAACCGATCTAGATGTGCAACTTACAATGGATTTACTGCAGAAAGTAAAGCCACATCAGGTGTTTGCGGCGGGAGATTTTGAAGATCCGCATGGAACGCATATCGTATGCTTTAATATCGTGATCGAAGCGCTAAGAAGGTTGGCGAAGACTGAAAGTTGGGTGGCTGACTGTTGGGTTTGGATGTATCGAGGCGCTTGGAAAGAGTTTGAAACTCATGAAATTGAGATGGCTGTTCCCTTGAGTCCACAGGAAGTGGAGAGGAAGAAATTCGCTATATTTAAACACCAGTCTCAAAAAGACAGGGCTGTATTTCCCGGTGATGATGCCAGAGAATTCTGGAAAAGAGCAGAGGACAGAAATAAGGAGACTGCAGAATCTTATGACGAACTTGGACTTGCAGAATATGAAGCGATGGAAGCATTTGTACGCTACAAGTTTTAATCTGTATTCCAAATAAACGTACATACCATGGCCATAGACCACCCACTAACGGAAGCTCCGGCTCGTTTGCTTTCTCTCGATTTTTTTAGAGGGGCTACCGTTGCCGCAATGATACTGGTAAATAATCCGGGAGACTGGGGGAATATATATTCACCTCTAGAGCACGCGGACTGGAATGGATGTACCCCAACAGATCTTATTTTCCCATCGTTTCTCTTCATTGTGGGTGTATCTTTAGCATATGCCATGAGCAGTAAGAAGGCTGATACTACATTACATGGAATAACAATATGGAAGGCACTTAAAAGAGCGCTGATTCTGTTCGGATTGGGGCTCTTTTTGTCGCTATTTCCAAAAGTATTTACTGCACCTATTGAGGCTTTTGAGCATGTTAGAATTCCGGGCGTGCTGCAAAGAATAGCCTTGGTATTCTTTTTTGCAGCTGTGATCTTTTTGAAGACAACAGAAAAGAACATATTTAAACTAATTATTGTACTTCTTGGAGCTTACTGGGCACTTATGACCTTCATGCCTGTTCCTGGGGTAGGAGCAGCGAACCTTGAGAAAGAAACCAACCTTGGCGCCTGGATAGATCGGTCAATATTAACCGAAGCACACCTATGGAAATCTTCAAAAACCTGGGATCCGGAAGGTATCCTTGGAACGATTCCAGCTATTGCAACCGCATTATTTGGAGTACTGGTAGGCGTTTATTTAAAACGTAAAGATTTGGATTCAGCAACTAAAATATCCTGGCTATTTTGCACAGGCTTAGTTGCTACCGGACTCGGCTTGCTCTGGGGACTTCAGTTCCCAATTAACAAAGCTTTATGGACCAGCTCCTTTGTGCTTTACGCAGGCGGCATAGCAACTATGATTCTGTCTTTGTGCTATTGGATCATTGATGTCCAGCAATATACTAAGTTTACAAAACCTTTTGTTGTGTACGGTGTCAATGCCATTACCGTGTTTTTCGCTTCAGGATTAATCCCCAGAATCTTGAACATGATTTCATGGAAAGCAGCCGATGGTTCCCAACTGCAGCTTACCAACTATTTATATTCCGGATTAGAACACAACCTCTCCCCTTTAAACGCTTCATTGGCATGGGCAGTATGCTTTGTGCTTTTCTGGCTCGTGATTCTCTGGGTCATGTTCAAGAAAAAAATTATGATTAAGGTCTAAGCTAACGCTGAATACCAACAGGACCACTTGGATCACTTTCATTTTTTAGTCGGTCCAGGGCGGTAATAAGATAGTTGTAACGCTTTCCTTTCTCTGCATTGGTATCGATGTAAGATGTAAATTCTTCGAAGCTTATCCTTAAGATGTTTTTAGGATTCAATATTCCAATCCCTTCTCCTTCTTCAAACCGATAGAGCACGTAACCTGATGCAGTCTCGCCATCGCTCGCTTTGATTGGCTTTATCCACTTTAAATGAACACCATCTGCTTTTGCTTCTGCAGAAAACTGCTGGGGCGCATTAGGTACCACGTCATCCAGCCATGGCATTTGTGGCGGTAAAGCAGGATACTTATATAGGTCATTCTTCAAAGAGTCACCAACTGCACGCGCGATGGTCGAAAAAGACTTAGAACTAAAATAAACACTGCCCTGCACTCTATTGTTATTTCGAATGTATCTTACCTGATCTGGGATCTGACTTGGGATGCTCCAGGCAGCTTCGGATCGCTGGTTGACCAGGTAAGCGGCTTGTCCAATGTAAAGATGTCTTCCGAATGTGTTGTTACTCCACCAATCTACCAAGGTTCCAAATGGTGCAACCCGGCGCGAGAAACTGAAATAAATTTGTGGATTGATATAATCTACCCAGCCTTCTTGGACCCACTTTCTCGAGTCTGCAAAGAGCTCCGCATAATTGGATAACCCATTCGTAGCTGAACCAAGCGTGTCCTCAGATTTATTTCTCCATATTCCAAAGGGACTGACACCAAATTTCACATAGTTCTTATAAAAATGTATGCTGTCATCCAACTTTTTTATAAGCAGGTTAACATTGTTCCTCCTCCAGTCATTAATATCAGCAAACCCATCTGAATACTTATTGAAGGTTGCGGCATCATTGATCTGCTGACCTTCTACTTTATAGGGATAAAAGTAATCGTCAAAATGAATGCCATCAACGTCGTAGCCTTTCACTACATCGAGAATGACCTGAACAATATAGTCCCTAACTTCAGGTATTCCGGGATCAAACTGCTTCTTACCGGCGTAAGTAAAAAACCATTCGGGGCGCTGCTTCGTCATATGGCTTTGGTGGGTAATTGCGTTTGGGCTCATTGTAGCCCTGTACGGGTTGAACCAGGCATGAAGCTCCATACCTCTGTAATGGGCCTCCTTTATCGCAAATTCTAAAGGATCATAGCCCGGAGCAGGAGCCACTCCCTGTTTACCCATTAACCACTGACTCCAGGGCTCTCGTGATTTCGCATAGAAAGAATCGGCAGCAGGCCGAACCTGAAGCATAATGGCATTCATACCATTTGCTTTGTGCCTTTCAAGCAATCCTATTAACTCTTGTTTTTGCTGATCTACACTCAGTCCAGGTTTAGAAGGCCAGTCGATATTAGATACTGTTGCTACCCAGACACCTCTAAACTCGCGTTTTGGAGCAATTTTTGAGGTATTTTGAGCGAATGATGCAGACGGAATTATTAAACATAATAAAAGCCCATAGATGCTGGTTTTTAGCATTTTTAGTTGTTTTGTTTTGATAGAAAATTAAGTTTCACTTGTGTAGTCATGTATACATTACGGACACATTTCCTAGCAAGTAAACGATTTTTTTCAAAGTCTCATATAAAAACTCGGTTTTTTTTACCTTTTTGCATAATTTTAATTATGTTCGCGTTTTACCTAAAACGAAAAGATTTTAATAATGAATGATAAGACTGATTTAGTAAATAAGGGTGACCGCAATAAGATCTATTTTCTTATTGTCGTTATTGTCGCGTTACTAGGTACAAATGCTTATCTTTTTTTTAAAGACAAACATGAAAGCGAGCGTTTTGTTAACGTTAATACTGAAAAAGACCGATTAGAACTAGAAGTTGAAAAAATTGAGGTTGAGCTCGATAAAGTAAATTCAATAAACGTATCATTAAATGATAAATTAATTGATGGGCAAAGAATGGCCAGAAAGAAAATAGCTCAACTGAAACAAGCACTCCAAAAAGGTTTATTAACTCAGGAAGAACTTGCAAATGCGCAAAACCAAGTAAGAGAACTTAGAGAATTTCTGCAGAATTATAACGAAGACATTATGAAGCTTAAGCGGGAGAACTTCCATCTTAAGTCAGAAATGGATAGTCTTGCGTCCTATGCCCTCACTACCAGCCAGGAAGCTGAAACGCTTTCAAAGCGAAATGTGGAACTTAACGCCAAAATAAAGACTAGTGCTGCATTGAAAGCCTCAAATATTGTTGTGACGGCTTTTAAAATTAAAAGCAGCGGTAAAAACGTGGAAGTTACTAAAGCTAATACCACAAAAAAGCTTACTGTTACCTTCGAGATAGTGCCCAATCAGCTTGCTGCGAAGGACTACCATCAAATATATTTAAGAATATTCAATCCTTCAGGTAACTTAATTGCAGACGATGCGAACATGTTTGAAGCAGATGGCCAGGAAATGCAATTTACGATCGCTACATCCATTTCTTTCAATGACGACAATACAGCCTATAAAATGGACTGGATAAATCCGGGGCCATATGTGAAAGGTGTGTACGCCATCATCTTATATGCAGACGGCTACACAATGGGCCGTGCATCAATCGATTTAAGATAAGGGACAGGTCAAATAAAACGTTGTACCAACATTCATCACAGATTTGAATGAAACTGACCCCCCGGCATTTTCGACTGCTTGCTTAACAAACGCCAACCCAAGACCAGTTCCTGAAGACTTAGTAGTAAAGTTTGGAACAAAGATTTTTGTGTGAAGTGGCTGCTCTATACCCTTTCCATTGTCTTCTACTTCGATGTAGACCTGTTTTTGATCGCTATTGATAGTTATCTTTATCAAAGACTTTTGATTGTCTTTAGTGGCCTCTATGGCGTTTTTAAGGAGATTATTGAATGTTCTTAGCAGTTGATCCTTATCACCCTGTATATTAATATCTCCTCTAGCATGATTTAAGATATAAATTTCTACGTGCTCACTATTAGTAAATACATTTCTTGCTTGATTTATGATTGGAAGCAGCGAAAGCTTTTCTAACTTGGTATCCGGCATTTTAGCGAAGTTCGAGAACTCAGATGCAATGGTTGATAAACTATCTATTTGTTCTATAAAGGATTTATTGAAGCGTTCGAACTTGGATTCAAAATTTGGATCCTTCTCTTTCCAGGATTTCTCTAATAGCTGGACACCTAGCTTAAGTGGAGTCAATGGGTTTTTTATTTCATGCGCAACTTGCTTTGCCATCTCTCTCCAGGCACTCTCCCGTTCAGACTTGGCCAACTTGATCGCACTTTCTTCCAATGCTGCAATCACCTTATTATACTCGCGGATCAAGGATCCAATTTCATCATGTCTCGACCATTGTATTGGTTGATTTTTCTGACCAAGTTTAGTCTTACGAATACTTTCCTGAATAAAAGTAAGGGGACTAGTGATCTGATTGGCAAGAAAAACTGCCAAAATTCCAATCCCTACAAATACCAAAGCATAGATATTAATCAATGTGTTAATGAAGATACCTATCTTGTTCTGGTAGTCTGCCTCATTTGCATAATAGGGAACACCTATATAACCAACTGTCTGATTTTGGAAATTTCGAATGGGCGCATATGCTGCTGAATAAGTAAAAGACCCTATTTTTTCACCATAATTTATAAATTCTGATTTTTGCAGTTTGCTTAAACTTATGAAAGCAACGGCCCCCATTCTCCTGTTAATTATCCCAAGATCAAACATCTTTGGCAAAGATGTGTAAAGCAGAACGCCATCTTTGTCATACAGATTCAGATAGGCCGCGTTAATATCAGCGAACTGGTTGAAGTCATTGATCGACTTGTCCGAAACTTGAGGGATGCCGCCAACTGAGATTTGCTTCTCGTAAGACTGTTGAACCTTTCTTATTTTGTCTTTAATGAAATTGTCCTGCTGAATCCGGTATTCTTTACTGATATAAAAATAAGTTGCCCATCCTACAATCAATAAGGTTGCTACCACAGAGAGAACTATGGAAAGCTGAATCCTTGTTTTGTAAAGTATTTTGTTGGCATTGATCATCAGCGACCTATTAATACTAAACCATCCGCCCCAACTTTCATCAATGTTCTTTAAAAGCCAAATCATGGTGTAAAGGATCACAGAGAATATTATGAAAACTAAGAAGAAGAATGATAGTGTTGCAAGCAGCATAATACTGGAAACATTTTCTTTACTGATCACTACAAGCTTGGACTTAATCGGAGCATAAACAAGGTGAGAATAGTTGGAGGTATCGTTGTAAAAAAAGGTCTTCCTTAATTTTGAGCTATATTCTGCATTGGAAATTTTATAGGTGTAGGTTCCAGACTGGCTTTCCAGCTTGCCATCTTTATAAAGGGCAATAGAATAATTGCTATAATCATTGTCGTTCTTTATCATCTTATCGACTAGGATTTCTGGAAGTTGACCCTTGTAGTTATAAGATTGTGACTTCAGTTCGATTACTAAAGTGCCAAGATTTCTTGGGCCTTCATAGATAGGAATGATGCCGAAATAATTCTGATATCCAAATGTGTCATTAAGGCGATAAAAGAAGTTCGATTCTGAGATTTTAATTGAGCCTGCTTGTACAAGCTTTTTAAAATAAGAAAGAGGTAGCGTTTCCTGTACGGCAGCTGATGAATCAAGGTTATTGTAAACAAATACATTATATTCAAAGCGAGGCAAAAAATTATCCAGGTATTGTTTGTCAATGTTCTTCCTGAGTTCTAGAACACTATTTAGGGCAGGCCGCTTAAAATAGTCCAGCACAAAATTATTTGACAATATTCCGCTTTCCAGATTCTCAATTGTACTAATTACGGAAATGTCATCTGGTGCAATTAGTTTCTGACCTATCGCTATACGCTTATCTTGCTCCTTGTCATCGATAAACTGTTGATATTTAAGCGATGTTATCGAAGCCAAACAGAAAAACAATGCCGCGAAAACACTTATAGAAAACTTATTTTCTCTGATGTAAAAATTCCAGCCGATGATGAAGATGAAAAAAGCGTACAAAACGAAGAAAATTGTGAAACCCGCTTGAAGTCTGAAAAAGAAGTAGGCCAAAAAAACAGAGAAGAATAGTAATAGGCGCTCCCTATTGGTTACATTAAGCTGCAGCGTAACCTGCATAAAAACGCTTGCAATGATATAAATATTAAACCAAACGAGACAAAGAATCACAATACTAACCCAACTGATCCAACCGAGGTTGATGATGTTTGTGATGTCAAAATTGATTTTAGAATTTTCTATCAACCCAAGAAAGGTCTGATCAAACAGAAAAGCCAGGAGGCCAAAAACAATCAAGAGCGCAAATTGAAAGATCAATCCTCCCACTTTATTTCTAGACAGCCAACTAGGAAGACTATACTTATTGGCGTAAGTAAAGATGAATAATACGACCCATGATATCGCTATCACATTGAGTAAAAAATCTCCTAATGAGGGTAGAAAAAAACTTTCTGCATATACGCTTGGATTAAACATTGACAGCTCAAACTGTTGATTGAACCATCCATACTCTAGATCAGTGATTCGAATGGTAAAAAAAAATAAAGCGATTAGCGCTGTTGCTGCGATGAGATTTCCACGCTTAGCAAGCCAGGAACAAAAGGAATTAAAGAATAAACAAAAGCTAAAAAGGCCGACTATCCACAGCCAGATTTCGATGCTGGCATAGATACTTTTAGAATAACCTTGTTTTAGTTTTACTTCAAAAAGGACTTTACCCGCCAAATTAACTATCGGAGATACCTCGTAATCAGCAAAAGTAGCCCGGGCTAACGAATTGTTATCCAGCAAATAATTGGAAATTCCATTCTCCAGGTATTGGTTTTGTATGGAATACTGGGTCTCTACCTGAATTAAAAAGAAGATGGTTTCATCATCAATAGTTTTTTTTATCACCTCGTACCATCCATTGTTGAACTGTAGAAAAGAAGAGCCTTCTTTAATCAGTTCGGGATTTGAGGGGATTGCTTTAATAGAGCTCCAGAACTTAAGTTCATCACCCTCATACGTCAAAATATTTATCCCCAGATCACGATACTTTGCAACGAACGCAAGTCCAAGTTCCTCATTTTTATAAAACTTACTTGCATTTTTCAGCTCATTCTTATTGGAAAGAAATCGGTAAACAACCCTTTCCTTTTGAGCCAGGTTTGACTGAAGACTTGTCGCTTCGTAACGGAGTAACTCTTTTTTTGTTATGGAGTGCCTCAAAGAAACAGCTGTAATAATGCAGCAGGCGCCTAATATTAATAAAAGAAATCTTATTTTACTTCCTATACTCACGCCGCTATATTTAAGTTGCCGCTAACTAGACTAGACCGCAGCTATAGTAGCTGAACTCGTTGGCATTGTTCGGTTAACCTTTTTTACGAGACCTTGTAAAACATTTCCAGGGCCTACTTCAACAAACTCTGTAGCTCCATCCGCAATCATTTGTTCCATTGCCTGCGTCCACTTTACCGCACCTGTTAGTTGGGTTATAAGGTTTTCTTTAATCTTTTGTGGGTCACTGTTTGCTTCTGGGAATACGTTTTGGTAAATCGGACAAATTGGAGGCAATACGGACACCTTCTCAATCGCTGCCTTAAGCTCAACTCTTGCAGGTTCCATTAAAGGTGAATGGAAAGCGCCACCTACATTTAATTTCAATGCGCGTTTGGCACCAGCAGCAGTTAATTCTTCGCACGCTTTGTCTATACCTGCAATACTTCCAGAAATAACGATCTGACCAGGGCAATTGTAATTGGCCGCGACAACAATGTCCTCAATACCACTACATATATCTTCAACGACGTTATCTGAGAGCCCTAGAATGGCAGCCATGGTAGATGGCTGTACTTCACATGCCTTTTGCATCGCATTAGCTCTTGTGATCACTAACCTCAATCCATCCTCAAATGATAACGCGGACGCTGCAACTAATGCAGAAAACTCACCTAAAGAGTGTCCAGCAACCATATCTGGCATAAAACTATCTCCAAGCGTTTTTGCCAAAATAACCGAATGTAAGAATATAGCTGGTTGTGTAACATTAGTTTCTTTTAGCTGTTCCTCCGTACCTGAAAACATAATGTCGCTGATTCTAAAACCAATAATCTCATTCGCCCGCTCAAACAGTCGCTCTGCTATTGGATTTCCATACAACTCTTTTCCCATTCCTGAAAATTGAGCACCCTGCCCCGGAAATATATATGCTTTCATAGTATCTCTAATGTTAATGTAGGTTGGCCGTGATCAGCCTTAAAAATTCTGCCCTTGTTTTATCTTTAGCAAACTCACCGGTAAAAGCAGAAGTTGTGGTTACTGAATTCTGCTTTTGTATGCCGCGCATTGCCATGCAGAGATGTCTACACTCAATCACAACTGCCACACCAGCGGGTCGCAATGTATCTTGAATACAATCTCTGATCTCATTTGTAAGTCGTTCTTGTACCTGCAAACGCCTGGAAAAGGCATCAACTACACGTGGGATTTTACTTAGGCCTACAATATGGCCATTTGGGATATAGGCAATGTGGGCTTTACCAAAAAAAGGAAGCATATGGTGTTCACACATAGAATACACTTCTATATCTTTCACAACAACCATCTGACTATAATCCTCCTTAAACATTGCGCTACGTAGAATTTCTGAAGGGTTCAGGTCGTATCCGTGAGTCAGGTATTGGAGTGCCTTTGCCACTCGCTCAGGAGTCTTCAACAGGCCTTCCCTTTCAGGATCCTCACCAAGTTGAGTTAGAATGTCTTTATAATGATGCGCTATAGACTCAGTTTTTGCTACATTATAACGGTCTATTTTGATATATCCGTTCTCCTCATCGTCTAAATGTTCCATTTGATTCATAAGAGTTTTGTTAACCGAAGTACTCTACAAAGTTATTTTCGGTTTCATAAATTTTAATGCAATGTAGTTGTGCGTCGGACTCAGCAATCAACGGCTCAATTTGCTCCCATATAGCTACAGCAAGATTCTCGGTAGAAGCTAATTTATCCTTCATAAAATCAACGTCAAGATTTAAATTTCTATGGTCGATTTTATCTACTACAGAAGTATTCATAATGTCCTTAAGCCATTTTAAATCTACCAAAAATCCGGTCTCCGGACTTATTTCCCCTTTTACAGTTACATAGAGCTGGTAGTTGTGCCCATGCCAATTGGGATTTGCACACTTTCCAAAAACTGCTGTGTTTTCTTCTTCTGTCCAATCTGGCCGCGACAATTTATGGGCGGCATTGAAAGATGCTTTTCTGGTTATATATATCATGGCAGTTTATATTATTGACAAACTTAGATAAAAGTTTGCTAAATTCATGACCTAAAGGTTTCCCATCAATGAAAATCCTCCTTGTTGCCGCAACCCGGGTAGAAATATCAATACTTATAGAAAACTTTAATCTCCCTGATGGTGACTTTATACAATCAGAGAATTTCGACCTATTGATCACCGGTGTAGGTATGACCGCAACAGCGTTTGCACTCGGACAAAAGCTTTCCGATAAATATGGTCTTGTGTTGAATCTTGGTATTGCAGGGAGCTTTAATAAGAAGATTCCGCTGGGGACTTTACTGAACATCAATTCAGATGAATTCTCGGAATTGGGCGCCGAGGATGATGCTGAATTCTTGACTATTGAAGAACTTGGCTTTGGAAAAGGGGCTTATAACGTTGTAAATAATCTACTTGATGATAGATTTGAAAACATAAAAAAAGTGAAGGGCATCACGGTAAACATGGTTCATGGCAAGAAAAGTAGCATCGATCAGATCGTTAAGCGCTTAAATCCAACAACAGAAAGTATGGAAGGAGCCGCTGTGCTTTACTGTTGTGAGCAGCTAGCCATTCCTTGCCTTCAGATGAGAAGTATTTCTAATTACGTGGAACCCAGAAACAAAGAAAATTGGAACATAGGGCTTGCCATTGCCAACCTGAATAAATGGGCAATTGACTTTTTGACAAATGGGCAACTAAGCAGTTTCCGGTTGTAACTACCTTTATCCTATGAAACTTACACTTGGCTTTTCCCCATGCCCTAATGATACATTTATCTTTGATGCATTAATTCATCATAAAATTGATACGGAAGGAATAGAGTTTGAAGTTTCCTTTGACGATGTCGAAACGCTAAATCAAAAGGCACTCAAAGCTGAACTCGATATCACTAAGCTAAGTTTTCATGCCTACGCTTATGTGCATGAACAATATGTGATCCTGGATGCAGGTAGCGCTCTTGGGTTCGGAGTCGGGCCTTTATTGATCTGCAAAAATCAACACGTGGCAAATAATCTTGATCCCGAATTATTAGTTGGAATTCCAGGTTTGTACACCACGGCTAACTTTCTATTAGGCATCGCCTATCCACAACTTGGAAATAAAAAGGAATTGCTATTTTCGGATATTGAGTCTTCTCTGCTAGATGATAAAATAGATATCGGACTCATTATTCACGAAAACAGATTCACGTACGAAGGGAAGGGATTGCATAAAATTATTGACCTGGGAAGTTATTGGGAAACATTAACCGGATGTGCCATACCCTTAGGAGGAATAGTAATTAACAGATCCTTAGATCCGAATGTCCAGCATAAAGTAAACCGTCTCCTCAGAAAATCAGTAGAATATGCTTTCGCAAATCCTAAATCTGGTCTTGATTTTATAAAAAGTAATGCACAAGAAATGAATGAGGAGGTAATGTATAAACACATTGACCTTTACGTCAACGATTATTCAATTAATTTAGGAATAGAAGGGAGAAAAGCCATTAACGTAATGTTTAAAATCGCAGAACAAAAGGGAATTATTTCACCTTTAAAAACAGACATTTTTCTCATGCCACTTTCTTAATTACAAGGCCCGTCTGGAATCTCCTTCGTTATTTTCAACACTTTAGTTACCACCATTGTAGAATCAAAGTCGGCTGAAACCATTAAACGATCTGATTTGATCAAATGGCACTCCACTTCAATATAGACGGGTTCATATGGCTTTTCGAAATTAAAATTGCTATAGGCTAGTTCAAGAGTTTTCGCACTGTCGGCTACCCAGTATTCCTTTCCTTCTTCACAATCTGTAAACGATTTGATCTCGGGACCGAAACTATACAACCCTTTCAATATCTTAAAGGTATCCTTATTCTCCTCAACCTTATCGTGGTTACAGGCAGTTACCACTAGTATGATGGTAAAAGCTAGAATGATTGATCTCCTAAAAAGGTTCATAACTTTATAATTCTTGGTTTAAATGGTTTATTTTTTTTACACTTAAATTAGCAGACAAAGCTGATGCCACAAACGAAAATATACTCACTGTAAAAAAGACAAGTACAAAATCTGTCCATTTAAAGCTGATAGGGTAAGCATTTGAGATCATCAGGTTTTCCTGAGACATCTTGACAAATCCAAATTTTTGTTGAAACAAGCAAAATACAAAAGCCGCCAATAGGCCAAATACGCATCCAGTCATGGTAATCATCATGCCTTCAAATAGAAATATCCTCTTAATTAGCTTCTTGCCAGCCCCCAGACTACTCAAAATAGCGATATCCGTTAATTTATCTATTACCAGCATGGTCAAAGATCCTATGATGTTGAAAATAGCAATGATCAGAATAAATGTTAAGATAATATAGACAGCCCATTTTTCGCTTCCTAGAATGTTATAAAGAACCCTATTTTGCTGAATACGATCCTTGACATCAAACCGGCCTCCAATTCGATGTTCTATATTATCTTTAAAATCCGCAGCATTGACACCCCGTTTCAGATTGATCTCTATAGATGATATGTTTTCAGGCTCACTCAAAAGTTCTCGTGCAAACTTTAAAGGTACTATAGCAATGTTGTCAAAGTCCTGCTGCACTTCAAACACGCCCGATACAGGTATAGATAAAGTAGTAAAATCATCTGCCGGATTAATTGAACTTGCATTTGACCCTTTTTTAGGCGAGAAGACTTGGAGCTGGTTAAAGGGGTCTGTGATGTTTACCATCAAATAAGTTTGTATGGCAGAGCCTAGAACTGCAAAATTGCCTGTGCTGTTATTCAACATAAATTTGCCTTCCACGGTAATGCTATCCAACCTTTTATTTTTCAAATACTGGTCGCTAACGCCTTTTATTAAACCAACAGATTGTTTGTCGTTGTACCTAAGCAAAGCATTCTCCGAAAGAACTTCGGAATAAGAGTAAATGTCTCTACTCTTTTTAAGTGAAATGAAATAACTCGAGTTGGGAGCAAACGTTTTACCTTGCTTTGGCGAGATGACAATTTCAGGCGTAATGGTGTTAAACATTTTCAATACAACTTCCCCAAAGCCATTGAAGACTGACAGAATTATAATTAATGCCGCACTCCCTACAAATACACCAACAGCAGATATTGCTGAGATAATATTGATCGCATTTGTCGATTTTTTCGCGAACAGATATCGGCGAGCGATATAAAAAGGAGTGTTCAATTGCTATATATCAATTAGGTTAAAAACGGATTGTGTTGCTTTTCAAAACCGATCGTGGTAGAAGGCCCGTGACCTGGAAAAACCGTACAGTCGTCCCGCAATATAAACAAGTTATTCTTGATGCTGCTGATCAATTGTGCATGGTTTCCACCCGGAAGGTCTGTTCTTCCAATACTGTTTTGGAATAACACGTCTCCGCCAATTAAGAAATTATCTTCTCTTGCATAAAAGCACAAATGAGCAGGAGAATGGCCTGGCGCAAATATCAATTCCAAGGTACTTGAACCAAAGCTAACTGTTCCTTGCTCTGCAAGAAAAACTTCAGGTTCTGGAGAAAGCTCATAGGCTAAACCCATCTGAGGCGCATATCCGGGTATCGAATGAAGTACAATCAATTCTCCATGATGAAACTGTGGCTTCAATACCCAGTTATCAAAAACAAATTTATTCCCGAAAACATGGTCATAGTGGCAGTGGGTATTGAGCAACAACACCGGGTTTAATCGGTTATCCATTATAAACCTATAAAATTCATTTTGCTCCTCTGAATCATACATACCAGGATCAATAATCACGCAATCATTTGTGTCATCAAACAAAATGTAAGTGTTCTCTCTTACTGGGTTAAATGTAAATTTCTTAATCTTTATCATACTGCTAATGGTTCCATTTAAAAGTACTGATCATCTTGTCCAAGTCCTTTTTTATAAAATCAACAACCGGTTGAATCGAATCGTACTGCGGTCGCTCATTGAAATAGAGTGCCCCCCTAAAATAATGTTTAGCACTATCGGTAAGAAAAAATTGGACTGAAGAGGCCGTATTGCCTTCGATTGCGTAATATACGCCATAAACCTTTCTATCTGGATAATTGATGAGCTTTTGATCTATCGAATTGGCCTTTACTGTGTGTTTGAATGCGAAAGTCCTGGCATCTTCTACCAAACCTTCGTATTCATTCTTGGATGACACATCATAGTACGTCATATGAAGTCTTCCGTTAAACTGTTTAAAGTAAAGGTTGTACCAGCAAGCCTCTCCAGTCTTATTACCCTCCGCTACCATTTCTGCGTACAAGGGATATTCAAAAGAATAAGCACAACCTTTATCAAACAAGCGATACGTCTTCTTTGGAAATTCAATATTAAAATATCCACGGGGTTTCGGGGAATAACTCTCCCCTCCACATGAACAGAGCATAGTAACGAATCCCATAAACGCAAAAACTGGAAGATTTTTCATTATCTGTTCCAAAGATACCACGATCTTTCCGCCTGCAGGTATAACATTTCCAGGCCATTTTTGATTTTAGCATCCTGAACTTTGGCCTTATTTAAAAATGTGGTCTCTTCAGGATTGTAAACAAGATCGTAAGCCAAGTGGTTGGCCGTTAAGTACTGGTAAGGCAAATCTGGTGAAGATACAACGTCAGGTGACATCCCCAATGGTGTGGTATTGATAACTACAGTGTATTCCGAAAGTAGCTCTTCATCTATTTCGTCGTATAAGATCGAACTATCAGTTGGACTCCTGGTGACAATTATAAAGGGCATACCCAATTTGTTCAACACATACTTAATTGCTTTAGCAGCACCACCATCACCAAGAATTATGGCCTTGTTATGCCATGGTTCCAACAATGGCTTTAACGACTCTTCAAAACCATAAGCATCAGTGTTAAATCCCTTGAGTGTCGCAAATTTCTGCTTTCCGGTAATTCTTATGCAGTTAACAGCACCTATGGCGCGCGCAGCCTCATCAATTTCATTCAAAAAAGGCAGTACTTCTAACTTATAAGGAATCGTGACGTTTAGCCCCTCTAAATTTGGATTATCCATCAATAGTTCGCCCAGTAAATCAATAGTTTTTATCGGATAAAGATCGTATTCACAGTCTTCTATTCCCTCAGCTTGAAACTTCTGGTTGAAAAACTTCTTTGAAAAAGAATGAGATAAAGGATATCCAATAAGACCAAAATTTCTCATTATGACTACAAATTATTCAAATCAATGAAATGATCAAAGGTATCCCCACGTAATCCCAGTCGGATTGTCTCTAGCGGAATAACTTCCGCAGGTGCAATATTTCCTAGGTTAACATTAGCACCAAGAAGTTTGATGAACCAGACTTGCTGCTCCTTTTGTGGTGCCTCCCAAATGATTGTTTCTTCTGGGATTTGAGTTAATATTTCATCAACTAAGCCTTCTCTAACTTCGCCGGAGCCGCGGTAAATCCCAACATTTCCACCTTCTCGCGCTTCCGCGATAACCTTCCATGACCCCGCATCAAGCTCGGCCTGCATCAATTTGATCCATTTATAAGGTGCAAATATTTTCGCCGCATCTTTTGAACCAACTTCAGATATCACAGTAACATGTTTTGATAGCTTACTTATAAACTCGCATTTAAGATCATGCTCTATTGTGATCGATCCATCAGAAACTTCTACATATTCCATGTCGTATTTCTCCAAAACCCGGCAATAGTCATCGAATTGATTCCTGATAATGAACGCTTCGAAAAGTGTTCCTCCAAAATAAGTAGGTATGCCTGCAGATTTGTATATTGATAGCTTCTCTTTTAGCTTTGGGGTTACAAACGATGTAGCCCAACCAAGTTTCACAATATCAGAATGAATACCTGCAACGTCAATAAAGTCTTCCGTTTGTCTTAAACTTAGTCCCTTATCCATTACCATTGTAATCCCTTTATCACGAGGCTTTACTGGGCGCTCTGGTATGTTGTTTAATGAATAATTCATATTACTGGCAAAGGTGAAAAAAATCAGACAGTTTTTCTAGGTAATATTTAATAAACTCCCCAGTGCTACTTTATGTAACGATTAATTACCTCTAAAATAGATCCATTTTCAGCCAGTTGCGGCAAGTATTCAAAAAGGATATGATGCTTATTCGGATCTGTCGTCAATGCTGTTTCTAAATAGATAAGTGCCTCATTCTTTTGTCCTAGTGCAAACAAATAAGCAACCATTCTATAATACAGTTCCGCAGCATCTGGATTATTTTTGATGGCATCAGAAATAGTTTCTGATGCCTCTAAGAGTTTACCCTGCTCGTACAAAACGGTAGAAAAATCTAGCCAGGCTTCCACATCGACGGGGTTATATTCCAACACTTTGTTGTAGGCTTCAACAGAAAGCTCAATCTGACCGAGTTTATAATATGCATCAGCCATCGCGAACCAGAAATCGGGATTTTCATCGTCAAGGTCAATGGCTTTCTTATAGAAATGAAGGGATTCAAAGAAACGTTCCTCAAAGTTCAGCGTTACTCCTATTCCGAACCAGGCATCTGCCATTTTAGCGTCCATCTTAACTGATTTCTTATAGTATGACCTTGCCTCATCCATTTTTTCCAACTTCTCATAGCACTCGCCAATTGCACAATACGTATCTGCATTCGGCTTCTCATACTCGAAAGTCTGTTTGTAGACTTCAATTGCTTCGGCATACTTGTCTAGCTGCACAAGGGCATTACCCTTGTTATAGTAAGCAGACGCAAAGTTATCTTTGATTAGAATTGCGTAGTCATAGGCATCAATTGCCTTTTCAAACAAGTCAATCTTATGGTAGGAGTTGGCGAGATTATACCATGCCGCATAAGAATACGGGTCCTTATCTATATACTCTTCATAAAATTGAATACTTTCTTCCTGCTTATCAAGAATATCGTAACAAAAAGCCAGTTCATATAACCCGTCTTTATTCTCCATATTCAATTCCAGGCTTTGTTTGATATATACGATTGCACTTTCGTAGTCCAACATGTTCTGATAGACATAGGCTATTTGCAGCAGAATCTCATCAGTAGTTTCCGCGAATTCCAAAGCCTGCTTAAAATTTTCCAACGCCTCAGGATGGCGTTCCAGGCTATTGTAAATATTTCCTCTTAAGATATAAATCTCCGGCTCCGATGCTTCCAGCATTTCGGCTTTCTGTAAAGACAGGAAAGACCGCTCTATCTGGTCAGTTACAAAAAATAATTGGGCTTGTTTAACGAGAAATACAGCAGCATAAGGATGCTGATTTGCGGCATACTCTACGACTTGAAGCGCCTTAACCGGATCGTTTTTTTCAATGTAGTAATCAATAATATTTTCAAAAGCCTGCGCATCGAAAAAATATTGATCTTGATTGCGTAGCATTTCCTCATAGCGCTCTACCGAACGTTGTGCATCATCACTAAACTCAAAATAAAATTCCTCTTCCATATATCGACTTATTTTTAACAGATCCCTGTGTTAAATATACCTGATAAGTTTACAATAATATTTATACAACTTTTCAAATAATTATCCACATACAAACAACACTATGTATAATTAACTGATAATAAATGTGATGGGTTTTGTCTGCAGAAATGTTTTACAAAATAACGTAACTTTAAATAAACACAAGTAATCACAGGGTCACGAATTCAGCCTGACTCCACAACAATATCCCTTATGCAACACAATATTGAGGAAGTTTTAAGCAATCTGAATATCAAAGATCAAAATCCCGGTTACAGTACGGGAACCGAATGGCAGACCTCCTCCTCCGGAAAAAGTATCGACAGTTTTTCTCCCGTAAATGGGAAACTAATTGCTTCTTTAAGCCTGGCCTCATCAGACGACTACAACCACGTAATTGATACGGCTCAGACTGCGTTTACATACTGGAAAACAGTGCCAGCACCAAAAAGAGGTGACATTGTTCGTGAACTTGGTAATGCTTTAAGGGCAACTAAAAACTACCTCGGTACACTTGTCTCGTACGAAATGGGCAAAAGCCTGCAGGAAGGATTAGGAGAGGTGCAGGAAATGATAGACATCTGTGACTTTGCTGTCGGATTGTCCAGGCAACTTTACGGACTCACCATGCATTCTGAGCGGCCAAATCACAGAATGTATGAACAATGGCATCCACTAGGTATCGTAGGCATTATCTCGGCATTTAATTTCCCGGTCGCAGTATGGAGCTGGAATGCTGCACTTGCGCTTGTATGCGGTAATGTCTGCGTCTGGAAACCATCCTCTAAGACTCCGCTTTGCGCTATCGCTTGTCAGCATATTTTGGCTAAAGTCCTGAAAGAAAACAAAATGCCGGAGGGTATTTCCAGCATTATTATCGGCAATCAGGTAGGAGACATGATGACTAACGATAGAAAACTTCCTTTGATCTCTTTTACTGGCTCTACCAAAGTTGGCAGAATAGTTTCTGCTGCCGTAGCTTCGAGGTTTGGTCGTAGTATACTGGAATTAGGCGGAAACAATGCCATAATTATTTCAAAATATGCGGATCTTGATATGTCGCTCATTGGTGCTGTCTTTGGCGCAGTAGGTACAGCAGGACAGCGTTGTACGTCGACAAGGCGACTAATTATTCATGAGGACATCTATGAACAATTTAAAGCAAAGCTGGTAAAGGCTTATGGGCAATTGAGAATAGGAAATCCTTTAGATCAGCACAATCATGTAGGCCCATTAATAGATAAGGAAGCAGTAAAGTTGTACAGTGAAGCTATTCAAAACGGCAAAGTCCAGGGTGCAAAATACATCGTTGAAGGCTTAGCATTAAGCGGTGATCATTACAGTTCAGGCTGTTACGTGCAACCCTGCATTGCTGAAGTAGATAACAATTTTAAGATTGTTCAGGAAGAAACTTTTGCCCCAATTCTATATCTGATAAAATACAGCAGCCTCGACGAAGCCATCCGCATACAAAATGATGTTCCACAAGGGTTATCATCTGCAATTATGACACTCAATCTCCGAGAAGCAGAACAATTTTTATCAGCTTCGGGATCCGACTGTGGCATCGCCAATGTAAATATTGGCACCTCTGGAGCAGAGATCGGCGGGGCTTTTGGTGGTGAGAAGGAAACTGGTGGAGGAAGAGAAAGCGGCTCAGATGCATGGAAAGGTTACATGCGCCGACAAACCAACACGATCAACTATTCAAACACGCTCCCACTCGCTCAGGGGATAAAGTTCGACCTGTAGAAAAAAATTAGAAATCTGGACTAATTGGCCTTTTATATTTGAAAGAACACCCAATTTGATGTAAGTTTAGAAATTTTTAATACTTAAGTCCCCACCATTTTAACTCTTGCTCAATGTTACGTGTAGATAATACCAAGCCTTGCAAAGTCGTATATTCATTATGTAAGCATGCGTATCTTGGTTATCTTATTGAACCTCACATTGTACAGCTAAACCCACAGGGTGATTTCTCTTTAACGTATCAAAGGTTATTTTCCCATACGGCTAAAGAGTTTGCGAGACATCTATCTGAGCGCGACTTCAAGCTTATTAAAATCCTTGATGAAACAGAACAGGATTACATCATCAAAAAGTACCAGAAGAAAGCAGTAAGACCAGTGGAATTTTTTAGCAAGTTCTTTAATGATAAGTTTTACGATAGCGTTCGCCCTAAAATAGAAAAAAGACTGTCCGAAGTCCTTGAAGTACTGAAAACAGAAGGATTATTATACCTCACGGATAAGGACGGCTGGCCGGCAGAACGAAAGATCGATATTGCAAATACAGCCTCTACAGTGCTCTTTCATTTTAGAAGGAACGACGTTGAAACAAGATACTTTCCGACAATAAAATATCAGGATCTACGAATAGACTTCATGTTTAAAGACGCTCAGGTCATAAGTAATCAGCCTGCCTGGCTATTATTGAACGATATCCTGTATTTTTTTGAACAGGATATCGAAGGCAAAAAACTGTTGCCCTTTCTAAATAAACGTTTTATAACAATACCCAAAGCGACTGAAGAAACCTATTTTGAGAAATTCGTTGCTCCGCTAATTGAGAAGTATCATGTGTATGCAGAGGGGTTCGACATCAAAACCGTTAGGCATAATCCAATACCAACGCTGAAGATTATTTACGTGGAAGGCGGAATATCACAGCTCCAGCTCTACTTCAGATATGGAACCTACGTATTCTCCATGGGCAATGAGAAGAAGGTAACGGTCCGCTTTGAGAAAGAAGCAGACAATTACATCTTCACAAGGATCAAGAGAGATGCCCATTTTGAGCAGCAACATTTCAACATACTTACCGGGCTCGGACTGAAAAAGACCAGCGCCCTATTTTACAACCTTGAAGTAAATCACGATGCTGAAGAGGGTCACTCTTACGCCATCATAAATTGGATAAATGAACATATTGAGTTGCTGAAAGAGAAAGGATTTGAGATCGAACCGCCCTCAGGAAATAAAAAGTTCTTGTTTGCCAGCAACAAGATCGACTTCGAAATCAATGAAGACAATGATTGGTTTGATATCAATGCAATCGTTTATTTTGGCAATCATCCAGTTCCGTTCATTTCCCTAAAGCAACATATCTTACATAAAAAACGCGAATTTATATTGCCTGACGGTTCTATCGCCATCATTCCCGAGAAATGGTTCACACAGTACAGCAGCCTGTTTAGCTTGGCTGATGGCTCGAAGGCACTGAGATTAAAAAAACATCACATTGGCCTGATTAATGAACTTGCTGAAGACGGTATCACCAGCGTTACACTAAGCCGTAAGCTAGAAAGGTTAAACAACTTCGAAAACATTGCAGACATACAAATGCCCGTTAATTTTAAAGGTGATCTGCGCAGTTATCAGAAAGCAGGTTACAACTGGTTTAGCTTTCTTAGGGAATACAATTTCGGGGGTTGCCTGGCAGATGATATGGGTTTAGGTAAAACCATTCAAACTCTGGCCATGCTCCAAAAGCTTAAAGAAGAGGATGAGCAAATTAAAACCCATAGTACTTCATTAATCGTGATGCCAACCTCTCTAATCTATAACTGGATGAATGAGGCAAAAAAGTTCACGCCAAAGCTTCAGATACATGCACACACAGGAACATTGAGGGATAAGGATGTGAGCATCTTCGCAAAGTTTGACATCATAATCACTACTTATGGCATAACAAGAGTTGACGTAGAACTTCTGAAAAATTTTTACTTTAACTACATCATTCTTGATGAGAGTCAGAATATCAAAAACCCTACATCCAAGTCCTTTAAGGCAGTTAAAGCATTGAAATCAAGGAATAAGCTTATCCTGAGCGGCACACCTGTGGAGAACTCCGTGGCCGATCTATGGACACAACTCACTTTTCTAAATCCAGGACTTCTGGGCACCCAGGCATTTTTCAACGAAGAATACGTACAGGCCATAGAAAAGAAAAAAGACGAGGATAAGGCACGAAAACTTCAGGCAATCATAAAACCTTTCGTGTTACGAAGAACTAAAGAACAAGTAGCTTCAGAATTGCCATCAAAAACAGAACAGGTGTTCTATTGCAACATGAGCGAAGATCAGGCTGCATATTACGAAAAGACAAAATCGGCCTATCGCAATGACATGCTTAGCAGTATGGATAATGGCACATTCAAGAAAAAGCAAGTACAATTATTGCAAGGCCTGACGGCGCTGAGACAACTTGCAAATCATCCGGTAATGATAGACGAAACTTATGAGTCTGACTCTGGTAAGTTCGAGAATGTTATTCATACACTTGACAACGTGCTTAAAGGCGGCCATAAAGTATTGATCTTTTCGCAATTCGTAAAGCATCTTGGAATCTTTAAAAAATATTTTGAAAGGGAGAGCATTCCATTCGCCTACCTGGATGGTTCGACAAAGAACCGTGGAGAAATAGTTGTAGATTTTCAAAAGAATACAAAACTAAAGGTATTTCTGATCTCGATAAAGGCAGGCGGAGTCGGCTTGAACCTAACTCAGGCGGACTATGTGTTTATTCTTGACCCATGGTGGAATCCAGCGGTTGAGCAACAGGCAATAGACAGGACACATAGAATAGGGCAGGAAAAGAAAGTATTCATCTATAAATTTATAGCGAAAGACACGGTGGAAGAGAAAATCCTGGCGCTTCAGAACCGTAAAAAACGATTGGCAAGCTCACTAATCACAACGGAAGAAAGCTTCATTAAATCGCTTAGCAAAGAGGACATCAGAGAGATTCTAAGTTAACCCTGCAGATAGCTGTAATATTGGGCGCTACTAATAATCACGGCACCCATGCTTAGCAAATGATCGTTGGGAAGCTGACAATCGATAAGTTTAAATTCTCCAGACTTACATAAAAAGATCAGAGCAATTTTAGAAGCATTACTTTCCAGGCTAAACATACTTTCTCCGCAAAATACATCACCCATAAGCACACCATAAAGGCCGCCAATAAGCACACTTTCTCTCCAGACCTCTACACTACTAGCATAACCTTGGCGGTGTAAAGCAATATAAGCTTCCTGCATTTCTCGCGTGATCCATGTTCCGGGCTGGTCTTTTCGGCCGACTTTTGCGCAATTCAAAATTACTTCTTCAAACGCCTGGTTAAAGGTCAGCCTGAGCCCTGCGGTTCTTAACACTTTTCTCATGCTTTTACTAATTTTTATGCCTTCGGGATAGATTACACATCGTTCATGAGGAGAAAACCAGCAGATTGGGTCATCTTCACTAAACCAGGGGAAAATACCGTTCTCATAAGCCAAGAGCAGCCGCTCGGTACTCAAATCTCCTCCAACGGCTAAGAACCCATCAGGATCCGCCAGCTCTGGATTCGGAAAGAATAGCTCATCTTCAGGCAATCTAAAAACCATCAAGCAATATGATGATTATTCTACAATTAGTCCAATACTTCTGGAATGTAACATTGCCTCTTCACTGCTGTTAAAAAAGCAAGTGCTCACATTTTGTGCAGTTATTCTGGCTAAAAGTGCCTTCGTTTCCTTCTCTCGATCTTTACGAACGTTTCGGATATAAACGGCCTCGATATTCTTGGGGTACTTTTCAACGATTGCCGTATAGATAGCAGGATCCTTTTGTGAATTGTCACCGAAGAAGACAAACTTCTGATTTGGAAAAACATCCAGTATCCTCATCACCCGAATCAGCTTACCCTCATGCCCTGTTTTTCCAGTTTTAACCAAATCTTTCCATCGCTTGATTTGATTCAGCAAAAAGGCACCTTCTGGGAGCTTATAGAACCTAAATGTCTCCAAAAGATAATCGTATAAGTTCCATTCACTGCTAGATACATAAAAGAAAGGATTGGGTTGATTAATCTCTGTATGTGCTAACGAGAGCGCTGTGTAGTGCTGATGAAGGTCTTTGAAGGTCTTGCGGGTCCGAGGATTTTTAATAAGCAACTCCCGTAGCCGCTTACGAATGGTTGCGGAATGTGATACCATGATGGTATCGTCAATATCAGATATAAACGCATACTGCGTAATGTGGGGCACGAAGATCTTTCCTATTCCTACCGCGATCTCCTGTTCCTGCTCATCAAGCGCAACGATCTGAACGGTATGCCAGCCTGCCTTTACCTCTTCCAGCGCCTTCCATTCAAACTTAAAGAAGCCATCATATTCGGTCTTATGGTAAACCTCCTGACCGTTAAACGTTAGCTTGACTTTGACAAAAGGATAAGGCTTAACAACAAACAACTTTAAAAGATGCAAAATGTTAACAAAGGAACTGTCACTGAATTTTTGCGTAGTTTTCGCCTTAAATCTAAATACATGGCCGTAAACTACCATATCGTTCGTATGACCGTACCCATGATATACTTTAACGCTTGCAGATTTATTCATTACAAAATAAAACAGAGTAAGGGGTTACTTGTTTGTCTACTTACAATATACCTATGAAAACGCAAAGTGCAAGACAGAAAATTCTATTTATTATTAACCCCGGTTCGGGTGGTCATCAACCAGACATTAAAGAAATAATTAGTGGTTATTTTAAAGGTTCCGAACATATTGCAGAACTTTATAGCATCCCCAAAAAATGCAATATTGGAAAGCTTAAGTCCACGATTGAAATGGCAAAGGCAGATAAAGTAATTGCTGTTGGTGGTGATGGAACGCTAAAATTAGTTGCAGAATGTCTTTTGGGCACTCAAACGCCTATCGGAATTATACCAGCAGGATCGGCCAATGGCATGGCCAAAGAGCTTGGCATCCCATTGGCTCCTCAGGAAGCCCTTGACAATTGCGTAAATGGTAGTGTAAAAGGGATTCATGCGGTTACAGTAAATAACGAGCTGTGCATTCATTTGGCAGATATCGGTTTCAATGCCTATTTGGTTAAAAAATTTGAGGGTCTTCAGCATCGCGGAATGTGGGGCTACGCAAAAGCCGCTTGGCAGGCGCTTTGGAGCCACCACAAGTTGGCTGTTGAATTCAAGATTAACGATAAAACGATATGCTGTGAGGCAGCCATGGTAGTGATAGCAAATGCAACAATGTATGGTACGGGGGTGAAAATCAATCCAAATGGCAAATTGGATGACGACGTATTTGAACTAGTACTGGTAAAAACATATTCAGTCATGGAGATCTTAAAGCTTAAGTTTACTCACATGAAATTAAATCCTGAGAACATTGAAACCTTCCAGGCAACCAAATTGTCGATAAAGACCAAGCATAAAGCTCATTTTCAAGTTGATGGGGAGTCAATGGGTAAAGTAAACCGCGTTCAGGCATCGATAATTCAGAAAGCGATAAATGTAATAGTTCCAGCGTCATCTGAATAACTTAACATCCTCCTACTTACAATACTTTTCCAACATCTCATCCGCTAATTTAGAACCCATATTCTTCACAAACTTGAAGTCCTCACAAGCACCCTGGTTATCCTTTTGTTTTAACTTTTTCTTACCATCATCAAACCGCCGTTGCAGGTCAACGTCATCGATACCCAATGTGGATTTTAATTCCAATGCCTTTGCTTCCGTTATTCCCGGCACCCCACCCTGTTCTAAAATCCGGTAATAATTCAAAACAGTATTCGTAAGATCTGTTGTCGACTTATAAGCGTCAATCGCCGCCTTCAGCTCCTGCGAACTTCTCCCGGAACAGTCACTCAATGAAAAGTTGATTGGAACAATGATCGCAAGTGCAGTGTCATGGTCTCCCGGTACAATCCACCGGCCACTGCTCATCCTGATCAATCTTAATGCCTCATCATCAAGGTCAGTCCCAATACCCTTACGTACCTCTGAATAATATACAACTCCTTTCCGATCTAGCTTAAAAGCAACATTAACGACACCTTGGATACAATTCGCAAGTGAATACCTTGGATATACTTTATTATTTTGCACAAAAGACGCCAACCCCCCTTTTATCGAAGGCTGTGCTTTAAGCTGAGATCCGATAATAACCAGAAAAAACAAAATAAATCTGCGCATACATAAACCTACGCATTTTAAAACGATGTGGTTTTAAAAGTATTGCTTAGAATAAAATCCGGATTTGGAGAGTTCGCAAGGTATTGGTCACGCATTGAATACTGACAAACACCCGGGTAATCACCTTTAAGCCCCCGCATGTCTTTAATTACCTGAAAATGAAGATGAGGCGGCCAGTGCCCATTCTCTTCTCTTTTCCCAAACTCTGCAAATCGAACTCCCCTTGTGACACTCAATCCTTCTTCTAAACCCAATATAGAAGATAGACTTAAATGACCATATAATACATAAAGATTACCACCTTCTAGACTATGCTCCAGTATAATTGTCGCACCGTAGTCACCAAAGCTATCATTGAAGTTGAAACTGTGAACAACCGCATCAGAAAAAGAATAGACAGATGTTCCTTCCGGAGCCCAGATGTCAGTTCCCAAATGCAACCGACGTGGTTCTTTCAGATTATCGAAGTGCACGCTTCGTGAATAAATAGTTCTATGCTCATTATATCCGCCGATCCCGTACCTACAATCACTTTCTCTCAGGGTTTTCTCAACCCAGTCAGAAAAAAGACCAGTGTCTGATAACATCACATCCGTCAGTTCCAGATTAGCAGAAGTAAAGTCAAAAGGGTAGAGCCGATCACCAAGTTCAAAATCGACAACCTTACCTATCCCAACTACATTACTCACTTAATCAGCCTCTTCCTGGGTCTGTTCGTCAGTCTCTTTACGCTCCCTCGAGATTTTGTCAAAGATCTTATCCATGTGCTCAACATATTGATTGGTATCATCGAGAAAGAAGGTGAGTGTAGGTACAACTCTTGCCTGATGACGAATCCGCGCACCTAATTTATATCTGATCTCTCCTGCATGAGAGTTTACCTCAGCAACGGAAAGGTTGGTGTTGTTAGTGTTAAGAAAGCTTAAATATACCTTAGCCACAGCTAAATCCGGAGAAACACGGACCTTTGTGATGGTTACTAATGTATTTGGTAAATATGAAGAGCCCTCACGCTGAAATATTGTTGCCAATTCTTCTTGTAGCACTCCGGCAAATTTCTGTTGACGTTTACTTTCCATAGTTTTTTTCTTGATGAAGATTAGTATAACAGTTTATCATAAGGATAACGCTCGGTATGAAGCGCCAATACTTTATCATACAACAGCTGTTTAAATTCCTCTAAATTCTCTTTATGCAGCGCAGATATAAACAGCGCAGGCGCATTGTTTAAAGCCATCCAACTTTTTTTAAAATCATCCAATGTCAGCACAGTTTGCTCTCCATCTTCATTCGTGTGCTCTGGATTCATGTAGGCATCAATCTTATTGAAGACCATGATTGTAGGTTTATCCCTTGCACCCAAATCTTTTAAGGTCTCATTCACCACATGGATCTGATCTTCAAAATGCGAATGCGAAACATCAACCACATGGATTAAAATGTCTGCCTCCCTAACCTCATCCAGAGTAGATTTAAAGCATTCAACGAGATGATGTGGCAATTTACGGATAAACCCTACTGTGTCTGAAAGCAAAAACGGCAGGTTTTCAATCACTACCTTTCTAACTGTGGTGTCAAGGGTAGCAAACAACTTATTTTCAGCGAAAACCTCAGACTTCGACAACATGTTCATGATAGTGGATTTGCCAACATTAGTGTACCCAACTAAAGCTATCCTAATCAGTTGAACGCGGTTTTTACGTTGGGTCTCATTCTGCTGATCAATCAGTTTCAGCCTCCCTTTTAATAACGAAATCTTCTCTAAGATCATCCTTCTATCACTCTCAATTTGAGTTTCGCCTGGCCCCCTCATACCAATACCACCTTTTTGTCGCTCTAAGTGAGTCCAAAGTCTGGTTAATCTCGGCAATAAGTACTGGAGCTGCGCAAGTTCCACTTGCGTTCTAGCCTGCGCGGTCTGTGCCCGTCCGGCAAAAATATCTAAGATCAAATTGCTTCGATCAAGCACCTTAACCTCCAGCTCTCTTTCAATATTTCTTAATTGTGACGGTGACAACTCATCGTCAAACACTACCATGTCAATTTCTTCAGACTTTACATAAGCCTGTATCTCTTCTAATTTACCGCTACCTACGAAGGTTCCGCGGTCTGGTTTCAACATTTTCTGAGTAAACTCATGCTCCACCACTCCGCCAGCTGTATCTACCAAAAAAGTAAGCTCATCAAGATACTCTCTGGTCTCCTCTGCCTTTTCTCCAGGCCTGATTACTCCAACAAGTACTGCTCGCTCTTGCTTGAGCGCCGTATCGTAAGTTTTCTGTTTTCCCATGTAAAGTACAAAGATACAAAAGTTATACCGAGATCAGTTCACTGACAAAGTCGCGCATTGCCGCCCCAGGGTCATCTGTTTTCATGAAATTTTCTCCGATGAGGAAACCATTGAATCCAACTTCCTTCAAATCCCTGATGGTGGCGGTGGCATTAATTGCACTCTCGGAAATCTTCATGAAATCATTCGGAATCTCATCTACCAGGTCAAAGGAAGTCTGAATATTCACTGTAAAGTCTGCAAGATTCCTATTGTTTACCCCAATTGCATCTAAATCAGGACAAATACTTCTCAATAGCTCTTCTCTGTTATGAACTTCCAGCAGCACATTTAGCCTAAGTGATTTAGCAACGGCAGATAAATGTTTGATTTCTGAGGGAGTCAGGATCGCGGCAATGAGCAATACAACATCCGCCCCCCAAGCTTTCGCTTCTAACAATTGGTATTCGTCAATCATAAAGTCCTTTCTAAGCAAAGGAATATCGTTCGCGGCTCTGGCCTCAAGTAAATCCTGCGGCCGACCGCCAAAGAAATCTGAGTCGGTAAGCACAGATAATGCGGATGCCCCCGCCGCAGCATAGGCGCTCGTCACATCTCCAACAGTCGACGCTCCGTTTATCAATCCTTTAGAAGGCGACTTCCGCTTAAATTCCGCAATGATACCTGTCCGTTCTGGTGACAGCAAAAAATCTTTAAAAGAATAAGTCTTGCGATTAAAATGCGCAGCCCTTTCCAGCTCTGTGATCGGCACTTGCTGTTTTGCATGAGCTACCTCCACTTTTTTTCGAAGTACAATCTGATCTAAAATATTCATAACTAAGCCTCCAACCAGTTTTTCATCATTTGCTTACCGTGTTCTGTAAGCACGCTTTCCGGGTGGAATTGAACACCACGCACATCCAACTCTTTGTGCCTCAATGCCATGATCTCGTTCGTTTCATCCGTTGCTGTAATTTTTAAACAATCAGGTAGTCCATAATTGTTAACTACCCATGAATGGTAACGTCCTACGTTAATCACTGATGGACAATCCTTAAACAAAACTTCCTGTTCATCCAACACCGTAATAGGTGTAGCAATTCCGTGCATTGGCCTACCCAAATTAAGCAGGCTTCCACCAAAAGCTTCAGCAATTGCCTGTTGGCCAAGGCAAACACCAAAAATACTCTTTGTAGGTGCATATGCTTTGATCACATCAAGCAGCAATCCCGCCTCTTGCGGAATTCCCGGGCCCGGAGAGAGTAAAATCTGATCATACTGGTCAACGTCGGCAAGCTCAAATTTATCATTACGCCATACTTCTACATCTCTGCCTAGTTCATTTACCAAATGCACAAGGTTATAAGTGAACGAATCGTAATTATCTATAACCAATACTTTCTTTTGCATCTCTATATTCTTTTCCATGGATACTTTTAAATGTGCGCTGCCATCTCAACAGCTTTTCTTAGTGCAGCGATCTTATTATTTACTTCGTGTAACTCATTCTCAGGGACCGAATCTGCCACGATACCTGCACCCGCCCTGTAATGAAGCTCGTTGTTCTTGCTCATAAAAGTCCTGATCATTATGCAATGGTTGAACTCATCATTAAAACCCATATATCCCAAAGCTCCAGCATAAAAGTTTCTTCCTAATCCTTCATATTCATCAATCAGCTGCATGGCGCGATATTTTGGAGCACCACTTAATGTACCTGCAGGATAGGTATCCGCAACAATTTTGAATGCCGGTACATCTGCCAGGAGATTCCCGCTAACCTTTGAAACCAAATGGATAAGATGAGAGTAGTACTGAACTTCCTTAAATGCTTTCACCTCCACCTTATTGCAATGTCTGCTTAAATCGTTACGTGCCAGATCCACGAGCATCACGTGCTCTGCACTTTCTTTTGGATCCTGCTCCAACTTTCTCGCCTGTTCCGCATCTTCCTCGTCATTTCCTGTTCGCTTAAATGTACCTGCAATTGGAAAGATATTAGCGACCTTATTCTTTATAGTGATTTGTGCCTCCGGTGATGACCCGAATAGCTTAAAACTTCCATAATCAAAATAAAACAAGTATGGAGAAGGGTTGATCGACCTTAAACAACGGTAAACATTAAACTCATCTCCTAAAAACCGTTGTTTGAATGCTCTTGAAGGCACAATTTGAAATACGTCTCCCCTCAAAATGTGCTTCTTCATCTTGTCAACGATGTCCATAAAATTCTGGTCAGTCAGATTTGAAGACTCTTCACCCTCAGTTTTGAAGCTATATTCCGGGAAATTTTTGTTCTGAATGATGTATTCAATCTTCTCCAGATCTTCCGTCTCATCGTCATTAAAGGTATTCTTGAATAGCGTAATTTCATTGCGAAAGTGATCGATAGCGATGATATACCTGTAAAGATGGTACTGCATGGTTGGTATTTCTTCACTTTTAGGCACCTCTGCTGAAAATTTAATATCCTCAAAATGCTGAACAGCGTTCCATGTAAAGTAGCCAAACAATCCGCTTGAGATGTAGCGTTTTTCTGCAATCTCCGAAGGGGAAAAAGAAGCTTTGAACGTCTCTATCTCTTCTGTAAGTACAAACAATGTTTTCTCTTCCTTTTTTCCATCCGGAAAATAAGAAGAAAGCAGACCATCCTGAAGGACAATTCCCGCAACTGGCTGAGCACAAACATAACTTACAGAATTCTCCCGACTGTGGTAATCTGAACTCTCAAGCAAAATGGTGTTGGGAAACACGTCCCTAAGCCTCAAATAGATACTTACGGGTGTAGTAGTATCAGCCAGCCTCTTCTTGTAACTTGTTTTAATCTTATAATTGCCCATAAAGGTATTTACTTCAATGTTTTAAAATCTTGTTTCCCGAAATCAAATTAAAAGCAAAAACCCGACGTAGGTCTACGTCGGGTTTTCAATGTGGTTGATTTAGGTTGATAAACTATAAGGTACACAAGGATACGACGTAATTCTTTTCAGAATTATCACGCCATTGCCAAGTATTTGTATCGTTGATCATGCACAGCAAAAATATAAATAAAAGTTACAAAGCGAAATTAAATTATAAATATTATGAAATGCCAAACAATGAGCGTGTTGGATCAGCCTTAACCATTGCAAATACGGCAACCGTAATCAATATCAAGGCAAGTCCAAAATACAATGCAATATTTTTGTGTCTAACAGCCCCTGAATCGGCGGTCTTTTTCGAACGCGCATTTCCATAAGTAATTAATATTATCGCCAAAACCATCATAGCGATGTGTTCCATTTTCCAATAACGCCCAACGGCAACACTACTATCTGCTTTATACCAATCATTCATGAAGTAAAGAAGTAGCCCGAAAACGAGTTGGATATGCGCCGAGATTAGGGTAAATACATTCAACTTTCTATCACCTTCTGTATATTCCTTTTTACCTGCAGCACCTGCAATCGCTTTAACAACAGCCACCAACAATAAAATGACTACTAAATAACGCCAGCCGGAATGCGCACTTTTTAAAATTTCGTACATAAATATTTTTCTTTCAAACTTAGCAATTATGTTTCTTTTTAAGCGTCAATAGCATCATATACCAAAACTTTTTCCCAGAGGGAGCTGCAGTTCTTGATAAACTCCAAGTGCAGCGGGTGATCCTGGTAAATAGCCTGACCCTTTACATCACTAAAAAAAAGCAGCTCAGAAACACTCCAGCTGTTGTCCACAACATCTCTTTTCTCCGTTGATGCAACCACTCCCACATGAATATCTTTCACTGTTTCAATTTTTTTCAAGGCTTTAATACCCGCGACTAGTTTATCTTTATCTGCTTTTGATTCCGGATTCTTTAACCAGAAAAATACATGATGTACTACAGGATACTTTCTTTCCATAGTTGATATAGGCATTGCGGATGCGGCAACTGTACCCGCAACCAATGCGGCGGCTGTTCCAATAAATTTTCTTCTATTATTCATAATATGATTACTATCTATAAAGATAATATATTCTTTAGTCGGTCTGTAGCATTTTTCTAAAAAATAACGTCTTAGTAGATAAATCAAAACCACATGAAAAAAGTATCCATTCTTCTTGTAATCACTGCATTTATCTTGTCATGTGATAAAGCAGCAACCTCTGATTGCGCTGACATAGCCTGCGACCTTAGTTTAAAATATTTAACTGTAACTTTTATCAATAAAGATAGCTTGGGTGTGCCGGTGAGTGGCTATAGCGCCATCAACCAGCGAACCAAAGACACGGTGTATACTTCTCTAAGCGCAAGTGCAAACACAACACCCGGAACATTTATCGTGCTTGACGATAGTTACAGGACAAAGCTATCCAGAGGAGGAGACAACATCAAAGTTACGGGTACTTACGATGCTATCAAGCAGACCAAATCCACAATCCTTAAGGTCGCAAATCCGCTTTGCGGCTGTCACTTCGAAAAAATTTCTGGTGAACAAACAGTAAAATTCGACTAAGTAAAGGTCGCATTTCACAAAGGAGGGTCGGAAAATTATTCCTATGAATTAATCACTATTTTAGCTTCATGGATTTTACTAAAAATTACATTTTAGAAGATGACCGAGTCCTGTTGAGGCCACTTACCTATGAAGATTATGAGTTGCTGAGTCCTTACGCATTAACGGATCCAGACACGTGGAGGTACTCAGTAAACGAGCTGGTTGGCAAGAAAGGCATGCGTGAGTACGTTAATGATGCCCTGAAACAAAGAAAAAGTGAGTCCAGCTACCCCTTTATCGTATATGACAAAATCACCGGGGAGTATGTTGGTAGCACCCGATTCTACGACATACAAATAACCCATAGAACGACCCAATTAGGCTATACTTGGTACGCTAAGGGGTCCCGTGGAAGGGGAATCAACAAGCACTGTAAATATTTATTGCTTCAATTCGCTTTCGAAACTTTGAGCCTCGATCGGGTGGAGTTTCGGGCCGACCTTCGCAATGAAGTCAGTATTGCTGCAATGAAAAGCATTGGATGTAAGGTAGAAGGAATTTTGAGAAAGAGTCTGATTCTTTCTAATGGACATAGCAGAGATTCAATTATACTAAGTATTTTAAAGCCAGAATGGGAATCTGAAGTTAAGGCTTTACTTGAAAAAAGACTATTATAAAAGAGGTTCCCGCCTTCGCCGGAACCTCAATAAAATTATCTATTAACCGATAGTGCCTTATCTATTGTAAATACTAAAGCTGCTCTGTGTGCTTTAGTTTGCTCATCATTACTTACTGCAGTTCCCAACTGCTGCTTCACCTTTATCAAGGTAGATAACGCTGCAGCTTTACTTGCATTGTCGTATCCCCCAGCAGATGCAACGATCGCCGCCGAAGCTTTTATAAACTCCGTCTGTAGATTTTGGCGGAATAAATTAACATTACCTTTTAGGTCTGCCGCAAAGATGTCATCAGAAAGATCCTTCATTACACTAGCAACAGAATAGGTATTGCCGTAAAGCCCACTATTGTTAATTCTGCTCAAAGTACTCGGATGCAACAATTGTGCAAGTGTACTCAACTGCAATGATAAATAAGTGCTTTGCGGCTTGATATCCTCGTTATTTCCAGAAAACCCGAAACCTCTTCTTTGAATTTGAAGGTAAGGGAACAAATCCTTATCTGCTTCAAATGCGTTTGGAGCGAATACATATGTATTCAATAACGAAAGTGCTTTTTTCTGATACGCTTCCGGAACAGGAGTAAATGGCGCTGTTGATGTTTTTTGTCCTACAAAACTTCTATCTACGTACACGCCACCAACAAAACGGCTCAATGCTGCAGCCATACTTGCACGTTGGCCATTCAATTGCTGATAACGTGACCTAAGTTCCTGATAACTCTGGTTAGGCCGACTAAACCTCGCTTTGAGTTTTGGAATCATCGTATTGATCAGTTTGAATCTATCTTCTCCGTAGACCACCATATCGTTAGTTTGATCGTTGACATTCACTCTTGGGTCAATTCCACCGCCAGGGCTTCTCATGTCATCGGCATCATTGCCAAATGCCAATTGAGGATTTGTACTACGGCTAAGAATCTTATTTAGACCTGACTCTTCTTCAGCCTCCGTAAAAGGAGTATATCCATACTCAATAGCCCAAAGATCATACGGACCCGCCTTTGTAGTATAATAATCACCTTGCTTACTTCTATCGCTGCTCACATTTATCGCTGGGTAATCCATTACCGAACCTTGCAAACCTATTTTACGAGTTAGTTTTACATCGTTCATCTGAGCAGGACTCAACATCTGACTGGCTTTCATATTATGATTCAACCCCAAGGTATGTCCCATCTCATGCATGATCAGATAATAAAGAAACTGTTTATGCATTTCTTTAACTGTCTCTGTTCGTAAAGCCTCTGGAGCATCTGCGTCTAGTACCTCTATAGCTGCGAGACCGGTCTGATACTGTAAGCTCAACTCCTGAGCTATTGCGCAATTGGCCATATGATTATTGTCCCTATGGTTATTGCCCTGCTGTGTCTGCGCCGCAGCGGCTATAGGATTTTCCCATGGCAGTGAAATCGAAGCAGCCTGACCACCATTGTATAGGTCGTCCTGTACAGCTGTACCTGCTCCCGATTTCCACTCTACTGTAATGTCTGCGCCTAAGATCTGCCCAGTCCTAGGATTGAAGAAGCTGGGGCCGATCGCGCCATAAGATGGATAAGCCGACGATACCCACCTGATTACATTATAGTCGATGTCTGAAGGGTCCCATTTTGCATCATCTGGCATTTGTTTCATCACTACCGCATTCTTAAAGCCTGCTTTCTCAAATGCTTCATTCCATTTCTCGCCAGCCTCTTTAATAATCGGGCGGTATTCCAAAGGCGTTGTATTCTCAATCCAAAACACAATTGGCTCTACTGGATCGCTTAATTTAGTAGTAGGGTCTTTTTTCTTAAGATTCCATCTACTGATAAAATCCTTATATGGAGTAGGCGAAAGCGAAGTAAGGTTATCTACCTCTGCCCCAAAAAATCCTACCCTCGGATCGTCTCTGCGCGGGCGGAAATCATTCTTTGGCATATCAAGAAAGGAATGCTGCATTTTTACACGTACATAGCGTGCATCAGTAATGTCTTTACCTCCTCCATTAAAAGGCATTGGATTATCGTACGCAAGATCTACAACCACATCTGTGTTACTCGCGAACGATTTTACATTCTGGTATTTCGACTTAGAAGCATTCAAGTTCCCAAGGTTGAACATCGCGCCAGGAGGCGTTCCTGGAGGCATTGTAGGCTTTACCGGATCTAGTTTGTCAGACATATAAAGTCCGTCAACTGATACTAAATAACCACCTTCGTCACTAGCACTATACTTATCGGCAAAGAATACCGCGTCAGAAACATCTACATTAGACGCCTTGCTAACCGGATTAGATTTGTCATAATAAAAGTTTGTGTTCTCTTGCAAAAACTCTATTTTATCATTTGCTTTGGCAATATGAAACAACATAGTGCTTCTAATCATATTTTGATTAAGGAACAATGTTGTTGGTCCACCCATTGAAAAACTCTGGTAGATATAATCCTTATCTAGCTGACTTTTCTTCACATACATCTGCAAGCTACCTGTAAGCGTATCCTGATAAAGAGTAAATAGGCCATCGATCTTCTTGCTGGACTTAATTTTATCTGTTATACTGGCTTTATCTGGCGGCGCGATTACTTTCTTAACGGAATCGACTGTCTTCTCCAGTGCCTTTTTCTTATCCTGGGCCGAAGCACTACATGCCAGAAGTACCGCCGCAGAGAGTAATAAAGTAAACTTTTTCATGAACAATAATTTTTAGCAAAATAATAATTTAAAGGATAAAAATAATAGGATTTATACGTTTAAAGATGAAATAGTTATTCGTATCCCAAGTGACCACAAACATTAATTATAAATCCAACAAATACGAACAATCCTACCGTGATTGGATGCAAAGGCAGGATGAGAATGATCATCAGAAGTACCGCACCTTATTGCTTCCAGAAAATGAAAAGAATATGCAGCACAAGGGGATGGATTTACCAAATTATGATGTATAATTCCAATGCATGATATTTTTATAATAGATTTAGACACTTAACTATATTTTATGAAGAAAATTCTACTAAGCCTGGCTTTGTTCTTTTCTGCGACACTAACTTTTGCTCAGCAAACTTATCCAGTTAATGGGTCTTATGACATCAGACAGGGTTTATTTGCATTCACAAACGCAAATATTGTAGTAAATGCAAACCAAACCATCAAAAACGGCACGTTATTAATCAAAGGCCAGACTATTCAGTCAGTCGGTACTGGCACAACCATACCTAAAGGCTACGTAGTGATCGACCTTAAAGGTAAATTTATATACCCTTCTCTTGTGGACGCATTCACTTCATATGGTACGCCAGAGGCAGCTGTGACAGCTAGCCGCGGATTTGGCAGTGGTGCTGCTCGTCAATCTATTTTCACTTCGACAAAAAAAGGTGCATATGGCTGGAATGAAGCCATCAGACCAGAAACCCATGTTTCTAATACTTTCGCAGCTGATACTAAAAGGGCCGACGACCTTCGCAAGGTTGGATTCGGAAGTGTCAATGCAATCAGTCGCGATGGCATAGCAAGAGGAACCTCTGCCGCTGTCACCCTAACAGATGAGAAGGAAAATATCAGCCTGCTAAATGCTAAGGCTGCGGCTAATTATTCCTTTAATAAAGGAACATCACAGAACGACTACCCAACCTCCTTAATGGGGTCTATCGCGCTGTTGCGTCAGACTTATTACGATGCACAATGGTATGCCAAACAAAAAAAGGAGTACAATATTTCTTTAGCTGAGTTTAATACCCAGCAAGCAATCCCTCAGATTTTCGAAGCTGATAGCTGGCAAAACGTGCTACGTGCCGATAAAATCGGAAAGGAATTCGGAAAGCAATACATCATTAAAGCGGGCGGCGATGAATATCAACGCATAGCGGCAATTAAAGCAACAGGAGCTAGCTTAATCGTTCCAATAAGTTTTGTTAAAGCTTATGATGTCGAGGATTCTGTGGAAACCAGAAACATAACATTGGCACAAATGAAGGGATGGGAATTAGCGCCAACTAACCCTGGAGTACTAGAAAAAGCCGGAGTTAAATTCGCGATCACCTCATTCGGATTGGAAGATATCAAAGATTTCTGGACTAATATTCGCACTGCAATCAAGAACGGACTAACAGAAAAACAAGCACTACTATCAGTTACGGAAATTCCTGCTACTATGGTAGGTATCGCGGACAAAGTCGGCACACTTGAAAAAGGTAAACTGGCAAACTTCATTGTCACTTCTGATAGCTTATTTAAGAAGACGAATATTATAGAAGAGAACTGGGTGCAAGGAAAACGTTTTATCCTGGTTCCAAAAAAAGATGGCGTGATTACGGATGCAGCGAAAGACAGCCTAACCAAAGCAGCAGCTAAAAAGCCAGAGCTTAAAAAACCTTTAGTTATGGGCTCCATAATATATCCGTTCACGGCATTTGGTAATGCTAGTACTCCTGTTCCCGAAACGGTGTTACTGAAGAATGCGACAGTATGGACAAATGAGAAAGAGGGCATCCTCCAAAATGCAGACGTACTAATAGAAAATGGAAAAATAAAAGCGGTTGGCAAAAATTTAAGTGCAGGATCAGCAAAAGTGATTGATGCAACTGGAAAACACATAACTCCAGGAATTGTAGATGAACACTCGCATATTGCCGGATCCGGAGGTATTAATGAAGGTGCACAATCCTCTTCCGCTGAAGTGAGGATCGCAGATATCATTAATTCTGAAGATGTAAATATCTACCGTCAGCTTGCTGGTGGGGTAACTACTTCCCACATATTGCACGGTTCTGCGAATCCAGTAGGTGGACAATCTCAGTTGATAAAGTTGAGATGGGGGAAATTACCTGAAGAGTTGAAATTCCAAGGCGCTGACGGTTTTATCAAGTTTGCATTGGGAGAGAATGTTAAGCAAAGTAATTTTGGTACAGGAGCACGTTTCCCGGTGACTAGAATGGGCGTGGAACAATCATTTGTAGATGAGTTCACTCGTGGAAAAGAATATAAAAATGCGTTGGCTGTCAAAGGTAATACGGTACGGAAGGATTTGGAACTGGATGCGATTGTCGAGATCCTTGACAATAAACGCTTCATAACTTGTCACTCTTACGTTCAATCTGAGATCAACATGCTCATGAACGTTGCCGACAGTCTTGGCTTCAAAATCAACACTTTTACGCATATTTTAGAAGGTTATAAAGTGGCAGATAAGATGAAGGCAAGAGGAATCAGTGCTTCCACTTTCTCTGATTGGTGGGCTTACAAATATGAGGTTGCAGAAGCTATACCTTACAATGGTAAGATCATGCACAATGTTGGTATCACTACTGCATTCAACTCTGATGATGCCGAAATGGCGAGAAGATTAAATCAGGAAGCTGGAAAGTCTATCCTTTATGGCGGCCTACCAGAAGAAGACGCACTTAAGTTTGTGACACTAAACCCCGCAAAAATGCTACATATTGACAATAAGGTTGGCAGTTTGAAAGCGGGAAAGGATGCTGATATTGTTGTTTGGTCGGACAACCCATTATCTATTTATGCCAGAGCAGAGAAGACCTTCGTAGATGGTGTTGAATACTGGGATATGGAAAAGGATGCTCAAGTTAGAAAAGATCAATTGACGGAACGCAAAAGATTGATCCAGAAGATGGCTGATAGCAAAAAGATAGGATTAAAAACGCAGCGGCCAGTTGGAGATGCACCTCATTTGTACAATTGCGAGACGTTAGAAGATTATTCTTCTGAACTTAATAAATTAGAAGGGAACCACACTGATGAATAAATATATTTTAACGCTGTTTTTAGCAGCGGCAGGAATCAAGACTTTTGCACAGGCAGACATAATACCTGCAAAGGCTCAGGATAAAAAGATTGCAATCATGGGCGCCAAACTTCACCTGGGCAATGGTCAGGTGATTGAGAATGGGTATGTAATGTTTGATAAAGGAAAGATTACAGGTGTTGGAGATGCCACTGTAGCAAAGTTTGACCTTACGGGAGTAACAGTGATCACTGCAAACGGCAAACACGTTTATCCTGGTTTTATTGCTCCTATTACGACGCTTGGACTAACCGAATTTGAATCCGTAAAAGCAACATTGGATTTTGAAGAGATTGGCAACATCAATCCCCACATCAGGGCACTTGTTGCTTACAACACAGATTCGAAAGTTCCTGCCACACTTAGAAGTAATGGCATTTTGATGGCGCAGGTTACTCCCCAAGGAGGTACAATTTCAGGAAGTTCTTCAGTAATGCAACTGGACGCCTGGAACTGGGAAGATGCAGCCATAATCAAAGATGATGCTCAACATATGACTTGGCCGGTTATGCCAAGGCTAAGAGGTGGTTTCGGGAGAGCAGGCGGCTTAACGCCGGATGCTTTAAAGGAGCGCACACAAGCGTTGATCAACGAATTGGACGGACTCTTTGCGGAAGCTAAGGCCTACGCAGATACAGAAAAACCAGAGGTAATAAATGCACGGTTAGCTGCTATGAAACATCTGTTTGAGGGAAAACAGAAACTGTTTATCACGGCAGATTCACAAAAAGACATCATCGATGCGGTAAAATTCGCTAAGAAGTACGGCATCACGCCAGTAATCGTTGGTGCAGACGAGGCTTACCTGATCATTCCATTCTTAAAAGAAAACAATATCTCTGTAGTTGTTAAACAACCCCATGCGTTACCGAATAACAATGACGATGACGTGAACATGCCTTATAAAAATGCGGGTATTTTAGCGAATGCAGGTGTTGAGGTTGTAGTTAGTATCGATGGATATTGGCAGCAAAGGAATTTACCTTTCATGGCTGGAACTGTTGCGGCTTGGGGATTGGATAAAGAAAAAGCACTTTCTACAATTACGTTGAACACTGCCAAGGTACTTGGGATCGACAAAACTACTGGTAGCTTGGAGATCGGTAAGGATGCTACCTTATTCATTTCCGGAGGTGACGCGCTGGATATGAAAACCAACAATGTAGAAAGGGCATTTATTCAAGGTAGGGATATTAATCTGGATAACTTACACAAACAACTAGATAGAAAGTTTAGCGGAAAGTACAGCGCGGAAAGGAAATAAGTTAACAATGCACATCGCTAAACCGACCATCCGAAGAGAGTGTTTTCTTAACACTCCCTTCACTTTCACGTAACATTACCGCTCTAAACTTTATTCATATTTGCATATCTTTAAATGTAGCACACTATGAAAAAACTATTCACATTAGCAATACTCAGTCAATTGGCATTATCAACTGTTACATTTGCGCAAACTAAAGTGGTTGCCCACCGCGGTGCCTGGAAAAACACCGGGGCTCCCGAAAACTCAATCGCCTCCCTGAAGGCAGCAATCAAAATGGGCTGTGATGGTAGCGAATTTGATGTTCACATGTCTGCAGACTCCGTACTTTTTATTAACCACGACGCACATATACAGGAGCTGCCAATTGAAACGACCTCTTCAACAATTTTATCTAACTTGAAATTAAAAAATGGCGAGGCCTTTCCTACGTTGAAAGAGTACCTAAAAGAAGGTATAAAACAGAAAAGAACAAGACTTGTACTGGAAATAAAACCATCAGCAATCAGTAAAGAAAGAGGAATCGCCTTAACGCGCAAAGTAGTCGATATGGTTAATTCAATGAAAGCAGCATCCAGAGTAGATTACATTAGTTTCGACTACGACATCTGCAAAGAGATAACAAAGATTGCCCCAAAAGCGACTGTTCAGTACTTGAACGGAGATAAAACACCTGATGAATTGTTGACCGATGGTATACATGGTTTTGATTACAACCTTAAAATATTGGACAAGAATCCATCTTGGATCAAGGAAGCCAAGAGCAAAAAATTGATTACTAATGCCTGGACTGTCAACGATGAGAAAAGCATGGACTGGTTATTGACAGAAGACATCGGCCTAATCACGACCAATGAACCAGAATTATTGTTGAAGAAAGTCCACAAATAGCTAAAATTCTATAAATAAAAAAGAGTGGCCCTATCCGGGGTCACTCAATTTTAACTAACTTATTATTCATAAAAAAACTGGCTGTTGGGGAAGGAGTCGAACCTTCAAGGGGTAGTTAGCTACAGTTCAAAAATTAATTTGTGGTCAACCCATAAACTGCGTTTATCCATTGGTCCCCACCACCGAGACAAGGAGGCGTGTCTGCCAATTTCACCACCCAACATTATATAAAGAACGAATAAAGTGACTTTTTTAGATTAAATAATTATCACTTAATAGCTGTAGGGGAAGGAGTCGAACCTTCATGGAGTAGTTAGCCCTTACGGGTTTCCCGATTCTCCACCACCGAGACAAGGAGGTGCGTCTGCCAATTTCACCACCCTACAGAGTATAAACAAGTTTTAAAGAACTACTTTTTTGTTACTTGCTTGACACAAATGTAACAACAACCCCCTTACGTTGCAAATATTTTAAGTAATTAATTTTATTATTGTGATATTAATAATTAACTTCGATGTTAGTTGTCAAATATTCAAACGATGCTAAAAAAAGAAAACCAAAATTTAGAAATTGATAACCTTGATATCGACATTCTGAAGCAACTCATGCAGGATGCAACCAAGCCCTACACTGAAATTGCCAAGGATTTGATCGTTTCAGGTGGCACTATCCATGTCAGGATGAAAAAACTGCATGAAATGGGAATCATAAGGGGCTCTCATCTAATTATCGACCCACAAAAAGCAGGTTACGATATCTGCGCTTTTTTAGGAATCTATTTAGAAAAGGGGATTCAATACAAGGATGCTGTAGCTCAACTCAGTAAAATCAAAGAAGTGGTAGAACTGCATTACACAACTGGCTCTTACAGTATGTTCGCTAAGATCATTTGTAGAGACACCAGCCACCTCAGACATGTCCTTAATGAAGAGATACAAGCGGTAAAAGGAATCCAACGTACAGAAACATTGATTTCTTTGGAAGAAAGTATAAAAAGGCAAATAGAGCTATAAACCAAGCTCGATTTGCCCTATGATTTATTTAAAGAGGTTCTTTAAGGCCTCTAATTTCATTTGCAGATCGCCATCGGCATTCTTTTTTTCCTTCTGCGGAGCCTTGGTTTGATTCGGCTTATTTTTTTGAGTTGCAATTACTGGTTTCCTTTGGTGATCCGTTCTGCCAGCACCAGGCTTAGCGCCTGAAGAAACTTTGGACTTCACATTTTCCCGTTTGCGCTCTTGCTTAGGTTTGGCAGCGGCAACTTCTGTTTTCATAGAGAGCGAAATGCGCTTTCTTGCCACATCAACTTCTACCACTGTCACCTCTACCCTTTGCGCTACTTTCACTACTTCATTTGCATTCGAAACAAATTTGTTGGCGAGCTGACTGGTATGAACTAATCCATCCTGGTGAACACCTATGTCGACAAATGCACCGAAGTTTGTAATGTTAGTTACAATCCCAGGCAATTTCATACCTACCTTAAGATCGGCAATCGCATTGACACCTTCTGTAAAGCTGAAAACTTCAAACTGCTCACGAGGATCTCTTCCAGGCTTAGCCAGTTCTGCTATGATATCATTTAAAGTTGGCAAGCCAATTTCTTCAGAAACATAATCCTGCAGTTTAATCTGTTTACGAAGTTCAGGATCCTTCATTAACTGCGCTACGTTACAACTTAAGTCCCTCGCCATTTTATTGACCAAAGCATATCTTTCAGGATGTACTCCGCTTGAATCCAACGCATGATCTGCATGTCTGATTCTTAAAAACCCTGCTGCCTGTTCAAAAGCTTTGTCACCTAAACGAGGAACTTTTCTCAAACTTTCGCGATTCTTAAATGCACCATGCTCATTGCGGTAGTTCACAATATTTTGCGCAAGCTGCGGCCCAAGTCCTGAAACATAGGATAAAATTTGCTTAGAGGCAGTATTGAGCTCCACACCCACTGCATTTACACAACTCATCACCGTATCATCTAATGAGGTCTGTAGCTTATTCTGATCTACATCATGCTGATACTGCCCAACACCAATCGACTTAGGATCAATCTTAACCAGTTCTGCAAGGGGATCCATCAAACGACGACCAATTGAAACTGCTCCACGAACAGTAATATCTTGTTTAGGGAACTCTTCCCTGGCCACGTCAGACGCGGAGTACACAGAAGCGCCATTTTCATTAACCATAATAACTAGAATGTCTGGCAAAATCAGACCACGAATAAAGACTTCCGTCTCCCTACCAGCAGTACCATTACCAATTGCAATTGCCTCTACTTTATAAGTAGCGATTAAATTCCTAACAACAGTTGCAGAATCCTGCTCAGACTTCTTGCCATTATGAGGATATATTGCCGTGTTTTCTAAAAGTTTACCCTGTGCATCCAGACACACAACTTTGCAACCTGTACGGAAGCCAGGATCAATTGCCATTACATTCTTCCCTCCCATTGGAGCAGCCAATAAAAGTTGACGTGCATTCTCGGCAAATACCCTAATCGCTTCTTCATCAGCTTTCTCTTTAGAGATTCCACGGAATTCGGTCTCCATAGCAGGGCCCAACAAACGTTTATAACTGTCTTTGATAGCTAACGTAACTTGCTCTGCGCTTTTATTAGCTGATTTTACAAACTGGTTTTCTAAAATATTGATGGCAGCACCCTCAGCAGGCATAGTTTCAACCTTCAATATATTCTCGTTTTCAGCTCTTCTAATGGCCAACAAGCGATGAGATGGAACAGATTTTAGTGGTTCTTCCCAACCAAAATAATCTCTGTACTTTACTCCTTCCTCTGCCTTTCCTTTGATCAATGTTGACTTGAACGTAGCATTTTGCTGAAAGTATTTTCGCATTGAAGTTCGTACTTCCAGATTTTCGGAGATCATTTCGGCAATAATATCTCTTGCGCCGGCTAAAGCATCGTCCAGAGAAGCAACCCCCAGTTCATCGTTTAGATATTTTGCAGATAGCTCTTCTAAGCTCCCGTTTCCTTGCTCAAGAATTTGGAGTGCTAATGGCTCCAAGCCCTTTTTGCGGGCTTCAGAAGCTCTTGTTTTACGCTTAGGCTTGTAAGGCAGATAGATGTCCTCAATAACAGTAATATTATTTGCAGCATTGATCTTTGCCTCCAACTCAGGAGACAACTTATCCAACGCCACCAGAGCTTTTAAGATCGCTTCCCTTCTTTTATCTAATTCCCTCAACTGCTGAAACCTATCCCGCACCGCAGCTACCTGCACCTCATCAAGTGTTCCTGTAGCTTCCTTGCGGTATCTGGAAATGAACGGAACTGTTGCCCCTTCATCCAGCAATTCAATAGTCGCAATAACTTGCTTTTCGGCTACGCCCAGTTCCGCAGCAATTATTTTAGAATGATTACTCATCTTTACTTTCTTTGATTTTAAACACAATGGCGCCAAAATTAACTAAAAAATCCCGCAGGCTTTTCGGCAGCGGGATTATATTTTTATGAATAAATACGTATTACTTTGATACGTACATTACTTCTTTAACTGCTTTAACAACTCTTTCTGCATTTGGCAAACTTGCTGCGATCAGCGTTGGGGCATATGGCAATGGAACATCAGCGCAAGTAATTCTTGTTACCGGTGCATCCAGGTAATCAAAAGCATTTTTTTGTATGTTAAAAGCGATCTCTGAAGAGATCGAAGCCAATGGCCATGCTTCTTCGACAATGACCAACCGATTCGTTTTCTTAACAGACGCAATTATTGTCGCATAATCAATAGGACGTACAGTACGTAAATCAATCACTTCAACATTTACACCCTCTTTAGTCAATTCTTCAACTGCAGGATTAACCACACGTGTCAACATTTTACCAAAGGTTACAATTGTAACGTCAGTACCTTCCTTAACCACATTTGCTTTTCCTATTGGCAAGTAATATTCCCCTTCAGGAACTTCGCCCTTATCACCATACATCACCTCAGATTCCATGAAAATTACTGGATCTGGATCAAGAATAGACTGTTTTAATAAGCCTTTAGCTTCATAAGGAGTAGATGGTATTACTACTTTCAAACCAGGGCAGTTTGCAAACCAGTTTTCGAAGTTCTGAGAGTGCTGCGCACCCAGCTGGCCAGCATTACCTGTAGGACCTCTAAAAACGATTGGTATAGAGAACTGACCACCGCTCATAGACAACATTTTTGCCGCACCATTAATTATTTGATCAATAGCTACCAATGAGAAATTGAAGGTCATATACTCAATGATGGGTACTAAACCATTCATAGCAGCCCCAATACCAATACCGGTAAAGCCTAATTCTGCAATCGGAGTATCGATAATACGTTTGTCGCCAAACTCATCCAGCATACCCTGACTAACTTTATAGGCACCATTATACTGCGCAACTTCTTCGCCCATCAAAAAAATGTTCTCGTTTTTGCGCATTTCCTCACTTAAGGCCTCACGTAAAGCTTCTCTAAATTGAATCTCTCTCATTATATATGAAAATATTAATGGGAACAAACTTAGATAAAATTGTTTTTATATGCAATTTATTCAAGGTCACCAGAAGTATTGAAAGTAAAGTGTTACACTTTACCTGAAATGTCTTCACCGAAGTGGATAATATCTCCATTATTATTCAAAATAGAGAATTGACCATCTTCCAAGGCATATCACGTCGCCATTATGCCTCAAATTAAACCAGACCTCCGTATCTTGCAAAGTATGTTTCTCGTAGGACCAATCGTTCTGTTTCTATTGTTGGAAACGCAGTGAAGCTCAGTTTTAACATAGCTATTTACCAAATAATGTTTTATAAATGGAATATTTATAGTTGTCTTCTACTTCAGAAACTTCAAAATAAGCACTTTCGAAAAGTTCAGTCAGCTTGTTACGCAGCTCTTTCAAAAACTCTGGCTTGATCTCTTCCAGGAATTCACCATTTAGATTCTGCCGACCTGTCTTAAACCAAACGCCATCCTGGGTCATAGTTTTCACAATATATAAATTAGGTTCCACGCAGGTTTTTCCTGAAAACTGTTCGTACGCATAGGTATACAAAAGCGTTTGTACCAATGCTTTATTTATGTTCTTCCCGTTGGTATTAAACAGCTCCGGAACATCCTTAAAAGTTAATTTATCGCTCCCTGTCTTGTAATCAATGATTTTAGTGACCCCATCTTTTAAATCTACCCTGTCGATAAAACCCAAAAGCTTCACAGTTGCTGGCTTTCCGTGTAAAGTGAAGCTCAGCTCTGCTTCTACCTTTTGTTCCAGACTGATGATTTGAAATGGCGTCTGTGCCTCGTCTTGAGTAAGAATAATATCTACATATGCGTCTACTATCGCGAGTATCACCTTCTGCATACCCTTGTACTCAATCACCTTATCCGGACTCTTGAACATGACCGCAGCGAAAGCACGTTGAATCAGGGCTGGCACTCTCTTTCTCCTCAACTGTATCGCCTCTGCGCTGATTTCAGATCCTTTAAGATCTACATAGAAATACTCCATCACCTGGTGTAGAATAGAGCCGATCTCATTCGCTTCCACCACAGCACTCACCTCTTTTGGTTCTTTAATTCCCGCAATGTAATTGAAGAAGAAGTCGATCGGATTGGAAATGTATTGAGTCATTGCAGAGGGTGAAAACTTTCTTTTCCCCTCCAGATAAAGCGCTAAAGTATCCTGGACAAACTTACTTCCTGTCTTTTCGATCTTGACTTCTCTGGCTACTTCTATCTTGACGGTCATGTTGAGCTCATGATAATCAAACTTAAAGCCACTTTCATAGGTCAGTTGCTTTAAAATCCGACTCACTTCACCCGAAGTTGATTCATCAGTCAGATTGTTGTATACCAAGCTAATGTTCTTTGCGCGCTGTATTAATCTGTAAACCATGTAAGAAGAGATGGCGTCCAGATTTTCCAGAACAGGTAAACCGTATACTCTTCTTAAACTATCCGGAATAAAGCTATTTCCTATGGAAGACTTAGGGATAATTCCTTCATTGAAGCCTAAAATCACCACGTTATCAAAATTCAGATTCCTCGTTTCCAGCAATCCCATCACCTGAATTCCGTTTATCGGGTCACCGGATAACGGTACGGCGATGGCCTTTAGTGCCCTTTGTACTAAGTAAATCACAAATGAAGTCTCTTCACTCCCCACGTGTTTGCCAAACGTATCATGCAGTCTGTTTAACTCTTGAATGGTTTTTACAAAAAGCTCTGCATCAATCTTCTTCAATATTTGAGCCGTTGACAAACGGGTCAAAACAACCGTGAGCACGTTTATCAGCGTGGAAACAACCTGCTCAGAATTCTCAATTTTCTTGAAAAAGACCTCAAAAAGACCACTTTGTCTCAATAACCTTGGATGATCAATTTCCAACTGATTCTCATTCAACAAAGCCGTCTGGATTTTATCGCGCATCTTATGGCTGAGTCCACTCAAGGGGTGTGTCAGGAAAGCCTCGACATTCTGATAAGAAACTGTAGTCTTTTGTAGCAATTCAAGTTGGGTAGAGAGCCAAAGGTCAATTAACCCAAAGATACTAGAGGTAGCTAGCGCAAATCCCATAGTGACGTTTAGATCTATTTCCTGTCCATTACGCGAAGTAGGTATGGTCTGCAAAGTAGGGATTAGCAAACTTTCATCTGCGAGAACTACCACCGTGCTGCCCAAGTCATACCTTTCCTCATACTGATCAGCCAAAATATTGTTCAGGATTTTCGCTTGTGCGGACTGTCCCTGAACTTTATAAACATCGACATGGTGAGGCGTGGCCATCAGGCTTTGTTGATTAGCGAACACGTTCATCAAGCCCAACTGATGGATGTTCTTCCTTAAAAACAAGCCAGCCTCTTGCAAGGGGTCGTCAAGGTAGTAAGGGTCAGTATCGAAATAAAATAGTCCTTGTCCAGACTCTTGCAAACGGCTAAAGATTTTAGCTTCAGCACGGCTTAAGGCATTGAAACCAACAAAGACAATCTTCCCCTTATCAAACCCACGTAAAAAAGTCATTTCGCTGATTTGGCCCTCTGCCAGATCCCGGTAAACGGCGCCATTATTGATGTACTTCTGGGCTTTAAGGGTTGCATGGAATTTATGGTAAAGCTTTGGCATTCTGCGCCACATCCGAATGAAAAGTTCCTGCTGTTTCTTATGCTTTCCTTCAGAATACGAAGTCCAAAACTGAGACAAAAACTCATATTGTTCCGGACTGAGGTAGTCGAACTCTTGATTGATCAGCGATATATCTTCCAAATCAGAATACAACTTCCCTGCATCAACAAGGTCGATGTCGATCTGGTTGAAATCACTCAAGATGATTTTTGCCAAGGGGAAAAATTTATGGCTACTGATGGGATCAAAGCCTTCTTCGGCCAGCAATTCGTTGTAAATTTTATGCAATGTGAAGAACTGCAAATAGAAATCCGCCAACTTTTCTGGCGATGCAGCAGCAAAAAACTCTTGAACAGTATAAAGCGATGGACTAAAAAAAGGCTTACTAATAATGTTAGCGAGGTATTTCTGCAGGTACACTGCCGGACGCTTATTATTGAAGACAATGGCGCAATGATGGAGATTGTCTCCAAATTTCGTTACCAAATCTTCCGCAACTTCTTGTAAAAAAGGCTTCATAAGTTTACACTAGTTTTAATTTGCCGCTCAAGGCATAGAACAGATAGGTTTGAACGTTAGCATAGCCCATTGCAACCAGTAACTCCTTGTATTTGCCCACCTGCTTCAGGTGACTGTCACTCTCTTCCAGAGTAAACTTATAATCCAAAATTATGACGCCTTCTTCGGTGATTAGCACCCGATCTGGCCGATGCATCTTACCCTCAGCATCCACGATATTCTTTTCGGTAATACTTTCGGTCGCTTTGCTTAAGATGGATTTTAGTTCTGTATTATTAAGAACCTCCAAAACAGATGCTTTCAAACTATTAACCTCGTCCTGCTGAATGGCACCAAATAACACCAGCTCATCTACAAACTTATTTACTTCGCTTTCGGAGCTTGCATTGGCAAGAATGTCGTGCAGCAAAGATCCTTTGCGCCCAGACTTTTCTATGTTCAAAACATGCTTTAAATGCTTTTCTTCTGAGGGTACATAGAGCTCTGCCAATCTGGACGTAGTTGGATATTGAGACAAATTAATGAGGCTTAACTGCTCCTGAATGTTCTGCTTTTCGTAATGTTCTACAATCTCATACAGGCTATTGTCGTCGAAATTGCTCTCAAAAGTATAGTTAAGTACGTCTCCCATATTAGAGAGCTTGACTTCTTTTTTAGCCATTGTTCCAATATATAAGTAGTCTTTACACCGCGTAGTAGCCACATAAAGCATGTTCAGCGCGTCCATATTGTTATAAAGCAACTCCTCATAATATGCTTTCGCGATCGAAGAATCCGCAAGTGCCTCATTATACTTTAATGGTATTCCTTTGAGCTCCTTATACATGGTATCTTCCGAGGATACCCAGAAATTAGCATTTGTTTTTCCTTTGATATCCCAATTGCAAAAAGGGATGAAAACTGCCCTGAAGGCCAAACCTTTTGACTTATGAATAGTGATTACCTGAATCGCATCGGCCCCTTCAGGGGAAGGCAACGATTTGTTCACACCATCTTCCTCCCACCATGTCAGAAAGGATATAATTCCTTTTTCTCCCAACTTGTTCGCATGGGCCGTCAGGTCTCTGAAAGCAAGTAAGTAAGACAGGTGGTTAGTCAAGTCTTTTAAACCATAACTATCTATTAATATTTCTATCAGCTCTGGCAAAGGCAGTTGCAACCAGGATTGCCAGTTTTCACAAAGCGCTGGAGGCAGTACATGACCAAGCTGACTTAATGGCGTGATGGTTAGGTTGAGGTAATGAATAGCTTCGGGCGTTTGATGCTGCAGCCCTTGATAAAGTGCGATGCAGTTCGCTTTGTATAAGGCTATTTGAGCCTCGACCCCTACCAACATTTTGAGTGTGTTAATGATCAGTTGAATCGCCTTGTTATTGGCGATAAGTAAAGCATCTCCTGAAATAACCGGGAGGTTTTGTTCCATCAATTTTCTTACAGTGAGCAACGCTTCGGAATTAGACCTCACCAAAATGGCGATGTCCTTCAAAGCAAAATGATGATCGGCTCTAAGCTCATTGATTTCCTGCACAACGTTATCCAACGCAAGATCTTTAAACGTAGTTTCCGTAAATCGAGCCTCGGAGGGGGCATCCTCCTTACTGAATCTCTTAATCTTTATAGTGCCACCCTTAACTGTATTCCCGGCAAAGTTTTGATTAGAACTGGTGTATATATCAGTTATGATCTGTTGATAATTCTCCTGTTGCCACCAAATTTTAAGCTCCTCTGCCCTGCCCTCAATGTTCTGGTTTAACTCATTTTGCAGCGTTTGAGGAATCTTTTGATATAGATAATTATTAAAGGTGATGATATTTTCTGCACTGCGGTAATTTTCGGCCAAGCTTTCCTCGAGTACGTTAGCCCCACCAATGTCCAATTTTGCATGCTTATGGAGAATGTTCCAATCTCCGTTTCTCCATCGATAAATTGATTGTTTGGTATCACCAACAATCAGGTGATCAATCATTTCTGGGTTCGGACTAGCGATCGCGTTAGCGATCAAGGATTTGAAGCTTCCCCACTGACTAGTAGAGGTATCCTGAAACTCGTCAAAAAGGAAGTTCTTATACCTATTACCAACCTTTTCCCAGATGAAGGAGGGATTATCCCCTGCATCTTTTGTGATCTCAGAGAGCAACTTTTGCGCATCACTTATCAGGAGGTTTTCGTTCTCATCCCGATATTGCTTTAGCAACACGGCGATTTCCTGCATCAGTCGCAAATAATAAAGGTTTTTGTTGAAAGCAACTGCCAGACTGTAGTTGGGGAGATGGGTTTGATAATGTGACCGTATTTCTTTAAGCAGAGGATTTACCACATCGTAGAACCTAGGTTCATTGGTGTTTTTCTGAAACCAGTCCTCAGGTTCGTCAATAAGGCAGAACAACCCATCAACTTTAGAGAGATCCCCCCTGGCAACCATTACAATTTTAAGCAGGCCACTTCTACTCTTACCTTTTAAACTTTCAGTTTTTATACCAAATCTGTCGAACGCTTCATAAGCCTGGGTTGCAAGCGCTATTATTTGTTCTTCAAAACGCTTTATCTCAGCTCTTGTGATCGAAATATAGTTTTTAAATAACTTATCAATATTATCAGGCCCTACCTCTTCGATTGCATCCTCAAATACCTGAAACCTTTCCGTAAAGATTTCCCCTATCAGACTGTAAAGCTCAGTTTTATAATTCCAGCTTTTATTGTCGCTGATTCGTTCGATTGCCAAATCAATGATCCATTGCAGAAGCTGCTCATTGTGATTCAGCGCTTCATCTAGCTTGGCAACCAAGTCGTCCTTCACCTTATTATAGTTCATTTCCAGACTATAATCAGCATTAAGTCCCAACTCGAATGCAAACCCGCGGATCACTTTTTGGACAAAGCCGTCAATGGTACTAACAGAAAAACGACTATAATCGTGCAGGATCTTACGGTAAATCTTATCCGCCCTGATTTGAAGTTCCTGAGCATTCAACAGCGGATGGGCCTTCAAAATAATAACACGATAATCTTCAATCTTCCTGGAAGTGTCTCCTTTAGCCAAGCCAAAAAGCACTTCCAAAATCCGACTTTTCATCTCCTCTGTAGCCTTATTGGTAAAGGTTACCGCAAGAATTTCCCGGTATTTATTATCTCCCGACAGCAATAATGTCAGATAATGTGCTGTTAAACTAAAGGTTTTACCGGAACCAGCTGAAGCTTGTAATATTTTAAGAGGCAGTTGAGGCATAAACGTAAATCTAGATAAATTTACATTCAATCCGTCTATTCTCCGTCGCCGTATTTAAAGAAGTTGTTCACCGTTACGGGAAGTTTCCCCGTTGCAATCAATTGATTTTTCAGCACTGAAGCAGCAGCCAGCTGCATGAATTCTTCTTTTTGGTAAGCAACGACAAGTGCTTTGCTATTTTCTAGTCCGGGTAATGCCGACAGGTTATATGGATTGGCAAACAAGGCGAAAATTGCTCCCTTTTTAGCCATCTCACTGATCAATATCTTGAGATCTGGGCTTAATACCATACCATTACCAGGTCTTGTGCGGGTATCGTGAATTCCAATAATGATCTGGCCAAATGAATCCATTTCTGCCATCATTTTAGCTATGGTATTTGCATTTGCGTTCTTTTCAAGTGCATAAAAAATAGAATTTGGATAATAAGCACCTAAGTTTCGCTGGAAGGTGGTGACATGAGGGCTACCAATACTGATAATCACGGTTCTCATTTCCTTTTTCAGCGCCCGAATGTTTGCTTTTCCCCTTAAGACAGTCATCGATGCATCTGCAAGTTGTTGTACGAGTGTTAAACTTTCTTTTCTGGTTACATCAGGAAGCACGTTTTGCGTTACAATGGTGTCTCGTCTATTTAGACCAGCCCAATATTTGGCATACAAGATTTTTTTAACACTTTCATCGATGCGTTCCATAGTAATCCTGTCTTTACGTACCGCTTTACGAACCAGTTTGATGGCTCGATCACTGTTTTCTGAAAGTTCTAGAATATCATTTCCGGCAATAACTGCCATTACATCTGCTTCACCATCCTTAAAATATTTTACCACGCCTTTCATCCCCATTGCATCAGAAACAATCAGGCCTTTAAAACCAAGTTCTTGCTTAAGTATACCAGTAACAATAGGTTTTGAAAGCGTCGATGGCATGTTCGGAGTAGAATCCAATGCCGGAATATTCATATGGGCAATCATAACTCCCGAAGCACCGGCTTGTACCAACTCCCTGAATGGATAAATTTCTACACTATCGAGTCTAGCCTTACTGAATCTTAGCTGTGGTAGGTCATAATGTGAATCTACATCAGTATCGCCATGGCCTGGAAAGTGTTTTAAGCTCACCAATAATCCTCCGTCCTGCATCCCTTTCATGTAAGCACCAGCTTTTTGTGCCACATTATATTTGTTCTCCCCGAAAGAACGATAGTTTATAACGGTATTTTTGGGATTATTGTTCACGTCAACATCCGGTGCAAGGTTCAGGTGCATGCCGATCCGCTTGAAATCCTTTGCAACTTCCAATCCCATATGATAAATGAGTTCCTTATTTTGTACTGCACCGAGAGCCATTTGATAAGGATAAGAAATTGTGCTATCCAAACGCATTCCAAGACCCCATTCGCCATCTGAAGAAATCATCAGCGGCACTTTGGCCAACGACTGGTATTTGTTTGTTAATATCGCTTGTCGTCCAGGACCGCCCTGAAAAAAAACAACACCCCCTAAATGTTCCTTCTTAATTACCATCCCAACTGAATCCTCATATGCTTTACCAAGGTTTGTATGCGCCCTCACAAAGAACAATTGTGCGATCTTATCATGTTTGTTTAATTTTTTAAATACAGAATCAACCCAAATGTTCGGCATATTCAAGCTTTGAATAAAAGAAGGTTTTTCTGTTTGACCATTACATAAAGTGGTTAAAACCAGGAGAGGTAAGATTAGGAAATGTTTATAAGTCATTATCGGTAGATTGTTCAGAAAATGCAAAGTTATAAAAAAGCGGGTAAACAAAAGCCGCCTGTTTTATGCAGGCGGCTTATAATAGGGATGTTATCCTCACAAAAAATAACGCTTTTACTTCTTCTCGCGTTTACGTGCGTTGTCCTTGTTAGAAGTTTGGTCGGAGCGTTGTCCGCCACCATTCGTTATACCTATTTGCTTCTTATCATCTTTGGCATTATGAAATGCCCTGTCGGATGTAGGATTTCCCTGAGGACTTCCCGCATGCTTTAAATCTTCATTACTCTTCATAACTTTAAATTTAAGTTCGTATTATTAATGCTGAAGCTCGGAAATTGTTTCGTTAAAACTTAACGCCAACGCCCACAGAAAATACCTGGTTTTTGAATTTAGGTGTTTGACTAGTTCCGTCTTCATTGTTTTTTTGGAAATCCAATGCATAACGTCCATGGATGTCAAATTTGTTATTGATGTCATATCTCAGGCCAATTACACCACCCAAAAGACTTTTCTTAAATCGATCAGAGTCCTCATTGTACTGCGACTGTGTAGTTCCAAAGCCATTATCAAACTTATTTTTTGTACTTGTTAAAAATGATACTTGAGGACCAACTACGATGTTCAATCCGCTACCTGCCACTTTAATACTTGCAAGAATAGGTACGTCAACAAAGTAACTAGTTTGAGTAAACTCTCCTAGTGCGGTAGTTGCTTTATATCCTTTTGAAGCAAATAATAGCTCCGGAGTAAAAGCGATACCCGCAACTAAAGGGATGTCAACAGTAACACCAGCATTAAATCCAGGATTTACCTTTGTGCTAAAATTGTTATTGCCATTGTCTTTAATAATGTTTGAAAGATTTAAACCTGCTTTAACTCCAAATCTGATGTCTTGTGCGTTTGCTGCTGTCGCTGCAAATAGGCCAAGTGCCAAAATAATTATCTTTTTCATGTGTGAGTAATTTATTTAATAGTTTAATTTTTATGGGTTATGAAAGAAATGTGCCACAAAAATTCACTGTCAACTTTTTAAGGCAATATCAATGGTTTGGACGGGGATAAGTGCATTTAGCGTATACTCTAACCGGAGAAAACAATTATATTAGGACGACAAAAAATGTATTCAATTTGATACATTTTTTGAAAACAAAGAATTTTTGAAGGAAAGCGCGAACACCTACCATCCATCTGAAGCGGGCATAGTAGCCGCAGAAACATTACACCTGCATTAACCGATAATGCGAACAAACTAGGTAGGCATTATTTGCAAAGGTTTTCAGCCAGTTCGTTGAAAACCTTTTTTATGACACAAAAAAGCCGAAAATAAATATAGTATTTAGATTTTTTAATATATTCACAAGTCAAAACCAATCAAATATAAACTCATAAAGAAAAATTAAACTATGGACAAGTTTCAAAAAGTAAAAGATCTTGTGGATTCAATCCAAAAAGATGCAGAGAAATTTTACACGGGCGGCAATGGAGCTGCAGGTACACGCTTGCGTAAAGGCATGCAGGATTTAAAAAACCTAGCTACTGAAATCCGTAAGGAGATCACAGAAAAAAAGAACGCAAAATAATATACCCTATTGTTTGTGAAAAAAGAAAGCTGCCCTGGACAAACCAAGGCAGCTTTTTTGGCATGCGGCGTTTGATGTAATTTCAACAATAAATACAACAATCTGTAAATTCAGTTTGTATTTAAGAATCATTTGCTGCTTATTAAAAAGAAACAAGTAGAACATCACAACAATATGCTATTAGTACAAAACATTCGGTTAAGCAGGATTTTAAGAAATACCTGGAAAGTTGATCTAATCATGATAGCCTCCTGCACTGGGGCATATCTTATCCGCGAGTACCTAATTGCTCATCATTTTGAGATTCCTGTTATCATTCCATCGTTATTAGGTACTGCCATTGCATTTTTCATCGGATTTAATAATAATCAGGCATATGACAGATGGTGGGAAGGCAGGAAGATATGGGGATCACTCGTCAACGATTCGAGGTCATTTGCACGATCCCTTATTAGTTATCCATCAGGAAGTGACGAAATATCGAGAAGAATGATTTGCAGACACATTGCATTCCTCTACGCATTAAAAGCAAGCCTACGCGGGGCCACAGATGAAGGACTTTCTAAATACTTGACTGATGAGGATATTTTAGAAATTAATAGTCAATCTAACATGCATAATGCTTTGTTAAATATACAGGCCAGAGATCTCCAAAAGCTTTCTCAGAATAACCAAATTGATGGTTTTAGGTTTATGGACCTCAATCAAATGTTGGTGCGGTTTACGGATTCTATGGGAATGAGTGAACGAATAAAAAACACCGTTTTTCCAACGACATATACCTACCTGACTAAGGTTTTCATTTGGCTTTTTGTGGTAAGCTTTACATTGGTAATCAGTCAATCTGCAGGGGTATACTCGATTTTTCTTGGATGGTTAATTGGCTTTGTATTTGTTTCCACACAGATAAATGGAATGAGCCTGGTAGATCCCTTCCGAAACAATTCATCAGGTGTTCCTTTGAACCAGATCACCAGAGCCATAGAGATCAATCTGCTCGAAATGCTTCAGGAATCAGACATTCCTGAGCCTGTTAGAGCAATTAATGACGAATATATTCTGTAAAAAACTTAATCTTTCGAGACTTTTTAACTAGAGCTAAGGCTAAACTAAGATAGGACAGTGTGTCCATTCCTAAAAAAGCTATACACAATTAATCGTGTATGGAAACAAATAAAGAGGAGTTCAAGTACTCCGAAAGAACTAGTAAAACTCAGAAATTCGATCGTCGGCTAATTGAACATATTGTTC